>ENA-ORTY01004012-ORTY01004012.1-human-gut-metagenome-genome-assembly--contig:-NODE-4012-length-11983-cov-2.515007_pt1 | contig 11983 bp, 9 predicted proteins | sample MGYA00241917_ERZ509198 | MGnify/ENA primary metagenome ERZ509198 (study PRJEB26280, sample SAMEA2338857) | human gut metagenome | biome: human gut; feature: human-associated habitat; material: faeces...
TTTAACTGATAGGTTTCTTTATTCCCCTTTATGATATAGCATGGGGCAATGTTTGGCAATTCATAAAGTATTTTTATGGTTTCTTCCAACCCCGGAAACTCCCCTACATAATCACCCAACAGACAATATGCATCAATATCCCGTTTCTCCAGATATTTTAAGCACGTTTCAAACGCTATATGATTACTGTGAATGTCCGATAATACAGCTATGTTCATATGATCTCCTAATCTTATATATTGGGTTAGTATTTGCAAAACCATTTATGCAGGTACAATTCGTCCCGTTCTCTTTATAACGACTTGCAATTACCTGATTATACCATATTTTTGTAACCTTTTCACATATCTTATCATAATATGATACCAAAACGTATATTATGACAAGGAGAATGTTTGATGCAGGACTATAGACAAATGACCTATGTAGACCAGTTCCCTATAGCTATGGCATATGTTCCGTGGCAGCAGAACTGTAACATGTACGAGAATCTGGACGAGGCTTTTCGGGTCGGCACAATTTTTCCAGTATTAAATAAGCCCTTCAAAGGAGGAGAAAAATGTCGATGATGTAATGAAAGACAGAGACTTTTGACAGAAATCAGCAAGGTGGATTTCGTATTAAAAGACCTGAATCTGTACCTTGACACGCACCCTTATGACCAACAGGCAATTGACCGATTCAGACAATATAACCGTATGAAGAAGCAATTAACTAAAGATTATACTAAGGCATATGGACCTTTGGAACTTAGCATTCTGGATGATTCCATGCGTGAATGGAAATGGTCATTGCAGGATTGGCCATGGGAAAGGGGGTATAACTAAATGTGGAATTATGAGAAAAGATTGCAGTTTCCGGTAAATATTAAAGAAACAAACCCGGAAATAGCCAAGATTATCATTACGCAATATGGTGGCCCTGATGGTGAGCTTAGTGCATCCATGCGGTATCTGGCGCAGCGTTATACGATGCCCTACAATGCTGTTGCAGGTGTTCTGACAGATATTGGTACAGAAGAACTGGCGCATTTTGAGATGATTTGTGCGATTGTGCATCAATTAACCAGAGATTTAACACCGCAGCAGATCAAAGAATCCGGTTTTGGCGACTATTATGTAGATCATACCCTCGCCCTGTGGCCACAGGCAGCCAGCGGTACTCCTTTCAGCGCTACCACATTCCAGTCCAAGGGTGATCCTATTACAGATCTGTTTGAGGATATGGCAGCGGAAGCTACACCTTTGTAAGAACAATCTTTTAGCCTTTACGCATCATTTTAGCGTACATACCGTTCTTTTTTGTGTGTTATCGTACGTAATATGATAAATACATGTCAATTTATGATAATCGATTAAAAATTCCAATGAATCTCCACAGGAACCGTTTTCGTGCCCTTGGCGCGCCGACCGACGACCACATAATCGATCAGCGTATCGGCCATCTCGCGGTTCAGGTGCTCGATGTTCATATACTTCTCGACCAGCGCACGGCGGTTATCTCCGATAGCGATTCGCTCATCAAGCTCTTGTACCTGCTTTTCACCGTCCTCGATCACACGCTCCAGCCGATCACGCTCTCCAGAAAAGTCTTTCGACATAACAAGATAGTCCTGCTCTGTCAGCAGACCCTTCACCTTATCCAGATACAGGTTGCGAATGCCTGTTGTATATTCCTCCTGCTTCTGGCGATAAGTATTGATCTCACTCTGCAGGCGTTTCTTCTGTTTCTGCAAATCCTTGCAGAACGCTACGCTCTCGGCCGCTTCATCTTTATCGAGAAATTCCTGCGCCATTCTGTTCAGTTCACCCAATACAGCTTCCTCCAAATGGTTGACCGCAATAAACGCACCTGGGCAGGCTTCCACGGAGATATGCCGATTCGGGCATTGCAGATAGTGCCGGTCCTGCGTCTTGGAGGACCGAAGCGTATAGCCGCAATATGCGCACCGTGCTTTGCGTGCGAAAATACCAATTTTTCCATCACTGAACGGTCTGCTGCGCTCTGCTCGCCGCCGACATACCTTGTTCCACAGTTCCTGGTCAATAATCGGCTCGTGCGTACCGCGCACAACATACCACTGATCTTTCGGACGCGGCTTACACTGCTTGGTTTTATACGACACACTGCCATACTTGCCCTGCACCATATTGCCGATGTAAATTTCATTTTCCAGCATATCCGCAATCGCAAAGTATTTCCACAAGGTGCTGTTTTTGCTCACCGCCTGCTTGTAGCGTAGGCCGTGCTGCCGTTTGTACTCGGTGGGATTGGGAATCCCGCGGGCGTTCAAAATACGGGCGATCGAAGTTTTCCCATATCCCTGTGCAAATAGATTGAACACCTCACGGACTACTGCTGCCGCTTCTTCGTCTATCAGCAAATGCCCTTTGCGGTCAGGGTCTTTGCGGTAGCCGTACAGTGCAAACGCACCGATATGCAAACCGTTGACACGGCGGTTGGTCAGTACGCTGCGAATGTTATCCGACATATCTTCCAGATACCATTCGTTTACAAGACCGTTGATCTGACGTGATTTCTTGTTGCCCTTATTGTCCGTATCCGCATTATCTACAATGCTGACAAAACGGATACCCCAGATGGGAAACAGACCGTGGATATACTTTTCCACCAGTTCTAATTCACGGGTAAAACGTGACTGTGTTTTGCAGAGGATAATATCGAACTTGTGCTGTTCTGCGTCTTTCAGCAGCCGCTTAAACTGCGGCCGCCGCCTGTCTGCACCAGTATAATCATCATCACTGTAAATCTGATAAACTTCCCACCCCTGTTCTTCTGCATACTGCATCAGCATTGCTTTCTGATTCTGAATGCTGCCCGAATCATCGGTTGCACATAGCTTGTTTTTATCTTCTTCGGATAAACGGCAATAAATTGCTACTTTCTTCATGTTCTATACCTCATTCAGATAAGAACAAGCTGTTTCCTACTTTTATTGTAACGCATAACTGCACTTTTGTCATTGCCTTTTCTCCGTAATTTTCGTCTCTGCCTGTTCGATACGGTTAATCATTTCTACCCATTTCTCTGTAAACCGTTTCCGGTCGCAGGTTTCCCCTCCATTCTGAAAAACGTGTGTGCAAACCGCTTTAATCTGCTGTTTTGCCATACGGCTTCACCTTTCCTTTCAGAATAGCCTATGTTACTCTCTACTAATGTAAAACCCGCCTGCTGCAAAACAGGCGGGTTTTCTCATTCTACTCTCAAATCCAGTATTCGTTGCGGTCGCTGTCCATAATGAAATCATGTTCGTGCGAAACCTCGGTCACAACAGACGAGGGCGCGTCCGCCCATGTGCGGAGATTGCCGCTGTAACCGGAAACATCCGGCGAGGTGTCGCGGCCGGTAATCTGGCAGATTGCCTTTGCGAACGTCAGACGGGATACATCACCGCTGAGGCCGATGTTCGTTTTCGTTGCATAGGCCACCAGTGAATTAAGCTGACCAGACGCAGCCCAGATACGCAGGTAGCCGTTCTTCGAGATCGTGTAGTTGATCTCGTAATCGTCGCCCTCGTCCATGCGAGTGGTATCAAACGCGGATGCAGGTAGAACGCCGATGGAAACGAAATACTTTGCTTCTTCCGGAATATCGTACTGGTATTTCGGAACGGTAGTCGTGCCGCGCGGCAGCCAAGTGTTGCCGCCGTTTGCAATCAGACGATATACAACCGTGCAGGCTTCCTGCAGGGATACGCGATCATTCGGCCGCCACAGACCGTCCGCGTAACCACCGAACAACTGATAGTGAATATCCGTCAGCACCGGTTTGCCGGACGAACCAGACGAAACGACTTCAATCTCCGGCGAGCGGCCCGAAGCCGAACCATTGTCACCCGTAGCCGCGGCAAGATTGGTGTACGTCTTGCCGCCCGCATCGGTCTTAAACTCAACCGTGATTTTCACCACGCGCTTTTCGTTCGGCGCAATGTCACCAAGCTCCAGCGTAAATACTTTGTTCCGGAAACTCCACTTGCTGTTCAGAACGCCATCCACATAGACGTTGTTCTTCAAAACCGGCGTCACCAGCGTAGTATCCAGCGTGTCTTTGAGGATAACCCGTTTCCACGTCTGGTTAGAATCGTTGCCAACCGTGATGGTAAAAGTGGCACGTTTGCGGTCTGCCGAAACGCCAGAACCCACATTCACCACAGTTTTATCAACCTCTTTGGTTACATAAAAATTTGTGTTAACGTCCGGCTGTTCTGCCGTGTCAGGAATCGTTACACCCTTATCCGTTGCAGTGCCGTGACCGTTATCGCCATCAAGCGAAGCAGTGTTGGTAATCGTTGTACCAGCCGCACTTTCAAGCACCTGCACGTCAAAAGTGATTTCAGCCGATTCGCCCGGTTCGAGATCACCTACGAGCACAGACAGCGCATTGCCGCTCAAATGATACAGCGCAAATTCGTTGTTGATATACACGCCGCCTACCAGCTTAACACCAGTCGGGAGCGTATCGGTCAGTACGACATTCTTCCATGCGGCAGTTGCCTTGTTGCCGTTCTTTGCAGTGATCGTGTAGGTGAAGGTATCGCCTACATTGGCAGTGGTGACGCTGGCAGTCTTGTTGACAATCGGAGCAGCTTCGCCCTCATCAATCTGAACGCCGCCGTCCGGCATGGGAGTAGTCTTGCCGTTATCATCGAGAATAGCAGTGTTTACGATAAACTTGCCCTGTGAATCATCATCAACAGTTACATCGAAGCTAAGAACGGTCTGTGCGCCTGCTGCGATAGCATCCGGCGTGAAAGTGATTGTTTTCATCGTGGCATTGTACGAATAATTGACCGTTGCCGAACCATTCTCCTGTACATTGCCTGCAAAACTTACGCCGTCAGGCAAAACGTCAATCACTTTCATGTTCTCCCAATCAGCGGTAGCGGCTGCGCCGTTTTCCAGGCGGATAGAATAGGTAATCGTATCTCCAACTGCTGCGGTGGTCTTGTTTGCGGTCTTATTGCCTGCATGACCGTCTGCCGTACCATCTTCAATGTCCACACCGTTATCTGTACCGCTCTTGTCCGGCGTATTGCTGCCGCTGACGAGGGCGGTATTTTCAATGTGCATACCGTAGGCATCGCTGTTGACAGTCACATCGAAACGGATTGCCTTAGTCTGGTTCGGCGCGATCTCACCGAGCGATACAGTCAGGGTCTTGCCGGTATTGTCGTACTGATATTCTGCGGAGTAGCCGTCTACGGTTACATTGCCGCGGAAAGTCAGTCCGTTCGGAATGGTATCGGTCATAACCGCATCGCGGATATTCACATCCGCACCGGTCGCATTCGCTGCGTTTACGGTGTAGGTGATCGTATCGCCAACCTTGGCAGTGGTTTTGTCTGCGGACTTGGAAACGGTCAGCAGCGCGTCACCGTCTGCGATTGCTACACCATCGTCCTTGTCCTGCACCGGGTCTGCATTATCAGAGGTCAGCGTTGCAAGGTTCTGGATGATGGTGTTGTACGCGGATTCGTTTACCGTTGCAGTGAAACCGATAATCTGCTTTGCATCCGGCTCAATCGTGCCGACATTGACGGTCAGCAGGCGGGTATTCTCATCGTAGGTATAATCGTTGGTGTTCTTGCCATTCAGCGTGACAGAACCGTATTCAAAGGTCAGTCCAGCCGGAAGAACATCGGTAATAACGCCATTCTCAACCGGAACAGTTGCGGTATCATCATTCTTGACGGTCAGCGTGTACGCGATCTTATCGCCAACGCGGGCAGAGGACTTGTTTGCAGTCTTGTCGATCTGCGGCTTTGCCTTGCCGTCACCAACGGTTACGCCGTTGTCCTTGCCGCTGGTGTCCGGCGTGTTGTCGGACTTCATAACAGCGGTGTTGTAGATGGTCTTGCCGTATGCGGCGGTGTTGACCACTGCAACGAAAGTTACCGTTGCGCTTTTCTCAATACCGAGATCACCGACCTTGACGGTCAGAACGCGGGACGCTTCATCATAGCTGTAATCGTTGGTCAGCTTGCCGTTCAGCGTAACCGAGCCGTACTGAATATCCAGTCCGTTCGGAATGGTATCGGTCAGTACAGTGTCCTTGATCGCTACACTGGCGAACTCGCCGTTTGCCAGTTTGATGGTATAAGTTACCTTATCGCCAACATTGGCAGCGGACTTGTCCGCAGTCTTGGTGACTTCCGGCTTGGTCTTGCCGTCACCGATCTCAACGCCCTTGTCCTTATCCTGGGTGTCCTTGATATTATCACCGGAGAGGACAGCAGTGTTGTGTACAGTCTTGCCGTAAGCCGACTTGCCCACGGTCACAGCGAAAGTTACAGTGCGGGCAGCGTTCGGCTTCAAATTGCCGATCTGCACAGACAGCTTGCGGCTGGTGTTGTCGTAGCTGTACGGATAGGACTTGCCATCGACCTGCACACTGCCGTCTACGAAGTCAAATTCAGCCGGAATAGTATCTGTCATTTTAGCGTTTTCGATCTCGTAAACAGCACCGTCACCGTTACCGACTTTGACGGTGTAGGTGATCTTGTCACCGACATTCGCGGAGAACTTGTCCGCAGTCTTAATCACATACGGCGCGGTATCGCCTTTCTTGACATACACGCCATCGTCCTTGTCCTCGTAAATATTGGTTTTCTTGCCGTCTGCAGCAGTCACATAACCGTTCGTACCCTTGGCAACAGCGGTATTGTAGATCGTCTGATTGTACATATCACCGTTAATCTTTGCCTTGAAAGTAGCAATCACGGTCTTGCCAGCGGCAATATCACCGAGGTTGACGATCAGAGTACCGTTCTTGACGGTGTGGGTAGCCGCTACATTGCTCACATAGACACTGCCCTCGATAAAGGTCATGCCGGACGGGATTTTATCGGTCAGCACGACGCTTTTCCATGCGGAGCTTGCTTTCTTATCGTTCGCCAGCTTGATCGTGTAGGTGATCTCGTCACTTACCTTAGCGTCCTTGACGCTTGCTGTCTTTTCGATGGACGGGAGCGCGTCACCGGTGCTGTACTTATAAGTGATCGTACGGATATAGCCGCGATACTCATACGCCGGAATGGACTTGGGCGCGGATTCTGCCTTGCCCGCCGTAGTGACAGACTTTGCGATCTCCTTGCCGTTGGTGTCTACGAATTTCTCAACGATGATATTGTACTTGCCATCGTTGTACTTCGCGTCATGCCATTCCTCGGCGGTATGGGATACCGTAGCTTCCATGAGGTCTGTATAGCCCCAGAACGATTCTGCAAGATCGTTGTACGGATTCTTGACATTCAGTTCTTTCAGCTTTTCGCGGGTAACAGCACGGTTAATCATGTTATTAACCAGCGTTACGGTTTCGTTTCGGGTGATCTCCTTATTGGGACGGAAAGTACCATCAGGATAACCCTGAATCCAGCCTGCTTCACTGGCAGCGTTGATATAGCTGTATGCCCAGTGACCCTTTTCTACATCAGAGAAAACCTTGCCGCTGGTGTATTTGAGGTTCTGGAAACGAGCCGCCAGCGCAGCGAACTCGGCACGGCTGATCGGCGCGTTCGGCGCGAAAGTGTCCTTGGACTTGCCCTCCAGCAGACCGATATTGTACAGCGTTTCGACCGGCTCATAGAACCAGTTCTTTGCGCTTACATCCTTGAAAGTGCCGTTTGACATACGCCGCGTAAAGCTGGGATAATCACCGTCATACAGGCGGTAGAAGATCATAGCAGCTTCGGCGCGGGTCAGATCACCGTTCGGGTGTACGCCCTTGTCGGGATAACCGATGATATAGGTCAAGTCCTTATGCGAATACACATACTCAACACTTTCGGTATAATCCGCGTAGGTGTAGTTTGTGATCGTCTGCGGGGACTTTTCCTCGTGCGTGACGCTGTATGTCTGCTTTTCGGCAATCTCCTTGCCGTTTTCTGCGTCAAGATATTTTGCCGTCACCGAGGATAGCGTGCTTGCAGACTTCGTGCTGACGGCAAACGAACTTGGGATAACCGTTGCCACCATCGCCAGCGACAGTCCCGCTGAGGTGATTCGCTTTATAATCGACATTGTTTCACTCCATTTCCATTAAGCTCAACTGCCCCGGCAGCACGCCGTCCTGCAGCCACCAGTGCAGCACTTCTTCCCCGCTCTGCCAGACGGCAGGCAGGTTCCTGCTACGGCGTTCCTCAAGCATCCGTTCAAATGCGTGCAGGTACGCCCGCTCATAGGTCGGATACCGGCCAAATTCAAACTGCCGTCCGGCACGGCCCGCCAACGGACAACCGATACAGCCGACACGATGAAAGCCGCGCTCATACAACAGATCGGAACGAATGTAGTCCCATACATCGCTGTCCGTCCAGTCCACGATTGGATTGCAAATGCGCTTTGCCTGCAATCGGCAGTTCTCGAACAATCGCCGGGCATCGTCATTATCATTGCTGATCGTGATTCTGCGGCTTATGTCTGCGGATTGTTTTTCGTAAATACCGCGGTTCTTGCGGCGCTTGGCGCTTTCCGCCCAGCGGACGCCTGTTGTTATCATGCGACCTTTGCCGCCCTGCTCTTTGAGAACCGAACAGCAGTATCGCACAACGCGCGTCGGCGGCATGAGTTTCTGCGGTATCAAGCTCCACATGGTCACTCGAGCACCCTTGAACATTGGCAGATTGACAGTACACTTGATACCCTCGTTTTCCAGCCGATGAAAAGTTTCGCGCACATGGTAAACCGTTTCGGGAGCATCTACCGAGGTATGGTTATGCTGTACCTCGTACCGGATACCGGCCGCCCGCGCCAGCGCAAGACACACATCGCTGTCCTTGCCGCCCGAAGTGGTTATAACGAGCGGTGCATGGTAGTAGGTTTCGCTCATTTCAGCGGCCAGCCGCAGACGAGCGATTGCCTGCTGTTCCTTATTCATTGCGCCCCATCAGCTTGAAGTAGGCTTTCGGGCGTTTCGGCAGTTCCGTCCAGAAAATGCAGCGCCCGTACAGATCGTGAACGAAACTCTCACGGCCTAAGTAAAGCTGTACGTCCATTTTGCCGTTCGGATACAGGCACAGAACCCGATGACCGCGCTCCGGCAGTATCTTATTTGCGTTTTTCCATTCCATAGATAACCTCCAAAAGCAAAACCGGAGGAATCCATGCGATTCTTCCGGTTTGTGATTATTCTGTTGTCCGAAAGTTTACGCAATCACTATCATATATATCATCACCTCGCATTTCTCTGTCAGCCTATTCGTCCTCACCCCCGACTGCCGGGAAACATCAGGCGGTCGGCGGCGTACCGACCTCACAGGCATTGCACCTATCTTGTTGTCCGATCTCACGGCCTGCGACGCTTTTCACGCTCGGACTATGACTGATCGGGAGTATCATTATCATCTATGTGGGTCGTCGCCTTGTCGGGAGCCGCCCGACAGTTCGCGGCTTTACGCCGCAGCTCTCCGCACAGAATTTGTACCTGATGTTTGATGTTCAGTTGCCAAGGAACAGTGAGAGAAAATACTTATTCCTCTCACTAATTCCCCCGCTGTAACGGCCAGTGGAAACCGTCTTTTTCAGTCTTTTGAAAAATATTTTTTCATATTGCGCAAAATACGGTCTCTCCGCTTTCGTACCATTGTGTGCGAAATACCAAGCCGCTGTGCATACTCACGTACAGAAATGCCTTTATAGAACAATGCGTTGATCAACTGACGGTCCGAATCTTCTAACATATCCAGCACGGCAGGCACCTTGAGCAATTCCCGTTCAAACGCATTGCTTTCTTCCTGTTCCATGAACCATTCCTCAGCACTGGGCGCGGTCTCACGAATCAGCTTTTCAAGTGATACACCTTCTTCTTCAAACTGTTCCAGCGAAAGTTCGTGCTGCGCCGGAATATCCTCACCAACATATCTTGCACGTCGGTCTACCTGTGCGTATGTAGCAAATATCTCGTCTGAAACCTCTACATCCTGTCCGAACACGGTAATGATGTTTGCAACTACGTTGCCGTCCTTATCTTTAACCCGCTTATAGTTGCGGTTTTTCTGCCAGTTTTTCATTTTCAAGCTCCAATCTCAAAGTTTTTGTTTGAGATTGGAGTTTATGGATAGCGGGCAATGCAGGCTTGCCAGGAATCTATAAAAGAGCGAAATACCCTGCACTTTTTGATTTTAGGGCAAAAAAATAAAGCCTTTCGCATAGCTGTTAAGCTATGCGAAAAGCTCTGTTGTGGGTATCTCACTCTCAAGGGCAGATTTTTACGTCCTTAAACGGTAGTTACATATTGTCAAATTTGCGCTGGATATCGTCTGGAATGTCATCTTGGTATACAAAACGATTACAAACTAATTGTGTAGTCGATGTACAAATATAACACACAGCCACAAATACCGCATTTACTAAATAACGATGAATGTATCTGTAGTATTTTCTATTTCTCTTTTCTGGATATTGAATACTACCGAAACTTTTTTGTATTTGTTGAAGGAACGCAACAAATATAATAGCCATTTGAATTGCTTGACCAATCCGTATATTAACTATTTGCATCATCAAACCACATATTTCCCAAAAATATAAATAGCTTTTTAGTAATCTTGTACTTTTCTTAATCTGCAATAGCGATAATCGTTTTTGAATTTGCTCAATCGGTCCTGTCCGTAATATCATCGCGAAAGCTATAGTACTTATGAAATTTATATATCCAGATAGCGTATTGTGCATTGAATAATACATAGATACTATAAACAGCGTTGCTGTAAGTAAAATACACGACTTCCTATTAGTCGCATGAACTCCTCCAGCTTTATTTCGTAATGTTGCATATGCAATCACAAATACTGTCAATACGACCATATTGCTTTCATTACCGAGCATAAAATATACACTCATACAACTTATTACCAGAACTGTAATATCCCATGTCATTATATATATTGCAAACTTTATACTACTATATATAGACTGATCAAATTCTCCCCATTCCATAATTTTATTTGTAATTTTCTGTATAATATATTCCATACAACCTCATCCCTTTTAATCAACTAATCATTATCATATTTTATGATCTCTGCTTTTGTATTGATTTTTTATAAAGTGTTAATCTTATATTCAAAAGTGTAGGTTGTATATCATGCCCAAATCCTATATTATTATTACAGGAGGGATATTATGCAACTTTCAGGTTATTTTATTACTTCTGCCGGTTCTATGTTTATTTTATGGCGATGTTATAAAAAACTATTTACTCCTCGACATTTCTCCCCTGCTATTATTATCATTTCATTCGTTATGGGCACGATTTTGTCTATTATGCAGACCATTCTATCATTTAATGACAATCTCAACTCCCTAACCAATATCTCCATTTTCTTCATACTCACCTTTTTATATTCTTCCCCATGGATACAACGACTTTTTACAGCGTTTCTATTCTTTGTTTTGAATGTTCTGGGAGAAGGCAGCGGATGTCTTTTAGCCCGTATTCTATTCCGCATCAATTTAAACGAGATTCACGGAACGCTTTACTTTCCCATCACTTGCCTATTTTGCATTGCATTTCAGGCTGTATATTCCAAATTTGTCATCTATTCCGTCCATTACTTCAAAAAACATCAACAGCGAATCAAAAACTTTATTTTTATTCTTATTGCTGTACTTGTTTTCAGCATCATTGATCTTCTTGTCACCTTCGCAGACACGGCCTATCTCGTTCCTGCGTTAATCCTTTCCGTGCTGCTGATTGCCGCCATTGCAGGCTGCCTTTACTTATTCACCGACCAACTTCGTGTCCAACGCGAACGCCTGCAGCTCGTTCATCTTCAAGAAATGCAGCAAGACCAACTAAAACACTACTCTGCTCTATACGAAGCCAACCGCCAGGTTGCCGTACAACGTCACGATCTGAAAAACATTCTGCTCAATGTCCGCAGCTATATTGAAGTCGGCGAAATCGAAAAACTGGACAAGTACGTTGCTAATTTTCAGGAAAAACTGCAACCCTCTACGATGAT
>ENA-ORTY01004018-ORTY01004018.1-human-gut-metagenome-genome-assembly--contig:-NODE-4018-length-11971-cov-40.853894_pt1 | contig 11971 bp, 8 predicted proteins | sample MGYA00241917_ERZ509198 | MGnify/ENA primary metagenome ERZ509198 (study PRJEB26280, sample SAMEA2338857) | human gut metagenome | biome: human gut; feature: human-associated habitat; material: faeces...
TGTTGCTCAGGAACTTATAAATAAAGTTAAATTATAGTGTTGCGGAATTAAGGATCTATGCCACCTGCCATTGTTGTCAAAAGAAATATATCCCAAATACGAGGAATGGATGAAGCCTGTTTGCAATGGTTGGTATCTCAACACACAATCAAACTCGGAATCAAAGTTTCTACAATTAAATGCTATAAATGAGCAATTGTCTTTAGGTTTAAAGGTGGAGTTAGGCGAAGACTTTGAGGCTCAAGACAACCATAACAAAGAAAAGCGCACTAAAAATAGAGACAAACTGCTAGTAAAATTTCCTGATGGACAATATTTTGCAAATAATTCAGCAACAGATACGTTCCTTGAAGTAATATGGGAGATAGGTATTGATAAAATCAAGCAAAAAGAGTTGTCTTGGTGTGGTAAGCCACTTATAACAACATCAAAGATGTTTAACGGACAAGTACAGATTGACAATCAGCGGTGGATTATTGTGCCCAACACAACCAAAGATAAAGTAAAGCTCCTTAGAGTTATCGGTGCAATGTTGCGCATTAATATGGAAATCACCTCAATCTAAATGGATTACTCAATGGATATAAGACGGTGAAATAAATATCTTTGAAGTGTCAGAGCAGATTAGTATAATTAACCCCAAATCGTTCATTAGAAAATAACAAAAAGTTTTTCTAATGCGATTTGGGGTTTAAACCTACTGCACAACGTACTTCTTTCCGTTTACGATGTAAATGCCCTTGTTGAGTCCGTCGAGGGCGCGGTCTGCATCGTTGGTAGTGCGCACGAGTGTGCCGCTGATGGTGTAGATGCGTACCGGGCGCGGAGTGGTGGGTGCGTTGACGGTGATGATCGACGTTGGGTTCTGGTAGTTGTCGTAGCTGAACGGCACGTTCTGCATGTCGCCCCAGATGTAACGCTCCAGACCAGGATAGTCGACGAACGGGTTGCGGTTCTTCTGCACGCCGTAGACAGCCGTGTTGCGGTTCACCTCTTTTTCGCTCACGGGGTCCTGCTCAGCCCACTTCAGCAGCAGGTTGAGCGCCCACTCCTTGTAAGCAGGATAAGAGTTGCCGGCGAGCATTGGGCTCGACCAACTGCTTATCTTGCTCTCGTAGCATGTAGCCATGTAGAGATAGATGCGCGCGAAGTCACCCTTGTAGATGTCGTTCGGCTCGAATACGGTGCCCGTGTAGCCGGGTGTTGTTGACTTACCGAGTTTGCTGAAACCCTTGTTTGATTTGTATGTCTCGCCCTTGGTTTCACCGAACGGAAAATTGCCGCGCATACCATTTACCTTTCCGTCTGCAGGCACAACATGAACGATGTCGCTGACCATTGGCGATTTCTTGTTAAACCAACTTTTCGGGAACGAGTGTTCGCGGTTATATATATCGCCTTCTTTCTTGTAGTTGCCACCATTATCGTTGAAGTTATAGTTGGTCGTGCAAGAATACATATCCCACACCTTGCCGTCGTCGCGACGGTCGGTTTTCTGATAAGCCGAAATAAGTCCGTTATATGAAACAACGTCTGGGTTGCCGATAATTTTTGACAATGCTGTCTTGAGAGCCTTTCCCTTCTTGCCGTCGGCAGCGCTGTAATATGTGCCGCTGTTGTTGGGGCCTTGCGCAAAGGCGCCGATGAACGAGAAGAGGGCTATTGCGAATAATGATTTGCGTAAAGAAATATTCATCTTTCTGTATTTATACGTTTTCATGGGGTGCAGATGTCTCATCTACACCTACATAGCAAGAAAAAAAACGGTTGGTGCAGATGAGACATCTGCACCCCCTGATGATTAGTTGTGTACCAATGTGCCGATTTCCTCGCCCTGCATCACCTTCTTCAGGTTGCCTACGATGTCCATGTTGAACACGTAGATAGGCAGGTTGTTCTCTTTGCACATTGTTGTAGCGGTGAGGTCCATCACCTTCAGACCGCGTGTGTAGATTTCGTCGTAAGTGATGTCGGCGAACTTCGTAGCGGTCGGGTCCTTCTCGGGGTCGGCTGTGTAGATGCCGTCGACGCGTGTGCCCTTGAGCATCACGTCAGCCTCAATCTCGATGCCGCGGAGCGACGAGCCGGTGTCGGTAGTGAAGTAGGGTGAGCCAGTGCCGGCAGAGAAGATGCAGACATATCCTGCCTCCATTGCCTCGATAGCCTTCCACTTAGAGTAGAACTCGCCGATAGGCTCCATGCGTATCGCTGTGAGCACCTTTGTCTTCACGCCCAGTGCGCCGAGCGCCGAGCTGAGTGCGAGCGAGTTGATGACGGTAGCGCACATGCCCATCTGGTCGCCCTTCACGCGGTCGAAGCCTTTCGATGCGCCACTGAGTCCGCGGAAGATGTTGCCACCGCCGATTACAATACCTATCTGCACGCCCATTTCGTGCACTTCCTTAATCTGCTCTGCGTATTCGCCCAGACGTACCGGGTCGATACCGAAGCTCTGTTTGCCCATGAGGCTCTCGCCGCTGAGCTTGAGGAGAATTCTCTTGAACTTTGCCATGTTGTATGTTTGGTTTGTTTTGTTATTTGTTATTGTTGGGGTGCTCTCTGCTTGGTTGGTGCACCTTAGGGTGTGCAGCTGTCCCAGCTGCACCAACAGAGCTGTTGGTGCTATTCTTTGGTTGGTGCACCTTAGGGGGTGCAGCTGTCCCAGCTGCACCAACAGAGCTGTTGGCGCTATTCTTTGCTTGGTGCACTTCTTGCTTGGTTGGTGCACTTCTTGCTTGGTTAGTGCACTTCTTGCTTGGTTAGTGCACTTTTTGCTTGGTTGGTGCACTTGAGACAAGTGCACCCCCTTATGTGCACCCCCTTATGTGCACCCCCTTATGTGCACCCCTTGTGATGCAAATGTACTGCTTTTTTGTGATGTAGCCAAACCATTAGACTATAAACCTCACTTCCTTCATCCAATACGTGCGTTCGTGTCCGTCGGCGTCTATGAGATGCAGGCGTCCGTTGGGCGCCACGCGGCTGATGCGTGCCTCGAAGCGCTCGTGCGTGGCGCAGTCTTCGTAGGCGTGCATGCCCTCGCGGCGGAACAGAGCGGCGTTGTATTCGGCGCAGATGCCGTCACGGTCGCCCTCCACAGCGCGCCGGTAGTAGAGTTCGAAGCTGTGGATCACGGCGTCGAGCATTTCCTCGAGCGGCGTCTCCCTACCTATTATATTATATAGCGACACGGGATTGGGCGCATTGCTGCGAAACTCGTGCTGGTTCACGTTCAGTCCGATGCCGTACACGCAGCGGTCTATGCGTTTTCCCTTCACGGTGGTTTCGATGAGCGTTCCGCTTATCTTGCGGTCGCGCCAGTAGATGTCGTTCGGCCACTTCAGCGTGATGTGGTCGGTGTAGCGGTCGAGCGCAGCCTTCAGCGCCAGTGCCCCAGCCATCGACAGCACGTACTGGTCGGCTACGGCTATGTCTTGCGGACAGGTGAGTATGGAGAACAGCAGGTTCTTGCCGCGCTCGCTCTCCCACGAGTTGCCGGCTTGTCCGCGTCCTGCCGTCTGATATTCCGCCACTGCCACAATCATCTCGCCGTTTGGCGGGGCAGGGTGGGCGAGAAGCACGTCGTTCGTAGACGCCGTCTCAGTGAGTTGCAGTATTTTCATTTGAAGAATTTTGAATTTAAAACGCCATGCACGGGTTAAACGCATCGACGATGTGCTCCACCTGCGCCGTCTCTTTCGTTCCGCCGATGACCGAAACGACGTCGAAGCGCAGTTCGTCGAGCACGTTCAGCATCTTCACGTACGTGTTAGCCGCCATGCCGATGTTGCGAATCTTGCGTCTGTCAACCGCTTCCTCGGGCTTTGTAATGACATCCGTAGCGCGCGTCTTCACCTCTACGAACACGATAGTGCGCAAGTCGGGCGACCGCGCGATGATATCGATATCGCGGTGTCCGTCGCGCCAGTCGCGCTCGATTATCTCGTATCCCTTCTCGCGCAGATAGTCGGCAGCGAGTTCCTCGCCCCATTTGCCCGTGTTGTTATGCTTTGCCATGCTGTTTCTTTTCTTGGTGTCGTACAAAGGTAGTTTAAAAATATGATTAAGTCGGTAAAATGAATATTTATTTTATTGGGCAGCAATAACAAAATGTTTGAATAGTCATTTATCGGCGCGGCATCTGTTGTAGGCAACGCAAAGAGTCGGCCAGAATTCTGACCGACTCTTTGCGTTTGTTCTATAATAGCTTTTATCTTACAATCTGCTTGACAGTCTTTCCGTTCTGCTTCTTGATGTAGATGCCCTTCGCGCAAGCGTCCGTCACGCGTCTGCCCGAGAGGTCGTACAGCTTGCCGTCCGTAAGTTTGTCTGCGTTGATAGCTTCGATGGCATTCGTGCTGTCCGTCGTCGTTACGACCACCTCTGCCGACGGCTTTGTCTTCTCGCCGTTGCGCACAGCCTGAACCGTCAGACTATACTCGGTGAGGGCGTTGAGGTCGGAGAACGTGAAGGTAGTGGCGTTCTGCACATCCTTCATGTTGTAGCGGTCGAGCGGATGGTTCTTTATGCCCTTGCCGCTCACGCTCACGTCGTCGATAAGCACGTTCGACGTTGCGCTGCGCTTGAAGCAAATCTTCACCTGCGTTGTCGGCTCGAACTCTACCATAGCCGTCTCCTTCTTCTCCGTAGAAGTGTCGATAGTCTTCACCGTCGTCCACTCGTCGTCGCGCATGGTCTGCACCTCGATAACCGAACCTTCCTTCGGCACAGCTACGTAGTACCAGAAGCTGAGCTTGCTTGCCTTCGCCTCGCCGTTGTTGGCGATGAGGTAGCTGTTGTTAGCCGAGAGGCGCAACGCCGGAGCAGCCTCGCCGTAGTAGCCCTCGCTGCTGATGAAGTTGCTGCTGTTGGTAGACCATCCTTCGGGCATGCCGTCCTTCTTGTCGGCGAAATCGTACGATGTGGTCTGCTCGTCGCCGTCGAAGGCGCGCGTAGAGAGTGTCACGAGATACTGCTGCGCGTCGTCGATTGCGTCCCATGAAGCACTGAACGAAGAACCGGTGACGGCTGATGCCTTCACGTTCTTCACCTGCTTCTCCGTGAACGGCATCTGCGTGGTGTTTACCGTTTTTGTCTGCGGCTCAGAGTAGAACGATGCGGCGCTGCTGCTGAGGCTCACCTGATAGGTGGCGTCCTCGTCGAGCCCCGTAACGAGCACTTCTTCGCCCTCAACAGCCATATCCGTGTAGTCGCCCACTGCGCTCAGCGAGTTGTCGGCTTCCACCTTCTTTATGTCGAGGATGTGCTTCTCGGCGTTAGCCTGCTTCTGCCACGAAAGGCGGAAGCGGTCGTAGCTCACGTCGCTCACGGTGAAGTCGGGCTTGGTGAGTCCGGCGTCCGATCCTGCCACGATGAACGAAACGACGCCGTCTGTCTCGGTGATGTTCTCGATAGTGAGCAGTTCGGTCTTGTCCCATGCCTTGAACTTGTGCGACGTCACGTTGTTCGCTCCGGGGAAGGGCACGCCCGTCTGATAGTACTGGTAGCCCGAGAGCTTGCCGTTAGCCTCGATGATATCCACGTGCTGGTGGGCTGCGTTGTTGTTCACCTCGTTCTTCTGCCACACTTCGGGCACGTCGTCGATGTGCCAGATGAGCATTCCCTGACCAGGCAGGTAGGCATCCCAACCGGTTTTCTGCCTGTTCTCGAGCAGGAAGTATTCGTTGTCCTTTCCAGGCACGCTCACTCTGTACGCCTTGTTAGAACTGCCGAGATTAGGCAGACTGTTCACGCCGCCGCTGCGGTGAGTAATCTCCTCGGGCTCGATCCAGCCCATCTCGTATCGCTCGAAAGCCGAGTAGAGCGGGGGCGTGTTCGAGTTGTTGCTGTACGAACCGCTCGCCATCGTGTCCCAATCGCCCGGCGTGTAGTTGGCACTTGCGTCGCGCGTGTCGTAGTGGTCGGCGAAACCCAGACAGTGGCCGAACTCGTGCACGAAGGTGCCGATGCCAGTCGTGAGGTTGCCTTCACGTGTGCCGTCCACCTCGTTGCTGCACGTGTAGCTGCCGATGCCCACGCCGTCGTTGGTGGTGAGATTGATGTTCCACTTGCGCAGGTCGAACGCATGGGGCCATATCGTCTGCGTGTCATCCGAGTCGGCGGCGCCGTTGCCCGCATAATAGATGTACACGTTGTCGACAAATCCGTCGCCGTCGTGGTCGTATTTCGAGAAGTCGACAACATCGTCGAGACCTTCGATGGCAGCCTTCACGAACGTGCCCATATTTATCTTGGTGTTGTACGTGCCTTGTCCTGCGTCGTGCTGGTTATAGTTGATCTGCACCGGTCCGTAGACGTCGAAAGTAGGACTGAACATGCCGTTGCTGCTCGCGATGAAGAAGTCGCGCGCACTGCCGTTGGCGCCGTTCTCTGCCGTGAAGCCCTCCTGGTTCATGGCGTTGGTGTAGTACTGCTGCGGGTTGTCCATCGTAGAGAACTTCTTGTCCTTGAACTCCATGAGGATAACTATCGAGTGCTGTTCGCCCGTATGTGGGAAGTTGTTCGTCAGCGTCTTCTTCGGCTTCGCGTTGCGCTTGTATGTGTCGGTTTGCAGCATCAGCACGTTCGCGTTCATGCTCTTCGCCTTTGCAGCAGACAGCGTTGCCGACTTGTCGTAGCTCACAAGGAACTGCTTCGCCTGCGCCGTACGCATCGAAGCGTCGGTTGCTATGATTCCACTCGTGCGCAACGTGCTGCCCGAGAGCGTTGCATACTCGTAGTTGCCCGTCTGACGGTTGAGCAGAATAGGGTAACCGTCGTCGGTTGTCATGAAGTTAACTCGCTCGTCGCCGTGCAGTCTCACCGATAGTACGGTGCCGTCGGCTTGCTTCACCTTTATGATACCAGGATAAGCAGGCACAGCCATCGCGCTCTCTGCCGAACAGAGTAGCACGGTGGCTGTGACAATTATATTACGTAAGTTCAAAATCTGTAGATTTTAGGGTTTTTACTTAACGATAACCTTTGCTGTAGCCTTCTTGCCGTCCTTGAAGTTGGCAACCACTACGAATACGCCCTTGCCAAGCTCGCTTGTCTTGAGCAATTCGCCGTTAGCTCTTGCTACGTTGCGTCCGTCGAGAGCGAAAGCAGCCATAGAGAGTGCGCCTTCAGCCTTTACAACACCGTTGCCAGGCACGATAGCCAGAGCGTTGTTGTCTGCGACAGTCTCGTTGATGCCGTTCAGAACAGCTACAGTCACCTCGCAAGATACGGTTACGTTGTCGAGAGTTACGTTGATAGTAGCCTTGCCTTCCTTCTTAGCCTTCAGAGCGATGATGACGCTCTCCTCGTCGGTGTCGGTAGAAGTAACCTCTACGACCTCGTTGTTTGTCGACTCAACGTCTGCGTTCAGAGCGCTTGCGCCGTAAGAGTTAGCAACAAGTTCGCACTCATCGTTAGGCTTCAGAGTAAGCTGTGTGCTTGAGAGTGTGAATGCCTTGAGAGAGTTCTCGAAGTAGAGCACTGGCAGAGCGCTTGTCTCCTTCCAAGGAGCCTGATCTGTTGTGCCGTAAGCATATCCGAGTGCCTCAAGAGCAGCCTTGTTGAGTTCGGCTTCGGTAGCGGTCTTGCCCTCTACGGTAGCAGCGTCGTCAGATACTACGGCTACGCCGTTCACCTTCATGCCATTAACGGCGAAGTTGTTGGCAAGACGAAGCTCCTTGTCGGTGCAATCTTCCTCGTTCTCGATGGTGCGACCCACGATGCGGTGGATAGTAGCGTCGCTTTCAGCGCCCTCAGCGAGAGCGATCTCACCCTTTGCTACGTTGTTTGTAACGAGAGGTGTAGCTTTGCCAGTCCAGTCTGGAGCGAGAGAACCGACGATGCCGCCTGCAGAAAGTCCGTCCCACATAGCTTCCTTCACGGTGATGGTGCCGTCGAACATACACTTGTCTACGTTAGACGAGTTGTTGCTGCCGAGGATACCGCCTACGGTGTTGTCGGCTGCGAGAGTAGTGCCGCTCACGTGAGCGTCCTTAACGGTCGACTGCATTGCTGCGCCAACGATGCCGCCTACAGTCTGCTGAGCATTGATGTTCACGTTGTTGGCAGCAGCTGCTGCGATGACGGTAGAAGTGCGGATGTCGCCAGCGATTGCGCCTACGCTGTTTGCCTGCGGAGCGTCAATATCTGAGTTGTTGAGCGATACAGACGAGAGGCTTGTCTCGAGAGATGCCTGACCAACGATACCACCAATCATGCCACCTGCTTCGCCTTCGATGTCGGCGTCAAACACATGCACGTTCTTGATTGTGTCGCCTACAGCGCTTGCTGCGAGAACGCCCACTGTGCTATTGTTGTTGGTGAGCTCGATTTCGGGATTAGTGAGCACGAGGTTGCTGATAGAAGCCTTCTCTGCGAGGTCGCCGAAGAGGCCTACGCTTGCCTTAGAGCTGTTGATGTAGAGGTTGTCGATAGCATGACCAGCGCCGTCGAAGTTGCCTGCGAAAGCGTCAATTGGTTCCCATGTGTCGTTAACAGTATTGAAGTTGGTGAGGTTGATGTCGTTCACCATCTTGTAGAAAGCCTTCGGATCGTCCTTCATAGCGATGAGGTCGCCCGCAGTAGCTACGAGGTACGGGTTCTGCTTAGTGCCGTCGCCGCCGTTGTGATACTTCTCGAATGGGAGCTGGAAGAACTCAAGATAATACTTGTTGCTGGTCTCGTCGTTGTACTGTACGTAGAACTCCTTGCGTGTAGCGGTAGCGTTGTAGCAACCTGCAGTTGTAGCCACGCCCTTGTCCGAGCTTGCGAAGGTGCGGATAGTGTTTCCGTCCTCGTCAGCGATAACGAATACGTTGCCGAGCTTGCCAGTCTCCTCGTTTCTAACCTTTGCCTGGTAGCAGAATTCGAGCTTGTCGTTGGTGTCGAACAAGTACGGGTCGAGATAGTTGTCAGAGAGAGACATACCGAAGTTCTCTGCCTGCGGTCCGAGGTTGAATGTGGTGTAGTGGTCTACGGTGAGATCCTTATTTATCCATGCCACGCGTGCGATGACATTGCCCTTGCCGTCGTCGCCGCCGTGACTGAGTTTCATGAGATACTTGTAGTTGTCTGCGCTTCCGTAGCGGTTCATGACGGTGCTGATGAGGTTGCCCTCAATCTCTGCCGGCATAACCATAGCCTCTTGGCACGACGGGAGGTTGACGATGCGCAGCTGCTGCGACGATTCGTCGGCTGTATACTGCATGAAAGCCATCTGGTCTTCAGCGCCCTTTATCGAGTTGAGGTCGAACCAAGCATTATATACGCCGTCGCAGATGTCGCCAATCTTGTTGCCTTCATGGTCGTAAGCCACGAAACGGTAGCGATAGTCGTCGTGAGCTGTCATATAGTCGAAGAACGTAACGACGTAAGCCAGCTTGTCGTCCTTCTTGAAATAGTCTTTGGTGAGCGTCTTCGAGCCGAAGTTGCCGATGAGCGCCATAGCGAACTGTGTGTCCTCCTTCTGCTCAACGGGCACTGCGAGAGAGTCGACGCGTGAGAAACGCTCGTCGTAGGTCTTGATGACGAGTTTGTTGTCCGGAGTAGGTATCGGGTCGTAAGTCTCCTCGTCGTAGCCTTTGAGCCACGGCTTCTCGTAGTGCGACACCATATAATAAGGAGTGCCGTCTACGTTGAACACCTGCACCGGTGCGCCGTCGTTGCCGTAGTAGGTATAGTCCTCGTCCACTACGAACTGATGCTCCACAGCCGGTCCTGCGCCCCAAGAAGCTGGTTTGTAAACGTCGATATAGTCGTTTGTGGTGTAGTACGGGCTGCCGTCCTCGTAAGTCTTGCCGTCGATAGCCTCGTACTTGGCGTTGCTTATGATGAGGCGCTGATACTTGGTCCACGAGTTTTTCGGTATGTTAAGGAAGACGCCGGCGCCGTTGAACTCCTGCACGAGTGTGCCGTCCTCAATGCGGTAAGCCTTTGTGTAGTAAGAGCCCTGATAGTTGTTCTCGGCGTTGCCCACCTGATGCAACTCCACGAGCACTTCCTGCGTCTTGTTGTCGAGGTCGAAGAATTTCTTAGTCACCGTTCCGTAAGGCTCCACGCGGTTAATGTCCATATCCTCGGGCACTTCCACGTTCAACGTACCTGCCAGTTCGTGGTTCTGGTTGTAGACGTTGATGACTGCCTTGTTGATAGAAGCGTTGAAACCAGTGCCGCGATAATCGTTTTCCTGGGTGTAGTACCATACGTTTCCGTCTTCGTCGTACAGGAACCCGTAAGTCTTAGCCTCCATCGTGCTCGACGGTGTAGAGGTCTTGGCTTTTGCGAGGCTCGCTGCAGGCGAGTCGAAGCCATGAAGCTTTACGAGCGGAGTCTCGAGCTTCTTGGTGCGATACTGTTCCGTCAACTTGGCGAGTTTGCCGTTAGTCGGGAAGTTGCTTCCTGCGGATGCCGAAGTGGCAACGAGTGCCATAAGGCTGTAAAGTAGTGACTTCTTCATGCGATTAATTAATTAATTGTTAGTAATCAGTTCGCAAACCATAGGAACGCACAATGCATACCCGGCGGAATACGAACCGATTATATGTTAATGTTTCGTTTTTTTTGAATTCTCTTTTGTGCTTTCTATTTCTGTACTCTCTAATACAAATGTGTATCTTCTAATACAAAATAAAAAATATTATTAGCGTTAACTCTCTCTTGCGCGCCAGCTGTTTAACATCTGCATTAATCGGCGGCGCCTTTGTGGCTTATCCTTTCTTTTTATATCTCTCTTGCTTTAATGTGTTTTAATCGTTTAAATTATTGTTTTTTATAACTCTTTGTGTGTGTTTCTCTCTCTATTTTTGTCTAAATGGTGCTGCAGGCGTATTGTCTGCTTGCATCTTGCATATCGCAAAGTTAGAAATAATATTTTAAAACGCATAACATTTTGTGATATTTTTTTTAACTAAAAGTGAATTTGTTGTTTTTTTTCATGATGTGTTTGTATGGTGTAGGCGCACAGCATTCTGTAGCGTATGATTATTCGTGCAGAGCGACAAAAATAGACGAGCATGTTTTGTAGTTTCTCGCTTTCTCAGTATCTTTGTATCTATATATAATAAGGTATGAATATGGACAAGACAGAACAACAGAATAAAGACGAGCAGTTTATGCGCCGCGCTCTTGTGGAGGCAGAGGCTGCGCGCGACGAGGGAGAGATACCCGTGGGCGCCGTCATCGTGGCGGGCGACCGCATCATTGCGCGAGCGCACAACCTCACGGAGACGCTCGGCGACGTTACGGCGCACGCCGAAATGCAGGCGATAACGTCGGCTGCCAACCAACTCGGTGGCAAGTATCTCGCCGACTGCACGCTCTACGTCACCGTAGAGCCGTGCATAATGTGCGCCGGAGCATTGGGTTGGGCGCAAGTGCGGCGCGTGGTTTACGGCGCGAGCGACGAGAAACGCGGTTTCCGCATGTTCGCTCCGAAGGCGCTGCACCCGAAGTGCGAGGTGGTGAGCGGCGTTCTGGAGGAAGAATGTCGAACGCTTATGACCGAGTTCTTCAAGGCGAAGCGTTGAAAGCCCTGCGCTTTCCGACGGACACCGAACGCTGCCCATGCGGACACCGAACGCCGCCCGTGCGGATACCGAACGCCGTCCGTGCGGATGCCGAACGCCGCCCGTGCGGACACCGAACGCCGCCGACCGTAGGAATTAAGGCGAAACGCAATAGAAATAGGGTTTAATAAATCTTCCTTTTAGGTTCTATAAATCATTCTTTAGAATTTTATACCCCGTTCTTTGGAATTGAATACCCCGTTATTTATAATTTTATACCCCATTCTTTGGAATTGAATACCCCGTTATTTTATAAATAAAAATAATGCCTAAAAAAGCAAGAAATAGCAGAATGATGCTTTTATTTTGAGTTTCAAATGGTTGTGGCAGTCGTTGGCTTTAAGTGGCATAGACGAGGAAAAGCGAAAAACGCAGATTGGAGAAATAGAAACGCTTTCAAATCATTA
>ENA-ORTY01004024-ORTY01004024.1-human-gut-metagenome-genome-assembly--contig:-NODE-4024-length-11947-cov-2.458796_pt1 | contig 11947 bp, 6 predicted proteins | sample MGYA00241917_ERZ509198 | MGnify/ENA primary metagenome ERZ509198 (study PRJEB26280, sample SAMEA2338857) | human gut metagenome | biome: human gut; feature: human-associated habitat; material: faeces...
TGCCTGGGCAGGAAGCGCCACAGCGGGGGCCACGGCATCCATAAATACCGACGGAAATTACGCAAAAACAGGAAATCGTTCCTTGAAACTGGATTCAACCAGCATTTCAGCGCTGGTACATTATGACCAGACGGTGAATTTAAAAAAAGGACGGGACTATACATTTTCTGCTTATTTAAAAACTGCCAATGAAATTGCATCTGGTCCGGATGCCGGGGCTTATCTGAGGGTGATATATACAAATAATGCCGGACAGAATCAGTACCTGGAATCCCGTAAAGTAAAAATCACTTATGGCGAATGGACATATCTGGATCTTCAGTTCAGTCTTCCGGCGGATGCCTCATCTGATTCAGTGACAGTTTCCGTATTCTGGAAAAATGATAAAGGAACCCTGTATGCGGATGCCCTTCAGTTAGAAGAAGGACAGGTAGGAAACCGCCGAAATCTGATTGAAAATAACGATTTTACCTATCAGTTAAATAAATTTACCCGTTCATCCACCATGGAAGACCGGGATAATCTGGTAGATATTCAGACACTGTCTTCCGGTTCCGGCGGGGGTTCGGATGTAAATATCGTGAGTGGTACGGTCAATGCGGATGTATTAAATGTGCGTTCCGGCCCGGGAACCGGCTATGAGGCGGTGGCACAGGTGCTTTATGGAACCGGAGTGACGATTCTCAGTGAGGCTTCCGGCAGCGGTATGCAGTGGTTCCAGATTACCTATCGTTATGAAGGTGTCGAATATACCGGCTATGTGGCTGCAGAGTATGCACTCTGGATTTCAGGCTGCTTCTGGCAGAACAACAGTTTTTTAAATCCTAATTTCTGGTTTGATATTCTGCTGACCTGCTGTATTTTATGGCTGCTGCCTGCTACAAGAAGGGCGGTGGTATCATGACTTACATAGAAAATGTGTTCATCTGTATGGTGTCACCGCTGCTGATCGGGGCTCTTTGCATGGGGAAACGGAAAATCAGTTTCTTTTTCTTCTGCTTTGCCGGAATGAGTGCATGTATGCTTTCTGCTTATATCAATACATTTTTTGCTGCGCTGTACAAGGCAGATGCATTTGTGGCTGCTGCAGAGATTGCACCGGTTGTAGAGGAAGTGATGAAGTTTCTGCCGCTGCTGTTTTTTCTTCTTATATTTGACCCGGAGCCGGGGAAGATCAAGACGGCTGCCATGATCGTTGGTCTTTCCTTCGCAACCTTTGAGAATGTCTGTTATCTGATACAAAATGGCGCAGAGTATTTTTCATTCATTTTCTTCCGCGGGTTTGGAACGGGAGCAATGCACGTAATATGCAGTGCAATCGTGGGAGATGGGCTTGCGTATGCATGGCATCGGGCATGGCTGAAAATCGCCGGAACCTGTGGTCTGCTCGGGGCTGCTATTACCTTTCATGCGACATATAATCTTCTGATCGCTTATGGAGGCGCAGCACAGTATATTGCATATGCCCTGCCTGTCATGATTCTGGCAGCCGGAAAACTGATATTTAAAAAAAGGTGAGAGTTTTTCTAATTTTCTGTACCTAAGATAATAAAGGATCTTTTTTTTGCAATGTATTAGGAAAGGAGCTTCAGACAATATGTATGATACAGAAAAACGTGTCAGGCTGGTGAAAAAACGTGTGCTTGAAAAACGATACTGGCAGGAAAGAAGCCTGATCTGCCGGCTGTCTGTCTTGTGCATGGTATTGTTCGTGCTTCTTGTGGGAACAGCGGGTGCTGTGACCGGGCAGACACAGATCACGGCACAGGGAATGTATGGCGCTATTCTTCTGCATGAGGATGCCGGGGGCTATGTGCTGACAGGAGTTGTTTCTTTTGCGGCGGCAGTCGTGATTACTGCATTGTGTATCAGATTGAAAGAAAAGAAATGAACTGTTGCACATTATGTAAGAATGGGAGAAGCATACATTGACTTTAGGAGCTGGATGAGGGATAATAAGCAGGATGAAAAGAACCAAATCAAAGGAGATCAGCCATGAGATTATCCGAGCTAGCAGAAGGAACACCGATCAGACTGGAGGCATCCCGGGACGGCGAAAAGAAAACTGAAATCTGGGGAAAAATACGAAGGAATTCCGAGAAGAGATGCCAGATCGATATTTATTACTATGAGGGACTGAATATTGATCTGAATTCTCCGGATTATGATATAGAGGCAGTTGCATTTGACCATGGTGAAAAGAAGATCGAATGGATCAACAGAGCAGAGGCTGGTAATGAGAAAAAAGAGGACAGGCTTCAGGAAAAGAGGGAGTCGTTCCGTATCTACATAGGGATCCCGGTAGACTGCCAGATTGAGGGAGAAGACAGCTTTGTGCTGCTCGTGGATGTCAGCGAAAAGGGCTTCCGTATCGTAAGAAGAGAAAGCACAGCACTGAAGGAAGGAACTTTTGCAGAGCTTCATGTTGAAGACGAAGAATTTGACTTTGTGCTTCAAGGGATTATCGTCTGGAGCAAACAGATTGATGATGGCAAGATCATGTATGGCTGTAAGCTGCTGAAAGAAAAGAGCAGTGAGGAGCTGCTTCCTTACATCAAGGTAAAGCAGAAAAAGCTTCTGGAAGAACTGACAAGAGAAATTGGACAATGAAAAGAAGGAACTGTTTTGCGGCAGTTCCTTTTTCCTATTTCGATATATAGTGAAAAGTCTTGAATAAATTTCAACATATAGTAAAATAAATTATATATGTCATAAAGGAGAAGTGAGCGCCATGACGGCAGATATGCTGACAGTAGCCGGCAGACGTTTCAGAACCAGAGCTGATTATGAAGCAGCGCTGCGGGATCTGAAAAAGATAGAGCAGATCAAAAAGAAACTGGATCAGGAGAATCCGAAGCAGGTATATGAATTATATGCAGAGCTGCAGAGTGGGAGCTTCCGGTTTGAAACAGTAGTTGGTACTGATTTTGATGATGAGATATATGAAAAAATAGAAGCTTTTAAAGCACAGGGAATCACCGCCAGTAATGCAGGCACTAAAAGAAAATACATAAAAGAGAAAAAAGCAGGAAGAAAAGAAAAATCCGCAGAAAAGAAAAAAAATCAGACTGTGCACTCAGCGCAGTTTGACAAAAATCTGGAGAAACAGATCCAGAAGGAGCTGATCAGGAGGGAAAGAAGAAGGAAGCTGATCGTAGTGCTGGCTTCCGGGATCGCAGTGGTCTGCTTTGGGTATTTTGGTTTTTATTATTTTCAGAGTACAAGGACAGGCATGGATTATGAAAGTCTTGCAGAATTAAAAGGAAGCAGGACACTGAGCCAGCTAAATATGGGCAATGATGTTACAGTACACAGGACATCAGAGGATATGCCTGAGATACTCGACGAATATAAAACCTTATTTGAAAAGAATAAAAAGCTAATCGGATGGCTTAAAATTGACGATACAATAATAGATTATCCTGTCATGCAGACATCGGATAACAAGTATTACCTTGAGCATAATTTTAATCAGGAATATGACAAAAATGGCAGTCTTTTTCTGGACTGCTCCTGTAGTGTGTATCCAAGAAGCACGAACCTGATCATATACGGGCATCATATGAAGTCCGGGCAGATGTTTGGACAGCTTCAGAAATATGCCAAGGAATCCTATTATGAAAAACATAAAGAAATTCAGTTTGACACCATCTATGAAAAGGGAACCTATGAGATAATGTATGTATTCCGTTCCCAGGTGTACAACGAAGATGATCTTGTTTTTAAATATTATCAGTTTATTAATGCAAATTCCGGAACAGAGTTTCAGTCATATATGGAGGAGATGAAGAAGCTTTCCTTATATGATACGGGAGTGACAGCAGGCTTTGGAGACAGCCTGTTAACCCTGTCTACCTGTGATAACTCGCAGAAGGACGGAAGATTTGTGGTAGTGGCAAAAAAGATTTTATAAGGTCTTTGATCGATAGAAGGATACAAAGATGAATAGGGAGAAAAATCTGATGGCAAAAGCAAAGGAAACAAAGGTAAAAAATCTCAGACTCAGAAGAAGGATAAGGAAAACAGTCGGTGCACTGTTTATGGCATCTGCGGTAGCAGTAGCAGCGATACCTGTGCAGGATATAGAGGCCGAGGATCTGAAGGCAAATGGAGTAACAGTAAGCCGTCCAAATGCCCAGTATAAGGTTGGCACAGATGTTACGTTTACCCATTCAGACGAGCTGAAGCCCAATGGAAAACCTGAATTTACAGCATATTCTGTCAGAAAACTGAGTGATGACAGCTATTCACTGAACTGGCAGTTTAAGTATTATACTGCTACCATAGATGGAAATACGCGTGCAATAATCAGTAAGTACAATGATCTTTATCAGGAAGAAGAGGTACTCTTAGGAAATTCAGCAAATAAGGGTTACTATATGGTAGAGGAGTCCAAGCTGGATGCATTTTATACTACAGGGGCAGGACATAAAACGGTTACACTGACCTATGATGATATAAAAAAAGCAGAAATAGGCCAGCCGAGCGCGGATGTGACATGGTTCCAAACCTATGCAAAAGACAATTATGATAAATATAAGGCAGCCTGTGATGCTTATGACGAGTACGTAAAAAAGAAAGCACAGTGGGATATCGATAAGGCTAATTATATTAGTGATCCATCAAAGTACCCGGATCCTGGAGCAGCACCAACCGTAGTTGAAAAGCCTATCAATATTACATTTGATACATCAACGGATTTTACAAATGAGCAGAAATTAAGCTATTATTGTGAATTGGCGAGTTCGTTGAGCCAGAGTGATCCTGATTATTTGCCGGGATCTGGTTATAGGTTATATCCTGTTACAGATAACATCAATCCATCACAGAATCCAGATGGAACAGCAAAAAAGATCTATTTGGCATACGGGGGGACACCGACAAATGTGCAGGCTTCAAATGACGAAAATGGCTTTTTGGTTACGGAAAAATCTACAGAGATTATAGGAATTGCAGATGGGGCGTTTGCGGGCATCAAGAATGTTAATACACTGGATATTCCAAAGGAAATCAAATACGTAGGCGATGGAGCCTTTAAGGAATCTTTTATTAAAAAAATTGTATTTGCCAATGTAGCCAATGTTGGAAATCATGCTTTTGAAGGATGCTCTGAGTTAAGGGAAGTGTCTCTTAGCAATACGAGTGAAATAGGTGTGGAGGCCTTCAAGAACAGTGGAATCGAACAGATAACCCTGCCATACTCGATCAGTAAAATCCATGATGGGGCATTTGCGGAGTGTCATAATTTAAGAACTGTAGATTTAAGCAATATTCAGGCAAGCTGTGTTATAAAACAATATGCATTTTATAATGATTATGCATTGGATACTATAGAAATGGAAAATACAGGGATAACAGCAATTGGGGAAGGTGCCTTTGCTATTTCAAATGTTCAGGCCGGAAATTGGCAGAATGTTGCACTGCCGCAAAAGATAACAGGAGAGAGCGGCAAGAGTGAGATAGGAGATTTCCTGTTTGCAGGCCGTAATGGATTGAAAACAGTTAAGTTCCCGGCAAGCTATGGTATAAATGGTATTGTTAACATACCGAGTGGTACATTCAGAAATTGTACCGGGCTGGAATGTGTGGACTTTACAGCTGCAGCAGGCAGTACAGTATGTGGAAATGTAGGATTTGACAGTGAAAATTCCGGTGATAAGTTCACGTATAAATATCTATTCCTGGATGTCCTGAACCCTAATTTCTATGTAATGGGTCCGGAAAAGAATATGAGTGGCAAGGAAGCATTTCCAAGGCAGTCAACGTGGCAGTCTTTTACCGGGGTTTCCAATTTTGTGCCTTATGTATATATTGATTCAAATGGAGTAAAATGCTACGAGGTAAGTGATGGCGTTTACCTTCTGCAGGCAAATGAAAAAAATGAATTGACATCCTGCCGTCCAATTGATAAGAATGCCAAGGATCCGATAGACCTTGTCATTCCTGCTAAGGTTGGTTCCTATGAGATCAAGACAATTGCAAATGGGGCATTATCAGATAGTAATCTGAGAGACAGGATAAGATCTATTGAGATTCAGGATAATTCCCTGACAAGATTGGATGATTCTGTTTTTGCGGGATTACCAAAACTGGAAAAGGTAGAAATTGGAAATTCGGTAAATAGCATTGGAAACAATACATTTTTCAATTGTCCTAATCTGGTTGATATCACTTTCCATACGCCGTCTGTTGGATATGATGGATTTACGATCGGTGATAATGCGTTTAAAACAGGAAGTGATGAATTAACAATACATGGAGATATTGTTCCTGGATATGTACCGTTTGAATTTGCTATGGGTAAGGATACAGGAAAGATTGATGATGCTGGTAAGAGAATCTGTTATAAGAGTCTTGGACCTGATTTCCTGACAGTGATGTATGATAATGCGACAGAGGATGTCGTACTTTTGGATTATCCGAAGTTTAATGAACTTGACAGCCGCAATCAGGATCATCTCCGTGAGATGGAAGACTATTATTATGCAAAATATGGTGGCATTCAGGGAACTTATACCACGGATCCCGTTACCAGCAATCAAAAATATGATGAAAATGGAGCATATGATTCAGACAGAAAGGAATTTACCAAGCTATGGATAGCTAATAATGGTGATGAAAGCGTTTATGAAAGCTCTTTCTATGGTCCCTGGATTGATGATGCTTATCTACAGCTTCTGAATCAAGGATGTTTTGTAGATAGTCTGCCAACAACCAGACCGAAAAAGTACTTTGAGAAAAATCCGTACAGTATTTTGAAAAATTATGACCGTGGCAGCACTGCAACGATGGAATATCAGACAGTAACAGAAGAGGAAATGCAATGGATTAATTCCTGTTTGAATATTGTGGTTCCAGCAGGTGTAACATCTATTGATGCCACTTCATTCTTTAATGAGTCGAAAAACACAAGAAACGTAGCTACATATTTTGGAAGTGATGATGAGGGATATGAGAGCTATAAAATGTGCACACAAAGTAAAGATGATTCTGTGCCGGGTCTGTTTAGCGGATATTATCAGGATTACGATGATCCTGACAGCGAGGATGCTAAGAAGTACGAAACAGCCAAAAAAGGAAATGACCGTATTTTATCGGTTGTTATGTCCGATGTAAAAAAACTGCCGGATTATGCCTTTGACAGCTGTGAGAGATTACAGAATGTTGTTTTGGGCAGTGCATGTACTGATATTGGCACAGCACCCTTCAGAGGATGTGATTCATTAACTGATATTACAGGAAATGATTATTTTGCAGCAGAGAACCGTATTGTTTATTCTGTGAATGAAGATGGAACTTACACGATAGAAGAGTGTCTGCCCTCCAGAGGAAAGACGGGAAGCAGTCCTATCGTAGCATCATCGACGGATCCTATTATTTCTAATGTCAGTGAAATTAAGGATGGAGCCTTTGAAGACTGTGATGATGTCGTAAAGGTATATCTGGATGATGCCAAAAATCTGAAAATAATTCCTGAGAACTGCTTTAATGACTGCGATATGCTGAATGAAGTCGGACTTCCAGATTCAGTAAACCGTATAGACACAAAAGCTTTTGGTGGAAACACAGGAATTGAAGTAACGATTCCCGGCAAAGAAGTACATATTGTAAGTGATGCCTTTGAGCATGTATCTACCAATACGATTAATACCTATAAGGGTACTTCGGCAGATGATTATGGTCAGTATTATAATATTAATGTAGAGTACTTATCTGACCTGTATACGGTAAAATTCCTGGATTATGATGGAACCCTTCTGAAAGAAGTAAAGGATGTCGAAGCCGGAAAGAGTGCTGAACCGCCGGCTGACCCGACAAGAACTGGATATACATTTACCGGATGGATGCCTAAGGATGGTTATAATAACGTAACATCAAATGTAACACTGATCGCCCAGTATTCGGATAATTCCGGATCTTCAAACAGACATACGGTTACCTTTTACGCATATGATGGAAAGACGGTCATAAGTACACAGTATGTAGACCATGAAGGTGCAGCAACGGCGCCAATGCCGCCAGCAAGGAGCGGCTACAAGTTTGTGGCGTGGGTACCGGATAACTTCTCCAAGGTAACACAGGATATGAGTATAGTAGCATCCTATGAGAAAGGTGATTCTGAAAATAATGGAGGCGGCAGCGGAAGTGGTTCCAAGTCCTCCGCATCTCCGTCACCTACGGCAAGTCCAGGAGCAGGAGATTCTACGAAGAAATATACCGTAAGTGTATCCGGTGGAAGCGGAAGCGGCAGCTATGCAGCCGGGGCAGTAGTAGCGATCAACGCATATTTTATGGGTGATGGACAGACCTTTGATAAGTGGACAACATCTACTGCAGGAGTAGGCTTTGCCAATGCCAGTGCATCTTCTACAACATTTACGATGCCGGCAGCCAATGTTGCGATCACAGCAACCTATAAGGCAGGGAAAGGAACTGCAGCAACGGGTAGTGGCGGTTCCGGCAGCAATGGCGGAAGCAGCAACAGCAGCAATGGAACAGCTAATACAGGAAATAATTCAGGAACAGTAGTAGAGATCACGAAGCCGGGTGTGTCCAATACAGGACTGGCCGGAGCAACTGTAACAGGAGCAACGGATAACTTTGTTGTCAAGATCACGGAGGATCAGAGCGCTACGGATGCTGTAACAGCAGCCCTGCAGGCGGAATATGGTGATATCAGCAGGATCCAGTATTTCCCGATGGATATCAGTCTTTATGATTCAACCGGAAGGACCAAGATAGCAGATACGACTGGAATTTCTGTCAATATTACCATGCCGATCCCGGATGAACTGGTACAGTATGCAGGCAATAATAAAGCCGGTGCAGTAGCAGATGGAAGGCTGGAGAATCTTGGCGTGAAGTTTACGACAGTAAATGGTGTTCCCTGCATTAACTTTACAGCGACCCATTTCTCTCCGTATACGATTTATGTAAATACAGCTGACCTGACAGCTTCAGGTACGATTGATGCAACACCTAAGACAGGTGACCCGATCCATCCCAAGTGGTTCCTGGCAATCGGTATGGCATGTATTTCACTGGTACTGTTCTTTAAGAAGGACAGGGTGTATATAAAAAAGGCAGGCTGATTGGAAGAGTGGAGAAATTATGAGCAGGAAAATAGCGAAACTTCTGAGTGCCATGCTGCTGGCGCTTGCCATAGCAGTCACTCAGATTCCTGTGTCAGATGCGCAGGCCAGTGTGGTGGTATCTTCTGACTTTCAGACAGATGGAACTAAATTATTAAAATATACAGGCACGGCTCAGACCGTGTCTGTTCCTGATGGGATAAAGGAAATTGGAGAAGAAGCGTTCTCAGGGAATGATGATCTGATCCAGGTTGATCTTGGAGATCAGGTGGAAAAGATTGATTACAGAGCCTTTGCGGACTGTGGAAGCCTTCGGACTGTGAGATGTGGAAATGGCATGCAGGAGATCGGTATGGGTGCCTTCAGCAACGATACATCGCTTGTCAATATGTCTCTTGGAGATCAGGTGAAGGAGATAGGAAGCGGTGCCTTCGCCGGCTGCAGCAGCCTGAAGAGTGTAGAGCTCTCTGCAGGAAATACCTATTTAAGCTACAGTAACGGAGTCATTTATGACGATGAACAGACGATTATCTATGCACTTCTTCCCGGCTATGAGAAGGAGGCTTTTACCCTTCCATCTACAGTAGAGGAGATCAAGGGATATGCCTTCTGGGGGAACCCATATCTGTCCTATGTGAAGCTGGACAGTGCACTGACGAATATTCCGGCATATGCCTTTTCCAATTGTATGAATCTTCAGGAGGTTTCGATTCCTCTTCCGGTAAGAACCATAGAGGCAGATGCGTTTCAGGATTGTGTGAATCTGGCGAAGGTCAATCTGCCGGAATCTATCAATAACATTCACGATACAGCCTTTGATGGCTGCAGTAAGGTGGAGTTTGAAACAGTTCCAGGAACCTATGGGGCGGCCTATGCGGCAGACAGAAAGGCAGCCCAGGCAGATACTGTAGAATATGAAGAGACCGGGGATACCCAGGTGGTTTCACCGGATGCAGTTACAGGAAATGCTGATGCACAGAGTACAGGAACAGATGAAGCTGCAGATGGGCAGCCATCAGCGTCACCACCACCATTACCATCACCGTCAGCCACAGTGCCTCCTGAGGTTCATGTGGTACAGGGAAGCTATAACAGTGAAAGGCTGCTTGGGGAATCCAGTATTGTAGCTGGAAAGGCAGTTGTATTTATTGATAATAAGCAGTCCGATGTAGTTGCCGGAAACAATGGGAAGGTCAATCTGCAGGATGCGGCAAATACCGACAACAACAGTGGAGATACAGAAGGTCTTGGGGCTTTACTGGCACAGAATGCAGAAAAAGGAAAGGATTTTCCAAAGTATACAGTAGTCGGGGATAAGATTGCCTCTAAAGCCTATTATCAGGATGGGACAATTGATACTTATGAGATAGAGGACGGGATCCATGAGATCGGAGAGTTTGCTTTTGCAAGAAGTGCACTTAAGGAGATGCAGATCCCGGATGGCGTAACAACGATCGGATATGGTGCTTTTTATCATTGTGACAGTCTGACGGAGGTTTCAATCCCGGACAGTGTGACACAGATTGAGGGTAATGCCTTTGCGAAGACACCCTGGATCCAGAATGCCATGAGAGCTTCGGCGTCTTATCCTTATCTGGTAGTGGGAGATGGGATATTACTTGCCTATGATGGAAATGACAGTATTGTAAATATTCCTGCAGGTGTAAAAAGGATCGTGCCGGAATGCTTCAGGGATCATATGGGCATTACAGCAGTAAATCTGCCGGACAGCCTGATCGGGATCGGTGAAAACGCTTTTGCGGGCTGTAAAAATTTAAAAACGGTAAATGGTGGAAAAAACTGCAAAGAGATCGGTGCCGGAGCATTTCAGGACTGTCCGTTATCAAAGATCGTGATCCCGTCATCTGTAGAAAGTATAGGAATTGCAGCCTTTGACAGCAAAGGGGGAACTGATACGGTAACCTTTGAAGGAGAAACGCTGCCTGTCATGACGTTTGGAAGCAGTGCAGAAAGACTTTCCATGCCACAGTCCAGAAGTCTGGTATTTTCCGGCTGCAGGACGGCAGTTGTCAGTGACCAGATCACAGATTTAACAGGAACAGTACTGGAGAATGGAACCTTTGGTATGAAGGGGAGTGTCAGACAGGAAAACCAGAATGTACTGGCAGAGCTGGCAGGACCACAGGCACAGACCACAGAAACAGGGGTAAGTGTCCGGATAAACAGCAGCCAGATCAGAAATGACGGGGCAGACACCATGGCAACCATGCCGGGAAATGATGGGAGCTACCTGCTGACGGTTGATGATTCCGATGATGCAGCAGCAAAGATTACCGCTGCTTATGGAGAATTATATGGAGGTGCACAGCCCTCTGACCTGAAAGCATTTGATATTTCCCTGAAAGACAGTACAGGACAGATCCCCATAAAGAAACTGGGAAGACAGTATATGACAATACAGCTTCCGGTACCGGATGGACTTTCAACGGATAATCTTCATCTTGTGACACTGGATGAGGATGGTCAGCTTGAGGCTGCAGAGTTCCAGGTACTTTCCCTGGAGGATGGCGACTACATCCAGTTTACAGCAAGACATTTTTCACCTTATGGGCTGTATCATGGCAGTAAAGCATTAGGACAGGGACAAGTGATCAATGGCGGTGCACTGATCGGACTTTCCGGAAATAAAGATGATACTCCGGATACCGGTGATTATTCTCATCCCAAATGGGCATTTGCAGCCGGACTATTTTTTGCTTCTGTAGCATTGTTTTTCTACAGGGGAAATGAGAAACGAAAAAAGAAATAAAAAGAAATAAAAGAGGAACGGATATGGGAAGTATTTTTGATATTTTGGGACCGGTCATGGTCGGTCCGTCCAGTTCCCATACAGC
>ENA-ORTY01004029-ORTY01004029.1-human-gut-metagenome-genome-assembly--contig:-NODE-4029-length-11938-cov-4.188841_pt1 | contig 11938 bp, 8 predicted proteins | sample MGYA00241917_ERZ509198 | MGnify/ENA primary metagenome ERZ509198 (study PRJEB26280, sample SAMEA2338857) | human gut metagenome | biome: human gut; feature: human-associated habitat; material: faeces...
ATCCAGTAAGATTTGAGAAACATTTGAAAGTTACGATTGAACATGGACATGCGAACCATCTGTCAGATGACTGGAGTTCAACAGCATACTGGTATCAGACACTGCCAACAGCAAAACCAATTACGATTCTTCCTGTAGAAGAGAGAATTCCAAATGTACCGGTACTTCCAGAACGCAATCTTCAGATGCCGGAATTAACAGAAGAAATGAAAGCAGCGAGAGAATCATGGGCAAAACGCTGGGAAGAGTATAAGCCTGCAAGAGAAGAACAGTTCAGAATTAAAGAAAATAAGGCCCGCCGGGAATCAAAGCTTAATACTGAATTTGCAAAGAAGCTTCGTGAAGAATATAAGTAATAATATCGGAGGCACAATATGTCAAAAGAACTGATGATTGAAAGAATAGAAAAAGCCCAGAAAGAAATTGAAGCAAAAAGAGAAACCGTACAGCAGGGAAAATTTCGTCAGGACTATCATTTTATGGCAGAAACCGGATGGATCAATGACCCAAATGGGTTGATATATTTTAAAGGAAAGTATCACTTTTTCTATCAATATAATCCATATTCCGGATTTTGGGACTGTATGCACTGGGGACATGCTGTCAGTGAAGATATGATTCATTGGGAGTATCTGCCATTAGCGCTTGCACCAAGTGAAGTATATGATGATCATTTGAAGGGGGGCTGCTTCTCCGGCAGTGCGATTGAACATGATGGAAAGTTATTCCTGATCTATACAGGAACCTGTAATAATGGAAATGGGTTTGAACAGGCACAGTGTATCGCATATAGTGAAGACGGAATCCACTTTGAAAAATATGAAGGGAACCCGGTGATCACAGCACCGGAAGGTGTTCCAACAGATCTGTTCAGGGATCCGAAAGTATGGAAACATGATGATACCTATTATGTAGTCTGTGGAGCAAGCAAAAATGGATTTGCACAGGCAAGACTGTATAAATCGACAGATATGTTCCACTGGGAATTTGTCAATGTCCTTGCAGAGAGCAGAGGCGAATGGGGCTATATGTGGGAGTGCCCGGATTTTTATCCGGTAGGAGATAAATATGTGTTGATGTTCTCTCCGATGGGAGGAAAAGAGCGCACCAGTGTTTATCTGGTAGGAGATTTTGACTATGACACCGGAAAATTTTTCTATACGACCTCCGGGGAAATTGACTGGGGATTTGATTATTATGCACCACAGTCATTCCTGGCACCGGATGGCAGAAGGATTCTGGTAGGATGGGCGAATGCATGGGATTGGATGCCATTTTGGAAAGACTGGGGACCGACATATCAAGAAGGCTGGTGCGGATTCTTTAACATTCCGAGAGAGGCAGTGTTAGCAGAAGACAATACATTAAAATTTGTTCCTGTAAAAGAATTACAGGATCTTCGGAAGAATAAGCAGGAAGAAGCGGACATTCTGATAAAAGAAGACGAGAAAAAAGAACTTCGAAGTGGCTGTGTTTATGAAGCGGAAATGCGGATAAATCTGAAAAAATCAACTGCAGACAAGATTAGGCTGAACTTAAGAATGTCTCAGGGAAAGAAGACAGAGATCCTATTTGATCTGAAGAGAGCGGAAGCATATTTTGACCGTAATAATTCCGATGGCTGGAGTAAAGGAGTCGCAAGATGTCCATTGAATTTAATGGGCAAAGAGCATCTGGATATTCATATTTATTCTGACAAAATTTCATTAGAAATATTCAGCAATGATTATCAGAATAATTTTTCTTGTAATATATATAATGTGGATGATGATCAGAAAAATGAAATGACAGCAATTGGTGGAGATCTGATGATTGAAAGCATTCGGTCATGGGAACTTGAAAAGACAATGAAATAAAATGAAAATTATATGATTGAGGACGGGATAGTGTGGAAAAACATTATCCCGTTTTTATGTGCACTTTGCAGTACATTTCACCAATGGATGTGATTAACGTGAGGGGAAGTTGAAGAAGAGTGAATAAATTGAAATCTGAAAGAAAATACTTTTATTATATCACTTCAAAGTAACTTGAAATGACTTTGAAGTGACTTTGAAGTAGCATTGAAGTAATTCAATTATAAGGGGTAAATAGTATGTATCTTGAAGAAATTATAGCGGATATAAAATTAGAAAATGATAAATTTGAATGTAAGGCAAGACTTAATCGAAATGACATAGTGGGATGGTTAAAGACGAGAGTATTAAGAGTAAAAATGCACAGTACGATATTCTTACATCGGATAAAATATATGAAGCAAGCCACTTTAAGGATTTGAAAACATTTTATTCGACACATAACAATGGAAAAGAATTAAAAGAAAAAGCACTTCAATCAATGGGATTCTATGATGAAAATAATATGCTGGCAAATGGGGCAGTATTATTTCAGGATGATTATCAGGGAAAAAAGACAGAGATTAAATGTTCCGTATTTTCAGGATTTAATAAAGGCAGTGAGAAGATAATAACAATTAATCGATATAATGGAAATATTACATCTTCAATTAATTATATGATGGATTTTGTTAATCAACGGATGAATCATTCACTGATTAAATTGGATAATGTACGAAAAAATATAGACACATATCCACAAAGAGCACTATTTGAAGGTATTGTAAATGCAATTGCACATAGAGATTATTTCCTGGACGGAACGCAGATACAGGTGGATATGTTTAAAGACAGACTGGAAATATCCTCGCCCGGTAGTTTTTACAGGGGAGAGAAAATAGGAAAAACATATGATTTATCGGGAATTACATCAAAACGTAGAAATGAGTTGATTTCCTCTGTTCTGGTTAGTTGTAATGTCATGGAGGCAGCCGGAACAGGATTTGATAAAATTATGGAAGAATATCAGGGAGTTGATGAAGCTCACAGACCATACATTTATTCAACTTCAGATCATTTTACTTTGGTGTTACCGGATTTGACTTATTCAGAAGGAGTAGAAGATAATAAAATTCCACATCTTGAATATGTCCCCGTAGCCAATGGAACAAAATATGATGATGCAGTGTTATCATTCTGCTATTATCAGGCACGTAAAGTATCAGAAATTGCAGAATATCTAGGAGTCAGTGATTCGTCATATTTAAGAAAACAAGTGTTAGAGAATCTTGCCAGAGAAAATTATGTAACGAAAGGTAAGATTGGAAGAGCAGCATGTTATAGAACCAATATGGATATGGTAGAATTGAAATAATTATTCTCTCTCCAAAAGGAATAACAAACCAGATTAGCAAAGGTTTGTTATTCCTTTTTGCATATTATTTATCTAACTTAAGTCCCGCCAGTGCCTGTGCAAATGCGTTATTCACCGGTTCGTCATTTTGCTGCTGCTGTTTCTTCAGATATTTCTGGACATCGCGCTTAGATACGCCGGCACCTTCTTTGGCACGACGGTTCTTGAATGCTTCCAGCTTCTCTTTGTAGCCGCAGGAGCATACAAATGTCTCACTGTCCCCCTTTTTGATCAGTTCCATTTTCTTGTGACAGTTCGGACATCTTGCATTGCTGGTGCGTGCGATCGTCTCGCGGTAGCCGCATTCACGGTCCTGACAGACCAGCATGCGGGAGTTCTTGCCTTTGACAGAGAGCATACGCTTGCCGCAGTGCGGGCATTTTGTATTAGTCAGGTTATCGTGACGGAAAGTTCCGTCGGAAATCTTGATATCCCGAATTAATTCTTTGGTGTAGTTTTCGATATCTTTGATAAATACCTGTTCTTTGTGTGCTCCTTTGGCAATCTTGGCAAGTTCCATTTCCCAGGAAGCGGTAAGCTCCGGTTTTTTCAAATCTTCCGGGACCAATTCCAGAAGCTGTTTTCCTTTGGATGTCAGAAGAATCTCATTTCCCTTCTTTTCCAGCAGGAAAGAGTGGAACAATTTTTCAATGATATCGGCTCTTGTCGCTACGGTTCCGAGTCCGCCGGTTTCACCGAGAGTTTTTTTCATCTTATTATCATCAGAAGACATATAACGTACCGGATTCTCCATGGCGGACAGAAGTGTCGCTTCTGTAAAACGGGCGGGAGCTTTGGTCTTACCGCTTGTGATATTCGTGCGTGTGACAGTCAGGGTGTCGCCTTTGTGGAGAACAGGAAGTGCCTGCTCTGAAGCCTTTAAGTACATATCATTATTTTGGAAATCTTCTCCAAAATCTTCAGAATCTTCATAATCCCCGTAAGCATCATACTGTGAAGCAGAGGAACCGGAAGATGCAGCATCGGCATATACGGCCTTCCATCCAGCGGCTTTGATGACCTTTCCTTTTGCAGTAAATGTTTCACCTGCGGCTTCAGCTTTCAGTGTAGTCTGCTCATATTCAAATGCCGGATAGAGGACGCTGATAAAACGGCGTACGACCAGATCATAGATCTTGCGTTCATTGTTCGACATATGTTCCATCTGGACATATTCTTCCGTCGGGATGATCGCATGATGGTCGCTGACTTTTTTATCATCTACGAAGGCTTTGCTTGTCTTAAGCGGTTTCTTTAAGAGTTCCGGAATATATTTCTTATAAGGTCCGATATTGCAGGCTTTCAGGCGTTCTTTGATCGTTGGCACAATGTCCGTACCGATATAGCGGGAGTCTGTTCTTGGATAGGTGAGGACTTTGTGGTGCTCGTACAGACTCTGCATGATATTCAATGTCTCCTTTGCGGAGAAGCCAAAGCGCTTATTGGCATCGCGCTGTAATTCCGTCAGATCATAGAGGCCCGGGGAAGGTGTCCGTTTGGATGAGGTATGCACATCCGTCACGGTAAGCGTCTGGTTCTTTAATTTTTTATCAAGGCCGGTTATCAGGTCTTTGCTAAAGGAGCGCAGGGAACCGCTTTTCTTTTGCTGCCATGTCCATGTGACGATAGAAGCCATAGTGCCGACAGAACCACCGGTAACAGAAGTTGTACACCGCAGTCCATAATAATCTTCCGGTTTAAATGAACGGATCTGCTGTTCGCGGTGTGCGATCATGGCAAGTGTCGGTGTCTGTACACGTCCGCAGGAGAGCTGGGCGTTATACTTGCAGGTCAATGCACGGGTGGCATTGATCCCGACCAGCCAGTCTGCCTCTGCGCGGCTTCTTGCGGCATGATATAAGTCGTTGTACGCACGACCGTCCTTCAAGTGGGCAAACCCTTCTTTGATCGCTTTATCGGTAACAGAGGAGATCCACAGACGGCGGATCGGCTTATGACAGCCGGATTTGTCCAGGATCCAGCGGGCAACCAGTTCTCCCTCACGTCCGGCATCGGTGGCAATGATGATCTCAGAGACATCTTTCCGGAAAAGCTGTGTCTTTACATTATGGTATTGTTTGGATGTCTGTTTGATCACGACGAGCTCCCATTTCTTTGGAACCATCGGGAGATAAGACATATCCCAGGCTTTGAATTTCTTATCATATTCTTCCGGGTCTGCTAAAGTGACCAGATGGCCGAGTGCCCAGGTGACGATATAATTGCTGCCTTCGATCGCACCGGAAATGTTCTTGTGACAGCCGAGAACACGGGCGATATCGCGGGCAACAGATGGCTTTTCAGCCAGTACGAGTGATTTCATATATATACTCCTTTCAGATATAGAAAAACCCCGAAAACATGATGTTTCCGAGGTTATATAAGAGGCGCCAACCAGATTTGAACTGGTGATAGAGGTGTTGCAGACCTTTGCCTTACCACTTGGCTATGGCGCCATGCCTTACGTACTGTTAAGTATAACAAATACGTAAGATGAAGTCAAGAAAATCTGTATGTTAAAATCCGAGATCTTCATTTACCAGAATGACTTTGATGCGCTGTGGTGTCTTGGAATATCTGGTGATCAGGATCTGACAGCAGATCGTATCCGGTGTTTTGCAGTCGAAACAGGCACCTGTTTTGCAACAAGGAGTGCTCAGGTCGAAACGCTGTGCGTTGATCGGCGCAGCTTCATTTCTTGCACGGGACATGGCAGAATCTACATCGCGTGTAACTTTATTCATTCCGATGATCATCAACACATTCTGTGGTCCGGCAGCGATAGAGGATACACGGTTGGAATGTCCGTCAATATTGATCATAATTCCATCTTCCGTGATCGCATTTGCACTGGTCAGAAAGTAATCACAATCATATGCCGCAAGCTCGATCTTGCGCTTATCTTCCGGTGTCGGTGCGGTATCGCGGTTGTATACCTGATAATTTCCCTGACAGACAGCTTCTTTTAAGCCGATCTCATTGACAGACATGGAACCGCCCCAGGAGATGCTGCTTCCTTCCGGGATTAATTCTAATGCTTTCTTCAGAGCCTCTTCTTTGGAGTCTGTATAATAAGCTTCCATGTTGCGGGCTGTAAGTTCTTTTACAATCTTTGCGCCTAACATCTGGTTTCGTTTGATTCGATTCTGATCCATAATGAATCCCTCCCACGTTTATGTTGTTTAGATATTTCTACTTGAAATTATAACACAGATTCAGGTCTGCAGTCTTTGAAATAACGCAGAAGATGAGAAAATGAACATTTATATACTGCGCTTTTCCAGTCTTAAAATATAAAAAGAAAGCATGATGTTTGTCCGGTTCTCATTGGTCAGGATATCATAATCCAGAAGTTCTTTTATCTTATTCAGTTTATACGACAGCGTATTCTTATGACAATAAAGTGCATCTGCGGTATGGATGATACTACAGTCATGATCAAAGTAGACTTCCAGGATATGCAGATAATCGGTATGATGCACAGCGTCATAGTCAAGAATCGGGCCAAGTGTGGAGTTCAGGAAATCCGTTGTCAGAGATTGATTGTGGATATCGGCCAGAAGTTTGTATACACCAAGCTTATTGTACTCAAGGAAGTTCTTCGGGAGAGCAGTTTTGGTGAGCTGATAGGCGGTAAATGCGGTCTCGTAAGAGCGGTGAATGTCTGTAAGCTGCGAGACCGTAGTTCCGATCCCGACATAGACATCGGAGTTATTCTGACAGACATCGTAGAGCTTCTGAGATATATCGTTTACAGATTCACCGGCAAACAATACGATCAGATGCTTCCCTTCTTCATATACGATCCCTTTAGACATGAAATAACGGATCTTCTTTTCCAGCTGTTCTAGGTAAGAATTACCGGAATCACTGTCATAAGTGTGGCAGCTGATCATGAGGACAGTATAGTTCATGTCGCGGAAGAATCCATTGCTTTCCAGAGGATTCAGATAGGAGTCTTCATTTTCGGGGTAATAGATCGCGTTTTTCAAAGCAGCGGCAAGACTGGTCTCGCGGTGTTCGTTTTTTAACAGAATCTCAGAAAAGATCCGCATGATATCAATGAACGGAGTGTCCCAGGAAGTGGAGAACAGCGGAAGCTGTATTTCATTGCAATAGTCGATAATCTCCTGGGAAAATGCAGGACGTGATTTTACAGAGATGATCAGTCCGCTGGCGTGTGCGTCTTTCAATGACTTTAAGAACTCTTTCAGCCAGTCCTGAGAGGTAAAATTCAGACCGGAGTTAAAGATCAGTTCATCACCGTGGAGCAGATGGGAGAATTCACCCTGTTCGACGGTATGGATCCAGGTTACTTCTTTATCATAAAAACTATTGGTATGAAGGATGACATCAAATTGGTTGTTAATTGCTTCATACAGGGACTGTAATTTAATTGCCATAAGTGTAGTCCTCCTGATATATGTTGATCAGAGTATAGATATATTTTATCATAATTGTGTGCGACACACAATTTATAGAATAAAATCTGTCGATTAAAACTATATTCATAGTGAATTTCATATGATATATTGTATGAGAAGTACAAAAGAATGAATATTCAACCCCGAAAAATGTGCTTCTAAAAAATCCATTCTCTAGATTTTTAAAAGACGGAAAGCTCTTCAACGAAAGTTGAGGAGCTTTTTGTGGTTCCAAAAAGGAAAAAACAGAGCGCACTCTATTTACAGGTAGTACCAATGGTGCTAGAATGAATAACAGATTGACACTACCAGGAAAAGACGGAGGAATGAAAAAATGAAAGCAGTAAAAAATGGGAAAATTGTAATTATCGGAGCAGGACATGTAGGATCTCATTGCGGACTGAGTCTTATGATGCAGGGACTGGCAGATGAGATCGTATATATTGATATAGATAAGAATAAAGCGGCAATGCAGGCACTTGATCTTGATGATATGGCATCTAATCTAGACAGAGATTTTACAGTGAGAGCCGGAGATTATTCCGACTGTGCGGATGCTCATATTGTTGTGATGGCGGCCGGAAAGAGCCGTCTTCCGGGGCAGACAAGGCTGGATATGTTCGATGATTCGATCAAGATGATGAATACGATCGTAGGACCGTTAAAAGAGTCAGGATTCCATGGAATTCTGATCAGCATTTCCAACCCGGCAGACATCATTGCTGATTTCTTAAGAAAAAGACTGGGACTTCCAAGAAGTCAGGTATTCAGCACCGGAACATCTCTGGATTCAGCAAGACTCCGCAGAATGTTATCTGAGATCACCGGCGTAAGCCGTCATTCCATTCAGGCTTATTGTATGGGTGAGCATGGGGATTCACAGTTCATTCCGGTATCACATATACAAATTGGCGGAATACCGGTAAAAGAATACCTGAGCATTCATCCGGAATACCGGGATAAAATGGATTTTGATAAGATCAGTGCGGAGGATAAGGTCTGTGGATTTCACATCGTAGAGGGAAAAGGCTGTACAGAATTTGGAATCGGTGCCGTACTCAGCAATATTACAAGAGCAGTCATGCATGATGAAAAGAGAATCCTTCCGGTATCCGTTCTCCTTGAAGGAGAATATGGAGAACAGGGTATTCCGGCGGGAGTACCATGTGTAATCGGGAAAAATGGTGTGGAAGAGATTCTGGAAATCTCCCTGACAGAGAAAGAAAAAGAGCAGCTTCATAATTCATGTAACGTCATCCGGGGATTCGTCGAGAAAGCCGATCAGATGTAAAAATCGTTAATATTTTAATTACTTTTGGATGTGTTGCATTTTATAGCGTCCTATGTTACATTGACAACAGAGTACAAAAAGAATCAGAAAGAGCCAAAAACAGTGCCCCTCTAACAACAGAGACCGGAACAGGATAACCGGCAGACAAGTATGTCTTATAGGAGGTAATTGTAACATGGCAATTTCAATCGGCATTAACGGATTTGGACGTATTGGACGCGTAGCACTCCGTATCGCCATTAATCAACCAGACACTTTTAAAGTATGCGGAATCAATGTACGGAATGCAGACCTGGGTTATATGAAGTATATGATCCGGTATGATTCTACATTTGGACGTTTTCAGGGAGAACTGGATACATATGAGAATGGACTGATCATTGAAGGACAGAAGATTCCTGTATTTTCAGAATCAGATGCGGCATTGATTCCATGGGGAGCATGTGGTGCAGAGTATATTATTGATGCAACAGGTGCATACTGTACAACGGAAAAGGCAAAAGCCCATTTAGAAGGCGGTGCGAAGAAAGTTATTATCTCAGCACCGGCAAAAGATGGGGATACACCGACATTTATCATGGGAATCAACCATGACAAATATACATCGGATATGCCAGTTGTATCGAATGCATCATGTACTACGAATTGTCTCGCACCAATCTGTAAAGTTCTGGAAGATAATTATGGAATCGAATATGGGCTGATGTCAACGATTCATGCCGCAACTGCAAAACAAAAGGTTGTGGACAGCCGTTCCCAGAAAGACTGGAGAACCGGACGTTCGGCATTTGGTAACCTGATTCCATCTACAACGGGAGCCGCAAAAGCAATCTCGCTTGTCATTCCGGCTTTAAAGGATAAGATGAGTGGTATTTCTTACAGGGTTCCAACTTCAGATGTATCAATTGTTGATCTGAATGTAGCGTTAAAGCAGCCGGCATCATATGATGAGATCTGCAAAAAAGTCCGGGAGGCCTCTGAGACATATTTGTCCGGCATTTTGGATTATGTAGAGGATGAAGTGGTATCTTCAGATTTTATCGGAGATTCACATGCATCGATCTTTGATGCAAGGCAGGGAATTCAAGTGAATTCCCACTTTTTCAAGGTCATCTGTTTCTATGACAATGAGTGGGGATATACAAGTCAGATATTCCGGCTGATTGAGCATATGGACAGGATAGATCACAATCGCTAATAATTAAGATGACGACAGGGGCATGTAAAATCTGATTCTGATGTAACACGTTTGATTTTATATCACACACTTCTGTAAGGGACATATGGATTCGTTATTACGATTATGAACCGAACGACAAAAGACCTGCCGCATTGTAAAGAGTGCGGCAGGTCAGCTTTATTCTTTCTCACCTCCGACTATCCCTTACTATCCGTCCATCTTCGATCACAAGAATCCTCTCTGCATGTTCTGCAATCTTCTCATCATGTGTGATCAGGAGAATCGTCTGTCCATATTTTTCATTCAGTTCACGAAAAAGCTTAATAATCTCCCGGCTGTTCTTCTGATCCAGATTTCCTGTAGGCTCATCTGCCAGAATCAGTTTCGGTTTACTGATCAGTGCTCTTCCGATTGCAACTCGCTGCTGTTGACCGCCGGACAATTCGCTCGGAAGATGATTCACACGCTCTGTGAGACCGAGTAAATCCAGTAATTCATCCAAATCTTTTCGTTCTGCCTGTCTGTGATCCAGGAGCATCGGCAGACAAATATTCTCTTCCACATTGAGCACTGGAATCAGATTATAAAATTGATAGATCTGGCCAATCTCTCTTCTTCGAAAAGCAGTAAGCTCACGTTCTTTCATTTCATAAATGGACTGTCCGCCAATATATACCTTGCCGGATGTCGGTTTGTCAACACCTCCCAGGAGATGAAGAAGCGTTGACTTTCCTGAACCCGACGGACCTAAAATCGTGACAAACTCTCCTTCTTCCACCGAAAAGGAAACGTGGTTAAGTGCAACAACCTTATTATCTCCAAAGCCATATTCTCTTGTAAGATCTTCCGTTCTCAATACTTCCATCTTCGCGCCTCCCTTACTGGTTATCGTTACGAATAGATTCGATAATATTCAGATGTTTCAATTGTGACATTGCATATCTCACGGGTACGATCAGCAATAACACTGCAACTACAATCTGTATCGGCACCATATCCCATGGTATTTTCCATGTAATATTATAAAAAACTTCGTGATAGGTATCATACACGCCTAATAATCCAAGAAAACTTACCGGTATTCCAATCACACACCCGATAATCCCATAAAAGCCTGCCTCTATGGATAACATCCTCTTCAGATCTTTCCGGGACATTCCCATAGACTGATAGGCGGCAAATTCTTTTCTTCGCATACGCATAGAAGTCGATATGCCTTGGAATATATTGGTTAATGACAACAACGTGATCAACGCCATCAATCCATATCCTAATATTAATAATAAAAACTTTTGCGAACGAAAGTATTCATTTTTCTGCCAAAGCGACTGGCTGTTAAAGGCATACGTATTTCTCTTTGAAATGTCCACATCATCAAAAGTTGCATCCACCTCATACATCAACGGAGCACTTTGTTTCAGCCCCACCTCCTGTGCGATATTCTCAATTTTTCCCTTTATCCTCTCATCTTCCTTTATCTGTGTTGAGAGTCCATCTATGCCAAAAATCCAGTCCAGAAATGTATGCTTTTCCTCTGCCTTTTCCCTTTGAATATCAAATTTCAAATAAGTAGCAACACTTCTATACTTAGTATAATTAAGAATGTATGTGTCTTCAGGATGTTCTCTACAAATATCACTATACATTGGATCTTTTAACAATCGTTCAAAATCACTCATAGACATATAAATATGACAGAATCCCAACGTCTCTTCTTGATACCCATTAATATCATCCTGCTTTCCAGAATAATAAGGATACGGCGGTGTTTCCTGTGTTGTTCCAATCAGATGA
>ENA-ORTY01004032-ORTY01004032.1-human-gut-metagenome-genome-assembly--contig:-NODE-4032-length-11932-cov-2.125032_pt1 | contig 11932 bp, 13 predicted proteins | sample MGYA00241917_ERZ509198 | MGnify/ENA primary metagenome ERZ509198 (study PRJEB26280, sample SAMEA2338857) | human gut metagenome | biome: human gut; feature: human-associated habitat; material: faeces...
TCTGATGTGCTTACAATCGGACAGGAGATCCAGGCTAAAGTTGTTGATTTCAATGGCGAAGACAAGAAGATCAGCCTTAGCATGAAAGCTCTTGAGGCTCCGGCTGAGGAAGAGTCTGTAGAGGAATAATTTAACCAAGAGGGATGTGTTGTGCATTTCTTTTATCCCATGTAAATAACCGCCATTCACAGGATTTGTGAATGGCGGTTGGTTTTGATATCATGAATATGATATTAGTAAAAAGACATTGTCTGTTAGAGCGTGTCTGGAAAAGGCTTTCTGCAAGATGTGCATCACAATTTGCGGGAATGATTTTTCAGATACGCTCTGGGGATGATGTCTTTTTTACGTGAGATTTTACGTGCTTTGGAAGTTTGAGTATGTTTGAAAAAGGTTTTGGGAATTTTGGAATATGGGTTGAAAGTTTATTTTAATTTCCAAAATAAAAATTCCAGGGTATGTATTAAATATTGCTTTTGCTTTTCTTCATTTTCCAGAAATTCTTCTGTGCATGGAAACCAGGTATAACAGGTCTCTCTTGTAGCAGATTTTTTCAGTCCTTTTTCCATAAATTTGCTAATAGATTTAGGTACTGCCATGTCCTCTCCGGGCAGATAATCATAACTTTTGTAATCGCTGTAATATTGGCGGATACGGCCATTGAAAGGCTTTACAAGGAGGCTTACCAGATTGTCCTGACCTGTAATATAGAATTCTTCTGTGCCGTTAGAAAAGGAAGCGGGCAGGCTGTAATGGGGGTTCATCTGCAAAATTAGATTTTCACCGTCAAAATCCGTTCCGCGAATAGTAAATTCACCATCCCTGAGTGCAAGATACCCCATCATTTTAAACACATCGCCAAGTCCGAGAAGATCTTCCATATTGTGTCCCATAACCGTATCCAGGTCCGTCTGCTCCTGGTGTGCCATATATTTTTTATAGATTTTAATGCATTCCCCGCCATTACAGTAAATGCGCTTCTGTTCTCCTAGAAAGGCTTCCATCTGTTCCTGCTTTAACCCTGGGAGCTTTAAAAATCCCTTCAGAGGGCGAAGCACTTTATACAGGTCAAAAGAAGAAATCCCCTCAAAAGGATCTGGTAGCTCATAGAATTTATAACGAGCCTGAAGGTAAGGCTGATCAAAAGAATCTCCATTGTATTGGATGGTACAGCTGAAATTTTTTATAAATTCTGAAAAAAACTCCAATAATGCTTTTTCTTCCCGGAAATCGGGAGCAAGCCACTGATAAAGCTGCCAGGAACCAGATTCATAGCAAACTGCACCAATTAAATATAAAAAAGATGAATTTCGTCCCAATCCAGTGGTTTCAATATCATAAAATAATGGTGAAAAATTGACATCCTCAGCAGCATTTCCAGATAAATTTTTAACAGTCTCAAAGTCCGGAAAACCTTGTAAAATCGGCATTTTTTTAACAATCAGCATGTTTATACTCCTTTCATGGATTGTATTTAATTATACACAATTTTTTTATTTTTAGGTAGTGAATTTTTTCATAAAATGCGGTATAGTAGAATGTATAGAATAGTCAGAATATATAAAGAAAAGGAGAAACCTATGTGGGATTTAGCAATTAATGGAGTGGATTTCTATCACATTGCCAATTGGTTTTATATATACAGCTTTCTTGGATGGCTGTGGGAAACCTGTTATGTATCGGTGAGAAAAGGCAAGCTGATAAACAGAGGCTTTATCAATGGTCCTTTATGTACCATATATGGCTGCGGAGCACTTGCTGTTTATCTGATTCTTCTTCCTGTAAGCGGGGATCTGCTTCTTTTGTTTGTGGGAGGAGTTGTAGTTGCAACGGCTTTGGAATATGTGACAGCAGCTCTGATGGAGAATATTTTCCATACGTCATGGTGGGACTACAGTGATAAGAAGTTTAATTTTCAGGGACGTATCTGCCTGGGATGTTCCCTTGGATGGGGCTTATTTACAGTAGGGCTTTTCAGAGTCCTTCATCCGGTGGTCTCTGATTTTGTAGAGCTTTACTCCAGAAAAACAGGTGAGATTGCAGTTTGTGTGGTCACAGTTGTTTACATAGTGGATTTCGCTTTCTCAGCTGCAGCTGCATTCCATATTCACGAGCGTATTCCTGCATGGGAGCAGGCGCTGGATCAGATGCGTGTAGAACTGCTTGTACAGGCACGTGAGAAGATGGAGAATCTGGAGGAGAGCAGCGGACTTTCCAGAGAGAGAATCAAGAAACAGCTGGAGAGCAAGCTGGGACGCCTTGATGATGTTGCTCTGATCAAGGAACTGGAAGAGAAGAGAACTGCTATGCTGTCAGATATCTCTGAAGAGCTTCAGAAGCGTAAAGAGGCTATGGCAGGAAAGGTCAGCCACAACATGCAGCGTTTTGTAAAGGCATATCCGAATTTGAACCGTGGATATAAGATCCATAAGAAATATGGATTTGGCAGGAGAAATAAAGACGCTGAATAAATACTCAGACAAAAGTGATATTAATAATATAAATCAAACAGACAATAAATCAGGTTGCTGCGGACAAAAGAGTCAGTAATCAATAAAATAAAGGCGGTGAATATTAGTGCGATTAACTTTTAAAGGAGGCGTACACCCCTTCGAGGGGAAAGAAATGTCAAAGGACTGTCCGGTGGAGAAATATCTTCCTAAGGCAGATTTGGCATACCCATTGTCCCAGCACATTGGTGCTCCGGCGAAGCCTGTGGTTGCAAAGGGTGACCATGTGCTTGCTGGTCAGATGATCGCTGAAGCAGGCGGATTTGTATCTGCTCCTGTTCATGCTTCTGTATCTGGTACAGTGAAAGGGATTGAGAAACGTCTGACAGCTACCGGAAGTATGGTAGATTCCATTATAGTGGAGAATGACGGACTGTATGAAGAGGTGGAATTCCACCCGGCAGATCCGGCTTCGCTTACCCGTGAGGAGATTATCGGAAGGATTCGCGACGGCGGTGTAGTAGGTCTTGGAGGTGCAGGCTTTCCCACACATGTGAAGCTTTCCCCCAAGGAGCCTGACAAGATTGAATACATATTGGTGAACGGTGCAGAATGTGAGCCTTATCTTACAAGTGATTACAGGCGCATGATGGATCAGCCGGAGAAGGTTGTGGAAGGATTAAAGATTGTAGTCGGACTTTTTCCAAATGCAAAGGGTTGTATCTGCATTGAGGACAATAAGCCGGATTGTATTGCCAGAATGAAAGAACTGGCTGCCGGAGTCCCGAATATCGAAGTAAAAGAATTGATGACCAAATATCCCCAGGGTGGTGAGCGTACCCTGATCTATGCAGTGACAGGAAGAGAAATCAACTCCTCCATGCTTCCAGCAGATGCCGGATGTATTGTAGATAATGTTGAAACAATATGCAGTATTTATGACGCAGTGGCACTTGGAAGACCGATCATGAAGCGGATTTTCACAGTAACTGGTAAGGGCATCAACCGTCCGGCACATTTTGAAGTCTGTACAGGAACGGATATGGCCGAACTGATCGACGCAGCCGGTGGCCTGAAGGAGCATGCCGGTAAGGTGATTTCCGGCGGTCCTATGATGGGATTTGCCATGTATGATCTTCATGTACCATGTGTGAAGACCTCTTCTTCCCTTCTGTGTATGCAGAGTGACCCGGTATCAGATGCGAAAGAGGAAGAGACAGCCTGCATTAACTGCGGACGCTGTGTAAGCGTCTGTCCCGGACATGTTATTCCGGCAAGACTTGCGACCTTTGCACAGCGCGGCGATATGGAGAGCTTCCAGAAGTTTGATGGAATGGAATGCTGTGAATGCGGCTGCTGCAGTTACATCTGTCCGGCCAAACGTCCGTTGACCCAGAGCATTAAGTCCATGCGTAAAATGGTTCTGGCAAGCAGGAAGAAGAAATAATAAGGGGGAAGAAACGAATGGAACAAATGTTTAATGTATCATCTAATCCCCATGTCCGGGCAAGGATGACCACTGCAAAAATCATGCAGCTGGTTGTCATAGCGCTTTTGCCTGCTGCCCTTATGGGAATTTATAATCATGGATTAAAGGCTCTTGCCGTTCTGGTGGTATCCACCGGTTCAGCTGCGCTTGCAGAGTGGTTATATGATCATTTTATGCACAAAAAGAACACTGTGAAGGATTTCAGTGCAGTGGTAACCGGACTTCTTATCGGTCTGAACATGCCGGCAGGAATTCCGCTCTGGATCCCGGTGCTCGGCAGTATTTTTGCAATTATTGTGGTAAAACAGCTTTTTGGCGGTCTTGGCCAGAACTTTATGAACCCGGCCCTGGCAGCCCGCTGTTTCCTTATGATTTCCTTTGCCGGCAAGATGACAGATTTTTCTGTATCAGACAGCTTTAAAGGTGCTGTTGACGGTGTGACAGGAGCCACTCCTCTGGCCGCTCTTCGTGACCATGGCTTTGTGGCAGGCTCCTCCGTTCCGGTTAAGAATCTGATTTTTGGTAATATCCAGGGAACCATCGGAGAGACATCTGTAATTGCCATTTTGATCGGTGCAGCAATCCTGCTTTGCTACAAAGTGATCAGCGCCAGAATTCCGTTGACCTATATTGGCAGCTTTGCAGTATTTGTGATCATCTATATGCTTGCTTCCGGCAAAGGCTTTGATGTAAATTATCTGCTCACCCATCTTTGTGGCGGTGGTCTTATGCTTGGTGCATGGTTTATGGCAACAGATTACGTTACAAGCCCCATTACACCAAAGGGGCAGTATGTATATGGCGTCTGTCTTGGTGTTCTTACCGGAATTTTCCGTATTTTCGGAGCTTCCGCAGAGGGCGTTTCCTATGCGATTATTTTCTGCAACCTGCTGGTACCTCAGATTGAGCGTTTCACCCGTCCGGTTGCTTTTGGAAAAGGAGGCGCGAAGAAATGAAAAATAAGATCGTGAAAGATACTCTTGCGCTGACTGTGATCACACTGGTTTCCGGACTGCTTCTTGGTCTTGTAAACGATATTACAGCAGGTCCGATTGCAAGCCAGCAGGCGAAAGAGAAGGAAGAGGCATATAAGGCAGTATTTGCTGATGCAGCCAGCTTCGAGACTGTTACAAGCGGTGAGGATACTGATCTGGAAAGCTATCTGGATGAAAACGGTTACAAGGCTCAGAATATTGATGAAGTCATGCTTGCAAAGGATGACCAGGGAAATGAACTTGGCTATGCCTTTACCGTAACCACAGCAGAAGGCTACGGCGGAGATATTCAGTTTGCCATGGGCGTTCAGGATGATGGAACTCTGAACGGAATTTCCATTTTATCCATCAGTGAGACCGCTGGTCTTGGTATGCGTGCAACTACAGATGATTTTAAAAATCAGTTCAAGGATAAGAACGTAGAGAAATTTACCTACACAAAAACTGGTGCCACCTCTGATGATGAGATCGATGCTTTAAGTGGTGCGACAATTACCACAAATGCCATGACAAATGGCGTCAATGCAGGACTTGCCGCATTCCGTTATGAGAAAGGGGGCAGCCAGAAATGACAAAGAATACACCATCTGAACGACTGATAAATGGTATTATCAAAGAAAATCCTACTTTTGTGCTGATGCTTGGTATGTGTCCAACACTGGCCATCACCACATCCGCAATCAATGGTATCGGAATGGGACTTACCACAACGGTAATTCTGGCAGCATCCAACCTGATGATCTCCCTGCTCCGTAATTTTATTCCGGACAGTGTGCGTATGCCTGCTTACATCGTTGTTGTAGCATCCTTTGTAACAATTGTGCAGATGCTTCTCCAGGGTTTTATCCCGTTTTTGTATTCTTCCCTTGGAATTTACATTCCGCTGATCGTTGTAAACTGTATCATTCTGGGAAGAGCAGAGGCTTATGCATCCAAGAACAAACCGATTCCTTCACTTTTTGATGGTATTGGAATGGGACTTGGATTTACTTTAAGTATCACCTGTATCGGTGCGGTACGTGAGCTGATCGGTGCCGGCAGTATTTTCGGCAAACAGATCCTTCCTCTTGCAGACGCTGCAGCAAGAAAAATGGGCTATGAGCCGGTAACCATCTTTATTCTTGCACCTGGCGCATTTTTTGTCCTTGCATTTTTATCTGCGCTTCAGAACAAATTCAAGATTGGTGCTGCAAAACGAGGCATTGATCCAAGCAATCCGGATTGCAAGGGCGGCTGTGCTTCCTGCGGAAATTCCATGTGTTCGGGAAAAAGGGGGTAAGAGAAGATGAAAGAATTATTACTGATCATTGTAAGCTCTGCGCTGGTAAATAACGTAGTCCTGAGCCAGTTCATGGGACTTTGCCCTTTCCTTGGAGTCTCCAAGACTACAGATACTGCAGCTGGTATGGGCGGTGCGGTTATTTTCGTAATCACATTGTCCTCCTTTGTAACGAGTGTGATCTACAAGCTGATCCTTCAGCCGCTTGATCTGACTTACCTTCAGACCATCGTGTTCATTCTGATCATTGCAGCACTGGTGCAGTTCGTAGAAATGTTCCTGAAGAAAAGTATGCCTTCTCTTTACAAAGCACTTGGCGTGTATCTGCCTCTGATCACCACAAACTGTGCAGTTCTTGGTGTGGCTCTTACAAACGTGCAGAAGGATTACAATATTCTGGAAGGCACTGTAAACGGTTTCGCAACAGCATTTGGTTTCTCCATTTCTATTGTGCTGATGGCAGGAATCCGTGAGAAAATTGCCTACAACGATATTCCGGAATCATTCCAGGGATTTCCAACCGTTCTTTTGACAGCTGGACTGATGGCGATTGCATTTTTCGGATTTTCAGGATTAATTTAAGGAGGCGTCGGGATGAATATTAGTGCGATTATAGCAGCAACAATTCTGGTTGCAGCAGTAGGCCTCTTCATCGGTGTTTTTCTTGGAGCAGCCGGAAAAAAATTTGCTGTTGAAATTGATGAGAAGGAAGTTGCCATAAGAGAAGCTCTTCCTGGAAATAACTGTGGCGGCTGTGGATATCCGGGCTGTGATGGTCTGGCAGCAGCAATTGCCAAAGGTGAAGCGCCTGTAAACCGTTGCCCGGTAGGCGGAGAGCCTGTTGGGAAAATAATTGCCGGTATTATGGGACTGGCGGCAGTTGAGACTGCCCGTCAGGTAGCTCATGTAAAATGCTCCGGAACCTGTGAAAAGGCGAAGGAAGAGTACGTTTACACTGGAGTGGAAGACTGTGAGATGCTTCCTTTCGTGCCAAATGGCGGTGCAAAGTCCTGTACATATGGCTGTTGTGGCTTTGGAAGCTGCGTGAAGGTCTGTCCATTTGATGCCATTCATATTGTAGATGGCATTGCAGTAGTAGATAAAGAAGCTTGTAAAGCCTGTGGAAAATGTGTTGCCAAATGTCCGAGACATCTGATCGAGCTGATTCCGTACGACCAGAAAGTGGCTGTGGACTGCAGCTCCCATGATAAGGGCAAACAGGTGATGGATGCCTGTGAGATTGGATGTATCGGCTGTAAGAAGTGCGAAAAAACATGTCCAAACGGTGCAATTACCGTGGAAGATTTCTGTGCACATATTGATTATGAGAAGTGTACAGGATGCGGAGCATGTAAGGAGGCCTGTCCGAGAGGGGTTATCCGGGAGGCATAAAATAAAAATGAAAAGCCTGTATTTTCAGACTGTTGGCATAGAATGTAAATTATATGAGAACCAGCAGCTGGAATACAGGCTTTATTCTTGGGGGCGGAGCGTGTTTGAAAAATCATTTCTGCAAATTGTGACGCACATCTTGCAGAAAGCTTTTTTCAAACACGCTCTAGGTCAGCTTACCACATGGATTTATAATACCTATCCCTGTATTTTTTTGGAGTCAGACCAGTGAAATTTTCGAATACCTGAATAAAGTGACTCTGGGAAGAGAAGGATAGGTAATTGGCGATGTCAACTACTGCTTTGTCCGAGTAGCGAAGAAGATGTGTGGCTTTTTCTATTTTTTTCTCCCTTATGTAGTCACTGATGGAAATTCCAAGATTTTGTTTGAATACCCTGGATAGATAATTCTGGGAAAGACCGGTGTGGCAGGCAAGGTCTTCTATGGTGATACGGTCCTTTATATGAGCATAGATGTAATCAATGCACTGCATAACTGGCTTGGAAAGTACGGATAATTTTTTTTGCAGGATCATTTTTCCGGTAAAATCCTTTGCCATAGTGTGGTGAAGGTCTGCAATCTGTCGCAGGGAAGTGCAGGAATCCATTTTTAAAATGTAAAAGTCACTAAGCCGGTAGGCCTGCTCTGCCTCCATCCCTCCGTCAATGCAATATCTGGTAAGCATCGCAGCTGTAACCACAAAGTGGTATTTCAGATTCGTGACAGGGTTTCTGGAAAGGACTCCGGTTCCCTCCAGATTCGTAAAAGAATCTGCATTACAGTTCTGTATGACAGTTTCCATATCTCCGGTTTTTACTGCCGTATAAAAGGAATATTCAACAGAAGGCGGCCTGTGCTTGGATTCAGTTTCGTTTTCTTCAAATTCTGTGTTGTACCAGTCTTTTGATATTGCCATGTAATCCCCTCCAAAACAAAAATGTGTCATTTTTTATATTATGACATGAATCTGATATTTTGTTAAGAGAAATAATATAATGTCAAAAATAAAAATGGTATATTTATTGCACCAAAGAGATACAGCATTAAGAAAATGCTCAAAAAAGGAGGATCTTTTATATGAAGAAGAGAGCAGTATCTATGTTACTTACAGCTGTTATGGCAGTTACCGGTATGGCTGCAACAGCAACCGTAGCACATGCAGAAGGAGAAGAGGGAAAGGTTATTAACATCTATTCCTGGAACGATGAGTTCCGTACACGTCTGGAGGCTATTTATCCAGAAGTTGAGTCCACTTCCAGCGATGGAACTGTTACAACCTTAAAAGACGGAACTGAGATCCATTGGATCATCAACCCAAACCAGGATGGTGTTTACCAGCAGAAGCTTGATGAGGCGCTTCTGAATCAGGCTGATGCATCTGATGATGATAAAGTAGAAATTTTCTTAACTGAGACCGATTATGTTTTCAAATATACAGACAAAGATGCAGATGTAGCAATGCCGCTTACAGATCTTGGAATTGACCCGGATACAGATCTTGCAGATCAGTACGATTTCACAAGAACAACTGCTTCTGACTCTGACGGAGTACAGAGAGGTTCTACATGGCAGTGCTGCCCGGGAACTCTGGTATATCGTCGTGACATCGCAAAAGATGTATTTGGAACAGATGATCCGGAAGCAGTAGGCGAGAAATTAAAGGACTGGGATACAACAAAAGCAACAGCAGAAGAACTGAAAGCAAAAGGATACTACACATTTTCTTCTTATGCAGACACCTTCCGTTTATATGGAAACAGCATCGCACAGTCCTGGGTACAGCCTGGTGAGACAACCATTACAGTTGACCAGAAGATTATGGATTGGGTAAATGATTCAAAAGAGTGGCTGGATGCAGGTTTCCTTAACCCTACTGTAAAAGGACAGTGGAACGATGACTGGAACAAAGCTATGGGCTCCCAGTCAAAAGTATTTGCATTCCTGTTTCCGGCATGGGGAATCGACTTTACATTAAGTCCAAACTGGGATGGCGATGCAGGCTCATGGGCAGTTACAAATCCTCCGCAGGAATACAATTGGGGCGGTTCTTACATTCATGCAGCAACAGGTACTGATAATCCAGAGCATGCAAAAGACATTATCCTTGCTATGACTGCAGACAAAGACAACCTGTTAAAGATTTCTAAGGATTATTCAGACTTCACAAATACAAAGAGTGGTATGGCAGAGGCTGCTACAGATGATGCAAACTTCTCTTCTGAGTTCCTTGGCGGACAGAACCCATTTGCATATTTTGCACCTGTTGCAGAGAACATTAAGATTGCACCGCTTTCTGCATATGATCAGGGATGTGTAGAGCTTATCCAGAACTCCTTCAGTGATTATTTCCAGGGAAATGTTGACTTTGATAAAGCAAAGGCAAACTTTGAGACTGCTATTAAAGAGCGTTATCCTGAGATCTCTGAGGTTAAATGGCCGGAATAATGTAGATAGTTCTGAGGATTTTGTTTGCAAAAACATCTTGCAGAATACTATTAAAAAAATAATGTCCATGTGACATTTGAAAATTGGTATAAGGAACGTGGAGAGGATCCTGTAACATAGGATTCTCTCCTGTTCTGTAAGATGTGTGTAAAGGAGAACTGTTATGAAGAAAAACAAGAAAAGCATTAATTATGGAAAATGGGGCTACCTGTTTATCCTTCCTTTTTTTATAATCTATTTGATTTTTTCTTTGATTCCATTGGTTGATACGGTCCGTTACAGCTTTTTTGAATATTTCCGTTCTGGAATTAAAGAAATCGGACCCAATTTTATTGGAATGGCAAATTACATCAGTCTGCTGAAATCCGATATGCTGGCATATGGAAAAAACACGCTGATTCTGTGGCTGATCGGTTTTATCCCGCAGATTGTGATCGCACTTGTTCTTGCGAGCTGGTTTACGGATGCCAGATTAAAGATACATCACAAACAATTTTTTAAGGTTGTCATTTATCTGCCCAATCTGATCATGGCATCTGCATTTGCACTTTTATTTTTTACACTGTTTTCCACGAGTGGACCGGTCAATTCCATTCTGATGTCTCTGGGATGGATCAATAGCCCGATTGATTTTATGGGATCTGTTTTTGGCACGCGTTCCCTGATTGGACTTATGAATTTCCTGATGTGGTTTGGCAATACGACGATTATGCTGATGGCAGCAATCATGGGAATCAGTGTGGAGGTATTTGAGGCCTGCGAGATCGATGGGTGCAACAGTCTGCAGAGATTTTTCTATATTACGCTTCCGATGATCCGACCGATTCTTGCATATACACTGATTACCTCGATTATCGGCGGATTGCAGATGTTTGATGTGCCACAGATCTTAACGAACGGTCAGGGAAATCCGGACCGGACATCCATGACACTGATCATGTTCTTAAATAATCATTTAAAGAGCAAGAACTATGGTATGGCAGGAGCGTTATCTGTTTATCTGTTCATCATCAGTGCGATCTTATGTTTTATCGTGTATAAGATGACAAATGATAATGATCCGGACGGATCGAAGGCAGCGGCGAAAAAAGCTGCCAGAGAAGAAAGAAGAAGGAGGAGATAAAACATGAAATCAAAATCAGGAAACAGTTTGCGGAGTGTTCTGGCGCATATTGTGTTGATTGTACTGTCATTTATGTGTCTGTTCTTCTTCTATATTCTGATTATCAATGCAACCCGTTCTCATGCGGAGCTGCAAAAGGGGTTTTCGGCATTGCCGGGCACCCATCTGCTGGAAAATTTAAAGAATGTGGCAAATGACGGAAGCTTCCCGATGTTCCGCGGAATTATAAACAGTATCTGTATCTCGACTGCCTGTGCGGGTTTGTGTACTTACTTTTCCGCGTTGACGGCATATGGTCTGTATGCTTATGAATTTAAGACCAGAAAGATAGCATTTACCTTTATCATGGCAATTTTGGTCATGCCGACTCAGGTAACGGCAATGGGATTTTTGCGGCTGATCACGAAAATGGGGTTGTATGATACCTGGTATCCGCTCATTATTCCAAGCATCGCGTCGCCTGCGGTATTCTATTTTATGTACAGCTACCTGCAGTCATCACTGCCCCTGTCCTTAGTGGAGGCGGCAAGAATCGACGGCTCAGGCGAATTCAGGACGTTTAACTGTATTGTGCTGCCGATTATGAAGCCGGCGCTCGCGGTACAGGCGATTTTCACTTTTGTCGGTTCCTGGAATAACTACTTTGTTCCGGCACTGATTCTTCAGACCAAGAGCAAAATGACAGTGCCGATCCTGATTGCAACTCTGCGTGGTGCTGATTATATGAATTTTGATATGGGTAAAATTTACATGATGAT
>ENA-ORTY01004033-ORTY01004033.1-human-gut-metagenome-genome-assembly--contig:-NODE-4033-length-11930-cov-5.778695_pt1 | contig 11930 bp, 10 predicted proteins | sample MGYA00241917_ERZ509198 | MGnify/ENA primary metagenome ERZ509198 (study PRJEB26280, sample SAMEA2338857) | human gut metagenome | biome: human gut; feature: human-associated habitat; material: faeces...
AAACCAACGCCATAAAACTTTGCCAGCTTATCGCATTTATCAATGTTCGGAAAAGTATCTCCTTGTTCCCATTTGGAATACGATTGACGAGAAATTCCAACTGCTTCGGCAACTTGTTCCTGCGATAAGCCTTTAATGTTTCTTAAATATAATAAATTATCCGAAAACATAAATACGCCCCCTTAACTATAAATTATTATAGCATTGAGGGAGCGTACTTTCCACCATATAAACTTGTCAGATAAGTAATCCTTTTGTTAAGTTTAACTGCATCGGTCGGCAATTTATATTATCTCAAACCATTCTGTGTGGCAAGAAAATAATTCATTACGCTGTTTATACTTCTTCTGTTTTTATCGCCTTTGCGCTTGCCATCAATGAAGAGAAAACGCTTTGCGTTTCGTATGTTGATGTGCTATAATCAAAATTAAATAACACAAGGAATACTATAACCCAATGAACAATTTGATAGAATTATTTGGCAATCACATATATAAAACCGCACCGACAAATCCTTTGTCAGCCAGAAAAAAGCTGTGCTTTGCATTTAGCACGGCAGGCCTTATGTGCAAATATTTCCCAACAAAAAAGCTTTTGCCGTCACGCCAATTTATGCAGTGGGCGGCTGCCGATTCTGCAATTACACCGCTGAAAACGGGCAAAAATTCTGCAATCGTAAGCCTGTATCTACCGTGTGAAATTTTGCATTCCATGGGCATCAGCACACTGTTCCCGGAGGCTCTTGCTTGCTATTTGGCTGCCGCAAGGTCGGAGCAGATATTCATCGACACGGCGGAGCAAAATTTTGTTTCGCAAACTATGTGCTCTTATCACAAGGCTTTCATCGGAATGGTGGAAACAGGCGTTTTGCCCAAGCCGGATTTTATCATCAACACAACACTTGCCTGTGACGCAAATCACTTGTCGTTCAGGCGAGCGGCGGAACACTACAATGTGCCTCAATATATGATTGATGTGCCGTACAATTATTCAAGCGGTGCGGTGGATTATGTTGCAAAGCAAATCAGAGATATGGTGACCTTTATTGAAAAACAGGGCTATACTTTTGATGAGGCAAAGTTGACTGAAACGATTGAAAAATCAAAGCAGACGCTAAAGAATTTCAATGATATATTGGCACTTCGTGCAAATCGTTCGCTGTCGGACGAAATGACTTCTCAAATGCTTTCGGTTTTTGCAACGCATGTTATGCTCGGCACGGACAACGCATTGAAATACAGTAATGATTTGAAAACCGAACTTTCTGCTGTTCCCGATGGCAAAAAGGGCGTTAGGCTTCTTTGGGTGCACACCTTGCCTTATTGGCAGGACGCTTTGCGTGATTTGATTAACTTCACCGACCGTTGCGAAATTGTCGCTTGCGATATGGTTATGGATGCTATGTATTGTGACCTTGAAGAAACCGACCCGTACAGATTTATGGCAGACCGACTTGTCAGAAATACCGTCAACGGAAACGGTACGAACAGAATAAACGCAACGCTTGAACTTGCAAAAAAGCTCAATGCAAACGGCATTGTTTGGTACTGCCATTGGGGTTGCAAGCAAACGGCAGGGCTTTCAAACATTGCAAAATCCACCTTTGAGTCAAACGGCTTTCCAACGCTCATTCTTGACGGTGACGGCTGTAATTGGAACAATGTCAACGACGGTCAAACCGTGACGAGAACAGAAGCGTTTTTAGAACTGTTGGAGAATAGAAAATGATTGGATATAACTGCAAATACACACCGGTGGAGATTTTGGCATGCTTTGACGATTATCGTTTAATCAACAACGAAGCGGAGCATTTTGACTATTCTTCACAGGCTATGCACTCAAATGTTTGCTCACACATCAAGGCGATTTGCGAGGAAATACATCGGGGCGACTATGACAAGCTTGTATTTATGAACTGCTGTGACAGCACAAGACGATTGTTTGATGTGGCAGAAAGCAAAATTAAATAAAAAACCATTCTTGACCTGCCGATTGATAACGGCGCTTGTGCCGTAAAACGATTAAAGAATGATTTACTTTTTCTCATTAAAGACCTTGAAGCACAGACGGGCAAAGCGTTTGACGCAAAAGAATTTTTGCACAATTTCAGCGACAAGCCGATTGCGTTTCCGAACAGCAAATTCATTTTAGTGCTTGGTGCAAATGCAAACGGTAGCCTGATGAATGTAATCAGAGAAGCGTTTCAAATTCCTGTAATCAATATGACTTGCTCAAATAATCGCTGTGTTTCAAACGAAAATATGAGCGAAAATGACAGTCTTGACGAGCTGATGGAAAAATACGCAAGAGCGTTGATGGCGCAAACGCCTTGCATGCGAATGAGCGACACGACATCAAGAAAACAACTGCTAAACAACGAAAATTTGGCAGGTATCGTATACCACACAATCAAGTTTTGCGATTATTATTGCTTTGAATATACAAAGCTTGCAGACAGCAAGACACCGATTTTGAAAATCGAAACGGACTACACTACACAGCAATTAGGTCAGCTTTCAACAAGGCTGGAGGCTTTTTGCGAAACCTTGAACACGGAGAATAATTCAAAGATAAAAATGAACAAAAACGGAAAATATTACGCAGGAATTGACAGCGGTTCAACCTCAACGGAGCTTGTCATTTTTGACGAAAATAAGAATATTGTCAAGGCTGTTATGGTCAGAACAGGTGCAAACGCTAAGGCAGGGGCGCAAAAGGCACTTGACGAGGCACAAATCAGTCTTGACGAAATAAAAACCATAACCGCAACAGGCTATGGCAGAAAAAATATTGATTTTGCAAACGATGATGTAACGGAAATCACTTGCCACGCAAGAGGGGCAAGGTTTTTGTATCCTGAAGCACGATATATTATTGACATCGGCGGACAGGATTCAAAGTTTATCACCCTTGATGAAAACGGCAATGTTGCATCATTTGTTATGAACGACAAATGCGCAGCAGGCACGGGCAGATTCCTTGAAAATATGGCAAAGGCTCTCGAAATCAGTATGGAGCAAATGGCGAATGACGGTTTAAAATACAGCGAGGATATTTCAATTTCAAATATGTGCACGGTGTTTGCCGAAAGCGAAGTTATATCGCTGATTTCCGAAAATAAAAAGATAGCCGATATTATTCACGGTTTGAACAAAAGCGTTGCGATAAAGACGAAGGCTCTTGCAAGCAAGGCACTCGGTGCAGACGGTGTAATGATGACAGGCGGTGTTGCAAACAACAAGGGCGTTGTAACCGAACTTGAAAAGCAGTTGAACACAAAGATTTTCATATCCGATAAGCCTGAATTTTGCGGCGCAATCGGTGCGGGATTGTTTGCCGTTGACAGCGACAGATTGTTGGAAAGGCTCGAATGTAACGCCTTGAACATAAACCCGAAAAATCTTGTGATTTTAATCGGAACGAATGACATCGGCATAGGAGTTCCGACCGAGTACACCTTGAAAAATATAAAAGAAATTTTGCAAAGAACGCAGACACTTTGCTCGAATACCGCCGTAAAAAGCAGTATTCGGGCATAAAAAAGCCTCGGAACACGAATGTTCCGAGGTGATGGCAGATTATATCAACTGTCAAGTCTTTAAAGGTGGAGATTTGTCCATATGGTATCAGATGAAAATCATTCGTGTTTTGCGGCGAATTCTTTTAATAATTTCATTGCAATGACATCATGCTTTTTCGAAAACATATGCCCTCCGCCATCTATAAAATGAAGTTGCACCCGTTTGGAATCTTGCATTCCGATCGGCATCGTACTTTTATATGCTTCTGCCGCACGTTTGGCATAAGAAACATCTACGATTTTATCCTTTGTACCATGCACGATGCACACCCTGCCGGCGTAGTTCTTAATTTCTGCAAAGGCATCCATTTGCATGACATCCATTGCATAGCAACACCCCAATTTCATCAGTCCGCAGCGGAAAGTATCGGGAACATTTTGCGGATCAAATTTTGCCATCATCATTTTTCCGGCTCTGGCGTCATCCGGGATACACAATGCCGGATAAAACAGGACAAGTTTTTCTATCGGAAAGTTGTTCTTTGCTGCCACCAAAGCAGACACAAAACCGCCCTGACTGCATCCCATCAATAAAATTTTTTCAGAATCTGTATAGGAAAGATTTCTAACATATTCAATGACCGCTTTCAGATCTTTGGTTTCTGTCAGAACAGACATCTCTGTGGTTTTTCCGTCACTTTTTCCACACATAGCAGAACCGCCACAAAAATCAAATGTAAATGCAACATATCCCATTTCAGCCAAAAAAGCCGCATAATGTTTCACACTGTCTTGCCATGCCATAAATCCGTGACATACGATTGCAATCGGAAGATGATCTCCTTTTGGACGGTAGATTGTTCCACGAATCGTCAATCCATCTCTTTTGCATTCAAAAGTGCTTTCTGTAATTCCATCTGATAAAACAGGTTTCTTAAAAATCATAATTTTTCTCCAAATTCAGTGGTATTTTGTTTTTGTTGCATCGGCTATATTTTTAACACTGATTTTGTGTAAATGTTTTAGTCAATAGCTATTTTGCTTGTAATAATCATAAGCACGGGAAACACAAAGGAGCATTCTTTCATGATCGACATATTGTTCTTTGGTTTACTGTTAACTCACACTGTCATAGTATAATAATGCCATTACTTTGTCAATAACTGAAATCATACCTTGTGCTTGAAGTTCTTCAGCCTTTTTAACAACGGCTTCTTTGGTAGGGTAGGGGAAAGAATATCATCAAAGCATTTAAGTACGATCATCGGCAAAATGACTTTCTCTGATAAGTCTGCTGAATAATATTCAGCCATACCTTCAAGTACGTATTCAAGAATTATGCCTTTTGAGCCTTCGCTAATGTTTTCGTTAGCGGATATAACCTTAACTCCGTTTTTTCTATTGTCCATTTTTTACGGACTTGTTCAAAATCGAATTCCATCCTTTTTGTATGTCTTATCACTTTTAGGCTTGTATGAGAATTTTAAGAAATGTTTTTTAAAATCTTTGATTTCTTAACAGTGCTTACGGTTGCCTGAATTATCGGACCGGAGAGCAAAACGGTGGCAATTGTGCAAATTCCGAATTTACCGCCGAGCAAAACGCCGATAATTACCATTATAATATCAAGAACCATTCGTACGATTTTGATTTTCCACCCGTTTTTTTCGGCAAGCGAAAATGTGACTGCTTCATATGAGCCCCTGCCGAAATCAGCGGCGGAGTAAATCCCCGTTCCGAACGAAAATATAGCAATGCCAAGCAGCATTATAACAAAATTAACCGCTTTAATATCTGTATAATGCTGAATTTTTGTGAATACATCCACGAAAAAACTGTAAATGATTTGGTAAAGAATTGTGCCGATATTGATTTGTTTTCTGTCATAGAAAAGGGCAAAAATTATCATTGCCACAGCCACAATAAGCGACGATGTGCCGATTGACATACCTGTCACATTCGTCAGCCCTTGCCACAATATCGCAAGTGTTGCGCCGCCGAAACCTGCGCCTATTGCAAGCGTAATTCCGTATGCGGATATTATTGATCCGATAACGATCATCAGCGTTTTTGTTGCATATTTTTTGAATTTCATATTATCACCTAAAAAAATAAGACTGTAAACTCTGCTGTTGTGTTCAGAAACAGCAAAATTTATAGTCTTCATCAGCCGAGACAGCTTTATTTTTTTGATTATACACCCGAGCTTTTATAAAGTCAACGGTTATAAATATGATTTTCTGTATTCGCTCGGAGTTTTGCTCATTTCAATTCGTGTTACGATTTTGATTTGAGCGATGTCTCTCAAAAGTCTCAGTCATAAATGCCCCCAATCGCACTAAAATGACTTTGAACACTATTCTCTGACGAAGGCGAAGGTGCTTTGTCAAATGTTCTGAGTATTTCTTCAATTTCTTTTTCTTGTTCGTCCATTTGATTTCTCCTTGTTCGATTTTTTTCCGAAAATCGGCAAAGCGCTTTTTTTGCCGCCTTTCGGAAAGGGACTTCCGAAGATATTCTTTTCGTAAGGAAAAGGCGGCAGCGGAAGCTCCGCTACCGCCATCCTTAAATGGTTAGCTATCTGTTATTTCTTTGTTGTAACAGTCTTAGCTTTTGACCAGCCTGAATAAATCCTTATGGATTTGCCGTTAATCTTAACTGTCTTATAGGTGCGAACTCTTACATAATACTTTTTCTTGCCCGAAAGCTTTGAAATTTTCTTTGATACTGTTGTATTCTTGCCTACTGTTACGGTCTTAGCCTTGCTGAATTTACTTGAGGCACTGTACTGTACCTGATAGCCTGTTGTCTGTGTAGCCTGCTTCTTCCACTTTACTGTAAACTTCTTTGAACCTGCTTTAAGTGAGGAAATACTTGTTGCCTTTGGCTTGATTGTGAAATAAAGCGTCTTTGTTCCGCTGTATTTACCCTTAAAGGTAATCTTTACTGCGTACTTGCCAACATACTTTCTGCCTTTTGCATAAGACACAGTATAGTCAGTATTCTTAACAAGTGTCTTTCCTGTTCTGTCCTTAACAATAACCTTAGGTGTTCTAACCTTTCCGTTATATGTTAATGATGTTGCTTTAAGCTTTATGCTTGATGCCTTTGGAATTACTGTCGTTGAAAGAGTTTTCTTACATACCGAACAGTAATTTACTATCTTGCCGTTTGCTGTTGGGGTTGCCTTTGTTACGGTTTGCTTTGTGGTGTGGGCAATCTTAGCAATATTGCCCCAAGATGCAAGGTCGGTTATTTCCTTTGTACCGAGTACATCTTCATAGAACTTGCCACAACCTTCGCACTTGTAGTATGCTTCCTTACCGCCCTCTGTGCAGGTGGCAGCTTTCGCAGCAACCAAAGTCAGATTGTGAGTGTGCGGTACAGTTTTGTTATATCCGCAGGTGTCGCAAACATTGTCAGAACCGTAATCGTGAGCCGCTTTGGTTGTTGTAGCATCGCAGCGAGTACATTTATGCCAGTGATCTGTGCTGTCGCCGGTCCAAGCGGTACTCCAATCGTGACCGAGAGCTGCGATATTGTCAACAGTCTTGGTCTGTGTATTTGCCCAAGCTTCAGTAAAGGCTGCTGTATAGGTTGTTTCGCCCTTTGCTGTGCAGGTCGGAGCCTTTGTCTGTGCGCTTGTTACAGTAGCAGTTGCAGTTTCCTTATGACCTGCATCACGCTTACAGGTGCGTGTTGCTGTGCAAACGGTGTTGTCTGCATTCCAAGTGTAAGCAGGTGCGTTCCAATCGTGATTGAGAGGTGCAATCTCTACGCTTGTTTTATCGGTAATTTCTACCGATCCTGTTGCATCTGCGAACCACTTGTCACAGCCATCGCAGGTGTAGTATGCGGAATTGCCCGCAGTAGTGCAGGTGGCAGCTTTCGCAGCAACCAAAGTCAGATTGTGAGTGTGTTCTTCGTTTTTATTTTTGTAATAATATGTAACAACCGTTCCGTCCGAAACAATAGGCTTATTCAAGCCGTCAACCTTTATAAATTCATAATCATAAAGTGTTTTTGCCGGTGTTAAATCAAGCTTTGTGCCGTATGGCACGGTAAATGTTCCGCCGGCAGTGTTTGGAATTTCAGAGCCGTCCTCAAATTTATACTGAATTGAAACGGTTGTGTAGCGCTGTGTTTCCGTATTGTCGTCTGCAAGCACATTTCCGTTTTCATCGAGCACCTGAAATGCCACGGTATCGCCGCTCTTAAGCTGTGCATCAGACGGAATTTGATAAATAAGCGAGCAACTCTTTAAGCCTGAATTAAAGTCGCTTTTGATGTGATCCAAAGCACCGAGCGGCCAGAAATTTGCCTTATCATTCCAAACAGGAATGTCAAAGGTTTGTACTGTTTGAAGCGGATTCCCCGATGAATCGGTCGCAACGCTTCCGTCGGAGTGCTTAATCCACATTTTGAATTTTAATTGTCGTGCATTTTTATCTGAAATGTTTTGAATAACAGTTCTAAGCTCGATTTTTTTACCGTTCATATTAGTATTAAATCTGCTTTTGCTGTTGCCGCTCAAAAGTCGGTCATTGCGATTATATGTGTAATTATAATATGAACTTGTTTCAAGGTCGGTAAAATCAGACGGCTTTGAATAAGCGCCCGTATATTCCTTAACCTCGGGAGTTGCAACATAAAGGTCTACATCCTTAACAAGCTGAGACATTCGCTTGAAGCCCTGCAAACGGCAAACCTCACAGAATTGATAGTTTGTGTCTCTCATTATGCACTCATAACTTGAAACAAGCATTTTTGAGCCGTAAGCATTGCGGCAGGTATATGTGTTTCTAAAACCTAAAAGCTGTCGCCATTTTATCTTTTCCGGGTCTTCAACCGAGGAAAGATTGAGTGATTTAAGTTCCTTATCGTCAAGCAAATATCCGTTACTGTATTCATCACCGAGACCGAGCAAACCGTGTCCAAACTCGTGTGCAAAAGTTTTTGACGCACGATAACTGTCTGATGGCGAAATGAAATAATGGAAGCCGTATTCACGGTTATTATAAGCACCGCCGAAATCTGATTTTGTGTTTACAACCATAGCGAACTGAGCAATATAATCGTGAACATAATAATAAGGCTCATATTCCGAACCGGACGGAATTGTGTTTGGATCACACTTTTTTTTGATATGAGCATCGTGAATTTTCTCGATAAATTCAGGACCGATACATCTCTCAAAAATATGATTTTTCCACTGACTTCCGTGGAGATTATTAGAAATAACAGGCGAATTATATTTGTCGACTATAACATCAAAGAAGGTGCTTCCACCATTGTCAAAAGTCGATTCGGAAGCTGTGCAAAGAGCGTAAACATTGAATCTGTCGGCATAACTGCGATACGGTTCATATTTCATAGCGTCCTGCCAAAGTCGTTTGACATCATTGATGAATTTGCCCTGCTGACTTTTTGTGTATCCCTCGCCGCAAACGACAACAACCATATTTTCCGTGTCGCTGCGTGTTTTTTGGATGGTATAAACAGGGATGGTAGGATTAGAATATTTTCCGTCATTTGAATACCACGGGCCGAGGGTGAGCTGAATGCTTTGCTCGGTGCTGACATTCCAATCGGGATTTGCGTCCTCGGCAGGTTCCGAAATTGTATAATCATCCTCTTGCTTATTTGGAGCAGAGCCGATATAAGGACTGCTTTGTGAGCCGCTGCCGGAAGTTGTAACAAAATATTCGGAATCGAGATAAAATGCAGGTCTTACGCCCAAATCGGAATACCACGGAGCATAACGACCGACCTGACCCGATGAACTGATATAACGCATATCGTGATTGCAATCGGTAACAGGAGTGCGAAGCCAATAAGGCCAAGCCATACCGTCATTATTATACGCAACATAATAACCTTTGAGATTTTTCCACACGGCATTAGCCTGCTTTACATCAAGAAGAAAAACCTTTTCGGTTGTAGTTTCAAAATATGAACTGTCGTAGTTTGCCACCGCTTCCGAAATATCGGTGTAGTATAACAAATCCGAATTTGCGTCTCCATCAACTATGCCCTTGTTGTATTCGGGATGAGAAACGAGAGAACGCTGGGTAACGGTTTTCATTGCCGCAATTTCAGATTTTGAAAAAGCGTTGAGAAAACCCGCTTTTTCGTTGTACGCTCCCACACCGCTTACATATCCGTCTTTCGGAGGGTTGCCGCAAAGCCAATCGACTTTGCCTTCAGCTGCGGTCGAATTTAACCAAGAACGCATATTGCTGTCTTTCCAATAGTTAGAACCGTAATCATCACGCTTATAGCTTCTGCTGTGTGATTTTGAATTGCTGTTGTCATTTGTTTTGGCATCATATGCAAGGGTGTCAACAATTTTGTCTGCAAGCATAAGCGGTCCGTTATTGTCAATGCTTACACATCGCCAAAGAATTGAGGCATTGTTATACGCGCCCATTTTAACATAGTCGCCAACTTTAATATCGGGCTTTGATGCCGCCTGAATGGTCATCGGCAAAACGGAAATTGCCATGCACAATGCCAAGAATATTGCGGTTATTTTTTTCGTCATTAAGGAACCTCCTTTATAAGCTATATATTTGCTTTTATTATATTGTAAGGTGTTATATGTGTCAATGAAAATCCACCTTATTCCGTGAAACTTACCATAGTGTTACATCCCTTTTTTTCAGCAATAATACCTGCTGGAAACTGATTTTCGCAATACATTTTATTTCACCCACTAGGTTAAACAAAATTTTGTTTTTTTACTGTATCATCATGCATTATCCTGTATAATGAAAGTATCAAAAGATAGGCGGAGGCAGTGCAATGAAGAAAATACACATTGAATTCAGCGATGAGCGGCTCATTACTCCCAGTGGTCTGGTATTCGTAGGGCAAATACTTGGAAAAAGCAGTTTTGTTAAAAAAATCAACCGTGCTCCAATTTCAAAAGATTATCTGCAGAAACAGATAAAAAATGGAGACGTGCTCCTCACCTATATTGGTATGCTCTGTCAGGGAAAACCCCAGTATGAGGCTGTCCGTGAAATGATGGATGACCCTGACTACTACAAATACGCATTAGGCATCTCCTATGCGATTCCTTCCGCCGAAACACTCCGTCAGCGTTTTGACATGATCGGGGATTCCCTGCGCAAAGACATCCAGCAGGCAAATGTCGACATGCTGCGTGAAATGCACATAGAGCCGACAGCCCTGGATAACGGCTTTGTTCCTGTCGATATTGATGTAACCCCCTTTGACATGACAATTCGAAATCCAATAAGGAAGGCGTATCCCGTACCTACAAGGGTTTTGACGGATATGCACCAATTATGGCATATATCGGCACAGAAGGATACCTCGTCAATCTTGAACTGCGGATTGGGAAACAGCACTGCCAGAAAGAAACTCCTGATTTCCTGAGAGAGACCATTGAACTGTGCAGACAGCTGACGGAAAAACCACTGCTCATCCGGCTGGATTCCGGCAACGATGCATCTGAAAACATAGGCATCTTTATGGAAGAAAGCTATAAATACAACAATGTGTCTTTCATCATAAAACGGAATCCCAGACAGGAAAGTAAAGAAGAATGGCTGGAATCCGTCAGGGAATGCTGCCAGAATATCCAGCATCCACGTGATGGGAAAACTGTTTATATCGGACAGACCTTCCGGAATGTGACATATTCCCTTTCTGATAACGAGGAGAAAACTGTCGGAATACGCACAATTTATGAGATCACGGAAAGAACCATTGACCGATATGGGCAGTATTTTATCGTACCCGATATAGAACTGGGCACATACTGGACAAACACTTCCCTGCCAGACGAAACAGTCATTGATCTTTACCATGCCCACGGAGAAAGTGAGCAGTATCACAGTGAAATCAAGACGGACATGGATGTTGAAAGACTCCCGTCGGGAAAGTTTGAGAGCAACAAACTGGTGCTGGAGCTGACAATGATCGCATATAATATCCTTCGAATCATAGGGCAGGAATCGCTGAAAAAGAAGGATGCTCCCGGCCGGAAGAAAATACATCGCCGAAGAATACGTACGGTGATCAGTAATCTTATGCAGTTTGCGGGACATCTGACAGAACATGCCGGCCGTCTGGTGCTGTCCATTGGAAGGAGTAATCGCTGGAGATTTACTTTCAAGCGTCTTTATGACAGCTTTGCATTCATCACCTGACAACAGGTAGCTGAATATGGCAATGGCAGCTGCACACAAATGGTGCAGTCTTTTTTTGAACGCAAAATTATGCAGCATTTTCAAAATTTAGTATACAATAACAAATATGGCAAACATTTCCTGTGTGCCTTTTCATTTTGAAACAAGGTTCACGGATTCAGGTATAATACAAGATTCTCCTCAATTTTTGTCTATAAAAAAGAACAGCCTAACCGCTGTCCTTTTCATTA
>ENA-ORTY01004038-ORTY01004038.1-human-gut-metagenome-genome-assembly--contig:-NODE-4038-length-11916-cov-4.081696_pt1 | contig 11916 bp, 4 predicted proteins | sample MGYA00241917_ERZ509198 | MGnify/ENA primary metagenome ERZ509198 (study PRJEB26280, sample SAMEA2338857) | human gut metagenome | biome: human gut; feature: human-associated habitat; material: faeces...
TGAACGCTGCACCAGCGAACATGGTGAATGCACAAGCAAACGCCAGCACCAGTGCAAGAACCTTTTTGAGATTCGCGCCGGAGTCGCGATTACTCGAAAAACGCGGTTGAAATTTCAAAAATCCATCCAATATGTAACATTTCAAAGAAACGCTTTCTTCAAATGGGTTACATTTTATGGATACAACCTGTCCGCCAATCCCAATCGCAAACAAGCATCTATATTATATAAGGTATAACCCGCGTTGTACAGAGCCGGTTTGCGATCTAGCCCAAAGCCAGGCGGCAGCGTAATATTACAAGTAATGTTACACTCATGTTACGGATTGCGAACTTCGCTTGACCCTTGTGTTTGACTATGGTAATATACTTATCGACGAGTGAAAACTCGCGAAAATTTTATAAGGAGGAATTCCCCTATGAAGAATCTCAAAAAGGTTCTTGCACTGGTACTGGCGTTTGCTTGCGCATTCACCATGTTCGCTGGTGCCGCGTTCACGGATCAGGCTGACATCAAGGTCAAGGATGAAGTCGTGGACACTCTGGTTGAGCTGGGCGTCATCGAAGGTTTCGAAGACGGCTCTTTCCAGCCCAACGCAACTGTAACCCGTGCGCAGATGGCAAAGATGATCTATGTCCTGCGTACCGGTAACTCTGACGCTTCTGCGTACAACGATGACAAGACCTCTTTCACCGACATTGGCTCCCACTGGGCTCGTGGCTACATCAAGTACTGCCAGTCCCTGGGCATCATTGCTGGTAAGAGCAACACCATCTTTGCGCCGAACGCATCTGTAACTGCTCAGGAAGCTGCTAAGATGCTGCTCGTAACCCTGGGTTATGACGCTCAGAAGGCTGGCCTGGTAGGTTCCGGCTGGGCTTCCAAGACCAACGCTCTGGCTGACGAGAACGGCCTGCTGGACGATGTTAACACCTCGTTCACCGCAGCTTGCCCGCGTCAGTACGCTGCACAGCTGATCTACAACGCAATCGACACCCCGACCGTTGTATGGCGCGACGATGCTTACACCAGCGTAACCCTGCTGGGCGATGACAACCAGACCGTAGGCGAGAAGTACATGTCTCTGAAGAAGTCTACTTCTACCCTGACCAACGTTGTTAAGACCAACGGCAAGGACACCTACACCGTAACTCTGGACTCCACCGCGTCTGTTGTTGACTGGGATAACACCACCGAGTCCAAGGATTCCGGCAAGGCAATCTTCGAGTTCACCGACGTTAAGAAGGATTACTCTGATCTGCTTTACAAGACCGTTACCGTTCTTCACAAGGATCGCAAGACTGTTTACGGCGTTTTCGCAACTTCCGACAACTCCCAGCAGTCCAACGTTCTGAAGAAGCTGGAGATGGACGGCGCTAAGGTTAAGCTGGACGGCACCAAGTACGATCTGGCTGCAACCGCTAAGCAGACCGTTTATGTAAACGGCGACGTTCTGTACAAGACTGCTTCTGGTTTCACCTTTAACTCTGAGGCAACTGGCGCTACCAAGGCTACTATTCCGGACTTTGTAAATGCTTACGGCAACAAGCCGACTTCTGGCACTAAGTTCGAGGATTCCAAGTACTGGCAGGGTTCTGAGGTATCCCTGATGGCTACCGACGGCACTTCCAACTACTCCATCCTGAAGGTTAAGACCTTCGCTGTAGGCAAGGTTACCGCTGTAGGCTCTGACTACATCAATGTAACCTACAAGAAGGGCGACAGCGACATCATCACCAAGACCAAGCTCGAGAAGGACGATTGGGATTGGTACGATGGCATCAAGAAGGATGACTACGTTGTAGTTTCTGCAGCTGGCAACTACGGCACCGGCAATGGCCTGGTTGAGAAGGCTGACGTTGTTACCGGCAAGGTAACCGGCACCAAGTCTGACGACGGCGTTTCCGTTGGCGGCAACTGGTACACCATGGCTGGTAACGGCACTTCCTTCGTAAAGCGCCCGAACACTGGCTCTAACGTTGACATGGTAGTTGTAAACGGTTACGTTTACTACACCGACACCACCGCAGGCAATGTTGATGACATGGCTCTGCTGATCGAGGCTGCTGCTAAGGGCGGCACCGGTTCTCAGTGGGAAGCTCGTATGCTGTTTGCTGACGGCTCTGAGAAGACCGTTACCATCGAGAAGTACTGGGATGACAAGGATAACAAGGCATTCCCGATCCTGCCGTTCTCTGAGGGCACGGCTGCTAACCCGAACGTAGCTTCCTGGACCACTACTGCTACTACTTCTGTAGCTGCTGCTCCGATTCTGGTATCCTACGAGGTATCCGGTGATGTTTACACCCTGAGCCGCGTTGGTATCGCTGCAGTTGAGGATAACGCTAAAAAGGGCGACTTTGCTCTGAACGGCTATGATGCGTACGTTGACGCTACCACCGGCCTGATGACCGACGGCAGCATCAAGCAGAGCGACAAGACCGGTCACGGCACCTCTGACATGAAGATCTACACCCAGGCTGATACTAACGGTCTGAAGAAGGGCTCCACCGATCTGTCCCGTCTGTACTACGAATCCACCGGCGTTGTATTCGTTAAGTACAAGGCAACTACCGGCGGCACCGATGCAGATTACAAGGTAATCTCCGGCAAGACCGCTGCTGACTACAACAAGGCTATCGGCAATGTAGCTGCTGTTGCTAACAAGTCCGGCAACTCCTACTACGCTCAGGTAGCATTCATCGACCTGCAGCAGGGCACCACCGGCGGCAGCGATGACAACTACGCAGTAGTTATGGACGACGTTATTAAGGATACCAACGATGGCACCAAGTACATTGTTACTGCTTGGAACGGTTCTGAGAACATCCCCATCAAGACTGATGACAGCACTGTTAAGAACCTGAAGAGCGGCGCTTTGATCACCTACTCCGGCGATCTGAACGATGCTGACGTTGACGTTAAGGCTGACCGTGACCATAACAACTACTTCGTATCTAACTACGATGCAGCTTCTGGCGACATCAACCTGATGTCCGGTACTCTGACTGCTGATGCTTCTGTTGCTGGTAAGTACACTGGCGCTTTGACCTCTGCTGGCTCCACCAAGAAGTTTGCAAAGGTTGACAGCAAGGATACCATCGTAATGTTCGTAAACTCTGACGATTCTGAGGGCGTAACCGGTCTGGATTACACCAACATCGATCTGGCTTACGCATTCGACAGCGACTTCTGCACCACCACCGATGATGGTCACGGCAACTACACCATCACTGGTCTGTCTGAGGATGCTAAGCCGAACGTAAAGGCTTACTTCGACGACGATGATCAGATTACTGTTCTGGTTGTTGACGTAAACCGCAACATTACCCAGTGGTAATTCCTATTTGGCGTTAGCTGAATAAAAGAAAACCCCCGAGGATATCCTCGGGGGTTTTTGATGTTGCTTTTAACTAACGAGAGTTAATTAAGCGTTTGCGTTTGCAACAGTTGCGGTCAGGGTGTTAGTGCCGTTAACAACAGTTACATTGATTACTGCGGTGCCGGTAGCATTGAAAGTAGCGGAACCAACAACGGTAGAACCGTTCTTGATGGTTACGGTATCCTTGCCAGCGGTCGGAGCAGTGGTGCAGTTAATGGTCAGCTTAACGGTAGAACCCGGCTTAGCAGAAGTGTTATCCAGAGAGAAGCTGTAAGCACCAGCCGGAGTAGCAGCGGTGATTGCATTCGGAGCAGTTACTGCAACAGCAGCTGCGGTAGAAGCGGTCTTAACGTTGGAGATATCCAGCTCGTTGTTTACGGTATCGTATACAACAGCGATAACCTTATCGTCAGAGTTGAATACAACGTAAGCGTTCATGTCGTAACGATCAAACTCATCCTTATCAGCAGAGGTCGGAACTGCACCGATGTTGCTTACAGTACCAACGTTCTTAGCATCGTCAACGCCGATGAATACGCAATCCTCATCCAGAGTTACGTTGACAGTAGAGCCATCACCCTTAACCAGGGACATATCGCCCTTAACCTTGCCATCGAAGCCCTTGATAGCGTAAGCACCGTCAAAGTAGGTAGAGCTGCCATTGTGAGCGTAAGCAGAAGCGGTTACAACGTTCTTAACGTCGATCTCGTCGCCGTCAACGGTGTAAACGATTACAGAACCAGCTGCCAGGTTAGCATTAGTGGTGCCATCCTCGTACAGGTCGGTAGCCTCAGTGCTGTCACCAACGATAGCGTGGAACTTGGTTACAGTGTCGCCGTCCTTCTTGGTCTCGAAGGAGTCAGCGGTCAGGTATGCATACAGCTTGTCGCCATCAGCATTTGCAACCTTAGAACCATCATTAACCAGAGCAGCAACCTTAACGTAGTCAATGCCATTGGACTCCTTGGTCAGCAGGCCAACGTTCTTAACTGCTACGGTGTTAGCCCAATCGCGAGCAGTCTTACCAGAGATAACCTTGATCTCGGTGTCAGCTACTACGAACAGAACTGCATCATCAGCAATCAGGGTGCCGTCTACGCGCTTGTTGGAGTAGTCGGTGCCATTAAAATGAGTACGCGGAGAAGTTCCCGGAGTAGTAGTGCTGGTGTGCGTGCCATATACATCATAGCCAGCAAGGTTCTTAGCAACAGTGATGTTGGAGTTGAATACGGAGTTGCCAGAAACGTTTGCAAGCTCCTTCAGCTCATAGTTGCCATCCTTATCGGTAGCATAGGTGTACAGCTTGTTAGCCAGTTCAGAAGCATTAACCTGAGTAGCAGATGCGGAATCAGCACCAGTGGTTACGTCCTTGCCGTTCAGCTTATCGATGGTAATCTTCTTGTTGGAGCCATCGGTGAAGTAAGCGCGAGCTTCAACAGTGTAATCCTTGCCCAGATTGCTCTCTGCCAGCTTGTTGTCAGAGATGAACAGGATGTTCTTAGCAGAAGCACCGGTGGTGTCGATGTTGTAAACATAGTTGCCTACAACAACTGCATCTACTTCATCATCAACAGACGGAGCGCTGGATACGGAAGAAGCCTTCTTGTACCAGTTGCCTGCAATCTTATACTCGTCCGGAGAGCCAGTCTTAACGCCTTCAACCTTACCAGAGACTACAGCAGCCTTGGTGATAATCGGATCGCCAGAGGAGGTGAAGTCGCCGGAAACAATAACTGCCCAGTCGTCCTTCTTGATGCCGTCATAGATGTCAGCATCGTCGAACTTGTAGGACTTGCCGCCAACGGTAGCAGCAGAAGAACCAACGTAGGTTACTTCCTTAACTTCGGTCGGAACAGCTACAACCAGATCAGCCTTGTTGTTGCCGTTCAGATCAATAGCCTTGATAGAGTAAGCCGGGTAGGTGTCCTTAGCAGAAATAATTTCGCCCAGAGTATCGATGCCGGACGGAACGGACTCCTTGTTCGGATAGATTACCGGAACATCAGCCAGAGCCTTTTCAGCCTTGTACTCAGTGCCGTCAACCTTGAACTTCTTGGACTCGTTCTTTACGGTGTCCAGAGTGCCAACAGTACCGGTAGCCAGTACCTTGGAGTCGTCGTCAGCGTATACGCCGTAAACGTCGGTATCACCGTTAGCCTTAGCCTTAACCAGAACCTTAACGTTCAGGCCGATCATATCAGCAACATCGGTCGGAACCTTGTCGAACTTAGTCTTGGTGTGAGTGCCATCGCCGTACTTAACAGCAGTAGCCAGCTCGATCTCGTAGGTCTTCTTGCCAGAGGTCTTCTCAACAGACAGAAGCTGAGCAGCATCGGTCTTAACGAGATCCATGTACTTGCCGCCGATGGTCTTGTCGTCATCAACGTCGGTAGCCGGCTTAAAGTCCTCGATGTCGTTGGACCAAACTACGCGCTCCATGTCCAGTGCGTTGTACAGGATCTGTGCAGCGTACTGACGCGGCAGAGCAGCGTTCAGGTCGGTGTCAACGTCCTCGAACAGGTTGTTCAGCTGGCCGTACTTCATGGTGTTCTGAGCCCAAGCTGCGCCGGTCAGGCCAGCCTTCTGAGCATTGTAGCCAGCAGCTACCAGTACCATCTTTGCAGCCTCGAGACCGGTTACGGTGTCGTTCGGAGCAAACTTGGTAGCAGACTTACCAGCGATGATGCCGGTGTTCTGCAGGTAACGTACGTAGCCCTGAGCCCAAGCTGCGGTCGGCAGATCGGTGAACGCAGTCGGAAGGGATGCGTAAGCGTTGGCGTTGTCATTACCGCCATTCATGATCGTAAAGATCATCTTTGCCATCTGAGCACGGGTAACGGTGGTGTTCGGCTTGAAGGAGCCGTCATCGTAACCCTGGATTACGCCCAGAGAAGAGAGCATGTCTACAGCGGTGCTTGCCTTGATGTCAGCCTGGTCGCTGTAAGACGCTGCACCGGCGAACATGGTGAACGCGCAAGCGAACGCCAGCACCAGTGCAAGAACCTTTTTGAGATGGCATATAAAAATCTAAAAACTGAAACTAAATCGTGTTCTCGAAGAAAATCATCAAGAATCGAGAACATTTTGCGAATTTGTGTGCTTAACAATTTGAACCATATTATGGATATCGAGGTACAAACTTTACGCTTCCAATGTAAAAAACATTTCGTCAGTATAAACAAAAATTTGAATAGATTTTGTACAGATATTCTTTTCTCTGCTTCGTGCACAGGATATAAAATATCCATTTATTTACTCAATTTCGACCATGCCGATATTCACGAAATAGTTGGATTTACGAATGGTTTTGGAGAAAGTATTCTGTCTATCGTTTGATTTTATTCTTTTGTATGCAACCTCAAAAAGGTTCTCGCACTGGTGCTGGCGTTTGCTTGTGCATTCACCATGTTCGCTGGTGCAGCGTTCACGGATCAGGCCGACATCAAGGTTGACGCTGACGCCGTGGACACTCTGGTATCGCTGGGCATTGTAGAGGGCTTCGAAGATGGCTCTTTCCAGCCGAACGCTACCGTAACTCGTGCGCAGATGGCGAAGATGATCTACGTTCTGCGTACTGGCAAGTCTGACGCTTCTGCGTACAACGACGACAAGACTTCCTTCACCGATATTGGCTCTCACTGGGCACGCGGCTACATCAAGTACTGCCAGTCCCTGGGCATTATCGCTGGTAAGTCCAACACCATCTTTGCTCCGAATGCAACTGTAACTGCACAGGAAGCTGCAAAGATGCTGCTCGTAACCCTCGGCTACAACGCTGAGAAGGCTGGTCTGGTAGGCGCAGGCTGGGCATCCAAGACCAACGCACTGGCAGACGAGAACGGCCTGCTGGAGGACGTTAACACTTCCTTCACCGGTCCGTGTCCGCGTCAGTACGCTGCACAGCTGATCTACAACGCAATCGATACTCCGACCGTTGTATGGCGTGACGATGCTTACACCAACACCAACTACAGCGACGACGACAACAAGACCATCGGTCAGAAGTACATGGGTCTGGACGAGAACGACGAAGGCGTTCTGACTTCTGTTAAGAAGGAAGACGGCAAGGATACTTACCGCATCCAGATCGAAGGCGTAGGCGCCCTGACCAAGGTTTCTAAGGATTACTCCAATCTGCTGGGTGAGACTGTTAAGGTTCTGTACAAGGATACCGACAAGGTTTATGGCGTATTCTCTACCTCTGACAACACCGTTGTTACTGCTCTGGTAGACGATGTTGATGACATCGACAAGACCGAGGGCAAGGTAAAGATCAACGGTACTACCTACAAGGTTGACCGCGGTGAGCATAACAACAAGCTGGCTGCTCAACTGCCGGTATACGTTACCCCGGACAAGGATCTGTTCACCGAGGCTGCAACCCTGGCTGATCTGGCTGAGAATTTCCCGTACTTCACCGCTAAGTTTGTTGACTTCAACGACGATGACAAGCTGGATTACGCTATCGTAACCCCGTTTGTTCCGGCTCAGATCGATAACCTGTCCACCACCAGCATCACCGTTTCTGCTCTGGATCTGGCTTCTGGTTACGGCACTGGCCTGAACATGACTGCTACTGCTCCGAAGCTGGAGGACGTTGACCTGTATGAAGGTGCTGCTGAGGACGATTACGTTGCAGTAGTAAACGCTGACTACACTGTAACCGGCAACACCGCTATTACCGAGATGGGCACTGTTTCCGGTAAGGTTTCTGCTATCCGAAACGGCGGTTCTGATGCCAAGATTGACAGCACCTGGTACACCATCGTTGCTGATGACACTGTAGATAACAACGACGAGTACGATTTTGCTGCTATTGGCAAGTTTGTATTTGCTCTGGACGCTACCTCTACTTCTGTTTCCGCTTCCAACATCCTGTATGTAGGCGACATTGCTCGCAAGGAAAGCGGTGTTAAGAAGGGCGTTGAGGCTGATGTTTACTTCGCAGACGGCACCTCCAAGACTGTAACTCTGACCAAGATCGACGGTGACAAGTTCTATGAGAATGGTGCTTGGAACACTGATTACGATACTGATGCTGAAGTTGCAGCTCTGAAGGGTCAGCTGTTCAAGTTTACCAAGAAGAGCGACACCGAGTACGAGATCAAGGCTCTGACTCAGGGAAGCTACGATAAGATGATTACCAATCAGTCTGGTTCCATTGACGAAGGCAAGTTCACTGCTTCTCCGGCGGATTCTTCTAAGAACTTCCGCATGGCAGACGATGCTGTTGTATTCGTAACCAAGGATAACGGCGATGTTTCTGTTAAGACTGGTAAGTCTGTTAACAACTGGAACTCCGCAACCAACGTTACCAAGACTTCTGCACTGACCAAGAAGACCAGCGGCTATCAGTACGCTAAGATCGCTTGCCTGACTCTGGATAGCGACATTCCGAGCAGCTCTGATTACCTGTACGGCTATGTTGTATCCAAGGTTGACGAGATCGACAATGACGGCGTTAAGTATCAGTTCACCATCTGGAACGGTGAGAAGGAAGTAGTTCTGACCACCGAGGATGAAGGCGACGATGATGGTCATACCATCGCTAAGGGCTCCTTCATTGCTTACTCCATGGACGGCGATCTGGCTGACATCGAGCTGACTGTTCAGAATGTAAAGGACAATGCAGCAGCTATCACTGCTTACGATGATGACACCATCACCTTCAGCAATAAGGCTGAAACTGATTTTGCTGACGAGTACGTTGTAATCGGCGTTAACACCGAGGACAAGGAAGGCGTTGCAGGCGTTAAGCTGGCAACTGCTAAGGAAGTAACCAAGGATTCTGGTAACTACTGGAAGAACGCTGTTTACTTCGTTGACGGCGGCGAGATCGCAGCTGTATTCGTTGATACGCAGGGTAAGATGTACGATGATGACGTTGCCAACGACTTCATTCACACCTGATACTGATATCACGAATTGCATTGATTAACTTGCTTGATTAGTGCGAACACCCCCGACAAAGTCGGGGGTGTTTTTTGTCCTTTTCTGCGATATAATGAGATATATTACGCAAAAAGGAGACATAATACATTGGATCAACTTATCAATTTGTTAGTCGGTATCCTGGGCGGTATAATCAGCGGCGTGATGGTTACGCTGTACTATCGCCGTATGGATGAGAAACGAGATTTGTTAAAGTATTTTGCCGAGTTTCGGTTTTACATACATCAAGTTTTGAGGTTTGATAATCTTGATGATGCATATCAATTTCTTCAGACTACGATGATGCCATTGCACTTTGACTGGATTAAGTTATCGAAGAAAGATGAAACCATTATCCTACGAGCTCACGTTGCATTTGGTGAGATAATTAGATTACACCTAGATAAGTCCATAGCTTCGATAGAGGCGGATTGGGGTAAGACAGCGACTGCATCTGATGATATATACCAAAAATTTGAATACATACGGCGGGAATTAGGTGAAATAGAAATGCAATGTATAGACTTAGGCAAAAAATATCCTAAGCGCAAGCATAAGAAGAAAACCAAATAAAAAACACCCCCGACTTTCGTCGGGGGTGTTCCTGTTCACTTAGAACTTAGTCGGTTAGAACTAAATTACTGTGCAGTGAAAGTAGAGGTGCTCGGGCACTTAACAGTGAACTTCTTAGCAGAGCCGTTGGTTGCTACGATGGTGATAGAACCATCGGAAGAAGAAGAACCTGCAACAGCACCAGTAGCGGTGGTCTGAACATTCTTCAGATCGCTAATCAGATTAGCAATCGTGGTGCCAAAAGCGGAAGTCTTCAGGGTGATAACATCGCCATTGATAGAATCAATGTAGGAGGTCGTGCCCTTCAGCTCCAGATCGCCGGTGGTGTTCAGCTCGTTAGCTACGTCGATAACGATCAGGTCCAGAGTGTTGTCAGCGTTCTTAACGATCCAAGCGTTGGATACATAGTAGCCAGCTACTGCAGACTCGTTAGCTTCAACGTCGGTCAGGTCGATTGCCTGAGCGCCCTTCTTGCCATCGATGTAGATAACAGTGGTGTCGCTGTTAACCTTGAAGGTCTGAGAAGAACCGTTGGTGTTAGCTGCCAGAACGTCAACCAGGATGTCGCTGCCAGACTTCTCAGCGCCCAGAACTGCTACTTCAGCGCTGTTAGCCAGAGTCGGGATCTGAGTAACATTCTTGATAACGGTGTAGGTTACGTCGCCAACAGTCTCAGTGTCGTCGGTGTCGTACTTGAACGCATTGCCCTTGCGGTAAGCGCCGGTGTTGGTGCCCTTTACCAGGAAGGTAGTGTTCTCGGTAGCGCCCTCGGTCCAGGTCTTCAGAGCAACGTAGTTGGTGCCGTTGATCTTCTCGTAAGCCGGATCGTCAACGATTACGCCGTAGTGGCCAGCCTCAGAGCCGTAGTTATCAGCCTTGATGGTCAGAGTACCAACCTTAGCGGTTGCAACGCCGTTCTTGCTGTCGGTCAGAGCCATGGAGGAAGAACCAACGTGTGCGCTCCAAGCCTTCAGAGCCTTACCAGTGATAACCTTGGCATCAGCACCAGTGGTGTTGGTGTTCAGGTTCTTAGCAACGAAGATAACTGCATCGTCGTCTACGCGAGCACCAGCCAGACGGTTGTTGCCGTTGTCGCCGAAGTATGCAAAGCCGTCGCCATCCAGAGAAGCATTCAGGTTAGCAAAGTTGTCGTAGCCGCACTTGTTGTCGGTGTTAGACAGCGGGGTCAGCTTGTACTTAGCGCCGTCCTTCTCGTAGGTGTACATAGCGCCAACTACGATATTAGCCTTGTTGTTGTTGAAGGAGGTGTAGAGAGTAGAAGCGTTGTTGTCGTTAACAGTCTTAATGTTGGAAGCATCAACGGTGTACTCGTTGTCGTTAGCCGGGTTGATCATCTTCTCAACGCGAACGGTCTGAGTGGTGCCGTCTGCGAACAGAACGGAAGCCTCAACGCCGGTGGTGGTTACGCCGTTGTTCAGCTTGCCAGCCTCGTATACGAACAGAACGTCATCAGCAGAAGCAGAGCCTGCGTTCTTATCGATGTCGTAGTAGTAGCCGCCGTAAACAACAGCAGTTACCTTGTCGCCAGCCTTTGCAGAACCAGCAGCCCGCTTGTACCAAACGCCGTCGATCTTGATTTCCTTTTCGGTGTTGTCCTTAGCAGACTCAACAGTGCCGGTAACCGGCTCGAGCTTCTCAACGGTAGCGTTGTAAGCAGTGCCGTCAGCCTCAGCAGTGTACAGTACCCAGTCGTCCTTCTTGAGGCCCTCGTAGGTATCAACGTCCTCGGTGTCGATGGAGCCGATGGAGTTGTTCAGGGTGATGGACTTGGAACCAGCGTAAGTAACCTTAGCAACGGTGGTCGGAATAACTACAGCGTAGTCGATCTTGTCATCGTCGTTCATGGATACCAGGTTTACAGCGTAAGCCGGAGCATATGCATGAGCAGACTCGTCGCTTACGATGGTAGCAACGTTGGTGGAGTCAGCGGTGGTGTTGTTAGCCTTGTAAACTACGAAGTTGGAGTCGTACTTGTACTTGGTGCCGTCAACCTCGAAGGTCTTGTCAAC
>ENA-ORTY01004047-ORTY01004047.1-human-gut-metagenome-genome-assembly--contig:-NODE-4047-length-11888-cov-2.505535_pt1 | contig 11888 bp, 8 predicted proteins | sample MGYA00241917_ERZ509198 | MGnify/ENA primary metagenome ERZ509198 (study PRJEB26280, sample SAMEA2338857) | human gut metagenome | biome: human gut; feature: human-associated habitat; material: faeces...
CCTCATACTTTATACTTAAACGCTCTGTCGCCCAGGCTGGAGTGCAGTGGCGCGATCTCGGCTCACTGCAAGCTCCACCTCCTGGGTTCAAGCAATTCTTCTGCCTCAGCCTCCCAAGTAGCTGGTGCAGGCGGTGTTCCTCTATTATGGCCTGCCCTATTTTACGGACAACGCCGTGCGGTTTGACAGCATCTGGATGGCCGCCATTCTGGTGGTGTCCATCAACACCGGCGCCTACATGGCCGAGTCCGTCCGGGGCGGCATCATCTCCATCGATCCCGGCCAGACTGAGGGCGCCAAGGCCATCGGCATGACCCACGTGCAGACCATGACCAACGTCATCCTGCCCCAGGCGGTGCGGAACATCGTGCCCCAGATCGGCAACAACTTCATCATCAACATCAAGGACACCTCGGTGATGTTCGTCATCGGCTTCATCGAGTTCTTCGCCGTCCACCGCAACATCGTGGGCGTGAACCTGAAGTACTTCCCCTCGGCTACCATTGAGATGATCGGCTACCTGTGCATGACCTTGCTGGCCTCCTTCATCCTGCAGAAGATCGAGAAGAAGATGGACGGCTCTGACAGCTACGAACTGGCCCAGGCAGACGTGCTCACCATGTCCGCCGGCACCTACAGCAACCCCGACCGGGGCACCCCCTTTGACGAGCGCAACCCCGAGGCCCAGAAGAGCATGCTCCGGGAGGAGCTCCGCCGCCAGGCCGAGCGGGATGCCGCTGCCTGGGAGGGCCAGATGGCCGAGACCCGCCGCCCCCACGGAGGCGACCGGAATTCTGAAGGAGGGGACCAGTAATGGATGAGATGATTTTGCAGGTAAACCACCTGTCCAAGTCCTTCGGCAAGCACGAGGTGCTCAAGGACATCAACTTTACGGTGAAGGCCGGGGACGTGACCTCCATCATTGGGGCCTCTGGCTCCGGCAAGTCCACCCTGCTGCGGTGCATCAACCTGCTGGAGATCCCCACCAGCGGGGAGATCCTCTTCCATGGGGAGAACATTCTCACCCAGAAGGGGGGCGCCCCCGCCTACCGCACCCGGGTGGGGATGGTGTTCCAGTCCTTCAACCTCTTCAACAACATGACCGTGCTGGAAAACTGCATGGTGGGCCAGACCAAGGTCTTGAAGAAGCACGAGAAGGAGGCCAAGGACCTGGCCATGCAGTACCTGAACAAGGTGGGCATGGCCCCCTACATCAACGCCCGGCCCCGGCAGCTCTCCGGCGGCCAGAAGCAGCGGGTGGCCATCGCCCGGGCCCTGGCCATGAACCCGGAGGTCCTCCTCTTTGACGAGCCCACCTCCGCCCTGGACCCGGAGATGGTGGGGGAGGTGCTCACCGTCATGCGCAGCCTGGCCAAGGAGGGCCTGACCATGCTGGTGGTCACCCATGAGATGGCCTTCGCCCGGGACGTGTCCAACCACGTGGTGTTCATGCGGGACGGGGTCATCTGGGAGGAAGGCGCCCCCCAGCAGATCTTTGCCGACCCCCAGCGGCAGGAGACCAAGGACTTCCTCTCCCGGTTTATGGAACGGTAATATTTTTGAACCCGCTGCGCTGGGCTTCAAAAATAAGAGATTGCAGCCGACTGCGCGCCCCCCGGATGCCAAGGCATCCGGGGGGGCACTTGCGGCTGAGCAGGATTTTTTCACCGGCGGAGCCGGCGAAAAAATGGATGGGAAATTCTTTCCGCGGCTGCGGCCGCGGGAACTCTGCGAGGCTGCTTTGGGGAAGGCCCTTCCACAGAAAAACGCAGAAGAGAAAGGACCGAAGCGAAAGGCTTCGGTCCTTTTGTCGTGTTGGGATGCCAGGGGCTGCTCACAGGAAGGCGAACCCGTAGATCAGATAGGCCGCCGCGGCCAGCACGCCGGCGCAGAGGGCGAAGGGCATCTGGGTGCGCACATGGTCCAGGGGGAGGATGTTGGTGGCCTGGCCGATGAGGATGGAGTTGTCGGAGTAGAAGCACAGCTGGGTGCCGAACACCGAACCGGAGAAGATGGCGGCAATGGCCACGGCCATGTTGGCGTCCATGGCCTGAACCAGGGGGACCACCAGGGGGACCATGATGGCCGACACGCCCCAGGCGTTGGCCAGGGCGAAGGTCATCACCGTGGCCACCAGGAAGATGACAAAGGGCAGCAGCTGCCCGCCCATGAGGGGGGCGACCTTCTCGATGATGAATTGGTCCATGCCCAGGGACTCGCAGGCGGATTTGAACATGAAGGCGATGACCAGCAGGGCCAGCACCGACACCATGGTGGAGAAGCCCTCCCAGACGCCGTCTACGTACTCGGCGATGGACATGAGCCTCCGGGCCAGGTAGAGGATGCCGGTGAAGATCAGGGCCACCACCACGCCGGTGAGCACGTCGATGTCGAAGAGGATGGTGGCGGCCACCAGCACGGCGATGGGCAGGACCAGGTCCCACAGGCCGGCAGTATGGCGGCTCTTGGCAGGGGGTTCCTCAGGGAAGGGGTCGGCGTCGTCCTGCCCCACGGGCTTGCCGTCGGGGAAGAGGACGCCGGTCTCCTCCGCTTCCTTCTGGAACTTCCGCATGGGACCGAAGAGGGGGATGACCCCGGTGATCACCAGCAGCAGCACCAGCAGGCACAGCATGGGGTAGAACATGAAGGGGATGGACTGGATGTACACCAGGGTGGCGCTGCCCCCCTCCGGGACGATCCCTGTGGTGTCGATGAGGCTGGCGTAGTAAATCGACCAGGAGGACAGCGGGATGAGCACCACCACCGGGGCGGAGGTGGAGCCAATGACATAGGCCGTCATGGTCCGGTGGATTCGGTGGGAGTCGTTGAGGCGCTTGGTGATGGAGCCGGTGGCCAGGATGTTCAGGTAGTCATCCACGAAGAGGACCACGCTCAGCAGCCACTCGGCCAGCAGGGAGCGTTTCTTGGTGGTGGCAAACCGGGAAAGGACCCCGGTGAAGCCCATGGCGGCCCGGGATTTCTCCAAAACCCCCACCAGGCCCCCCAGCAGACCCACCACCAGCAGCACCCAGACATTCTCCGCAGAGACGGTCTGAATCTGCTCGATGAGGGCGTAGAACCAATCCCCCTTATACCCCAGAATCAGGGCCAGGAGGGTGGCGATCAGCAGGGACTCGAAGGTGCGCTTGGTGATCAGGGCCACGACGATGAGGACGATGACAGGGACGATGCTGACGATTCCATAGGTTGTTGGTTCCATGTAAGTAACCCCCTTCCTGTCTGTAACCGGCGCCGGGGCGCCGCCGCGCTGTGCCGCGGACTATGGAATGGCGGAGCGTTCGAAGCGGAATCGTGGCGGATGGGGCGGGGTAAAGACGGGTGGACGGATGCCTCCTCTCTTCTCTCTCTGATTGGGCCAGCATCAGGGTTGGGTGTCCCCCTCCAGCAGCAGGCGCATGATCTCCCAGCGGGAGGTGACACCCAGCTTACGGAAGATGTTTTGGTAATGCTTCTGGAGGGTGGAGTCCCGCACCTGGAGGGCTTCGGCGATCTCCCGGTTTTCCCGGAAGCGGGTGAGCATCTCCAGCAGCTGGGTCTCCCGGGTGGTGAGGCCATACCGGGCGGCCACGGCGGGCAGGTCGTAGCCGGCGGCGTTCTGACGGCGGATCATTTGGTCCAGCAGGGTGTTCATTTGCTGGTTGAGATGGGTGCCCACTGCGTTGCACAGGAAGAGCTCCTCGTCGGTGAAGGGGCCATCCTCCCGGCGGCGGAAGAGGCTCAGCACCCCCAGGGGCCTTCCGTGGTGTACGATGGCGTAGTACAAGGTGTCGTAGACCTGGTAGGGGGCGTAGCATTTCTGGTAAATGGGGGACCGCAGCCGCTGCTGCTCCCCTACCAAATCGCTCTCCCGAAAGACGGTGGACTCCCGGCAGCAGCTGAGCCAGCCGGTGTAGTCGTCATCGGCAAAGCGCATATAGTTGCGTTCGGCTTCTGCAAACTCTGCAGGGGTACACAGGGGATCCACCAGGCGGATGGGAGCGCCCCCCTCCTGGCTGCGCATGATGCTGGCATAGCGGAAGGGAATGAGCATTTTCAGCATGGGCAGGAAGGTCTGACCCAGTTCCCCGTAGGTCTGGCACTGGTACAGTTCACGAAGAACATTATTGAAGATAAGAAAGCTGTTTTTACTAATCATGGGAAAGTCCCTTCCTCTACAGTTGCAAGTTCGTCTTCTTTAGTATACTGGAAAACAAAATGGAAAGACATACTTCAAAATGTTGAGAAGCACTTCTTTTCAAGTATAAAATATGGAAAGAAAAGAATTTTAAAAATATAAAAACAAGGATATAATGGAGATGCTTACAATATTTGCTGGAAAGTTTCCCCAATTATTGACAAAAAGCACAGTGTTGGCCGTGGCGCAGCGTTGTTTCCGATGCAAAGCATGCCGACACTCCATGATGGAAGGAATACACGAACTTGCAGTAAGGAGGAACGAACCATGGCAAACCGTGAACAGGTAGTACGGGACCTTGACCGGGTCATCGGCCTGATCAAGACCGACGCGAAAGACATCCCCGCAGAAACCAAACAGCAAATGATGAAGGAGACCATTCATCATTTCAACGAATATGTCAGCCCCGGCTGGCTCCAGTACAGAAAGTCGGTTTCCTCGGAGACCGACGGCGACGTGGTGCTGGAATGGGAGGACGGCGGCTCCTACTTCTACGGCCTGAACGGCGAGAAGTTCCTGGACTGCCTGGGCGGCTTTGGCATTTACACCGCCGGCCATAGCGAGCCGGAGATTGTAGATGTGGTCAAGGCCCAGCTGAACCGGCAGGGCCTTCACTCCCAAGAGCTGATCGACCCCCTCCGGGGCTACCTGGCCAAGGCTGTGGCTGACATTACCCCCGGCGACCTGAAGCAGTGCTTCTTCACCAACTGCGGCACCGAGGCCGTGGAAATGGCCCTGAAGCTGGCCCGGTTTAAGACCGGCGGCCGCTGGTACATCTCCACCATCCGGGCCTTCCACGGCAAGACCGCCGGGTCCCTGTCCGTGGGCGGCAAGAGCACCTATCGGGAGCCTTACCTCCCCCTGGTGCAGCAGGTGACCCACGTGGAGTACGGCAACGCCGACGCCATGCGCACCGCCATCGAGAACCTGGAGGCCGTGGGCGAGAAGATCGCCGCCGTTATCCTGGAACCCATCCAGGGCGAGGCCGGCGTCATCGTGCCCCCGCCGGGCTACCTGAAGGAGGTCCGCAAGATCTGCGATGAGCACAACCTGCCCCTGATCCTGGACGAGATCCAGACCGGCATGGGCCGCACCGGCACCATGTGGCGCTGCGAGGCGGAGGACGTGGTGCCCGACGTCATGACCTTCGGCAAGGCCTTCGGCGGCGGCGTGATGCCCATCACCGGGTTCATCTGCCGGCCCCATATGTGGAGCCAGCCCCTCATTGACAACCCCTATCTCCTGGGGTCCACCACCTTTGGCGGCAACCCGGTGTGCTGCTCTGCCGCCATTGCCACCATCCGCTACATGCTGGCCCACGACATCCCCGGCCAGTGCCGGGACAAGGGCGCCCTCCTGAAGAAAGGCCTGGAGGACATGGCCGCCAAGTACCCCACCGTGGTCAAGGAAGTCCGGGGCGTGGGCATGATGCTGGCCGTGGAGTTCTACTCCGACGAGATCGGGTACGAGTTCTCCAAGGAGATGTACAATCATAAGGTGATCATCGCCGGCACCTTGAACAACGCGGAAACCATCCGCTTTGAGCCCCCCGGCGTGCTGACGGAGGAGGAGATCGCCACCGTGATCCAGGCGGCTCACGAATCCGCAGCCAAAGCCAAGGAGGTCATGAAACTCTGACCTCTCTGGCAGTTTCCCATACCATCACACGCCCGTTTATACTATTAGGAGGCAAAGTATGAAACTCTGTAAAAATTATATCAACGGCGAATGGGTGGATAGCGTCAGCGGAAAGACCGCCCCTACCTACAACCCTGCCACCGGTGAGATTTTGGCCGAAATGGTGGTGAGCACCCCCGAAGATGTGGACCTGGCGGTGGCTGCTGCCAGAACCTCCTTCTACGAGACCCGGGATTGGCGGGACATGGACAGCCAGACCCGGGGGGATATCCTCCTGAAGATTGCCGACCTCATCGACAAGTACCGGGACGAATTGGCCCGCATCGAGTCCATGGACATGGGCAAACCCCTGCGGGAGGCCGAGGGCGACGTGGACGATGCCCTGCACTGCTACCGCTACTATGCCGGCCTGATTAAGGCCCCTCACGGCGGCTGCTATGAGGTCAACGAGGGCTTTGGAAAGATGCACTCCTTCACCATCCATGAGCCTGTGGGGGTGGTGGCCCTCATCAGTGCGTGGAACTTCCCCTTCGTCATGGGGTCCTGGAAGATTGCCCCGGCCCTGGCCGCCGGCAACAGCATCATCTTTAAGCCCGCCTCCAACGCGGTGATGTCCAACGTGAAGATGTTCGAGATCCTTGAGGAGGCCGGCGTGCCCAAGGGGGCTGCCAACCTGATCCTGGGCCCCGGCGGGTCCGTGGGCGAGGCCCTGGCCTCCCACCCCGGCATCGAGATGATCACCCTCACCGGCTCCACCGCCGTGGGACAGAGCATCATGCGCTGCGCCGCCAGCAACATCAAGAAGATCGGCCTGGAACTGGGCGGCAAGTCCCCCAACATCATCTTCGCCGACGTGGATCTGGAGGCCGCCGTGGAGTGGGCCATGATCGGCATCTTCTTCAACCAGGGCGAGGTGTGCTGCGCCGGTTCCCGGATCATCATTGAGGAGAGCATCCACGACGCCTTTGTCAAACGCTTTGCCGAGCGGGCCAACGCCATGACCATCGGCAACCCCTTGGACAACCCGGACATGGGTCCCCTGGTCAGCGAAGGCCAGCTCCGGGACGTGCTGGGCTATGTCCAGAAGGGCATCGAGGAGGGGGCCACCCTGGTCTGCGGCGGCGAGCGGTACACCGAGGGCGAGTGCGCCAAGGGCTACTTCATGCGCCCCACCATCTTTGACAACTGCACCCCCGACATGACCATCGTGCGGGAGGAGATCTTCGGGCCGGTGGTCACCATCCAGACCTTCCAAACCGAGGAGGAGGCCATTGCCCTGGCCAACGACACCATCTACGGCCTGGCCGGCGGCGTGTTCACCCACCAGCTGGAGCGGGCCCTCCGGGTGGTCAAGGAGGTCCGGGCGGGCATCACCTGGGTCAACGCCTTCAACCCCACCTACAATGAAGCCCCCTGGGGCGGCTACAAGATGTCCGGCATCGGCCGTGAGCTGGGCGTCCACGGCCTGGAGGAGTACCAGGAGATCAAGCAGGTGAACATCAACCTCACCCCCGGCCCCGCTGGGTGGTATGAGCACTGAGACCGCCAAAACCCCAAGACAACGACAAACCGCACTGCCCCCCAGGGAAATCCCTGGGGGGCTTTTCGTGGGAAAATCCTGCCGGTTCCGCGGCGGAGGGCGAAAAAGGACCGGGCCCCGATGGGGCCCGGTCCTCTGCCCTGCCTAGCAGAGGCAGGGGGAAGGGGTGGGGTTACTCTACGGTGTACCGCATCAGGACGGTGGCCACCTGAGCCCGGGTGGCGGTGCCGTCGGGGGCCAGGTTGCCGTCCACGCCGGCAATGATCTTCTGGCCCACGGCCCAGGTCATGGCCTCGGTGGCGAACTCGGAGACCTCGTCGGCGTCGGGGAAGGCGCTCAGGTCGCCGGTGACCTCGATGGGATCCAGGCTCTCATATTCGGCGAACCGATAGAGGAAGGTGGCCATCTGCTCCCGGGTCACGTTGTCGTTGGGGTTGAAGGTGTTTTCGGAGGTGCCCACGGTGATGCCGGTCTCGGCAGCCCAGACCACGGCGTCGGTGTACCACTGGCCGTCGGCCACGTCGGAGAAGGGATTCTCGATGGTGCCCTCGGGCTCGCCGGCCATCCGGTAGAGGACGGTGGCCATCTGGGCCCGGGTGAGGTTGCTGTTGGGGGAGAAGCCGTCGCCGGTGCCGTTCATCCGCCCGGTAAGGGTGACGTAGTTCACCGCCTCGGCAAACCAGTCGCCAGCGACGACGTCGTTGTAGGAGATGGTGTGGATGCGGTTGGCAGTCTGGCCATAACGAGCAGCGGTGACGGTGCCATCCAGCTCCTCGGTGATGTAGTCCATCACCACCTGGTCCAGGGAGATACCGGTGTCGTATCCGCTTTCGGCGGCGCTGAAGGCATAATAGGTGTCGCCGCCGGCGGCCAGGAAGTCGTTGGTGACGATGGTGTAGGTGGCGTCTGCGTCAAAGGCCTGGCCGCCCACGGTCAGGATGGTGACGCGGTTGATGGAGGCGGGCTCGGCATAGGTGGTGCCGGGATAATTCTCGCCGGCGTCGTAGGCTGCGCCGGTGTTGATGGTGAACTCAATGCCAGCCACCTGGGGGAAAGCGCCTACCGGTTCGGGGGTGCAGTAGGTGGAAGCTTCCAGGGCCTCCAGCAGTTCTGCGCCGGTGAGCTCAACGACATACAGGGTGTTGCCGAAAGGCAGGACGTCGTTGACGGACTTCTTGGTGATGTCCCCAGCGGCAATGCTGGCCCGGATGCCGCCGCCGTTGGTGATGGCAGCGTCAACTTCCTCGTTGTCCTGTCCGGCCTGCCAGAGCATAGCATCGGTAATCAGGTCACCCAGGTTGGTTTCAGAAGCACGGACATTCTCCCGCACACCGTCCAGGTCCACCTCGGAGGTGCCGATGACCTGGCCCATGTCTTCCTCGATCTGAGCGTTGATTTCGGAAACACGGGTGGCAATGTCCTGGTCGGGGGTAAAGCCTTCGGTGGCATTCAGCTCTTCCATGGAGATGGTGGAGGCGTCGATGGTGCCGTCAGCGGCGATATCCACCACGCCGACGCTCTCCAGCTTGGTGCCGGTGGAGGTGAGGACGGTGTCCCCCACCATGCCAGTGCCGTTGGTCTCCTCGGCAATGTCAGACTGGGTGGAGTGGGAGTGGCCGTCGATGAACACGTCGATGCCGGTGACGTTCTCCAGCAGGTCGATGGAGCGGTTGCCGGTGGACTCTGCGTCAATGCCCAGGTGGCCCAGGCAGATGATGTAGTCGCAGCCAGCGTCGGTGAGCTCGTCCACCTGCTCCTGGGCGCAGGCGAAGAGTTCGTCCTCGGCCAGGAAGGTGACGCCCTCCAGCTTAGCGGGATGGGCCTTGGTGGCAGTTTCGGGGGTGGCCAGACCAAAGACGCCCACGGTCACGTCACCCAGCTGGAAGGTGAAGTTGTCGCCATCCATGGCCAGGTCACCTTCGGCGGTGAAGGCATCGGCAGCCAGGATGGGGAACTCCGCAGACTCCATCAGAGTTTTCAGGTTGGCATAGCCAAAGTCAAACTCGTGGTTGCCGGTGGTGGCCACGTCGTAGCCAGCCATGTTCATCAGCTCCACAGCGGTGGCGCCTTCGGACACGTTCACGCTGGTGGAGCCCTGGCTGAAGTCACCGGCGTCCATCAGGAGCACCTGGGCGCCAGCGGCCTCATAGGCGTCCTTCAGAGCAGCTACGGAAGCGTAGTTGTCGATGGCGCCGTGCACGTCGTTGGTGTGCAGGATGACGATGTGCCCCGTCAGGTCCTCGTCCCAGTTTGCGGCCCCGGCGGGAACGGCCAAGGAGAAGGCCATCACCAACGCCAGGAAGAGGGCGGAAAGTTTCTTCCCACGTTTCATTTTGAACAATCCTCCAATATTACAAATTTTCCGTCGTCCAGGGGCGAGCACCCTGGCTACGGAGGCTGCCTTTAGTATAGCCGATCTGCCATGGTTTTTCCACCGTTTTTTCCTGACATTTTGTAAGGACTGTGTAAAATCTGTGTAAACTTTAAGGGGGGCTGTCCTTCGGGGGAAACGGGGGCGTTGCCAAGTAAAAAAGGAACGTGCGGTACTGCACGTTCCTTTTTTGCATCCAGGGCAGAAGGGGGCCGGAGGGGCCCCGGTCCGGTTACGGGTTGCTGTAGAAGTACCCCATTTTGTCGTACTGATACTCCAGGGCCTCGGTCATCCGCTCAGCCAGGTAGAGGAACCGGGCGAAGTTCTTCCGGGGGTCCAGGCTCAGGTGGTGGACGTAGTAGGTGGCCAGGGGCAGGTGGTAGGCCCCGTCCTCCCCGGGCTGCTGGCGCTCCAGCAGCGCGTCGGTGGGCAGGAAGTAGAGGGCCTTGAGGTAGGCCTTCCCCTCCGGACTCACCCCGTAGCCCAGGACGGCGGCATAGTCAAAGTCCACCTGGGTGAAGGTGTTGACGGCCTCCTCGTCCCAGGGGCTGTTGGCCATAGGAAGGAAGAAGGGGCGGATGACCACCGTCTGGTCCTTCAGGTGGGCCAGCTTTTGGTCCAGGGGGGTGTCGCTCTGGGGGATGGGGGTGCCGTCGGCCCGCTCCAGATGGGCGGCCAGCCGGTCCCCCACCTGGGAGAAGGTCACCCGGTGGGTGGAGGAGAAGTGGGTGTACCGGCCCAGGACGGTCAGGCCCTCCTGGAGCAGGTCCTCCCGGTGGGTGTCGTGGGCAGTGTGGATGGCAGACATGGTTACGACCTCCTTACATCAAACAAAACATGAAGTGCTATCGTGTGGTTCCAACAAAGACTATGGGCTGTAGAGCAGGTTGCGCTCCACGGCGGTGTAGAGGTCCAGCATGGCCTGGTCCTCTGGGGGGACGGTGTAACTCCCGTGGCCGTTCTCGTCCACGAAGAGGGTGCCCCGGCGCAGAAGCATCCGGGAGGCCACCTCTTGGTCCAGCCAGGTGAAGTATTGGTTCAGGGGGATCCCCGCCCGCTGGAGGACGTGGAGGCCCAGGAAGGTGCAGCTCTCCAGCCGGTCCGGGGCGGGCTGGGTCTCGTAGTTGGTCCAGATGAGGTAGTCGGTGGACAGGCGCGCGATGAGGGAAGTGGGGTCCCAGTCTGCGGCCTCCTCCGAAGGGGAGATCCCCAGATGGGTGTAGAGGGACACCCCGTCGGACAGGTTCACGGCGGGCAGGTGGTCCCCCACGAACACCAGCATCACCGGCCGCTCCACCTGGGAGAAGTAGTCGGTGAGGATCCCCAGCGCCTGGTCGGCGTGGTGCAGGCCCACCACCAAGGAGTCCAGGATGGCCAGATCCTCCTGGGAGAGCATGTCACTCTGGGCGGGGAAGCCCGAGGAGACGCCGTACTTCTCCGGGTTGTAGGGCTGGTGGTTCTCCATGGACAGGCCGTAGAGGAAGAGGGGGCGGGTGGGGTCCCGGGTATCGTACCGGGCGATGAGCTCTTGGGCGAAGGACAGGTCGTACAGATAGGGGCCGCAGGCCTCGCCCTGGGTGAGGAAGTCCTCCAGGAAGTCCACCGTGTCAAACCCAATGGCGGGGTGGGTGGTGACGCGGTTGTACAGCTCGTTGGTGTGGGCGTGGACGAACTCCGTGGCATACCCCGCCTGCTTCAGCTGCCGGACGGTGGTGGGCAGCTGGGCATAAACCCCCTCGTCCAGGGTGGTGAGGGTGTCCCCCTCCCGGAGGAGGGAGCTGGACAGGCCGGTGAACATCTCCATCTCCACGTTTCCAGTGCCGTTGCCGTAGTTGTTGGACAGGCACCAGCCGTTGGTGCTGGTCTCCGCCAGGCGGTGGAAGTTGGGCAGGGGGTCCTCTTCAAAGGTGATTCCCGGCAGACGGGTGACGTCGAAGAAACTCTCCGAGGTGATGAAGATGATGTCCGGGGTTCCCTCCGACGCGGCAGCGCCGGGGGCGAGGGCGCCCTTCCGGAAGGTGTCCGCCAACTGGGCGGCCTGGGCGTTGCCCTCGGCTTGGATGACCTCCACCCGCTGGGCCCAGGCGGTGTAAATGCCCAGCACCACCCCCGCCTGCTGGTTGCGGGCGGACTGGTCGGCACTG
>ENA-ORTY01004050-ORTY01004050.1-human-gut-metagenome-genome-assembly--contig:-NODE-4050-length-11883-cov-2.231231_pt1 | contig 11883 bp, 11 predicted proteins | sample MGYA00241917_ERZ509198 | MGnify/ENA primary metagenome ERZ509198 (study PRJEB26280, sample SAMEA2338857) | human gut metagenome | biome: human gut; feature: human-associated habitat; material: faeces...
TGCTGCGGGATCGCCGGGTCAGCCTTGGACCCAAACACATTCCCCGCCACACAGTTCAGAAAGTAAGTTGTGTTCATTTGGCTTTTCCTCCTTCATATGAAAAAAGACCCGCCTCAATGGCAGGTCATCGGATGATCCCCTTGTCAATGTTGTTGGTGATGTACATAATCCCCTGGCTGGGGATTTCCACCTCCCCGTCCCGGTCCTGGATGGTGATCTGATAAATGTATTTCCCAAACAGGTTGACCGACTCCAACGATTCCAGCGTCACTGTCAAGACGTTGTCGATAGTCCCCGTCTCATCATAGATCACTGTCATCTCCTTGGACAGGATGGGCTTGCCGCCCTTGGTGGTAAAGTTCACCAGGGAAAAAGTGCATTCACACTCAGATAGACTGTATGGCCGTTTCCCAATATAGTGGTAGATGTGGAAGGCCAGGTCCCTGGTCTCCCCTCCCACGAAGGTAATCGTCGGCAATTCATAGGGGTTGTAGTCACATGCATTCATGGACGCTTTTCACCTCCACTCAGTCTTTCCCCTTTTCCTTTGCAGGCTCCTTTACTTCGGCGTTGGAAAGCTCCCCAAAGATGTTTTCCAACACGGAAATGGACCCGCCCAGTTTGCCCAGGTTCTCCTTGCCGCTTACCGAAATGGTGTTCAGTGCGTTTACAACTGCCTGCAGCTCCTGCATGATTTTCTCTTTCATAAGTAATTCTCCCTTCTATTCATTGCAGAGAAGATAGCTGTGCTTCCAAATCGCGAACCTTCTCTTCAAGTTGCTGAACATGGCGGATAGTCAAAGGAACGAATTCTTCGTATCGTAAACCGTAATCATATCCTTCTTCCTCTTCTCTCGGACTTTTGATAAACGCCGCGAAATCTGTACTACTTAGGCCTGCGTCTTCAATGGCTTGTTCCACGTCCTGGGAAATTAGAAACATGTGCGTCCGCCCGCTGGTTCCGTCAACAAACTTACCTGTGCATGGCTTTAAAAGACCCCACAGGGTATCAAATCTGGAATCAATGTCATACACAATATCTGTTTTTCTATTTCTGTCTGAAGTTGTAATAGAACTATTAGTAGAGTATATTTGTCCCCATGGCGCACCACTAGAGCCCAATGTAATTGTACGGGTGGATGGATAAAACATAGTAGATTGGAAGTTATACTTTGCTCCGTTTGTATGAATACCCACAAGGCCACTAGAAATATAAATCTGATTGTTCTCGTCATGATACATCATACGCGCACCGTAATTTGTAACGGCGACTTCAACACTGCCATCAGAACTTGCCATATGCATACCATTTTTATTTGTAGCAGCGCCTAAAAGTGACGTCGAATACCCAAGCCATCCCCCAAGAACATTGCCTTTTTCTTCAGAATAAATTCTCAAATCGCCCCCAAGATGGATCGCGTCTGCATAAATTGATTTTGAGTAAATCATAGAGCCATTGATATACGTAGTGTTCCCAACCGTCAGTTTTACGTCCCTGAACTCACTCGATACTTGATTTGCTGTGGACTCTGCGTCCTCCGCCTTATTCCACGCCGAGTTTGCTGTACTAGATGCTCCATTGGCAATAGACTGGGCTGAATTGGCTATCTGTTCTGCACTATTCGCCTTATTGTAGGCCTCACTCTGCGTCACATTCTGCTCCGTCACATTCGCCCAGTTGATGGAGGATCCCGCGCTCATAGTAACCGTACCGTTAATGTAGACCTGCCCATTCGCCGTCACACGGAACGTCGTGGTGCTCCCGTTGGTGATCTCCAACCCATACAGGCTGAGATAGTCCGGCAGGAACTGTTCGCTTCCGTTCATCATGTTGTTCCCGGAACTATCCTTGTAAACCGATCCGTAGATCGTCCCACGGAAGGTGCCGTCTCTGGCATACATATCCCCGTTTCGCTTCACCCAGAAGGGAGCCGTGTTGGGATCCTCTCCACCAGCCCAAATGGCATAAGCGGCGTTCTCCGTCTTCGACCCGTTCAGCGCCACAAAGGATGTTCCGCTTCCACTGTAGAGGTAGTCATCCGCAATGGTCCACCCACCGATGGAGCCGGACACCGCGCTCACTTCCCCACGGAAATAGGCGTTCCCATCCCGCAGGTCCAAAAAGAAATTGGCGTTCTCCGGGATCCCATCCTCATCCAGGATCAGATCTCCGTCTTCGTCAAGAAACGAAGGAATTACAGTTGTTCCCTCTGTGGTAAACAGATCCCCTGTCCCGGCCAGCAAACCATACTGCGGGTCAAGAATCATCTTTCCACCATTGTCCTTCTGAAGCACAAACGTGGAGTTGTTCAGCCAAGCCCCGCTGGCGTCCACCTTGAACTGCATCACACCCTGGTCATTCTCATTCTCGATGATCATGTTGTTACCCACAATGAGCTTGCCGCCAATGACCTCTGCGTTCACGCCAAAGTACTCTCCGGTTTCCTCCGTAGCAAACAGCCCGATGGCCAACTTGGAAGACTGCCACCCATCCTCTGTAAAGGCAATCATCTTGTCAACGATTCGGATTTGGTAGTCTTCCTCACCACCAATATGGATGCCCGCCCCGTCAATGATCACACTCTGGTTGGCTGCCCCGATGATGGTATTCACCGCCGCATTCAGAGAGCTGTTCATGAAGTCGGACACCATGGACGCCTGCCCCACGGTCTGCCCGTAGATGTGCTTGCTGGCGTCAAAGCTCCGGCTGGAGGAATAGCTCTGTTCAATCATGTCTTTCAGGGTGTTCACATTGTCGTGCCGTTTAAAGCGGTTGGAGAACACCAGGGAGAATTTATCCTTATCCTCAAAGTCCAGCTCAAACTCAATTAGGATGGGGGTAATCACTTCTCCGTTGTATAGCTTCAGGTATAACCCACATCCCAATTCCAGGTTCTCCCGAAACGGTGCAAATTCCTGGGAGAAGATAAAATTCCCAGAGTCCACATTAAATTCATAGGTCGGCGTCGCCACGTCGCTCAGGACATCCACCGCGAAGTCAAATAGTTCCAGCTGCACAGAGTATTTCTGGTAGTCGCTGACATTGGCTGTCATATAGACAGAGGCCTCTGTGGCTGTAAATTGAAATTGCGACCCCTCATTGGTGGTGATCTCATTTTCCGTCACCGCATGGACATCCGTGCTGAACCCGGTCAGCGTCCCAGTGGCTGTCACAAGCCCACTTGGAGCCGAGGAGTCCCCTGCCTTCATAGTGCCAGCGTAAATGCTAAACACAAACTCACCATCATTCCGCCTTTCCAGGGTCCCCCGGATCACATCGCCCGTCAGAACGGTACTCCCAGAAATGGAAAAGTTGCCACCAGCTAACATATACATCTCTTTTGAATACGGGACGTCCAGATCTACCATAGTAATGGTACTGCCAGACACCGAGACTGCACTGTTGCTCAGTGTAATGCTGCTACCGGAGATCGATGTGTCCACGTCAGAGGCTACAAAGGTGTCCTCCGTCATGTCCTGCTCGATAAAGTACTTGGATAGAACCGCCCGTTCATCCTCGGTAAAATAGGTCGCCAAGGACAATTCCTGATTCATAGCCAAAATCTGCGCAGTATAGGAGTCCTCCTTTTCCGGATCCAGATCCTCCTCAATCCCCGCAATGATGGCCTCCTGCTGCGCGATTTCTTCCTTCTTCGCCGCAATTTTCTGATTGATCTCATCCAGCAGCTCCTGCTGGGACTTCTTACCGTCCTCTGTAATTTCCATGGCCAAGGCCTGGATGGTAATACTCTGCTGGTTTGTCAGGTCCTCTAATTGCCCCTGTAGATCAACCAGCTTTGCCTGTTCCGCCAACAGTCGAGCCGTAGAAGAATACTGCAGGCTTACCAGCCCCTTGTAATACTCCCTACGGTTCAGTACCGCGTGCTGCCACGCCTCCCACTTCTCTCCCAACTCCTTTGGGATGTCCCCGTTGCTGATGAAGTAGGAGATGTCATAAATCCAGTTCGTCCCAATGGGATTCACCATGCGGATGTCTAGCTCGTCTGCGCCATAAGGTCGCATGGCAGTCACCAGCTCGTCGGTCAGTTCATCCACATCCAGCGACTCTAAAAGATTATCAAAATCCAACCAGTTATTGATGAAGTAGGCCTTGCTTGCGTTTCTGGCAGCTCTCAGTTCCATCAGCTCCATGTCCTGCTCATCACCGAATTCCTGCCAGACAAATCGCTCCCCGGTACGCTTGCTCTTGTACACCAACACACCATTAAACCCATTCCGCACTGTAACGTAGGAATGAGGGTCCAAGTCTCTCTTTGCCTTGTAGGTGACTTTTGGCTCAGCAGACTTCTCAACCTCCATTGGTTCCTGAACAGAGAGAGTTGCCTCCTGAACAACAGCCTCCTCTGCTTTCTCCTGAGTTGGAGTGTTTTCTGCGGTTGTTTTTCTCACCCGTTTCGTTGTAGTTGCCATTGTTTTCATCCTTTCGTTCTAATGAAAGCGGCAGCCCACAGTACGGGCTGCCGCGTCATAATTGCATATGTTTTAGATGCCTCAGGTCATCTCATACCGACCGATGCCAGCATTACCACCAGCCAGAACGATGCCGAGTCCATATTTCTCACCGTACATGTAAGTTTGGGTGAGGTCCATATTCTGCATAGGATCGCCCATCAGAACGGTAGACTGACCCTCATTGACGAACTTGATGGGACGGTCGTCGCCGGCAATAACGGTCAGCAGGTTGTCAGAGAAGACAAAGTCTGTAGAGTTGTCCTTATGCCGCTGAGGCAGAGCCACAACCGGGGTGCCATAGAACTTGCCGTAATAACCCAGGTTGTAAATGTCGCTCTCAGAATCATTGCCCTGAATGGCAGGAGCCAGGTTCCGAATAGCCTTCTTGGTACCAATGATGGTAGCAGGTCTACCATTGGCAGCGGCTTCCACATGGGAAATCAGATCCAGCAGAGTATCCTCATCGTAGGCACCAGCAGCAGGGAAATAGGTGGTGCCACCGAAATCGTCCGCAGTTGCGGAAATCCACAGGGAATAGATGTCATCCAGAATCTTCTTCTGGAAGGACTCAGACACCTTCTGGATGAACCGGTTGAAATCAACCTGGCCAGAAAGCACACGGTTAAGCTCCTCGTAAATCTTGACCACCTTGAAGCTGGTGGGGATAGAGGTCTCACTCATCCCGCCAAGGCGCTGTCTACGAATGCCCTGGGTGCCATCTGCAGCATCGGCAACAGTAAACAGATTGCTGTCCTCCACATAGAACAGGTTCTTATCGCCGAGGGCGACATTCCGGTACTCCACAAGGGAATTAAAATAATCGGAAGCCTGCAGGCCCTCCACCACAGTGCGGGACAGGATCTCCTCAATTAGAGTAAACAGACCAACGCATTTGCCATCGCGGATATCCTTGTAGTTCAGGATAGTAGAACCGTTATTTGCGGCCACCAGAGCCTGATGCAGTGTGTCCATAGACTCACCGACAGAGTACTTAGTCTGGGTGCCATGATAGGCGTCCACTGCCAGTCTGACAATCTCATTCATTTCTGCCATTGTTCTTCACTCTCCTCTCTCAAATTTTGATTAGCCGCCAACGCCAGCAGCGGCGGCGGCTTCGGTCTTGCCGATCATGATCACATAGTAGGTGTAGCGGCCTGCAATCTCGACGGCCATGCAAGTGCCAAAGCCAGTCCCAGAAGAATCCAGCTTGCCGCCGGTACCCACGCCAACCTCTGCACCAGCAGAGGGGACAGAACCGGACACGAAGCCCTCCTTAGTGACAGAGAACATGTTGCGGCTACGCAGCACATAGCCACGGCAGATGACGCCAGCCTCGTTAATGAACTCGTCCAGGTTCTTCTTGCGCTCGTCATACATGACCTCCACAGAGGCAATCACAACACAGTTATTCAGGTCGCTGTCGGCGGTAGCCAGCACAGCTTTTCTGACCTCTCTCTGACCTTCCTCATAGCCTTTCAGCTCAACAATGGTGCCGTTTTCCACGGCAATGGGAGTCTCTTCATCGGTGTCATAAACCCGGCAAGAGACCAGATCTGCAGCAACATCAGTGCCGGACATCAGATCAGATCTGAACACGCAATAGCTCATTTCCATTCCTCCTATTTTGGGATATAAAAATAGCGAGCGCTTACACGCTCGCTTCTGGTGGGACACTACCCACCAACACTCTTACCGCCCTGGCTTAAACTCCAGGAACAGCCCTCCGTAGGGCTCATCATCGCCGCCATGAGTCTTCTCTACAGGCAGGCGGGGCGGCTTCTTCTTTTGCATTGAGAAGTTCTTCACGCTCATGGTTCGACCTCGGATCGCGTAGCAGGCGTTCTCCAGCTCCTCGATAGTCATGTCGCCGCATTCGGCTTTTAGATTTGTGAACGCCTCCACACCATCCAGATCGGGGAACATGGCAAACACTTCCTGCTCCCGCTCCTCACGGTCCATCTCGATCCGCTCTTCCTTAAATGCCCGTAGCTCATTAAGCTCCTCATCCTGAGTCACAATCTTCTCAGACGCAACCCGGAATTTCTCCTCCAGCTCGCCCTTCTCCTGAGCAAACTGTGCTGAAATCTCAGCCTCCTTCTTCGCAGCAAATACCTTCCCCACCTCATCCAGCGTAAACTGGGAAGTAGGCTCGGCCTCTCCGCCATCGAAGTCCACTACGGAAATGCGCTTCCGTTTCTTGCTGGCAAAGTCAACAGACAAAGTATCGCCATTCACAGAATAGGAAAACCCATACAGGAGCCAGTCCTGGGTGTCATAGCAATACACCTCGCTCTTCTCCATATCGTAGTCGAAATAGCAGTACCGGTTGTGTTCGCCCCATTCTGTAGTGACCTTTTCCTCGCTCAGAGCACGGATTAGCTCCTCCCGAAATTGCTCACCGGATAGGGTAAATTCCTGCTTGCCCTCAGACCCCTTCCGCTTTTCAAGCTCGGCCCGCAGCTCGTCCTCTGTCATGCCCTGAATGTCAAAGTCCAGCTGCTCTTCTGTTACACCAAACTCAGCAAGCATCTCAGCCTTCTTGTCCAATGTCTCTTCTCCTCCTTTCCCAGAGTAATTTTTGATTCTTATGTCAACCCCATTCGGGGAACTGACCAAAGCAAAACTTTCCTTAAAGTCCTCCATCATTTGCACATACTGCGCCCGGAATTCGTCTGCCTCAAACATCTTGAGACTTGCCGACTCGGTTCCGCTGATTCCAAAAGACAAAATGCTAGGAACTCAAAGGCGTCAATAACATACACGCCGTCCTTCATACGACCATCCAGAACTTTGATCTCCATGGATTCGTCGGTCACAACATTGTCCTTGATCTTTTGGTAGGCCTCCTGCCGCTTCCAAATCAGCGCGTCCACACAAAGGTATTCGCGGGACACATTTTTGTCCTCATAAGTTTCCCACCAGTAATTCGCAGACTCTGGAATCACACCAACAGGCTGTGTCAAGTCTCATCTCTCCGTTTTTTTGGACTACTTCCATGTCGTGACTCCCAATGGCGTCACCCTCCCGGTCATAGTTGCAAACAATGGGGCAATTGTAAATCGTGTGGATGCTGCGCTCAAATGCCTCCTTGGAAATACTAGATCCATTTCGGTTCTTTCCCACATAGGCCACCTTCAACACGCCAGCGTCAAACGAGCTGTTCACTGCACACAATTGCTCTACAGAAGAACTGTATGTCAGCTTTAGCTGATTTTCCAACTTCATCTTCGCCCCCTAACTTTACACATCAAGAGACGCGGATACCTTACCTCAAAAAGTAAGAACATCAGATAAAATATAGGAGATCCCAGCCTCGCTCACCTCCATCTCAAAGGCGAAATCCACCCACTTGTCGTTGCCGAACACCCAGATGGAATTTCTGTCGTCTCCTTTAATTAAGTGATAGCCGAGCTCCATCATCTTATCCCGGTCCGCCTCTCGCATGACATAAATGAATTTCATGGAAATCCTCCTTATACTCCACCGTCGTCCCCGTCTTCTGTCTCTCTGGAAGCTTCTCCGCTGTCCGTCAGGTCCCCAACATCGGACTGCGGTCGTCCACCTCCATCGGTAGCAGTTGCATTCGAACTCTGCGTAGAAGAACTCAAAAGCGGGATAAAGCGATCCTTCACCTGAAGCACATCGTCCTCCAGGAAGTTCATAGTGTCCATCTCCGCCTGGGACAGCCCCTGGCTTGCACAATAATAGGATACCATCGGCAATCCATACTGGCAGGCCTTTAGGTACATATCGCCCAGCTCCTTCCGGTTGTATGGGCTGCAGTCCAAAAAAGTAACCTTAAAGTTCTTCCCGTAGGACTGGCTCTGGACAAATCGATTCACCACGCCCTCGATACTCTTGACGATTCCGTAGGTGATTGCCTGGTCCGCCTTGATGGAGAGCAGCAAGGCGTTGCTGCTGGCCTTCTCATTGTTAAACAACAGAGAGGACACACCGGCTGCGGTATACAATTTCTGTTCTGCCGCAGCAATGGTATCAGTGTCCCCCACATTGCTCTTCTCAAAGGAGATCTTATTGATAGGCATCGGGCTCAAAACCGCACCGATCTCCTCTGGCAACACATTGGCCAGGTTGGAATAGAAGTCCCTCGCCTTCTTCTCGTCCATCTCCCATTCCCCATCGGCATTGATACCAAGGGTCATGACCAGAATTGCGTAGTTCTCCAACTCTGTTTTCGTGAGTTTCAGATTTTTATAGTCTTCCAAATCATAAATCTCACGAAAAATTCCCGCAAAAGGCGGGATAGAATAGTTCAGTATATCGTTGTTGCACTTCACGGCAAAGGAGCTCGGGGAATCTAATTCCTGCCAACGTGATCCTGTTCGGTCATTCTGATAAATCGTGTACTTCCTCCGAAACTCTTCTGGATACAGATCCAGATAAGCTGTGTTTACATCGAAGTAGGAGAAATCAAAGCTCACGTTCAGAACATTCCCTTCAATCACCGCGATGTCACAGTAATCGGACGGCAACTGCTGTATGGTCACGTTGTCATTGGTCACCCACATGGTTCCATAGAATGTGTCCTCCCGAAGGCATACCGTCAGAATTTTAGGGAACTGATTTTTGATGTCCATAGCGGACAGCAGATTCAACGTCTGGCGGTACTGCCTGGCCACCGACGTTGCTTTCGCTTTGCTGGTGTCGATCTTGTATGGCGACACCACATAGGCCAGATCTGTCAGACCCACAAAATATTGTACCAACCTTCGAAAGTGGGAACTAGCTCCATAAATATAGATGGCTGCATTCCGCAGATTCTTCTGGTTCGTATATGGATTCTGCAAGAAGCTGTTGATGTCGTCCTTCGAATATCGATAAAAGGTAGGTGATGTGTTCGTCCCATTCAGATCCCTGGTGATCAGGCGGTTCAAAACCGCAAACCGCTGTGGCAGCCTAATCACACCATTGGTATCAAAAGTTAGACTGTCCCGTTTGGGATTTTCCTTCACTTCTGTGATTTTCCTTTCCATCAGCCCTCACCTCCTTTACTTGATTTTCGGCGCACGGAATAGGAACATGTTCTTTTGCCCCTCAGATTCTCTCCGCCGCCGTATCTTGCTCTCCAGCTGACAAGCCACCCAGTAAGCATAGCTCAAACTGGAATACCGGTCCTTTCGAATCCCGTTGCTCCGGAACAGCCGAACCATACCGGCACTTTCTTCATGACGCAGATTGATCAGCTCGTTGATCAGCAGCGTCGTGTTGATGTACGGCAACTGCATAGCAAGCTTCCATTCGGGATCCAAACTTTTATACCCCTTCATAGAACTGAGACTGACCTCCCCGTCGTACTCCGTGTCCAACAGCCGGATCTTCCCAGAACGAAAGCCATCCCGCAAAAGGATGGCACACTCCGAATTGAACTTATCAGTGGCATTGATGACCCAAAGCGCTTTCTCCGCACCCGGGGTCGTACATCGCGCCGCCCAGTTGGCGTCGTTGTAACAGGACAGCGCCGGGTATACCTCCCCCGTCTCCGGGTTTGTGATGTCCCGAATCAGGCAGTCCGCCACACCGATGCCAACGCCGCGCACGTCGATGACAATGAAATCGCAATTATACATATCATAGAGTTCGCGGACCCGCAGCGCCTGGTCTGCCGTGTGTTCGCCCTCGGAGGATTCCGTGTAGACGATATTGTTGATGTACCGCCCCGTCTTTGTCGGGATCAGTTGATCCACGAAAATCGCCGAGGCGTCGTTTTTGTTCCTCCTGGATCCCGCCATCAGAGCTAAGTCCACGGACAAAAGCCGTTTCTCCCCGTTCTGCTTGGGTGGGATCTTTACCTTCTTCGCGTCAGATACCCTGACCGACAAGTCGTCAGGCAACATGGGGTACTTAATTTTTCGGTTCTTCGAAACTGTGTCGAAATCGAAAAATGTACCATCCATGTCCCCGAACCAGAGTCCTTCCATCTCCATTGACCAGCGAGTAGAATTGAAGCCAGCCTCACTCATCTCGTCCGCCACAGCTTCACTGTCCAGCAAGTTCTCCGCAATGGAAAGCTGGTAAGGAAGCCCGCATACGAAATATCGCTTTGTACTGTCCAGCATATTTCTCGCGTAGTCCTTGACTTTCTCATAGGACCAATGAGATTTGAAATAAGCACTGGACAGATAAATTTCTTTGTTACGCTCTTTCAGATGAGCATACTCCTTCTTATGAAGGTACCCCGGCATTCTCGGTGCCGTAAGGAACCGCCGGAGAACAGTATCAATGGTGTCCTTGCTAACCATCCGAAACTCATCCACCAGCAGAATGTTCGCTCGATTACTTCTGGCGGAATCAGACGCCGTGACCACCTTAATAGATGAACCATTTTTGAACTCAACGGTGGCAGCCGTTGTAGAAATCAAAATCGTCCCTATCTCATTTCTGAGTAGGGGCGACATCGGCATCAGTTCCATTTTGATTTTTTCCAGCACATTGATACTCTGTCCCCGCGTCCCCGAGGCAATACAAACCTTGGTGCCAGGGTACAGGATACATCGCACGCAGCAAAACACAGCCAGAAGCCATGACTTGCCTTGACCTCTCGCGGCGATGTAACAAAAAAAGTTGGATATGTTCATCATAAAAAGCAGAATCTTCTGGAACAATCGCAGGTTCACATTAAGGTAGTCCTTCGCAAACCTTTGCGGATTGGCCCTGTAATAACCAGCCCACACTTCCACGCCGTCCAGAACATTAGCTTCCCTGGAGCTGATCAAGCGCATCGCCCCCTTCCTCGCTGGTGGCATTCGCCCGATCAAAGATATCCTCGAAGACCTCCTCTTCCTCTTCTCCCTCGTACTCTGGCCGCTCCACGCGGAGGCGTGCCATCTCTTCCTCATAGAGGGCAGCATACTTGTTTTGGATTTTCAGCATCTTACAAAGGTGCCCCAAAAACCAAACGGTGACATACTTGATGATGTCGTCAACATCCTGGAACTCCGGGTCAGGGTCAGAAATGGGGCGGTCGTTCTCAATTTTACGAATCCACACCCCAAATGGTGTGCTCTCAGATACGCCGTCTGCCGCGTCCTTCTTCTGGACAGGCTTTAAATTAGCGCTCCCTAAAAGCGTATTCAAGGTGTTTACGTTTCGGTCCACCGCCTTGCCTTCTGCCACGTCCCGGTTGATGGTCACCTCCAGCACACAGATCTGTTTGATCACCGCCAGCTCGCCCAGGTCCATTTCTTCCTCCCGGTTGCCGCACCAGTAATGACGTCTGTGCTCCAGCTCTCGGTAGAACAGCGGATCTAGCCCGCCGCCCCAAAAGTCAATGATGTCCTGGGTGAGGATGAAATCGTCTTCCTCGACGGTCCCGTCCTCATTACCACCTTCTCCAGGTTCGCCCTCTGACTCCTTCTTGACCATATAGGTACCGCCACTCGCTGTCAGACG
>ENA-ORTY01004056-ORTY01004056.1-human-gut-metagenome-genome-assembly--contig:-NODE-4056-length-11874-cov-4.678399_pt1 | contig 11874 bp, 8 predicted proteins | sample MGYA00241917_ERZ509198 | MGnify/ENA primary metagenome ERZ509198 (study PRJEB26280, sample SAMEA2338857) | human gut metagenome | biome: human gut; feature: human-associated habitat; material: faeces...
TGCCCTCATACCCCGACGCCACCGGCCTTATCTTCAATATCCAGAAATATTCCGTGCATGATGGTCCCGGCATCCGTACCATCGTCTTCACCAAGGGCTGCGGTCTGCGCTGCCGCTGGTGCAGCAACCCGGAATCCCAGCACAGGGAACCGGAGCTGGCCTACAACCAGGGCCGCTGCCTGGGGACGGACAAGTGCACCCGCTGCTTCAAGGCCTGTCCCAACGGCGCCCTGTCCCGTCGCGAGGACGGCTTCGTGGCCATCGACCGCAGCAAATGCGTGGGCTGCAAGGACATGCCCTGTGCCGAAGCCTGTCCGGCCCAGGGGATCATCGTCTACGGCAAGCCCTACACCGTGGCCGAGGCCCTCAAGGTTGCGCAGGAAGATGCCATGTTTTATGCTCGCTCCGGTGGCGGCATGACCATCTCCGGCGGCGAGCCCCTGCTGCAGAGCGAATTTGCCCTCAACCTGCTGCGCCTGGCCCGTGAGCGCCGTGTGAAGACCTGCATCGAGACCTGTGGTCTCGTCCCCACCGATGTGGTGCGTGAGGCGGCCCAGTACCTCAACTATGTGCTGTTCGACATCAAGCACATGGATCCCGAAGTGCACAAAAAGCACACCGGCATGCCCAACGACCTCATCCTGAAGAATTTCCAGACCCTGGTGACGGAGTTCCCGGACCTGCCCATCACGGCCCGTACGCCCGTCATTCCCGGGTTCAACGATCATGGCCCGGACATCAAGGCCATCTGCGACTTCCTCAAGCCTTTCGAGCATGTGAAGTACGAGATGCTGCCCTATCACCGCCTGGGCACGCAGAAGTACACCTTCCTGGACCGTGTGCCCCCCATGGGCGACGTGACGCTGGACGACAAAAAGTTTGCCGCCCTGCAGAAGATCGCCGTCGCCACGCTGGGGGACCGCGTCGTCATCCCCCGTTAGGCCGGGCTTTCGTGCAACCGTAAAGGGTCCGTCTTTCGGGGACGGGCCCTTTTTTTGCCTCCTCTGCCTTCTCAAGGAGCGGATATGGTCAACTGGCACAAATTCTTCACTTCCATCCTCGATACCATTTCCGACGGTGTTTTCATTTCCGACGCCATGGGCACCACCCTGTATGTGAACCAGATGTATGCCGATCTGGTGGGGGTGCCTGCCCGGGACCTGCGGGGCAAGAACGTGCGCGACCTGGTCAGCGAAGGCTTTTTCGACCTGGCCCTGAACCCCGAAGTGGTGCGCACGGGCAAGCCCGCCACCTATATGCAGAAGCTCAAGGACGGCAAGAACGTGGTCATCTCCGGGTCGCCCGTTTTTGACGACAAGGGGCGCGTCTGTCTGGTGGTCACCTTCGTGCGCGACGAGACCCGCCTGGCCGAGCTCAACGAGCAGACCGGCGAGCAGCGCAAGCTCATCAAGGAGATCAACGACAAGCTGGCCTTCGTGGCCCAGTCCCAGGGGCGCGACCTGGAACCGGTCTTCGCCAGCAGCGCCATGCAGTCGGTGGCCATGGAGCTCAAGCGCTACGCCAGCACGGACGCCACCGTGCTCATCATGGGCGAGACCGGTGTGGGCAAGGACGTGTTCGCCCGCCTGACCCACCGCTGGAGCCGCCGCAAGGACAAGATCTTGCTCAAGGTGGACTGCGGCGGCATCTCCGAGACCCTGACGGAATCGGAAATCTTCGGTTATGTGCCCGGTGCCTTCACCGGTGCGTCCAGCAAGGGCAAGCCCGGCTATTTCGAGATCGCCGACGGCAGCACCATCTTCCTCGATGAAGTGGGCGAGCTGCCCCTTTCCATGCAGACGCGCCTGTTGCGCGTGCTGCAGGACAACGAGATCGTGCGCGTGGGCAGCTCCCAGCCCCGCAAGGTGGACGTGCGCATCATCGCCGCCACCAACCGCAACCTTGAGGAATGCGTGGAGGCGGGCACCTTCCGCCGTGACCTGTTCTACCGTCTCAACGTGGGCACGGTACGCATCCCGCCCCTGCGCGAGCGGCCCGAGGACGTGCGCGTGCTGGCGGAGCTCTTCCTGCGCCAGTACACCACCAAATACCGCAAGAAGCTGGCCTTCATGGACATCACGCTGGACATGCTGGCCCAGTACCGCTGGCCGGGCAACGTGCGCGAATTGCAGAACCTGGTCCACAGCCTGGTCATCACCCGCCAGGGGCCCCGCATCTCGCCCCGCGACCTGCCGTCCAGCATCAGCGGCCTGCACGACGAGAGCGGCGGCCATCTGGATGCCGTGCTCATGCAGGCCCGGCCCCTGCGCGAGATCATCGCCGACATGGAGCGGGACTTTTTGCGCCGGGCCATCGAGGTGCACGGTTCCGTCCGCCGGGTCTCGGAGCTGTTCCAGGTCAACCGCAGCACCATCTTCCGCAAGCTGCAGGGCAGCAAGGGACACGACAAGGACGAGGATGGCGGTTCGGCTTCCTGATGCCGTCTCCTCCCGGCTTGATCGTTCGCATGACGCAAAAAAGGCGCTTCCCCTTGGGGAAGCGCCTTTTTCGTCGGTATGGCGGAAAGCCCGGCTAGGCCTGGGCAGCGTCCTTTTGCTTGTTGCGCCGGCGCAGCACCAGCATGGTCACCACCATGAAGATCAGGCCGGACGCGAAGCCGGGCAGCAGGCTGCCGTGCATGAGGCCGGAGACCATGTAGCCCACCGCGCTGCTGGCCGCCACCACACAGGCATAGAGCATCTGGGTGGAGACGTGTTCCAGATGGGCGCAACCGGCGCCGGCACTGGACAGGATGGTGGTGTCGGAGATGGGCGAGCAGTGGTCGCCGAAGACGCTGCCGGCCAGGGTGGCGGACAGGCAGATCAGCACCAGGTTGGGATCCACGGCCTGGGCAACGGGCACCACGATGGGGATCAGGATGCCGAAGGTGCCCCAGGCGGTACCGGTGGAGAAGCTCAGGAAGCCGGCCACCACGAAGATGATGGCGGGCAGCAGGCCGCCGGAGATGCCGCCGTCGGCCACCATGGTCTTGACGAAGAGCGGGGTCTGCAGCAGGTCACGGCACACGCCACTGATGGCCCAGGCCAGCACCAGGATGGTGTTGGCGGGCATCATGGCCTTCATGCCTTCACCGGCGCAGTCCATGAAGGATTTGAGGCTCATGAGGCCGCGCGGCACGAACATGAAGAAGGCCACGGTGATGGCACCGAAGGAGGCCCAGACCAGGGCCTTGGAGGCGCTGCAGTTGCCGAAGGCCGCCGCCAGGGTGTGGTAGGCGGGATCGCTGCCCCAGTAGCCGCCGCTATAGAGCAGGGCCAGCACGGCAAAGACGATCAGGCTGCCGATGGGCACGAGCATGTCCATCAGGTGGCCCTTGGCGCTGGCGCCCATCTCGGCCTGTTCGGCGTCCACGTTGCCCAGTTCGCCCTGCTGGGCGCGCAGTTCGGCCTTGCGCATGGGGCCGAAGTCGAAGTTGCCCAGGCAGACCATGACCACCATGATGATGGAGAACAGGGCGTAGAAGTTGTAGGGGATGGTGGCCACGAAGGCGGCAAAGTCGCTTTCAAAGGCGCCGGTGGCTTTCAGGTTGCTGCCCACGGCGGCGGCCCAGCTGGAGATGGGCGCGATGATGCAGATGGGGGCGGCGGTGGCGTCGATGAGGTAGGCCAGCTTGGCGCGGGAGATCTTGTAGCGGTCCGTCACCGGGCGCATGACCGTGCCCACGGTGAGGCAGTTGAAATAGTCGTCGATGAAGATGAAGGCGCCCAGGCCGCCGGTGGAGAGCATGGCCACGCGCTTGCTCTTGATGCGCTTGGTGGCCCAGTTGCCGTAGGCACGGGTACCGCCGGCACGCGAGATGGTGAACACCAGCGCGCCCAGCAGGGTACAGAAGATGATGATGTTGAAATCGACCTTGTTCACCATGGTGGTGAAGGCGATCTCCACGGGCTTGATGATCAGGTCGCCCGTGCCCATGCCCAGGCAATAGATGACGGTGCCGCTGAGAATACCGAGGAAGAGGGAGGAAATGACTTCCTTGGTGATCAGGGCCAGGGTGATGGCGATGATGGGCGGCAGCAGAGAGAGCCAACCCGCGTCAAACGGATCCATGAACATGCTCCTGTCTTGAAGGTCTGGAAGGCGCAGCGCCGCATACGGCTTACCGGCATGCATCCCCCGCCGGCGCGTGATCTTCCCGGTCGCGCTGGACTGCGTTCGTGGAAGCATATCATGCGCGCTTTGGAGCGGCAATACAAAACGGCCGGAAAAAACGGAACGGATGGGCCTCGGGGCGGGCCGTCGCGGAGCCCGTCACGAAAAAACGCCTGAGGACTGTCCTCAGGCGTTTTTATCCGGCGTATCAGAGAAAAGGCGGAAGGCGCGGGCTACAGGCTGATCTCGCCGTACTGGGCCTCGTACTGCTGGATGGCCTGCACCAGGGCGGCAGCCAGGCGCTTGGCGCTCTCAGGGCTCATGCCGATGGCCTGCTGGGGCCGGACGGCCAGCACCGGGCCCTGCTGGTCCTGTTCGTTGCGGCTCACGCAGGCCGTGAGCAGGATCTCGCCACGGGCAAAGGTGGTCTGGAAGGCATTGGCATAGATGGTACCCATACCGGGGGCGGGCAGCATGGCCACACGCATCTGCGGCTGTTCGGGCTGCTGTTCCGGGGCATGGCTGTTGGCGGGAGTTTTTTTCAGGGCGGGCATGGTCTTCTCCTATTTCTTGTTCGGGGTTTTGGCGGGCTTTTCCTTTGCCGCCGGAGCCGCCTCATCAGGGCCGTCGGCATGGGTCCGGATGCTGACCCGGGGCAGCTCGGCGAATTGGACGCTGCCCGCATCCATGCGGCTGATGATCTCGGCGGTGATGTCCATGGACGCGGGAGCGGAAAGGACATTCTGGCGGGCCATGACGGCCACGTCGCCCTTGTCGGCGCGCCAGGCTTCGATCTGGGCCAGCATGTGTTTGCTGACCACGTCGCGGGCGGCGGCCTGTTCCAGGGCCATCTGGCGCTGCAGCAGGGCCAGCCCCTGGCGCAGCTCCTGCTGGCGCTTTTCTTCAGGGCTTTTTTTCAGTTCTTCCTGATAGGCGGCCAGGCCGTTCTGCAGGATGGTCTGGACCTTGCCCAGATGCTCGTTGGCCTGCCGGGCGGCCTTGGACTGGCTGAGGACGCGTTCCACATCCACGCAGACCACGTCAGGGCCGGTGTCCAGGCAACCGGACAGGGGCAGGGTCAGCATGAGGGCAAGGCCGGACAAAAAACGGGAAAGATGGGGCATGGCTCTCTTCCTTGGAGTGTGTTTTTACCCACCTGAGTAAGTCTTGTGCATTCCATGATATGGATCAGTTGTCGGTGGAAATGTTGGGGAAGCGAAGAGGAAGATCCGTTGCGGACCGGAAAACCAGCAGGGCCGGTCCCCCGGAAGGTGCGGAGACCGGCCCTGTTGAAGCGCGGCGGTCGTGGCTCTCAACGGCCGCCGCGCAGGCTGGATGTTTAGAACTCGTAACGGAAGCTGCCGAACACACCGTGGCCGGTGGTATGCTGACCGGCCTGCAGGGTGTAGTTGACGCCGAAGCTCATGGTGTCGTTACCCATTTCCAGGCCGACGCCACCCTGCCAGGTGAGGTAGTCCATCATCTGGGTCTCCACTTCATAGCTGCCGGGCAGGCCGGTGAAGGCCACGTCCTGCTTGGCCTTGATGTCGCCGGCGGCCGGGATCACGCTGAAGTCGATGCTGGGCTTGAAGGACCAGCCGCTGTCCAGGGTGAAGTCCTTGGTAAAGGTCACGCCCACGGGGAAGGTCCAGATGTCCTGATGGAAGCCGTCGCCTTCCAGCACGGTGCCGCCGTTGCTTTCCGCATCGAAGCCCCAGGTATTGAGGCTCATGTAGCGCACGCCGATATGCGGGATGACGTCCAGCACGCTGGTCTCAAGCTTGTATTCGGCACGCAGACCGGCGCTGATGGCGCTGGCTTGCACGTCGGCTTCCAGATCGCCCATGCCCATACGGCTGTCCATGTCCTGCTGGAGGTCGTTCCAGGTGCTGGTATAGGAGACGTCGGCCATGAGGCCGAAGTTCTCGTAGTTCCAGCCGGCGTAAGCGCCCAGGCCCCAGAAGCTCATGCGGTTTTCGGTGCTGTTGAGGTCGCCGCCGCTGGATTCGGCATAGCCGCCACCGATGTTGAAGGTGATACCGGCGCGGATGGCGTTCTCGAAGGTGTAGTCGGCACCCAGGGAGACGCCGCCCAGGTTGCCGTTGAAGCCGTAATCGAGGTTGTCGGCTTCCATGCCCCAGCCGTGCTGGCTCTGCCACAGGGGGGCGATCCACAGGGCAAAACCGGTGGTGTTGCGGTCCACGATCTTGCCTTCGGCGTTCATGGCCTGCGCGCCGTCAGCGGGATTGGCGAAGCCCAGACGGTTGACAACGGCATTGCTGCCCGCGTCGGAAGCCATCTTGGTCATCTGCGGCACGGCACCGGCAAAGGCGATGCGGGCCGCACTTTCGATGGTGGAAGCGGCGGCGTCCTTGTCAGAGCCGAGGAAGCGGTTGTCAGTGGCGCGGCTCAGGAAGCGCACGCCCATCTGGTCGGAATCGACGTTGTTGAGGCCCTTGTCGATCAGGGTGTTGAGCATGGCCGCCGTATTGCTGTCCATACCCGTAAAGACGTCGGAAGCGTCCTTGTCACGTTTGAAGGTGACATTGCCGTTTTTGTCCATCGTCGGCGTGAGCAGGTCGGTACTGGCTTCGATCTCCTTCCAGGTGGCTTCACTGCCATCAACAATGTTAACGGTCTGGCCGCTTTTGGCGTTGTCGATACGCAGACGGGCCTTGTCTTCCACAGCCAGCTGACCGCCGCTCTGTACCGTGATGGCCGCGTTGTTGCCGGTCAGGGCGTTGCCGTTCACGGCCAGCAGGCTGTCGTCTTTAAACTCTGCCGAGCCGCCACTAGCGATGGTCATCCTGCCCTCGTCAGCGATGGTCATACTGCCGCCAGTCACCGTCAAGTCTGTTTTAAGCTTGAGCGTTCCGTTGGCAATGCTGATGTTACCGGCGCTTGTGTTTCCTTCCTCGGTCATTTCGAAAGTATATCCGCCAAGATTCATGTCGACCGTGCGGTTGGAACCGATCTTGAAGGGCTTCTTGTTCAGCCCTTCTTCCTCACCGGAGTAGTTGGCAGTCAGGGCAATTTGTATATTCGCCCCATCGCCGAGGTAATGCAGAGCTGTCGGGTCGGAGAATTTACCACCTGTGATGAATTCAGGGCAATTTTCACTGTAAATTTTTCCAATGAATTCACCGCCAGTAACGTTCATTTTGATATCGTCAGGCTCCGCATCCTGCATATCTTTTTCGAACAGAGCATAATAGCCTGAGAACGTGCCGCCGGAGATGTTGACGACAATCTCCTTGTTGGTTGTGTGCTGGCTGATGGCCAGAGCGGCGCCCGTGATTGTTGTTCCACTCCCATTGGCGCTTCCTGAAAAGCTCTCCGCCTTTGAAACTATCGTCCCGCCAGAGACATTTATTGTACCACTGCGAAGTTCGATCCCGGTATCCCCGCCGGAAATCGTTCCGCCAGTCACAGTAAGAGTTCCTTCTTGTGGGTGATAGATACCGGATGTTCCACCAGAGATCTCCCCGCCATTGACAGTAATTTCCGTATTATGGCGAGTCCCGTTCCCGGCTATGCCATAGTATGCTCCCTGTACCTTACCGCCATTGACCGTTAAAGAGGCCTTTTGGCCATTAGCAGTGCCGCCCGTCTCTGTTATTTTTATCCCACCCATGAGCGTTTCAGTAGTGATACCGCCACCACCAATACTGTCATTGATCGTTAAGTCAGAGCCGTATTTGACGATGACAAGAGCATCCTGCCCATAGGCGCCACCCCCCAAGGATCCTGCGTTCGTTGAAATTTTTTTGCCATTTAAATCGATAACCTGAGAACCGGGCTTCGTGAAGTAGGCAGGATCTTGGCTCTCAAGAACTTTGCTCTCCTCAAGTTTTTCCGGCAGGCTCCCTCCATTGCCTCCCTCAGCCCCGGCCACACCGGCGCCGCCCATGACCAGCATGCCGGCCACGGCCAGGCTGCCGAAAGTGTTCATCAGGTGGCACTTTTTGAGCACCGCCTTGTACCGGTTGATGAGGTTCCCGATGGCTCCCTTGGTCAGTTGCATAACAGCACCTCCCGAATTTGCGACGTCCAGCCAACAACGGGCGTCAGGTGTACAGGCAGGCTGTCAGGGCGCGAGACAAAGAACCGCTGCAAGTAATGATAATGAATACAATATATTGCAGTGGACTACCCATAACAGCATTGCGTTCGCAAATGTGGGCGGATATGATGTTCTTAATGATGATGGAGAATGGAACAAAATATCGCCCACACTCTTTTGTTAGAACAGAATTCAGGTCGAGTAAACAAAAAAGTGTTCTTTAATATCTATTTTTTTGTTAACAGCTGATTTTCTATTCTTTTTTGGGTGGGTCAAGGATGAAAACATATGCAGAAACTTGGAGAACGCATCCGTCATGTACGGGGCAGAATGTCCCAGGAGGCTTTTGCCGGCCTGCTGGGCATCAGCAAGGGCGCGCTCGGCGGTTATGAACGTGGGGAAAATTGTCCCAATGCTGATGTTATCTTAACTATTTGTAATAAATGTAAAATCAATGTATCCTGGCTGATGTCGGGAGCCGGGGCCATGCATGCCCCGGACAACATTGATGAGGATGAGCGGCCGGAAAACAGACCTGCCCCCCTGGAAGACGGAAGCCAGACGGCCGGAGAATTGTCCTGCCAGATGGCGCCCGGCCAGGATTGCAAGGCAGAGAACAACGCCTTGCGGGCCCATTGCCGCTGGTTGCAGGAGCGCCTGGACCAGCTGGAAGCGGAGCGCCGGGATCTGAACAGGGAAAACAGGCTGTTATGGCAAAAAAATGCCGGTCTTGGCGAACGGCTTGCCCGCCTGGAACAGTCACAGGAGATGGCCCGCGTGAACGACCGTGCATCGGGAGAAGACACGACGGCAGCCCTGACTGTTTCCCGCCACGGAGTGCGCTGCAACCGTCTGCAGGAAAGCTGCAAGACGGACAGGACCTAGGCAGAAGATCCTTCTGTCATGCGGCCGTTGCTGCAGGCATGCCCGCTTTCCTGCATGCCTGCTCACGGACAGGGCCTGCCCCATGCTCTTGACGGGACAGGCAGATATCGTACTCTGTCAGGGCTTAAACTGATTGCTTGAAATATGATAAGAAATATGTAAATATACTCTTTATGAGCAGATTATGCACAATAGGTGAAGCAGCGCGATTGCTTGGAGTATCCATTCCCACCCTTCGCAGATGGGAAGAGAGCGGAAAACTGGTTCCCGAGCGTACAGCCGGCAAACACCGTCGATATGACATCACAAAACTCAAGCCCGAGCTGGCGATCGCAGATACGACCCGTACGACCATTGCCTATGCCCGGGTCTCCAGTCATGACCAGCGGGAAGATCTTGAGCGGCAGAAGCAGGTGCTCGAACTCTACTGTGCACAACACGGCTGGAACTTTACGCTGCTTTCCGATCTCGGTTCAGGAATGAACTACCACAAAAAAGGATTGCGCCGTCTATTGGATGCCATCCTTTCCGGGGATGTCGGACGGCTGGTCATAACCCATAAAGACCGGCTGCTCAGATTCGGTGCTGAGCTCGTATTCGCCATCTGCGAAGCAAAAAATGTTGAAGTCGTCATCCTCAACCAGGGGGAGGAATGCTCTTTTGAAGAAGATCTTGCCAAAGACGTCCTGGAGATCATCACGGTCTTTTCCGCCCGGCTCTACGGCAGTCGATCCCATAAAAACAAAAAGCTTCTTGAAGACGTCAAAAAAGCAGTCGAGGATAATGCCCTGTGCTGATGGCCCACAAGATAGCCCTTGACCTCAACAATCATCAGCGGACGTACATGCTGCGTGCGACTGGTGTCGCACGGTTCGCGTATAACTGGGCTCTTGAACAATGGGGCATCCAGTACAGGGCATGGCGCGAAGACGACACGCTTCCAAAGCCTTCCCAGTTTTCCCTCCGCAAACAGCTGAACGAGATCAAAAAGGAAAGCTTCCCCTGGATGCTCGAGGTGACGAAGTGTGCCCCTCAACTGGCGATCATCCAGCTTGGAGAAGCCTTCAAGAACTTCTTCGCGCATCGTGCCGCCTATCCGAAATTCAGGAAGAAGGGCGTGCACGACAGGTTCAGCATCTCCAATGACCAGTTCGCCGTTCAGGGAAAACGCATACGGATCCCCAAGCTTGGATGGGTCAGGATGCGTGAGGCTTTGCGATTTTCAGGAAAGCTCGTATCGATCACTGTTTCCCGCATGGCCGACAGATGGTTCGTGAGCATCACGGTGGATACGGAAGACAGACGACAGCAGCACAACGAGAACCAAGAAGCTGTTGGTGTCGATCTTGGGGTATCCGCCCTTGCGACGCTCTCCACCGGGGAAGTGGTACAGGGGCCGAAAGCTTACAGCAAGCTTGTCAAAAGGCTCGTGCGACTCTCACGAAGTCTTTCGCGAAAAGCGCGTGGGTCGAACAATCGTGAAAAAGCACGACGGAAGCTCGCCAGGCTCCATGCCAGGATCGCCAATATCAGGCAGGAAGGACTGCACCAGCTTACGACATCGCTTGCCAGAAGGTTCTCCATCATAGGCATCGAGGATCTGAATGTACGCGGGATGCTGAGAAACAGACGTTTATCCAGATCCATAGCAGATGGCGCCTTTTATGAGTTCCGTCGGCAGCTGGAATATAAAAGCGGCATATATGGCGGGACAGTTGTTGTGGCCGACCGCTGGTTCGCCAGCAGCAAAACATGTTCCGACTGTGGTCACCGGCTGGAAGCCTTGCCTCTGTCCATGCGTCATTGGGTATGCCCCGAATGCGGGACATACCATGATCGTGACGTCAATGCTGCCATCAATTTAAGAAACAATGCCGTGAGTTCCACGGTGTAAGCCTGTGGAGAGGAAGGCTCTGGCTTTCTTTTCGGAGAAAGTGAAACCGGCCTCGATGAAGCAGGAAGTTAGCATTGAATCTATTTGTCTAGTTATGAATAGATTTAAGTAGGTATAACAGAACGGCAAGACCTGACATCTGGAGCGCGCATGAACAGCAGTTATCCTCTGGTATTTTCCGTCACCTCGGGCAAGGGGGGCGTGGGCAAGACCAATATCTCGGTCAATCTGGCCCTGACCCTGGCGGCGCGCGGCAAGCGCGTGCTGCTTCTGGACGCGGACCTGGGGCTGGCCAATGTGGACGTGCTGCTGGGCCTGCATCCCGAAAAGAACATCTTCCACCTGTTCCATGAGGGGGCGTCCCTGCGGGACATCCTGCTGCCCACGGAATACGGCTTCTCCATCCTGCCCGCCTCGTCGGGTGTCAGCGAGATGCTGGCGCTCAATTCGGGGCAGAAGCTGGAGCTGCTGGATGCCATGGACGAGCTGGAGGACGATCTGGATTTCCTCATCGTGGACACGGGCGCGGGCATCAACGACAGCGTGCTCTATTTCAATGTGGCGGCGCAGGAACGTCTCCTCGTCCTGACCCCGGAACCCACCTCCCTGACGGACGCCTATGCCCTGATCAAGGTGCTGAAGACGCAGGAGCTGACCACCCTGGCCGACTACTTCGTGCTGTGCACCGCCACCTCCACCACCCAGGTCAAGGCCATGTCCGACGCCTGTGAGGAGGCCATGGAGAAGCAGGGCGAGACCGTCCACCACATTGAGGGCCACCGGGACGGCTCCTGGCTGCTGATGGACTTCTCCTGCGTCATCGTCCACGTGTTCACCGACGAGGCCCGGAAGTTCTATGACCTGGAGCGCCTGTGGGCCGACGCCCAGGAGGTGGACCTGTCCGAGATCCTGGTGAAAG
>ENA-ORTY01004071-ORTY01004071.1-human-gut-metagenome-genome-assembly--contig:-NODE-4071-length-11841-cov-2.501103_pt1 | contig 11841 bp, 7 predicted proteins | sample MGYA00241917_ERZ509198 | MGnify/ENA primary metagenome ERZ509198 (study PRJEB26280, sample SAMEA2338857) | human gut metagenome | biome: human gut; feature: human-associated habitat; material: faeces...
CGAGCAGACAAAAAAGTGGATAGAATACTACAAGGCTCAGAATATAAATGCCATTGCTTTTGTTTCCACATCAAGCGCAAAGCGTAAGGCAGCAGTATCGCTGATAGAGGCCGCGGCTGCCGATAAAGTGGCAAAGATGAAGGAAAAGGGCGTTATAAAGACCGTGCGTGCAATGGTTGTAGGCATACCCAATGTTGGCAAGTCCACATTTATAAACCGTATCGCCGGCGAAACCAAGGCTAAGGTTGGCGATAAGCCGGGCGTTACAAAAGGCAAGCAGTGGGTAAAGGTATCGCCGTACCTTGAATTGATGGATACGCCGGGTCTGCTTTGGCCAAAACTTGAAAACGAAGCGCTGGCGAAGCACCTTGCCTATATCGGCTCTATAAATGATGATATCATGGACGCAGAAAGGCTCGCGGCGGATCTGCTTGGCGAGCTTATTGCAATATGCCCGAACGAATTGAAGGAGCGCTATAAGAAGATAGAGGAAGGCATGGCGCCGCATGAACTGCTTGAAGCCGTTGCGCGTTCGCGTGGATTTATATTGCAGGGCGGCGTGATGGATACGGAACGCGCGGCACGCATTGTGCTGGACGAATTCCGCGCGGGCAGGATAGCCAAAATAACGCTTGAATCGCCCGATAAAGAGTTTTGATCAACGCATCGTGAGGAGAATGTCATGGCGCGCATAAACGAGCAGGAAAGGCTGCATGAGCTTACAAAACGCGAAAGAGAATTCTGGAACGCGGGCATATATCCGGCCGGTATGGACGAGGTTGGCCGCGGCCCGCTTGCAGGGCCCGTTGTAACGTGCTGCGTAATACTGCCGAGTGAGCCGCTTATTGAGCACATAAACGATTCCAAAAAGGTAACGGAACTAAGGCGGACTAAGCTTGCGCCCCTAATAGAAGCGCAGGCGCTTGCAATAGGCTACGGCTGGTGTACAAACGGGGAGATAGACGAACTGAATATACTCAATGCCACAAAAAAGGCGTTTAGGCAGGCTTATTTTGCCATGGAGCATGATTGCAGCCATGTAGTTATAGACGCCGTGAAGGGGCTTGATATACCGGCTGAGCAGTATTCCATAATTCATGGCGATGCGTTAAGCTATCTCATAGGTGCGGCAAGCATTGCGGCAAAGGTAAAAAGGGATACGTATATGTGCCAAATGGCCGAAAAGTATCCCGAATACGGCTTTGAGCGGAACAAGGGCTACGGCACGGCGGAGCATATTGCCGCACTGAAAAAATACGGCCCATGCCCAATACACCGCATGAGCTTTATTGGCAAGATTTTGGGAGAAAAACAATGAATAATATTGAGCGCGGCAAGCGGGGCGAATATGCCGCGCTTGAATATTTGCTTAAAAAGGGATATGTTTATCGTGGCCGCAACTTCCGCGCGGCAAAGTGCGAAATAGACCTTATAGTTATGGATGGGGACACGCTCGTATTTGTGGAGGTAAAGGCGCGCCATGGAAGCGAATACGGCACGGGGCGCGAGGCTGTTACCGCGGCAAAGCAGCGAAACATTATTAAGGCCGCACAAATATACGCCGTGAATACGGGCTTGATAGATAATTTTATCCGCTTTGACGTGATTGAGGTTGATCTTGACACGCTGCAGGTGGAGCACATCATAGACGCATTTCGTTTGAACTAAGTTAATATATTATGAATTTTTGATATTGTATGTCTGTATAAGCCAAAATGTGGTATCCTATACATATATATTGGAGCAGTATACCTGCTTAAAGCTTATGCGGAGTATTATATGAAAAAGAGATTTTTTGCATTTATTCTGGCACTTTTGGCGCTTGCGCTGCCTGCGCTTTGCTTTGCGGACGGGGAAAATATGTTGTCCGGCGGCTTTGGAGCGGAGGGGCAATGGCACAAGCAGGCCTGGTATGAAGGCGATGCTTACGGAAGCATCGAAAACCTGGACGGCGTTGTGCACATAAGCGCGGCAGGGGATGAAGGCAACGACATTCGCCTTTGCCGCACAATGAATGTGGACAAGAACAGCTATTACAGGATAAGCTGTGCCGTTAAAACGGCGGATGTTTACGGCGGCGCGGGCGCGAACATATCGATAGACGGTTCACTTGCCGCAAGCGATGGCGTATATGGCCAAACGGATTGGCAAACGGTAGAGCTTATCGGCAAAACCGGCAAAGATCAAACCGAACTCACCGTATGCGTGCGCGTGGGCGGCTACGGTGCGCTTTCAAACGGCGAAGCATGGTTTAAGGACATAAGCATGGAAAAGCTTGCGTCCCATTCGGGCCATGCTGTCGATTTTTCGCTTGCCACGGTAAGTGCGGCGGATAATGCCGCGGATGAGGACGAATCGACGGAAGGCGATTTTCCCGAAAGCGGCCGCGTTATGCTGGCCGTGCTTGCAACGGTTTTCTTCGGGGCGATAATATACGGCAGGTTTATTGAAACAGAACAGCTTACGCTTGAAGCGGAGCAGAATGGGGACGGCGCGAGGTTTGCCGCAATACTTGTGTTTGCGTTCATCGTGCGCGTAGTATGCTCGCTTGTGTTTTATGGGCATCCGACTGATATAAACTGCTTCATGGCGTGGGGCTATCATTTGAATGAGGGCGGTTTGGCCGCTTTCTATAATTCCGGCATGTTTGCGGATTATCCGCCGGGATATATGTACGTGCTGTATATAACGTCCGGCATAGCAAAGCTGCTTGGGCTTAGCTATGCTTCGGCCGCATATGCGCTCATTACAAAAATGCCGGGCATATTGGCGGACATCATATCGGCCTATGTTGTGTATAGGCTGGCCAAAAAGCTTGCGAAGAACGGCTGTAAGGACGCTGCGCGCTGGGGCAGACTGCCGCTGGTGCTGGCGGCTGTTGTGGCCATAAGCCCGCTGTTCGCTTTCCTCAGCGGCGGCTGGGGGCAGATAGATCAGGTGTTGGCGCTGATGCTGCTTTTGACCATATGGCTGTTTGACGAAAAGAAGGAAATACTTGCCGGCGTGGTTTACGGCGCGGCGATAATGACAAAACCACAGGCGCTTATGGTAGGGCCTCTGCTGGCGGCGGCATATTTCTGCCGCATATATGATGAAAGGGAGCATAGGGCAAAGCAGGCCGCAAAGACCGTTGCCGCGGTTATAGGCGCGGTAGCAATGCTTTTCATAATAGCGTGGCCGTTCAAAGGGGAGCAGCAGCCACTGTGGTTTCTGGATAAGCTTATAGGTACGGCCACAAGCTATAATTACGGCAGCGTGGAGGCTTTCAACCTTATGGCCCTGCTTGGCGGCAACTGGAAGCGTACTGTTCATATTCACCTATGCCCAGCTTGGCACGGTGCTTATAGCGCTGAGCGTTGCGGCAAGCATATTGATGTATATAAAGGGGCACGGCAGGAACCGCGGCTGTTTGGCGCTTAGCGCGGGTTATCTTATAATCGCGCTGTTTGAACTGGGACACTATATGCACGAAAGGTATCTTGTTCCGGCGCTTCTGCTTATTCTTGTAGCATTCGTTTATTATAGGGACAGGCGGCTGTTTGTTTCGTTCCTATGGCTTACGGCTGCGGCGCTTTACAATGCGTGCTATGCCTTTATAATTGTCAGCAACCAAAGCTGGCGCACGGATTATTATACGGCGCTTATGATCGCGGGCTGCATAATAAATTTGGCGGGGTTTGTATATTTGAGCATTGCGTGCTTTGATATCATATTCCGCGGCAGGATACGCCCTGCGTTTGCCGAAAAGAAACCGGAAAGGGAGGAAATAACCGCATTGCCGGAGCCGGTGAACACAAAGCTGAACTATACCAAGCGGGATAGGATATTCGTTATAGCGCTCACGGTGATATATGGCATTATAGCGCTTATAAACCTTGGCACCACAGTTGCGCCGGAGAATTATTGGACTGGTAAAAGCGGGGACACAGTTGAAATAACGATAGATGCCGATGCCGGCGTTGACGATATATGGGTATACGGCGGGCTATATACCGGCAGCATAACATTAACGGACGATGAAGGCAACTGCGTTACCTATGACGAGATAAACGGCGATATGTTCCGCTGGAAGAGCATAGGCGGCGGCTTGAAGGGCAGCCATATCACGCTGAGCGTGACGAGCGGCTCCGTTTGGTTCAATGAAATTGCCATGCTTGATGCGGACAGGAACGTAATAGCCGCGCATGCGGAAGGCGAGGCGCAGGCGCTGTTTGACGAAGCGGATACCGTGCCGGAAAACAGAACGTATATGTACGGCATGTACTTTGACGAACTGTACCATGCGCGCACGGCATACGAGCATTTGCACGGCATAAAGCCGTACGAAAATTCCCATCCGCCGCTCGGCAAGATATTCATAATGATAGGCATAGCGGTGTTCGGTATGAATGCGTTCGGTTGGCGCGTTGTGGGCGCATTATTTGGAATAGGCATGGTGCCCATAATGTATGCGTTTGCAAAGCGGCTGTTTAAGAAAAGCGAATATGCGCTGCTCACGGCAGGATTGTTTGCATTCGATTTTATGCATTATACGCAGACGCGCATAGCTACCATAGACGTTTACGGCGTGTTCTTTATAATATTGATGTATTACTATATGTATCAGTATTACTGCATGAATTTTTATAGCGACGGCTTGAAGAAAACGCTTAAACCGCTGGTCCTTGCGGGCTTGTTCTTCGGCCTTGGCGCGGCGAGCAAATGGATAGATATCTATGCGGGCGTTGGCCTTGCGGTGCTGCTTTTCATGTCGCTGATAAGGCGGTATAAAGAGTATATGGCGCTTAGAAACAGCGAAGATGAAGCTGTCCGCGCGGCGGTTGTGCCGTTTTGGAAGAACACTATAAAAACGCTCCTTTGGTGCTGTGTATTCTATATAGCCATACCGGTCGCGATATATCTTGCGTCCTATATACCGTATGTACTCAGCGAATCGCATTACGACCTTGAGGGCATATGGGGAGTGCAGAAGTTCATGCTCAGCTATCATGGCGGGCTGAAGGCCACGCATCCGTATCAGTCGCCGTGGTGGCAATGGCCGCTTATAATACGGCCTATGTGGTATTATGTAACCTATGATGTAAGCGAAGGCTATGTGGGCACAATATCCGCAATGGGCAATCCGGCCGTGTGGTGGACATGCCTTGTTGTGAGCGTTGTTATAATCGGCCGACTGATACGCGGCAGGATGAAAACGGACAAGATATGGATGGTTCTGCTTATCGGCCTTGCGGCTGAATATATACCGTGGGTATTGGTGCCGCGCTGTACGTTTATTTATCATTACTTTGCGTCCGTACCGTTCATAATACTCATATCGGTGCGTGCACTGATGCAGAAGGAGCAGCTTGACGGGCGGTATAAATGCGTAAAATGGATATGGCTCGGCGCGGCGGTGGCGCTGTTTGCGCTGTTTTATCCGGTCATAACGGGCGTTGTATGCTCACGTGGGTATATAAAAATGCTTGAATGGCTGCCAAGCTGGACATTTTTGGGATATTAAGGCATAATAAAAGAGGTGGATAGATGCAAAACGCAAAAAACGAGGCTAAAAAGACCGTTTGGCAGTTTATAAAGTTCAGCGCGGTTGGCGTTACCAACACGCTGGTGGATTTCATAGTATTCTGGCTGCTGACCCATGCGGGTATGAACTATATGCTTTCGCAGGTGTTTTCATACAGTGCGGGTATACTGAACAGCTATATATGGAACTCCAAATGGACGTTCAAAAAAGAGCGCAGCCATAGCCTTAAAACGGTGCTCATGTTCATATTGGTAAACGTATTGTCGCTTGGCGTGTCGCTTGGGGTGCTGTGGGTCTGCAAAAACCCAATAGGCATAAATCAGGACGTTGCCGTGAATATATTCGGCAAGGCCATAAGCATATCCAGCGACCTTATCTGCAAAATACCGGCTTCGGTATTTTCGGCTGTGGCAAACTTCGTACTTACAAAACTGTTTGTATTCAACAAGGAAACGCATCCGGAGGAAAACGGAGGCAACTGATAAATATTACGCGCGGCGGAGGGACCGATCTATGCTTTCGCGAATAAAAAGCTATGGACTGATAGGACTTAACGGTTACGCTGTAACTGTTGAAATAGACGTATCGGGCGGCATGCCCGCATATGAAACCGTTGGGCTACCGGATGCCGCCGTGCGCGAATCCAAGGAGCGCGTGCGCGCGGCAATAAAGAACAGCGGCTTCACATATCCGGTGGGCCGCATAACCGTAAACCTTGCCCCTGCAGACACGCGAAAGGAAGGCTCCTTTTACGATTTGCCGATAGCGATAGGCCTGCTAACCGCAACAGGACAGATAGATCAGCAGCGCGCGGACGAATACATGTTCCTTGGCGAACTGGCGCTGGACGGAACGGTGCGCAGCATACCGGGCGTGCTGCCGATGGTGATAGGCGCTTATAAGGACGGCATAACAAAAGCGTTCTTGCCTGAAGATAACGCTGCCGAAGCATCATATGTTGAAGGAGTAAAGATAGCCGCAGCGCACGATTTGAAGGGCGTTGTGGACGCGATAATGGGACGCGAACAGCCCAACATATATGCCCCGCAGCATTGGAACACGGAAAACATAACCTATGCGCAGGATTTTATGGATATACGCGGGCAGCAGGGAGCAAAACGCGCGGCTGAAATAGCCGTCGCGGGCGGGCATAACCTGCTGCTTGTGGGCACGCCGGGTTCGGGCAAAACAATGCTTGCGCGGAGCATCCCGTCTATACTTCCGGAGCTTACTTTTGAAGAAGCCCTTGAAATAACCAAAATACACTCCGTTACCGGCGCAATGAAGGGCAAAAACGGAATAGTTAGCGAAAGGCCGTTCCGTGCGCCGCATCATACTGCGTCGTCAGCCTCGCTCATAGGCGGCGGTACGCGCGCAATGCCCGGGGAGATAAGCCTTGCACATTACGGCGTATTGTTCCTTGACGAATTTCCGGAGTTTAGAAAAGATACGCTTGAAGCGCTGCGCCAGCCCATTGAGGACGGCTTTGTAACGATAACGCGGGCGTCGGCACGCAGCACGTATCCGGCGCAGTTCATGCTTGTGGCGGCAATGAACCCGTGCCCATGCGGAAACTACGGTTCGCGAATAACTCCGTGCCGCTGTACCGCGCAGCAGATACAACGTTACCGAAACCGCATAAGTGGACCGATGCTCGATCGTATAGACATTCACGTTGAAATGGGCGAGGTTGGCTATAACGACATTGCCGGCCGAAGCTGCGGAGAGCCTTCAAGCGCCATCCGTGCGCGCGTCAATGCCGCGCGGGCCATACAGACGCGCCGCTACGCAGGTATGGGCATACTTTTCAACGCGCAGCTTACAAACCGCATGATGAACCAATACTGCGTGCTTACAAGCGATGCCGAGGCGCTTATGAAAAAGGCGTTTGCCACGCTTAAGCTTAGCGCACGCGCATATACAAGGCTGCTTAAAGTGTCCCGCACGATTGCTGACCTTGCGGGGAGCGAACAAATAAAGGCGGAGCATATTGCCGAAGCCATACAATATAGGAGCCTTGAATCCAAATATTGGGGCGAAATAAAATGAAAATAAGGCTGAGCGATGAGGACAGGGCATTATTATGGCTCAATATAACGCTTGGTTCAAGCACGGCGCGCGTAAGAAAAATGCTGGATGCATTCGACGGCAGCGCGACGGAAGCCTTTCGCGCGGCGGCAAAAAACGAAATACCGCAATTCAAATTTCTTAATGATGAACGTCGCGAGGATATGCATAACCACGCGACACAAAGATACATAGACCGTATAGAGAAGCGGCTTGAAGAGCTTGACATAAATGTTGCAACGATAAATTCGGACTGTTATCCGGTTTTGCTGAAGAATATATACGATCCGCCGTTTGTGCTGTTCTATAAGGGAACGCTGTACGCCGAACACAGGCTGCCTATAGCGATAATAGGTGCAAGAGAGCCATCGGACTACGGCAGGCGCATGGCGCGGCAGCTGGCGGAGGACCTGGCCCGCTCAGGCGCATGCATAGTATCCGGCCTTGCTTACGGGCTTGACAGAGTTGCGGCGGAAGGCGCGCTGGACGCCGAAGGCAACGATTATCCGACAATAGCCGTGCTTGGCAACGGGCCAAACGTTGTTTATCCGAGCGTTAACAGGGACGTATACGACCTTATAGCGAAGCGCGGGGCGATAGTGTCCGAATTTATGCCCGGCATTGCGCCTACGCCCAGCCATTTTCCAATGCGGAACAGGATAATAAGCGGCCTGTCGCGTGGGGTAATAGTTGTTGAAGCGCGGGAAAAGAGCGGCACGTTCATAACTGTTGACTGTGCCCTTGAACAGGGCAGGGACGTTTTTGCCATCCCGGGCAGGGTGAGCGACGAACTGAGCATGGGCACGAATAATTTGATACGCGAAGGGCTTGCCAAAATAACGCTCGGTGCGGAGGATGTGCTTGAAGAATACGGCATAAAACCTATGGCAGAGGAACGCAAGGCGGTGACTTCTGCGGAGCTTTCATTTGAGCAGGAATTGATACACAGGCTGCTTATGGCAGGGGAAAGAACATATGACGAATTGGCGGAACTTACGGGTTTTGATGCAGGTATGCTAAATTCAACCTTGACAGCGATGGAATTTTCGGGAATAATTAAGCAATCTGTGGGCAGGCTTTTTAGCTTGTAATGAAAACGAAGTAAACTGATCCCAGGAGGGGGTATATAAATGGCAGATAATCTGGTTATAGTCGAGTCTCCGGCCAAGGCTAAGACGATCGGCAAATTTTTGGGCAGCAAGTATAAGGTGGTCGCATCGAACGGCCATGTAAGGGATTTGCCTAAAAGTCAGCTTGGTGTGGACGAGGCGAATGACTTTGAGCCCAAGTACATAACGCTCAGGGGACGAGGAGAGGTACTGGACCGCATAAGGCGCGAAGCCAAGGGAGCTAAGCACGTCCTGCTTGCGACCGACCCTGATATGGAAGGCGAAGCCATAAGCTGGCACCTTGCGCATATACTCAAGCTTGATCCAAAGTCAAACTGCCGCATAGTCTTTAATGAAATAACCGCGAACACGGTAAAGAATTCCGTGAAGCACCCAAGGTGCATAGATATGAACCTTGTTGACGCGCAGCAGGCAAGGCGCGTGCTGGACAGACTGGTGGGTTATAAAATAAGCCCCATACTTTGGGCAAAGGTAAGGAAGGGACTCAGCGCAGGCCGCGTGCAGTCCGTAGCCACGCGCATAATTTGCGACCGCGAGCAGGAGATAAACGATTTTGTTCCGGAAGAATACTGGACGGTGAGTGCAAACCTGAAGGCTAAGGGAATAAAGAAGGCGGTCGATGCAAAGTTCTATGGCTACGGCGATAAAAAGACGGAGCTTAAATGCGAAGCGGATGCAAAAAAAGTGGTAGATGCGGCAACAGGCGCAAACTTTAACGTGACGGATGTTAAAAACGCCGTAAAAACGCGCCATGCGCCCGCGCCGTTTACAACAAGCAGCCTGCAGCAGGAAGCTTCACGAAAGCTTGGCTTCACGGCAAAGCTTACAATGCTCGTTGCCCAGCAGCTTTATGAAGGTATAGAGCTTCAGGGCAGGGGTGTGACCGGACTTATAACTTACATGAGGACGGATTCCGTGCGCGTATCGGAAGAGGCGCAGAAGGCGGCACTGGGGCTGATAGGCAGCAAATACGGCGCGGATTACGTTCCCGCAAAGCCGAATATATACAAGGGCCGCAAGGGCGCGCAGGACGCGCATGAAGCCGTGCGCCCGTCATATGTTGAGCTTACCCCGGCGGAGGTAAAGGATTCGCTGAGCAATCAGCAGTTTAAGCTTTATAAGCTGATATACGAGCGCTTTATGGCCAGCCAGATGACGGAAATGGTATATGAAACCAATACCGTTTCATTTGATGCAAACGGCTGCACATTCCGCGCAAGCGGCCAGCGCACCATGTTCGACGGATATACCGTGGTTTATATAGAAGGCCGCGATGACGTGCAGGAAAAGGACGTTACGCTGCCGGAAATACACCAAGGCGATGTTTTTACCGCACATAAAATAGAAAGCGAGCAGCGCTTCACCCAGCCGCCACCGCGCTATACCGAGGCTACGCTCGTCAAGACCCTTGAAGAAAAGGGCATAGGCAGGCCGAGCACATATTCGCCCACAATTTCGACCATAATCGAGCGCGGCTATGTTAAACGCGAAAAGAAAACGCTTTACCCAACCGAACTTGGCTTTATCGTTACCCAAATAATGAAGGATAACTTTAAGGACATAGTGGACGTTAAGTTTACGGCGGATATGGAAAGCGAGCTTGACCATATCAAGGACGGTGAATGCGAGTGGAAGAACGTTGTGCGGGAGTTCTACGGCCCGTTCATGCAGGATGTTGAAAAGGCGTCCGAAACGATAGAGAAAGTCAACGTGCCCGATGAAGTATCGGATGTTGTATGCGATAAATGCGGCGCGATGATGGTATATAAAATGGGCCGCTTCGGCAAGTTCCTTGCCTGCCCCAATTTCCCCGAATGCCGCAATACAAAGGCGATAGTGGAAAAGATAAACGTTCCCTGCCCCAAGTGCGGCGCGGCACTGATAAAGCGCAAAACAAAGCGCGGCAAGGTATTCTACGGCTGCGAAAAATATCCTGAGTGCGACTTTGTATCATGGGATATGCCAAGCGGCGAAAACTGCCCCAAATGCGGCGCAATAATGGTAAACAAGGTTGGCCCGCGCGGCAAATATGTGGCCTGCTCCAATAAGGATTGCGGCTATATTGAAAGAAGCGTCAAGAAGGGAACGGAAAACGATGTCGAAAAATAAACCGAAGGTCTCTGTTATAGGCGCAGGACTTGCGGGATGCGAAGCCGCGTATCAGCTTGCTGAACGCGGCATTGCCGTATCATTATACGAAATGAAGCCGGAAAAATTCTCTCCGGCGCATAAGCTGAACGGGTTCTGCGAACTGGTATGCTCAAATTCACTTCGTTCGGACAGGCTGCAAAACGGAGCCGGTCTTTTGAAGGAAGAAATGCGAAGGCTTGGGTCAATAGTAATGCAGTGCGCGGAGGAAAGCCGCGTGCCCGCGGGAGGCGCATTGGCCGTTGACAGGGACATATTCTCGGAACTGGTTACCAAGCGCCTGAGCGAACACGAGAACATAACCATTGAACACGGCGAGGTGACAAGCCTGCCCGATGCGCCCGCAATAGTTGCTACGGGCCCGCTTACGGACGGCGCAATGCTTGAAGCGATAGAGGCTTTCTTTGGCGAAGGGCTGCACTTTTATGACGCAGTTGCGCCGGTCATAAGCGCGGAATCGCTCGATATGAGCAAAATATTCGAAGGCTCGCGCTACGAACGCGGCAACGATTATCTGAATTGCCCCATGGGCAAAGAGGAGTACTTCACGTTCATAAATAACCTTATTACTGCCGAAACCGCGCCGCTGCACGAGTTTGAAACACCGCGCGTGTTTGAAGGCTGCATGCCCGTTGAGGTGATGGCAAAGCGCGGATCGATGACGCTTGCCTACGGCCCGCTGAAGCCAGTAGGCATAGTTGATCCGCGCACGGGCAAGCGCCCTTATGCCGTGGTGCAGCTCAGAAAGGAAAACAACGAAGCTACGCTTTATAACATAGTCGGGTTCCAGACTAATCTTAAATTCGGTGAACAGAAGCGCGTGTTCGGTATGATACCCGGGCTTGAAAATGCGGAATTCGTGCGCTATGGCGTGATGCACAGGAATACGTTTATAAACTCCCCGGGCAAGCTTACGCCATGGTTTGAATGCATAGCTAAGCCGGGGCTGTATTTTGCCGGTGAGATCATCGA
>ENA-ORTY01004072-ORTY01004072.1-human-gut-metagenome-genome-assembly--contig:-NODE-4072-length-11839-cov-3.334606_pt1 | contig 11839 bp, 9 predicted proteins | sample MGYA00241917_ERZ509198 | MGnify/ENA primary metagenome ERZ509198 (study PRJEB26280, sample SAMEA2338857) | human gut metagenome | biome: human gut; feature: human-associated habitat; material: faeces...
CTTTTGCCCCACTCTTCTCCATTCTCTTAACGAGTTCTTCCGCATATTTTGTCGGATGAAGTTCAAGAAATGCCTGTCCGAAACATGCAGAGAAGGTAGGTGTCGGCTCTGTGATACCACGCTCAGTACCAGCTAATTTTGCTGTAAATCCAGACAGGAAATAGTACTGTGTCTGTTCCGGTGTCAAAACAGATACTGGTGGAAGTACACCAAAAGCATCTGCAGACAGGAAGATTACATTCTTAGCTGCCGGAGCAGAAGATACCGGGCGCACAATATTTTCAATATGATTGATCGGATAAGATACACGCGTGTTTTCTGTTACACTCTTGTCAGCAAAATCAATTTTGCCCTCTGCATCCAGCGTAACATTTTCAAGCAGAGCATCACGTTTGATCGCATTGTAGATATCCGGCTCAGACTCTTTATCCAGGTTGATAACTTTTGCGTAGCATCCACCTTCAAAGTTGAATACTCCGTTATCATCCCATCCGTGCTCATCATCACCGATCAGAAGACGTTTCGGATCTGTGGAAAGTGTGGTTTTACCTGTTCCGGAAAGTCCGAAGAAAATTGCTGTATTCTCACCGTTCATATCTGTGTTTGCAGAACAGTGCATGGAAGCAATGCCCTTTAACGGAAGATAATAGTTCATCATGGAGAACATACCTTTTTTCATTTCTCCGCCGTACCATGTATTTACAATAACCTGCTCACGACTTGTGATGTTGAACATAACTGCTGTCTCAGAGTTCAGTCCGAGTTCTTTGTAATTCTCAACTTTTGCTTTGGATGCATTATAAACAACAAAATCCGGCTCAAAGTTTTCAAGTTCTTCTGCTGTCGGCTGGATGAACATGTTTGTTACAAAATGTGCCTGCCAAGCAACCTCAACGATGAAGCGGATTGCCATACGTGTGTCTTTATTTGCTCCGCAGAATGCATCTACAACATACAGTTTTTTATTGGAAAGCTCATTGATTGCGAGTTCTTTTACAGCATCCCAAGCTTCCTGTGTAGCTGGATGATTATCATTTTTATATTCATCAGAAGTCCACCATACAGTATCCTTGGAATTCTCATCTTCTACAATATATTTGTCTTTCGGAGAACGGCCTGTATAAATACCTGTCATAACATTAACGGCTCCGAGTTCACTGACCTGGCCTTTTTCATAACCTTCCAGTTCCGGTTTTGTCTCTTCCTCAAATAACAAATCATAAGAAGGATTGTGAACAATTTCTGTTGTGCCGGTAATGCCGTACTTGCTTAAATTGATTTCTGCCATTTTACCTACCTCGTTCTTTCATTACTGTAATCTAATAGTGTACTTAATTCGAACCTATACTATCATTAAAGACATAATTTGTCAATAATTTATCAATCTTCTGCATCATTTTTGTATTCGAATTAATACACTCTATACAATACAAAAAAATCCGACTAAAAGTCAAGCAATTTCAGTCAAAATATTTCTTACCTTAACATGAAATCGCTGTAAAACGGACAATCGCAATCCGCTTTCGCTCCTTGCTTATTCTGCATTCAAATAATGCCAGTTAATATTACAGTTCTTTCTTTTTCATAATACGGCAGCTGCACAGGTATGACACCACAGCCAGAACAGCGGCTATAAGCAATCCGATCACATCTACCGCCAGACCCCCGGTCAAGTCGAAAGCAGACAACACGACTGCGCTGTTTCCATCCAGCATTCCACTTTTTTCTGCCAAATAATAAATCATCATTCCAACGAAAACAGAAACACCGATCATTACAAGGCGGCTTTTTTCTACTCCGAACTTTAACTGCATAGGAATCAGCAGCGATAGAAAGAAAATAACAATCGGCAAAAAGGAAAGGCCTTTCAACACTTCTTCTGAAATCACTGCCGGTGTATGTCTCACATTTAATATAATCACATAAAGCATCATCGTAAGAGACCAGACAATAACTGCTCCACCCATACAAAATACATATTTTTCCCTGACATATATTTTTCGGTTAATAGGTAATGTAAACAAAAAAGCAAATCCATGATCCATCTCATCATAAGAAAGTGTCGAAACCAGGATGGCTGATATAAAAAACGTCAGATAGCCAAGCATAAGTGTGCTTTTCTGAGCAACACCAAGTACAACTGCCAATGCAATAAAACATACAAATGTCTGCTTGCTGTGCATCAACAATCGTATATCTTTTTCTAATAATCCTCTCATCCCTGATAACCTCCTGTCATCATTAAAATCAATTCATCGATATTGCCATTTTCTACAATGATCCCCGGATAATTTTGCTGATAATAATCTTTGTGGTTTGTGAAGCAGGCATAACCGTAAGACGTTTTCTGTGTTTTTAACAGATAGTCCTGATCCAAGCCGGCAAATTGATCTTCACTCACTTTTAATACACCATACTGTTCCAGAATCACATCTGTATCCTCATACAAAATAAGTGTTCCATTGTGGATCAGATAAATATCATCACACAGCTGTTCCAGATCAGACGCAATATGGGATGTGATCAGAATGGAACGTTCTTCATCCTCTTCCATATAGGCCCGCAGCATATCCAGAATATGATTTCTGGCTTCCACGTCTAATCCTGCCGTCGGTTCATCCATGACCAGGAGCTTAGCATGGTGGCTGAGTGCGGTCAGCACCCGCAATTTTGCTTTCATACCAGTAGAATATTCACGGATTCGCTTTTTTTCCGGAAGATTCAATTCACGGCACATTTTTTCAAAATATCCTTTATTAAAATCCGGATACATTTTTTCCAATATTTTTTTTACATCCGTAATATTTAAATAACTGCTAAAACCGGATTCTGCCAGTGATGCTCCGATCTGTGCTTTCTCTGACATGCTTAACTGATGCACGCATTTTCCAAATATAGTTATTTCTCCGCTTTCTGCCTCCGTCAGCCCAAGTATCAATTTAATCGCTGTACTTTTTCCGGCTCCATTCTTTCCAACCAGACCTGTGATCCGTCCATTTGGGATCTCCATGGACAGATCAAACTGAAATCCTTCATATGTCTTGCAGACATTTTTCATTTTAATCATTACAAATCCTCCTGCTCCCTATGCCTCGTCCAGCAGTAAAGTTACGATTTCCAAAATTTCATCGTTGCTCAATCCAACGTTTTTTGCCTGATCGATTGCTTTTTCAAATTCTTCTTCTACTGCTCTCCTGCGTGCTTCCAATGCCAGCTGTTTATCTGAAGCTGCAACAAACGTTCCTTTTCCATGAACGGTTGTCACAAATCCGGCTTCCTCCAGCTTGTCATAAGCTTTTTTTACCGTCAGAGCACTGATACGAAGCTCTCCTGCCAGTTTTCTCACAGAAGGAAGCGCCTCTCCCTCCGCCAGCGCCGACTCAATAATTCCCGTTTTTATCTGTTCCATAAGCTGCTCGTAAATTGGCACCATAGAACTATGATTTAAGATTATATGCATATTGATGGAACCTCCCTTGCAACAAACAGTATATAACAGTATGTACCTGTTGTCAACTGTTATATACTGTTTAGTGAGTAAACATTCGAATACTCTTTCGGAAACTTTTTTTGATGGCAATGCATGCGAAATGCAAAACGCCGATACGCAAATTTAACAATCAGAGATTAAAAGGAAGTATTAAAAAACCACCTCACCGACAATTCTGTCAATGAGGTGGTTTTCCATTTGCACTTAAGTAAAGCGGACATAAACATCCCCCTTACCCACCGCTTAGTGCTCTAGACACTTGAAGCAGGGGATTACTTATTCTTCGTTCACATGCTTGTTTTTATATTCTTCGTATTCTTCCACGCTGATTTTTGCAAACTCACATGCGTTTTCCAATGTAATTCCAAGCTTCAGCAAATCCGGAATCTTATGCATTACAATTTTTTCCATCATTTTTTCTTTCATTTCCAGTTCATGCTCATCTATCTCCTGCTCCTGGAAAGTCATCTGCGGTGCATTTTCTTTCCACTCACTGTAATCGATCGCACTGATTCCGGCAACAGAGCAGGCTTCTTCCAGCCCTACATTATATCTTCCCATAATACGGTCTACCGTATCTACCGTATTTGCGCATAGCTCATCCATTGATTTTTCCAGTAATTTACTCATTTTTATACCTCTCAAAATATCTGAGATCAGGATATAACAAAACTTCCTGTCTCAAAATCTACATCCAGCTGAGCAGCTGCAGCTGAATTACTCCAACGGATCATCAATTTCCGACCATCGGACTGGATTTGAATATCCGCATCTTCCGTAAACGCCCTGCTGGTGCTGCGAAAACGTAACAGTTCTAACTGTTTTTGCACGACATCGGTCTGAAGTGCCTGCCGGATCTGAATGTCTGTCAAATTCGTACGGTTGATTTCCTTATGTCCGCCTTCTCCGGCCTCTTTCACAGCTTCATGATCATTTTTCCCGGCAAACAGATCCAGATACCAGACCTGTGGTTTTCCCGGCATAAATATTTGAATTGCTCTTGCCAGTAAAAGTTTCTGTTCAGATTCACCAAGTGCACTGAAATATGTGGCATTTACCTGATAATACACATTTTTCTGCCCATGCAGATTTTTCACCATGCCACCACGGTCTACAATCAGTGCAATCAGTTTCTGAATATCTTCTTCCGGAAGAATTCCCTTAAGATCCAGCATCGGTATTCCATCATGACAGCCAAGCATATTTACGGTATTGATCTTTTTCTCTACCAATTCTTTCGCCCATGCTGCCAGATACTTGCTACGTTTATTTTCAATGGCATCGATCACAAGCCCGGGCAGAAAGAAATCATAGGTCATATAACCTTTTTCTGCTACTGTCTGATAAATATGCTCCTCATATGCGGCATGGATTTCCGGCAGCAGCGTCAGCTCATAAGGTTCTGCATACATTCTGATCTGTTCCAGCAAATCCCATGTTTCCGGTTCATTCAGAAAATTTTTCCGACCAGGAGCCTTTGGGGCATAGGCAAAAGCATCCAGCCGCACAATACTTGCGCCATAGGAAGCAATTTTTGCAAGTGTTTCCCGATAAAAATCCCATACCTTCGCTGACCGGATATCCAGATCCATCTGTCCCAGATACTGTGGATAATGCTCTTCCTGGTAAAATGTATTCCAATATGGTCGTTTGGTTCCATCCGGAAACTGTACCATCAGAATCGGAAGCCCCGGTTTTCGAAAAAACATGTCTTTGATATACGTTTCATCCGGTTGAATATACCCTTCCTCCGTCATAGAGCCATATCCTTCCCAGAATGCATTCCAGTCAATAAAAAAGTTCTTATATTCCGACGCATCTCCTTTTTCAACCAGATCTTTGAACTGTGGAGACTGTGCAGAAGCATGATTCAGGATAAAATCCAGTTTCAGATCTATACCAACTTCCTTTAATGCCTCAAGATCATCCCGCTCTGCCAATTCTTCATTGATATCATAATCAATGACGGAAAATCCACGATCCAGATCTGAATGATACAAACTCGGTAAAATATAAAAAGATCCAAAAACACCTTTCATATCATCCTGTTTCAATAATGTTACAATATCTCCCAGTGTTCCACCTAAACTGTCCGGATAAGCATTCAGCATCGGTTTAAGATTCATATATATGACCATCCTTTCCAACGATAACATCTGCCCGTTTCGCCTGCTCCTGCAATTTTTTCCCTTCTATGGAAACAACAAGCTGAATAAACGCACTGGCTGCATTTTCATCCCGTCCACGACGAATCCTGCGTGCTTGTGTCTCTTCCGGCGAGCTGTCCAGATAAACAGAAACATCAACTTCTTCCAGGTACTCACTTCCACCATGTGTCCACTCCAGAAGCAATACCTGTACACCGGTCAGATCGGTCTGCTCATACCAGATTTCATCCGCTTCCCGACCCATTTTTTTCAGTTCGATTACAGAAGCACCGGCATGAAACTTCGCAAGTACCTGATTGATTCTGTCGTACTCAATCTCCTGCGGAGTTCCAAGGTATGCATCCAGCCCTTTTTCTCCGTTTTCCTGATAAATTTGTTCCCTTTTTTCATCATTCATTTTCGGAATTCTGTGTGGATAATCATCTCCATGCAGGACGAAACAGCCGATACCGTCTTCCAGAAAATGTTGCTGTAAAATGTCTGCCATGGTCGTTTTTCCGGAACCGGAACCACCAAAAATACTGATTACATTTCGTTCTGCACTGATTTTATTCCTGAGAACATCGTATAAATCAGCTGCCTCCTTCATTTTTTTGAAAGAAAACTGATATGCTTCATATTCTGCTGCTGCCATCGGAAGCAAGAGACCTGCCTGCATCAATGTCATACCACTATATACATGGCCTGTTGTTTCTTCCAGATAGAAGCTCTCTGCATCCAGACCTTTTAACTTCACATAGGTTCCGAAGGGATTACCCTCTGCCGACAAACGTACCACACTTACTAATGCCTGTGACTGATCCTTTGCAACACTCATCCATGCAGCCACTTCTTCTTGAAACGGATCGGAGAGACGGTAATAATCTCCTTCACGAATCAATTCCTGATGTCTGCGATAGGTTGCAAGCATTGTACGTATTTCCTCTTTTTCTTCACTGCTCAGTAATGCAGGATTCATTTCAAATCCAAAGGTACCAGCCATAGCCACTATTCCTCTGGTATTCAGACTTGTGATTCTTCCGGTCTGATGATTTGGTACCGCAGACACATGCGATCCGACCACTGCTGTCGGATAGAAGAAGGACGTTCCGTACTGAATCCGGGTTCGATTGATGGCATCCGTATTATCACTGCACCAGATCTGTGGTGTGTAATACATCATACCTGCATCAAAACGTCCGCCGCCGCCACTGCAGCCCTCAATCAGGATATCCGGATAACGGCTGGTAAGTTTTTCCAGAAAATCATACAAGCCCAGAACATAATCATAAGGTACATTTCCTGCATATACATCGGACATACTGCGATTCATATCCCACTTAATATATTCGATATTTCCCTGATCCAGAATCACACAGATACGTTTTAAAATTTCTTCCCGAACTTCTTTTCTGGAAAAATCAAGGAGTAACTGATTTCTGGAACGAATTGGAGCACGCCCCGGAATTGTCAGTGCCCAGTCCGGATGCTCCCGATACAGATCACTGTCTTCATTGACCATCTCAGGCTCGATCCAGATACCAAATTTTACTCCCTGGGCATTCACACGTTCAATCAGATCTCCCAATGTTCCCCCTAATTTATCGTCATTGACAAACCAGTCACCCAAAGAGGAATTATCATCATTTCGTTTTCCGAACCACCCATCGTCCATAACAACCATATCAATGCCAAGCTGTGCTGCCTGTTTGGCCAGATCCACGATCGTGTCACCATTAAAATCAAAGTATGCTGCTTCCCAGCTGTTGATCAGGATCGGTCGGTTGCTATGTACCTGTTTTCCCTTGCAAACATGATTTAAAATGCAGTTATGATACTGGCGGGACAGCTTTGAAAATCCCTGATCAGAATATGTCATGATCACTTCCGGTGCCGTAAAAACTGCGCCTGGTTCCACCGGATAAGCAAATAGCTCGTCACCTAATCCCATCTGAAAGCGAGTCTGATTAAACTGATCACGCTCTGCCTCGCACACGAAATTCCCGCTGTACATGAAAAGCATTCCATAACAATTGCCTGCATCTTCTGTTGCGGTATGATCTGCCAAAATCACACCTGGATTGTACTGATGGCTGGAGGTGCCTCTGCGGCTGCCGATCCGATATGTTCCGTGTCCCACCCGAACACGTTCCGGATTACGTTCCATAGCATGTCTACCGTAAAAACTAATAGCATCGTAGTCTCCTTGTACAAAATCAAGGCATGCTGACAATGCTTTTTTCACCGTGATTGTTTCTGTACCTGCATTTTTGATCATTACACTTCTGGTAATAATATCTGCATCTTCCAGTACACCGTAAAGCAGATGCACCTCAACCTGCATCAATGCATCTTTTAACACAATCTCCAGCGTTTCTGCCTCATCATCTGCTGCCCAGACAGCCGGAAGTCCCTGCAGATGATATTTTCCTTTTGTGATTTTATAATGATCAAACGTCGGATCACAGCACTCTGTTCCATCAGCTGCTGCGATATTCAATGAGACACCACGATAATCACCTGTTCCAAGTGATGGATATTCCTGTGGCAATGCATCCAGGGAATAGGTACGATCCATTCCTGCCACATATGGATTCCCGGAAAAACCGTGATCCGCATAACATAACAGATAATTCATACTTCCTTTTGTCCGTGCTCCATAGTATAAGTGAAGCAGGTAACCATTCGCATCTGCCTGCATCTGATAAGTTGTTTGTTTTGTATGAATTGTAAATATTTTTCGATTTGCATCAAAAGTAATTGCCATTCACAGTTCCTCCTCATTTTTCATATTTTTCCATCTGTTACTCATTTACTAAGAAAATACGATTCATTGCATCTGAATACTAGTTGTTTTTATTATACTATTTTACGGCACCATTTGCCACACCATTTAATATTTGCTTCTGACAAATGACATAGAAAATCAAAATCGGAATCAATGCAAGAATATAAGAAGCAAATGCCAAATTGTAATTCGTTCCAAACTGACTTTGGAAATTTAACTGTGCCAGCGGAAGCGTATTCTGACCGGTTCCGGACATAATGACCAATGGTGTCATTACATCATTCCAGGTACCGAGAGCTGTCAGAATTGCAACTGTGGCATGCATTGGTTTCATCATCGGGAAAATAACCCGCCAATATGTTGTCCATGTACTGGCTCCATCAATATTTGCCGCTTCTTCCATTGCCTCCGGGATGTTTTTCAGATATCCACTGTATAAAAGCACATTCATTGGCATATAAAATACCAGATACAGGACAATGACACCAAAACGGTTTCCAATCCCCATCTGAGCTGTTTGTTTTACCAATGGCATCATCAGGATGGAAAATGGTACAAACATACCACTGACAATATAAAAATAAATAAATTTAAATCCTTTGATTTTACGCATACCACGTCCGATTACATATCCGGCAATGGAATGGATCAGAATTGCGAGCACAATTGTCACAAGTGTGATAAGTAAACTGTTGCCAAGAGAATGCCAGAAATCTGTCACTCTCATTGCCTCAGCAAAATTATCAAGGCTCAAATGACTTGGCAAGGAAAGGATTCCACTGATACTATTCGTCATCTCAGAAGGCTTCTTCAGTGCAATTACGATTGTCATATACAGTGGAAAAGCAACCGTAATCAGACCAAGTAAAAGTAAAATCGTTACAGGCCAGTTTACTCGTTCTTTTATTTTCATTTTTTCCATTACAGCTGTTCCTCCTTTTTCCCTGTGATTGTCATCTGTAATACAGAAATTACAACAATAACGATAAAGAATATCACTGCGTTTGCACTCTGGAATCCAAACTGACCGCCACTCATACCATTGTTATAAATCAGATAAGAAATGGATTCTGTACTCTGTGCCGGACCTCCTTTGGTCAACGCCATGATCTGATCAAATACCATCAGGAAGTTTTTCACACAGAGTACCATATTTATGCTAAAGAATGGAATAATGAGAGGGAATGTCAGATGTCTGAACTTATTCCATCCTGTTGCACCGTCAATCGCTCCTGCTTCGTAAATATCCTCCGGAACTGTCTGCAGTCCTGAAATATAAATAATTGTATTCATCGCAATCGACTGCCATGCACACACGATTACAACTGCGATCCATGCCAGTTTTGTACTAGACAGCATACTGGAAGAAAGGGTCTTGCTTCCAAGCATTTCTCCGAAAGCCGGAAGAATGTATGTAAAAAAGTAATTGAAAATGTATCCTACAACCAACGCTCCGAGAACATTTGGAATAAAGTAGGCACCACGAAACGCACTCTTGAATTTAATCTTACTATTCAGTCCAAGTGCAAGGATCAAACTGATTACATTTGTCACAATCGTAGCTACAATTGCAAGTTTAAATGTAAACAGATAAGAACCTCCGACTCTGCTGTCTGTAAAAAGATCCTGATAATTTCTAAGTCCTACCCAGTCAAAGCTTCCATAACCTTTGAAATTCGTAAAACTGTAAATCACACCTTTGATCAGTGGCAATGTATTAAAACAGAAAAACAGTGCCACGATCGGAATTGTTATCAGAAGAAAGGTCATTTTTCTTCCACTCATTGATTTCTTTCCCATGCTTGAATTCCCCTTCCTTAATCTTCGTCCGCATGCTCTTTCTCGTAATCTTCCACTTTGCGGATGATATCACGGTTATATCTCTTCCAGTCTGTATCAAACTTTGTTAAGAATGCATCCACATCCCCTTTCATAAGAAATGTCTGGATCTGCGCATCTACTGACATCTCTGAAGGATAGTAATGATCCTGGTAATCTGCCATTCTTCCTTCTTCTATGAAAGATTTCACTCCATCAAGTGTTGAAGCAAGTTCAAAATCTCCTTCCTTACAAGGAACCGCTTTCTGTTCATCCAGATAACTCTGTACATTTTCATCTTTCAAAAGGAAATTAAGCACTTCATACGCTGCCTCTTTGTTCTCGCAATCTTTCATAACACTGAACTGAAGATCCACACCAGAGTTCAGCTTGTTCTCTGATGCATCATTATTAGCCGGCATTACAAAGGAATCGATATCCATATCTGGATTTACTGTCTGAATCTGTGGGATTGCATAACTTCCGATCGTGTACATTGCAGATTCTCCGTTTGCAAATGCTGTACAAGCTCCATTGTAATCATAGGCAAATGGATCTTTTGGCCCATAGGCAAGCAGTGCCTGTGTCTTTTCTGCTACTTCTCTATATTCATCTGAAAATGTTGTCTCTCCTTTGTTCACCTGGCTGCAGACATCTGCCGGTGCAAGATCAACGGCGATCGCATTCCACGGTGCAAGACAAGTCCATGTATCTTTAAATCCAAAATACAATGGCTGGATTCCTTCACTCTGGATCTGTTCACAGAGGGCTATAAATTCATCCCAGGTTTCCGGAATTTCCCAGCCATATTCCTCAAACATTGCTCTGTTGTACAGAACTCCTGCTGCATTTGCCACATATGGAACGGCATACACGCCATCCTCCGGTACAAATTCAAGCGCTTTGTCTATATCCAGGTAAGCCTGTTTAATAGAGTCCAGGCCTTCATAATCTGAAATATCCATCAACATATCAGAGTCAATAAAGTTAGAGAAATTGACATCTCCACCGATTCCGATAATATCCGGAGCATCTTCTCTGATAAAACGTGTTTTAAGTACTGTCATTGCATCATTCGGAGATTCAATCGTCAAATGAATATCGTCATGAGTTGCATTGAATTCTTCTTCAATCTTCTCAAAGGTTTTTACTGCCTCCGGTTTATACTGCACAAGCTCGATTTCTATCTTTCCGCTATTTTCACTCTTCTGTCCGCAGCCTCCAAGTATCATTGCCGAAGTCATACAAAGTATCAATCCCATGCAAATGATTCGATTGCTCTTCTTATACATTTCATTACTCCTTCCTTTTACCATACACCTTTCATTTTGACACATTCCGGAATATTTTTGTCTCTTTATTCGGGTTTTCTATTTGATAAATAAATTCTAACATATCTTTATGCGACTATAAATATCTGTATTTTTTATGTTTTATAGCAAAATGCAATTTTCCCTCTCATATATTGAAGTTATCTAGCATTTTGATATATAATGATATCAGAGGTGATTTAAATGAGCGATTTACTTTTTTCTGTATTTCCAAATGAAAATTTTGTTGATATCGGACTTTATCAGTATGGCTGGGAACAATGTG
>ENA-ORTY01004073-ORTY01004073.1-human-gut-metagenome-genome-assembly--contig:-NODE-4073-length-11837-cov-11.406043_pt1 | contig 11837 bp, 13 predicted proteins | sample MGYA00241917_ERZ509198 | MGnify/ENA primary metagenome ERZ509198 (study PRJEB26280, sample SAMEA2338857) | human gut metagenome | biome: human gut; feature: human-associated habitat; material: faeces...
CAGCAAAGATCAGTGGCATAGAGGATCTGATGCATCACGGCGCGCGAGCTGCTCCCGCTCGGCCCGTTCTACCCCGCCGCGGCGTACTCGGACGAGGTCATCTGGATGTATCTCGCCCGAGGCCTGACCTTCGGCGAGCAACAGCTCGACGACGACGAATTTCTCAACCTGCAGGCCGTGCCGCTCGAGGAGCTTGCGCGCGACGTGCTGGCCGGGCGCATCCCGGACGCGAAAACGCAGGCGGCCATCCTGCGCGTGTACTGTATGGAGCACGGCTTTGAGCCGAAATAAAGCAAGCTGCACGCGGCGGTCAAATGACCGCCGCGTGCAGCTGTTCTCATTGGGATATGCTCAATGCCGGTGGAACAGGCCCTTTTTTTCATACGGGGCACAGGCGTAGCTCGTGAGCTCGTAGCCCGTCTTGGCGATGACCGGGCGCAGCTCCGCCTCCGGGATCTCCGTCTCGGAGAGGATGACCGTCTGACCCCGGCTGTGCGAGGATGTGACCTTTCTGACCGGGAACGCATTGCGCACCGCATCGTTGATGTGGCTCTCGCACATGCCGCACATCATGCCGTCGATCCCCAGTGTGATCTGATACATGGAAATACCTCCTTGAAAAGCCGGTTGGTTAGATATGTTTAACCTAACCTGCATGATAGCACCGCCCTGCTCGGGTGTCAAGCCCTGCGGGGCAGAAAAAAGCGGACTTCCGTATCCGGAAGTCCGCTCTGTTTTTCTTGCCGGGTCACGCATTCGGGAACACGACGCGGATGGTCGTGCCCGTGCCGGGCGTGCTCTCGAGCTCGATGCGGCCGTGGTGATACTGCACGGCGTGCTTGACGATCGACAATCCGAGGCCCGTGCCGCCGGACGCCTTGGAGTGGCTCTTATCCACGCGGTAGAAGCGCTCGAACACGCGGCTCTGATGCTCCGGCGCGATGCCGATGCCGGTATCGGCAACAGTGATGCTGCTGCCGCCGGCATCGGCGGCGACCGTCACGTCCACGCGGCCGCCGCCGCGGTTATACTTGATGGCGTTGTCGCAGAGGTTATAGACGACCTCGTAGAGCAGGCGGCGGACGCCGGGAATGACGGACGGCTGGCCCGTGACGCTGACCGTCACATCGCGCGCGGCCGCGGCGTCGTGCAGGTTCTCCGCCGCCTCCTGCGACACGGCGAGCAGATCGACCGGTTCCGTCGGCATAGCGTCGCCCTCATCGAGCTGGGACAGGCGGATGATGTCATCGATGAGCGTGACGAGACGCGCGGCCTCGGCGTGAATGTGGCCGACGAAGCGCGGCAGGTCGTCAGGGCGGACCATGCCGTTTTCGATCAGTTCGGCGCTGCCGATAATGCCCTGCAGCGGCGTTTTGAGCTCGTGCGAGACATTCGCCGTGAACTCCCGGCGGTTGCGCTCGGCAAATTCCTGCTCCGTGATGTCGAAGGCCAGGATGACCGTACCGAGCAGTTTCCCGTCGGACGTGATGCGGCTGATGTCGAACTGATACACGCGGCCCGCGCGCTCGGCGCGCACCTCGCTGTGCCCGTCGCCGGCGGCGGCCTGAATGGCGGCGCTGATCTCGTGGCTGCGCTCGACGGTGAGAAAGTCCTTGCCCACGCACTGCGCGTCCGCACTGAAGAGCGTCTGCGCCGCGGCGTTGATGCTCAGGATGCTGCCGTGCTCGTCGAGCAGGACGAGGCCCTCGCGCATGCTGCCGGTGATCTGCGTGAACTCATCGGTCTTTTCGCGCAATTCGCGCAGCTGCGTCTGGATCTCGACGTGCTGGCGGTGGATGCGCTTGAGCAGCGGGGAGAGCTCCTCATAGGCATTGTTGTCGAGCGGGTGCTCAAGGTCGAGGCTGTTGAGCGGGTCAACGATGCGCCGCGACAGCCGCCTGGCCAGCAGGCCCGAGAGGATGAGCGCCACGATGAGCACGATCAGCAGCGGCTGGATCATGCCGACGGCGATCATGCCGACCGTCGCGCGGCTGATGGAGATGCGCAGCACCGTACCGTCGTCCAGGCGCTGGGCATAGTACATGGTCTTTTCCATGAGCGTCGAGGAATAGCGCGTGCTCTCGCCGGTGCCGGTAGTCAGCGCCTGGCTGACCTCGGCGCGCGAGGCGTGGTTCTCAAGGCTTTCGGCGTCGGTCCTGGTATCGTACAGAACGCTGCCGTCAGCCGCGATCCACGTCAGGCGGCAGCGGTCGGCCGTCAGCCGGGACAGATAGTCCGTGCCGCCGTCCTCAACGGCCGCCGCGGCGAGGCTCAGCTCGTTGCGCAGCTGGTTTTCCTCCACGCCGCCGAAGTAATCGTACAGGAAGCCCATGATGATCAGCAGGCTCGCCAGCAGTACGCACCCGGCCACGAGCAGGATCGATTGAAAAATCTTTTTGGTCATGTCGTTGCCTCCATGCGGTAGCCAACATTGCGCACCGTTTCGATCCGCCGTCCGTAGGGGCCGAGCTTCTGACGGAGCGTCCGGATGTGCATGTCGACCGTGCGGGTCTCACCGCAGTAGTCCATGCCCCAGATTTCCTGAAAGAGCTGGTCGCGCGTGAACGCCATGCCCGGATGGGACAGAAACAGGCGCAGAAGTTCAAATTCTTTATACGTAAGCGCGACGCGCGCGCCGTCGACCGTGACCGTGTGTGCGTTCAGATCCACGACGAGCCCGCCGCTGCGCAGCAGATGCGCAGCCTTTTCCGGCTGGCAGCGGCGCAGCACCGCCTTGACGCAGGACACGAGCTCCATCACGCCGAACGGCTTGACGAGGTAGTAGTCCGCGCCGAGGTCGAGGCCGCGGATCCTGTCATACTCCGCGCCCTTGGCCGTGGCCATGACGACCGGGATGGTGCGCAGCTCCGCAGACGCCTTCATGCGCTGCAGCAGCTCGATGCCGTCCACGCCGGGCAGCATCACGTCGAGCACGACCAGATCGGGCTTCTCCGTCTGGAGCGCCGACCAGAACAAGACACCGTCGGCAAAGCCGCGGGCGTCAAACCCCGTGGACGAGAGCGTATAGACCTCAATGTCGCGGATGCTGGCGTCGTCCTCCACACACCAGATCATGGATTACCCCTCCTTGTGCACCCCGGTGACCGAGAAGATCACCCACTCGGCGATGTTCGTCGCGTGGTCGCCGATGCGCTCGAAGTATTTGGCGATCATGAGCAGGTCGAGCGCGTACTCCCCGTCTTCGGGATGGGCGGCGATCTTGTCGATCAGCCGGCGCTTGACCTCGTCGAAGGCGTTGTCCACGACATCGTCCTCGGCAATGACCGTCTCTGCCAGCATTGTATCACGCTGAACGTAAGCGTCAACACTTTCCGTGACCATATGGATGGTCGAGCGGGCCATTTCGCGCAGCAGATCGTCATTTTCCGCCGAACGGCCGGCGAGAAACTGGATGATCTCCGCAATGTCCTCGGCCTGGTCGCCAATGCGCTCCATGTCCGTGATCATCTTCAGCGCGGCCGAGATCTGGCGCAGGTCGCGCGCGACGGGCTGCTGCTGGAGCAGGAGCTTGAGGCACAGCGACTCGATGTTGCGCTCTTTCTGGTCGATCTCGGCATCGAGCGGCGCGACCTTCTTTGCCAGCTCCGGATCTGCCTCCGTGAGGGCCTTGGACGCGAGTGCGATGACCTCCTCGCACAGTGCGCCCATCTCGATCATCTCCTTGTTCAGGAGCGCGAGCTGTTCATCAAACCGGCTTCTCATTAGCCAAACCTCCCTGTGATGTAATCCTCCGTGCGCTGATCCTGCGGCTGCGAGAACAGCTGCTGCGTGTCATCGCACTCGACGAGCTCGCCGAGCAGGAAAAACGCCGTGCGGTCGGAGATACGCACCGCCTGCTGCATGTTGTGCGTGACGATGACGATCGTGTACTGCTCCTTGAGCTGCATGGCCAGCTCCTCGATCTTCGACGTGGAGATGGGGTCGAGCGCGCTCGTGGGCTCATCCATGAGCAGCACCTCCGGCTCGACCGCGAGCGCGCGGGCGATGCACAGACGCTGCTGCTGGCCGCCGGAGAGGCCGAGGGCATTTTTCTTCAGGCGGTCTTTCACCTCGTCCCAGATGGCCGCGCCGCGCAGGGACTTTTCGACGATCTCGTCGAGCTTTGCACGGTTTTTGATACCGTGCGTGCGCGGGCCGTAGGCGATGTTGTCGTAGATGCTCATCGGAAACGGGTTCGGCTTCTGAAAGACCATGCCGATCTCGCGCCGCAGCTCGTTGACGTCCGTGCCGGCGGCAAAAATGTCCTGATCGCGGTAGCGCACATCGCCCGTGATCTTCACGCCCGGGATGAGGTCGTTCATGCGGTTGAGCGTTTTGAGAAACGTAGATTTGCCGCAGCCGGACGGCCCGATGAGCGCCGTGATGCTCTTTTCGGGGATATTCATACTGATATCGTGCAGCGCCTGATGGTCCCCGTACCAGAGGTTCAGGCTCTGGGCTGTCATAATGTCACTCATAGACTTCTTTTCCTCCTGAAGTATCGCTCAACGAGCGTTGCCGCGCCGTTGATGAGCAGTGTAAGGATCATCAAAATGGCGGCGATGGCAAAGGCCACATTGAACTGGCCCTGCTCTTTGGCGTAGACGTAAAGCGCGACGGTGAGCGTGGCGCCCGCGCTGCTCAGCCCCTCAAAGAAGCCGTTGAGCGCGTGGGCAAAGCCCGCCGTGAACAGCAGCGCGGCCGACTCGCCGAGGATACGGCCGACAGACAGGATGCAGCCGGTGATGACGCCGTCCACACAGCCGGGCAGCACCACGGTGCGGATGACGCGCCACTTACCCGCGCCGAGACCAAAGGCACCCTCGCGGTAGCTCTGCGGCACGGTCTTTAAGCTCTCCTGCGTGGTGCGCATGATGGTCGGCAGGTTCATGATGACGAGCGTGAGCGCGCCGGCCAGCAGCGATGTTTTCATGTTCAGAAACTGGCAGAAAAACAACATGCCCACAAGGCCGTAGATAATGGACGGGATGCCCGAGAGCGTCTCGGCCGCATACTCGATGGCGCCGATGAGCCGGCGGTTCGTGGCGTACTCGGTCAGATAGATGGCCGCGCCCACGCCGAGCGGCAGGACGATGAGCAGCGTGGCGATGACGATATAGAGCGTATTGAGAATGTCCGGCAGGATGCCGATGCGGTCGGAGAGGTAGCTCGGTGCGGTGGACAGCAGCGTCCACGACACGTTCGGCAGGCCCTTGATGAGCACATAGGCGATCAGAAACAGCACGAGCGCCGCCGTGATGACGGCCGCCGCGCCCATGAGGATGCGCATGGTGAGGATATAAGCCCTGCGGCCGCCGGAAATGGCTTTCTTTTTCATTTGTCCCCCTCCTTATTGCGCTTGAGGAAGAAATTGAGCGTGGCGTTGATGAGCATGATGAACAAAAACAGCACCAGCGCGATGGAAAACAGCGCCTGCCGCTGCAGGCCGCCGGAGTAGGACATTTCGCTCGCGACGGCAGTGGTCAGAAAGCGCACGCTCTGAAACAGCGTCGGCATGTTCGGCACGTTGCCCGACACCATCATGACGGCCATGGCCTCGCCGATGGCACGGCCGACGCCGAGCACGACGGCGGCGGCGATGCCGCTCCTGGCCGCCGGAACGGAGACCTTGAAGTACGTCTCGATCGGCGTCGCGCCGAGTGCGAGCGACGCGTCCTCATACTCGGGCGGCACGGCCTCGAGCGCGGTGACGGATACCTTGATGATCGACGGCAGGATCATGATCGCCAGCACGATAATGGCGGCGAGCAGGCTCGCGCCGTCCGCCAGGTGGAACACCTTGCGGATGCCCGGTACGAGCACGAGCATACCCACAAGACCGTAGACGACCGACGGGATGCCGGCAAGCAGGCTCACGGCTGATTCGAGCACGGTCTTGAGCCGTGGCGGAGCGACCTTCGCCAGATACACGGCTGTCAGGAAGCCCAGCGGCACGCCGAGCACGATGGCCCCGGCCGTGCCGTATACACTTGTCAGAATGAACGGCAGAATGCCGTACGACGGCTCTGCCGCCGTGGATGCCCACGTCTTGCCGAACAGGAACGAGACGAGCCCGATCTGCCGGATGGCGGGGATGCCGGAGACGATCAGGTACACACTGATGAGCAGCACACACCCGACGGTGATGAGGCCAAGGAGCAAAAACACGCCATGCACGACCGTCTCCAGAACTTGAGATCTCTTTTTCATATCAGCACCTCTGTATATGCGAAAGGCGGCTGGTCTCCAGCCGCCTGTACGCTTGTCTGTGGCTCAGGCCACCGGGACTGCGCCCGCCGCGGAGATGATGGACGCGGCGTCCGCAGAGGTCGCGAAGTCGAAGAACTTCTGCGCGGTCTCGCTCAGGGCAGCGCCTTCCTTCGTCACAAGGACGAACGGACGCTGCACGAGATAGGTGCCGTCTTTGACGGTTGCTTCCGTCGGGGCCACACCGTTGACGGTCAGGGCCTTGACGCTGTCCTTGATGGCAGCCAGGGAGGCATAGCCGATCGCGTTCGGGTTCTGGGACACGGTGGTGATGACATCGCCCGTGGAAGTCAGCTCCTGACGGTACTGGCAGGCGTCCTTGGTCTCGGTGATGGACTCGAATCCGTCACGCGTACCGCTGCCGGCCTCGCGGCCGATGAGGACGATCTCGGCATCCTCGCCGCCGACATCCTTCCAGTTGGTGATCTCACCGGTGTAGATCTTGGCGATCTGCTCCAGGCTCAGATCCTTGACGGGGTTCTGGGGGTTGACGATGATGGCGATGCCGTCGAGCGCAACGATGGTCTCCTTCAGGCCGGAGGCCTTCTCGTCGTCCTTGAGCGCGCGGCTCGACAGGCCGATGTCGCAGCGGCCTTCGGAGACGGCCTGGATGCCGGAGCCGGAGCCAGTCGGGTTATAGGTGAAGGTCGTGCCCGAGTTTGCCTCCATGAAGGATTCGCCCAGCGCGCCGATGACTTTTTCCATCGAGGTGGAACCGTCGGTCGAGACTGTGCCGCCGGTGGTCGTGCCGTTGTCATTCGCCTTCTGGCCGCAGCCCGCGAACAGCGAGAGCGCCATGACGGCAGCACACAAAACAGTGATGATCTTTTTCAAGATGAAGTGCTCCTTTCGAACTTCAATTTTGATTCTGGTTTTTTGTTCCCTACGCTTCACAGAATACGCAGGGGATGTAAAAACGAAAAGAGCGCTTATGTAAAATGCGTGTAAAATTGTAAAATACCGCAGCGATGCGTAATTTTCTCTTTGCTTATGAACAATTCTCGGCATATTTGTATATAAACGGGCGAATCCGGAACATCCGTCAGCGAAAAATTGTGAAGAAAACTGTGCAACTTTTTATCCCCCCAGGGTGCTTACGCGGCTGCTGCCCGTCCGGTATACTGGTGGCAGCGCTCCGGAAACGGGGCAAACAACAGAAAATGAGGATGGAATGTATGAAAAAACGCAACATCATCTGCCTGCTGCTGGCAGTCCTGACGCTGCTGTCCTGCGCAGCCTGCGGCGGGAAAACAAATACCGGCGACACTGCCGGCACCCGCACGATCACAGACGGCAAAAACCGCACCGTGTCCGTCCCCGAAAAGGTAGAGCGCATCGTGTGCGTCGGTGTCGGCGCGCTGCGCTACAGCTGCTATGTCGGCGCGGCTGACCGCGTGGTCGGCGTGGAGGACTATGAGACCAAGGCCGGCATGAGCCGCCTGTATAACTATGTGAACTTCGACAAATTCAAGGACCTGCCCGTCACCGGCACGAACGGCGAGCCGTATGTGGAGCAGATCATCGACGTCGCGCCGCAGGTCATCGTCATGAGCGCCTATGCCTCATGCGACGCAGATGAGCTGTCCGGCAAGACCGGCATCCCGGTCTTTGTCGTGCCCGGCAGCGACACCACGCTCGACGATGCGGCCTATGAGACCATCCGTCTGCTCGGCGAGCTCTACGGGCTGGAAACGCGCGCGCAGGAGCTGACCAAGTACCTCAAGTGCATCCAGACCGACCTCGACACGCGCACGGCCAAGATTGCAGACGATCAGAAGCCGTCCGTCTATGTCGGCGGCGTGTCCTTCAAGGGGCAGCACGGCTTTGAGGGCACGGAGGCAGGCTACGGCCCGTTTGCGCTCATCCACGCCAAAAACCTCGCCGACACGACCGGGCAGACCGGCGCGTTCAACATCGACACTGAGCAGGTGCTCGCCTGGGACCCGGATGTGATCTTCCTGGACTTTAATGGTATGCCCCTGATCAACGAAGATTATCAGGCCAACCCGGCTTTTTATAACAGCCTCACCGCCGTGCGCAGTGGCAAGGTCTACTCGCAGATCTCGTTCCGCTCCTCGGCCTCCAATCTGGAGACAGCGCTGGCCGATGCCTATTATGCCGCCTGTGTGCTGTATCCGGAGCAGTTTGCCGACATCGACCCCGAGACCAAGGCCAGCGAGATCTTCACGGAGCTGCTCGGCTCCGACCCCTATCCCGATCTGAAGGAGGCCGGGTATGCATTCCGTGCCATCACACTCGGCGAGTAAGCCGCACGATTCCGACTACAGCCGCAACCGCGCCAGAAGCATCCGCTTTCTGATCCTGCTGGCAGCCATTCTGGCGCTCGCGTTCTTTCTGTCGCTGCGCGCCGGGTCCTACAACACGCCAGCCGCCGAGCTCATCCGGGGCATCTTCGGCCGGGCATCGGACGCGAAGATCAACCTCGTCATCCGCAACAACCGCCTGCCGCGCATCTGCACTGCCATGGTCGCCGGCGCGGGGCTGGGGCTGGCCGGGTGCATTCTGCAGGCCGTGCTGCGCAATCCGCTGGCCTCGGCCTCCACGCTCGGCGTATCGCAGGGCGCAACATTCGGCGCAGCCGTCGCCATCATCGGCCTCGGCCTGAGCCAGGCCGGCAGCTGGGCCATCCCGCTGTGCTCATTTCTCGGCTCGCTGCTCGTCGCGGCCGTCATTCTGGGGCTGAGCCAGTTCAAGCAGATCTCCTCGGAGGGCATTGTGCTCGCCGGCGTCGCCATCAGCTCCATGCTGACCGGTGCGACCACGCTGCTGCAGTACTTTGCCGACGAGGTCGCGCTCTCGTCGCTCGTGTTCTGGACGTTTGGCGACCTCGGCAGTACGGACTGGCAGTCTCTGCGCGGCATGGCGCTGGCCGTGCTGGTGCTGATCGGCTACTGTTACCTGCACCGCTGGGACTATAATGCCCTGCTCTCCGGCGAGGAGACGGCGCTGAGCCTCGGCATTCACGTCCGGCGGCTGACGCTGACGAACGTCGTGCTCACGTGCTTTGTCTGCTCGGTGATCGTGTCGCACGTCGGCCTTATCAACTTCATCGGCCTCGTCGCGCCGCACATCGTGCGCATGGTCGTCGGCAACAACTATATCTATCTCATCCCCGGCTCCGTACTCGCCGGCGCAGCGCTGCTGCTGCTGAGCGATCTGGCCGCGCGCGTGGTCATCATGCCCGTCATTCTGCCGATCGGCGCGCTGACAGCGTTTCTTGGCGGCCCACTGTTTTTGTACCTGCTGTTCAAGGGGAGGGGCCGGACATGATTTGTGTGGACCATCTCTGCTATCACTACAAAGGCGGGCGGCCAATCCTCCGCGACGTGAGCTTCGAACTGGAGGACGGGCGCTTTCTGGCCGTGCTCGGCAACAACGGCGTCGGTAAGAGCACACTGCTTAAGTGTATGAACCGCATCCTCACGGCTGACAGCGGGCACTGCCGCATCGACGGCGAGGATCTGCTCACACTCTCCCACCGGGAGATCGCAAAGCGCGTGGCCTTCGTGGCACAGCACGTGCCCGACACGCAGATGACCGTGCACGACATGGTCATGCTCGGGCGGCGTCCCTACATGACCTGGGGCGTAACGGAGCACGACCACCACGTCGTACACGAGGCCATGCGCTATCTGAATCTGGAGGATATGCGCGGCCGGTTCCTCAACCGGCTCTCCGGCGGCGAGCGGCAGAAGGTCATGCTCGCCCGTGCGCTGGCGCAGGAGCCGACGCTCCTGCTGCTGGACGAACCGACCAGCAATCTCGACATCCGCAATCAATATCAGGTGCTGCAGATCACGCGCGACCTGTGCCGCGAGCAGAATCTCACGGCGATGATCGTCATCCACGACCTGAACCTCGCGCTGCGGTTCTGTGACCGCTTTCTGCTGCTGCGCGAAGGAGCAGTGTACCGCTATGGCGGCGCGGAGATCTTTGATGCCGACGCCCTGCGGGACGCCTACGGCGTGACGGGCAGCATCGTGGACGTGCAGGGGCAAAAGCTCGTGCTCATCGACGACGAAGAAAAGGAGACAAGATCATGACCAACTGGGAGACCTGCGTACAATTTCACGGCCACGCCTGCGGCGGGCTGACGATCGGTTACAAGGCCGCGTGCTACGCCGCCGAGCTGCTGGAGCTGAGCTTTTCCGGTGACGAGCAGGTCGTGTGCATCGCGGAAAACGATGCCTGCGGCGTGGACGCCATTCAGGCGCTGCTCGGGTGCAGCATCGGCAAGGGCAACCTGCTGTTTCACATGCGCGGCAAGCAGGCATTTTCGTTTTATAACCGCGCCACGGGCAAGTCCGTTCGCCTGGTGCTCCGGCCGCGGCCGGAGGGGATGACGCGCGAGGAGTCGTTCGACTACTTCCAGGCGCAGGAGCCGGCCGACCTGTTCGACGTCAAGCCGGCGACCATCGCGCTGCCGGAGAAGGCGAAGCTCTTCGACTCGTACCGCTGCGCGTGCTGCGGCGAGGTGACGGGCGCCAACTGGATCCGCCTCGTCGGCGGGCAGAAGCTGTGCCTCGACTGCGCCGGGAGCTACGACCGGTTCGACGTATAAACGCAGAAAGATCCCCGGCTTCCGAAACGGAAGCCGGGGATCTGCATTTCAGACATCGTGGCCGCGCAGCAGTGCGAGCTGGTAAAACGCAACGGCGCTCGCCGCGGCCACATTGAGCGAATCGACCCCGTGTGTCATGGGGATGCGCACCGTGTAATCGCACGCAGCGATCGTGTCTGCTGCCAGCCCATCCCCCTCCGTGCCGAGCACGATGGCGAGACGCGGCACGGCGCGCAGGCGCTTATCGTCAATACGCAGCGAATCGTCCCGCAGCGCCATGGCCGCCGTCTGAAAGCCGAGCGCGTGCAGCATCTCCTGCCAGTCGGTGTCTGCGGGCAGGTACGTCCACGGCACCTGAAAGACCGTCCCCATGCTCACCCGCACGGCCCGGCGGTTGAAGGGGTCACAGCAGGTGGGGGAGAGGAGGACCCCATCCACATGGAGGGCGGCTGCCGAGCGGAAGATGGCTCCCACGTTGGTGGTGTCTACGATGCCTTCCAATACCGCCACCCGCCGGGCGCCGGCGCATACGTCCTCCACCGTAGGCAGGGCCGGCCGGCGAAAGGCGCACAACACCCCCCGGGTGAGGGCATACCCTGTGAGGGAAGCCAGCACGTCCCGGGCGCCTGTGTAGACCGGGGCCGGTTCGCAGCGGGGAAGAAGCTCCCGGGCGGGGCCCTCCAGCTGGCGCTCCTCCATCAGCAGGGCCAGGGGCGTGTAGCCAGCGTCCAGGGCCAGGGCAATGACTTTGGGGCTTTCGGCAATGAAGACCCCCTTCTCCGGTTCCAGCTTGTTGCGCAGCTGGGCTTCGGTGAGCCGGGCGAACACGTCCAGCCGGGGGTCGTTGGCATCGGTGATGGGAATGATATGGGCCATGGCGGGTGCCTCCCATGGAGAGAATGATAGAATACTTGGATTATAATATACTTTGCCCTGCCCGGTCAAGGCAGGGGCCTAGGACAAGGGGAAAAACGGCCGCCACACCTCT
>ENA-ORTY01004075-ORTY01004075.1-human-gut-metagenome-genome-assembly--contig:-NODE-4075-length-11836-cov-7.224599_pt1 | contig 11836 bp, 10 predicted proteins | sample MGYA00241917_ERZ509198 | MGnify/ENA primary metagenome ERZ509198 (study PRJEB26280, sample SAMEA2338857) | human gut metagenome | biome: human gut; feature: human-associated habitat; material: faeces...
GGCGGAACACGCACGCGCGCCGCTGGGTATCCGCCTCGTCAAACACAATCGCATAGCCCGCGTCGTCATGCGCGTGGCCGCGCGCGATCTTCCGCGCCAGACCGGCGGAAAACAGGCTCGCGCGCCACGCCGCCTTCATGCGCGCCGTCGGCTTGGCCTCGTTGTCGATCACCGTCACCTGACGATAGCACACGTGCAGCCGCTCGCCCGCGCAAATCGGGCGCACGGCGATGATGTGATTCAGCGGAATTTCCACCACGCTGGTCGTACTGTCGCCCAGCTTGCGCTCCAGCACGAGCGTTTCCTGCTTGAGCGTATACGCGCTGGAAGCGACCGTCCGCCGCATAAACAGCGCCAGCGTCATCACCGCGTAGAGGTAAAACAGCACGTTGAGCAGCCCCATGCCCGTCGCCGCAATCAGCAGATTGCAGACAATCTGCGCCAGCGCAAGCCGCAGCACGACGGAAGCCACGCCCAGCGCAAATCCCTTGCCCGTCACCGGGCGCGCCCGGTTCACCTGCTGCGCGCGAATTTCCTCCACCATCGTCCGTGTCCCCCTGTCAATCGTCCGCCAGACCGTTTTCTTCCATGAAATCCTGTCGGGCTTCCATGTATGCGTCCAGCATCTGCGCGATTCTGCCGATTTCGCCGTCGTCCTCAAGGCCGTCGGTCATTTCGGCGAAGAGCGCTTCAAATGCGTCGTCCTCGTCGTATTCGCCATCGCCCATCAGCCCATCGTCGTCGAGCACCCCGGTTTCATGCATATAGCGCATGTCCGCCTCGATGGCGCGCCGCGCAAAGGCTTCCGCCGCGTCGGGCGCGGCTTTCGCCGCCTTGCCGATGGCTTTGCCGATCTGGCGAACGGCCGCGTCGAAGTCATAGCCCTGCATCACATTGTCCATGCTCAGCCCTCTTCGCTCAGCAGGTTCTGATACTGCATCACCAGTTCCGCGAAGTAATCCAGCGCGTCGCAGACCGGCTTCGGCGTGGACATATCCACGCCTGCGACCTTCAGCTCCTCGATCGGGGCCATGCTGCCGCCCAGCGTCAGGAACCGGCGATAGGCCGCCAGCTTCTCCTTGTCGCCGTCGAGAATCCCGCGGGAGAGCGTCACTGCCGCGCAGAAGCTCGTCGCATACTTATAGACATAGAACGAATTATAGAAGTGCGGGATGCGCATCCACTCGTAGGCCACTTCCCGATCGACCTTGCACGCGCCGCCGTAATAGAGCTTGTTGAGGTCATAATACATCGCGCTCAGGCTGTCGCGGGTCAGGCTCTCGCCGCTCTCCGCCATGCAGTGCGCCTTGTACTCGAACTCCGCGAACATCGTCTGGCGGAACACCGTCGTGCGGAAATGCTGGAGCAGCGAACCGATCAGCGCGATCTGCGCCTGCTTATTGCCCGCGTACTGCTCGCGCAGGTATTCGGAGAGCAGGATCTCGTTGCAGGTGGAAGCCACCTCGGCGACAAAGATCGTGTAATCCGCCTTGGCGAACGGCTGATTCTTGTTGGAATAGAAGCTGTGCATCGCGTGACCCATCTCGTGGCAGAGGGTGGACAGGCCGTCATACGTGTTCTTGTGGTTGAGCAGCACATAAGGCGTGGTGCGGTACGCGCTGCCGCAGCTATACGCGCCGGAACGCTTGTTCTTCGTCTCGTACACGTCGATCCAGCGCTCCGGGAGCGCGCGGCTCGCGTCCTTCACGTAATCCTCGCCCAGCGGCTTGACCGCTTCCAGGAACACCTTGAACGCTTCCTCGACGTCCATGCCGATTTCAAAGCTGTTCTCCGCTTCCGCGTACAGGTCGTACATGTGCAGAACCGGCACGCCGAGCTGCTCCTTCTTGACGGAAAGATACTCGTTCAGCGTCCCGATGCCGCCGTGCACCGCCTCGATCAGGCTGTCGTACACCTTTTCGTCGATCTCATCCGGGAACATGGCGGCCTGACGGCTGCTGTCAAAGTGATGCGCGCGGCTGTTGAAGATATCGGCCTTGACCTGACCGGCGTAGGTCGCGGCAATCGTGTTGCCGAACTTGTTGTAGCCGTTCATAATGTTGGTATAAGCCGCCTTGCGCACGGCGCGATCCTTGCTGGAGAGCAGGGAGAGCAGGCGCGCGTCCGTCAGCTGCACCTTTTCGCCGTTTTCGCCGCGGGTCTTGCCCAGATTCATATCGGCGTAGGAGAGCATTTCATAGGCGGTTGCCGCCGCGTTGCAGGCGTCGCTCGCCATGGCCATCAGCTTTTCCTCGCTGGCCGTCAGCGTGTGCGCCTTCATGCGCAGCACGCCGGAGAGATAGCGGTCGTATTCCGCAAACGCCGGGTCTGCGATCATCTTCTCGATTTCGCCCTCTTCAAGCGCCAGCAGCTCCGGCTCCATGAACGAGCAGGCCGCCGCCACAACGCCCGCCAGCGTGCCCGCGCGGTCGCTCATCGCCTGATATTTCGCGTTCGTGCTGTCCTCGTTGTTTTTCATCATCGCATACGCATGCAGCGCGAAAAACGTCTCGTCCATCCGCATCATCGCGGTCAGCGCGTCGAGCACGGCCTCGCGCCCATGGCTCAGCGTGCCCGCGCGCTTGCCAAACGCCTCGGCCTGCGCCTTGACATCGGCAAAAGCCTCCTCCCACGCCTCGTCGCTGGCGTAAATCCGGGTCAAATCCCACGTATAGCGCGGGTCAACGGTCTCTCTGGTCAGTTCCTTTTCCATATGTCAAACACCCTTTCTCTCCTTCCGTCTTGCTGCCATAAAGCAGCTCGACCGGAATCATTAAATCAAGAATTTCAGTTATTCTTTTATTTGTGGTCGTCCTTAATTCTTCAGGCTCTGGAGCGGCGCGGGGATGCGTCCGCCGCGCGCGATAAAGGCTTCCGCCGAATACGGGCTGACGCGCATGATGGGCGCGCGCCCGAACAGGCCGCCAAATTCCACCTCGTCGCCGACCGTCTTCCCCGGCGCGGGAATGATGCGCACGGCGGTCGTCTTGCTGTTGACCATGCCGATGGCCGCTTCATCCGCGATGATGGCGGCAATCGTCGAGGCCGGCGTATCGCCCGGCACGGCGATCATGTCCAGACCGACCGAGCACACGCAGGTCATCGCCTCCAGCTTTTCCAGGCTGAGCGCCCCGCGCGCGGCGGCGTTAATCATGCCGATATCCTCGCTGACCGGGATAAACGCGCCGGAAAGGCCGCCGACATGGCTCGAAGCCATCACGCCGCCCTTCTTCACCGCGTCGTTGAGCAGCGCCAGCGCCGCGGTCGTGCCGTGGCAGCCGCAGACCTCAAGCCCCATCTCTTCGAGGATGTGCGCCACGGAATCGCCCATCGCGGGCGTGGGCGCAAGGGAGAGATCGACGATGCCGAACGGCACGTTCAGCCGCGCGGAAGCCTCTCTGGCGATCAACTGCCCTACGCGCGTGATCTTGAACGCCGTGCGTTTGATCGTCTCGGCCACCACGTCAAACGGCTGCCCCTTCGCCTCGTTTTCCAGCGCGCGCTTGACCACGCCGGGGCCGGAAATGCCCACGTTGATGCAGCAGTCGCCCTCGCCCGGCCCGTGGAACGCGCCCGCCATAAACGGGTTATCCTCCACGGCATTGGCAAAGACGACCAGCTTCATGCAGCCGGAAGCGTCCGTGTCCGCCGTCGCGGCGGCGATATCCTTCACCGCCTGCCCGCACAGGCGAACCGCGTCCATGTCAATGCCCGCGCGCGTGGACGCCACGTTGACCGACGAGCAGACGCGCTCCGTCGTGGAGAGTGCCTCCGGCAGGGACGCGATCAGCGCGCGATCCGAAGCGGTCATGCCCTTCTGCACCAGCGCGGTGTAGCCGCCGATGTAGTTCACGCCCGTCTCCTTCGCCGCGGCGTCCATCGCGCGCGCAACCACCACGGGATCGCCGCAGGCCGCCGCCACAAGGCTCGCGGGCGTGACAGAAATGCGCTTGTTGACAATCGGAATACCGAACTCGCGTTCCAGCGCCTCGCCCGTCCTGACCAGATCCTTCGCCTGCGTGGTGATGCGGTCGTAGACGTTCCGATAGAGAATATCCCGATCCGGATGCACACAGTCATAGAGCGAAATGCCCATCGTAATCGTGCGGATATCGAGCTTTTCCTCGGTAATCATCCGCACCGTCTGCAAAATTTCAGATGTATTGATCATCTCGTTCCTCCATCAGATGCGGTGCATCGCGTCGAAGATTTCGCTGCGCTGAATCCGAACCTGAAGCCCGAGCTCCGCGCCCAGCGCGGAAAGCGCCGCGGAGAGCGTGTCAAAATCGCTGAGCGAAACATCCACGATCATCATCATGTTGAACATGCCGGAAAGCACCGTCTGAGAGATATCCAAGATGTTCGCGTTGTGCGCGGCCAGCGCCGCGCTCACACGGGCGATAATGCCGATGGTATCGTTGCCGACGACGGTGACAACCGCCTTATTCTTTTTATCCATGGGAATGTCCTCCTCTGCTCTGCGCATGCCTGCTCGCCCGGTCGGCGGCAAAACCTGCCTCTTATTGTACCGCGTGGCGGGGAAAAAAGCAACCGCTCATTGCGCGTCGATCAGGCGCATGCAGCAGGCCGCAACCTCCTGCGGCGTGTCGCACAGGCAATCTGCCCCGGCCAGTTCTTCCCGGTCGCCCATGCCGTAGGTCACGCCGATGGCGTAAGCGCCCGCCGCGCGCGCGTTTTCGATATCCGTCACGCGGTCACCGACGACAATCACAATCGTCGCACCCGTTTCGCCCTGCCACTGGCGGATTCGCTGTGCCTTGGTCACGCCGCTGACAAAGCCGCTGTGCAGCGCGATATACGGCGATAGCGCGAAGGCCTCGATGCTGGCCTCGCAGTATCGCTGGCTTCCGTTGGTCAAAATGGCCAGCGTCGCGTGGGGTGCCAGCTCGTCAAGCATCCGAATCGTTCCGGGGAACATGCGACCCATCGTGCTCATCAGCTCCACGTCGTTCTGATCGACCAGCTTATCGTACAGCTCGCGCCTGTCCGGCCCGATGCCCATCACGCGGCAGACCTCGTCCGCGTCCGGCCCGTTGAAGCTGTCCGCCAGCTCGTCGGTAATCATGCCGTACCCCATCATCGCAAACACGCGCTTATAGCTTTCGCGCGCCATATCGCGGCTGTCCGCAATCGTTCCATCCAGATCAAAGACGATGAGCGCCGGGTGCTTTGCCGCGCGCAGATAAGCGCCGCATTCCTCGCCGCCGTGCATTCTCGTAGATTCCAACCCGCTCGGCCTCCTTTATTTTTTGAGTGATTTATGGGATTATTTCAGCCCTTTTTTTGTGAAACGGCCAAATTCTTCCGTTCGACCCTGTTCGACAAAGGTTTCGGTTGAGCCGCTCCCCGAAGTCTGTTATCATACATGTACTCCATCAGGAACATGCGCCGCATCGGCTCCCGCCGCGCCCGTCTGGCCGCAAAGGCTGGCCGGGCGCGGCCGATTGCACATTCCCATCCGTTTCAGAGAGGAGCACTTTATGCCGCCACTTTATACGCTTTCCTTCCAGCGTTCCCAGCTGGAAAACGCATATCTCTGCGTCGATGACGACAATCTGCTGTTTATGAGCCAGAGCCTTGACCAAATGATTCTTCGGGCGCAGCGCGTTCGAAAAGCCAACTTCCGCCGACTCGCGCTTTGCGCCAGAAGGCCGCATCAGCTGCGCGCTTCCTTGATAACGCCCTTTCGATAAGCCGTAATCAGCCGCATCAGGTCGTCAATGCGGCAGCGCAGATCCTCGCCGTCGTCCGTGTCGTCGATCAGCAGGCGATGCGGCATCCGCTTGACCAGGCTCTGCACGGAATGAATGTCCTGCTCGGCGGAAATCGCCGCTGCCGTCGATTCAAACGGCTGGTGCGCGACCAGATTCAATTCGTGCGAGGTGAATATGAGCGTGTACCCCGCGATGCCCGTCACCGGCTGATACGCGCGGGATAAGCCGCCGTCGATGACGAGCAGGCGGCCTCCGGCGCGAATCGGGCTTTCGCCCTGACCGAGCTTGACCGGCACATGGCCGTTGATGATGAACCCCGAATCGGATAAGCCGAATTCGCCGAGAATCCGCAGCGCGGTCTGCTCGTCGTTCTGGAAATCGTAATAGGGGTTTTTGTTTTCAACGTGCGTCGTCTTGTCCGCGACGAAATAGCGCTCGAACGTCGCCATCTTGTCCTTGCCGAACAGCGGCGAATTGGGGCCGCTGCCCAGATACCACAGAAAGTCCTGCCCGTCCTCGCGCTCCAGCGTGCCCGGCGTGGAGAAATAGCCCTGACGCGCCTTGACGTCCGCCGCGTCAATCGCCTCGCGCCCGCGCAGCGCCTCGTCCGTATGGACGGGAACCGCCGCGAAATCGCCGTTTTTCTCCATCGGGATGCAGCCATGATAGAGCAGATTGCCGTTGCAGCGCAGGTACATGCCGCCCGCGCTGTATAAAAACTGAACATGCCGCTGGAGCTTTTCGGAATGGGCAAATTCCAGCACCATGCGCTCCATCACCTCGCGTTCAAGCGGCGTGAGCGCATACGGATCGGCGGGGTCAATCGTCGGGAACGCGCAGCTTCGCAGCGGATACGCCTTTCCGTCGATCTCCACCGTCCTGTTTTCAAAATCAATGTGGTGCAGAATCCGACGGCTCTCCATGCGGTATTCCGGATGGCGGCTGAGCAGCTGCCCTTCGAGCTTGAATTGCAGAATGGCGGCGGCCTTGTGCATGCGCGCCAGCTCCATCTCGTCCTCGTGCAGCTCCTCGCCGTTGTCGCGCGGCAAAAACGCCTCGCACGGGTCATCCGCATAGCAGGCGGCGGCCAGCGTCGCCAGCGGGCGCAGCGAAATGCCGTAGCCGACCTCGAGCGTTTCCAGATTGCCGTATTTCACGGAGGTCACGATCACCTGCGCGATGCAGGCCTCCGAGAGCGCCGCCGCGCCCATCCACGCGATGTCGTGGTTGCCCCACTGCACATCGACCTGATGGTAGTTTTCCAGCGCGTCCATAATCAGATCGGCGCGCGGCCCGCGGTCAAAGATATCGCCGATAATGTGCAGCCTGTCGATGGCCAGCGCCTGAATCACGCCGCTGAGCGCGATAATCATCGCGTCGGACTGTCCGGTTTCCAGTATGGATTGCATCACCTCGCGGTAATAGCCCTCCTTGTCCGGCGTGTTGTCGCTGAGCAGCATTTCCTCCATCAGCGCGCCCATCCCTCTGGGCATCGCGTCGCGCACGCGCTTGCGGGTGTATTTCACCGAGCACATCCGGCAGACCTCGAGCAGCCGATAGATCGTCAGCCGATACCATTCCGCATTGACAATCCCTTGCTTTTTGAGCAGCGCCAGCTTCTCGTCCGGGTAATAGATCAGCGTGGAGAGCATGTCCCGCTCGTGGCTGGACAGGATATCGCCGTATAGGTCGTTGATCTTGCGCTTGATGACGCCGCTCGCGTTATGCAGAATATGCAGGAAGGCGGCGTGCTCGCCGTGAAGATCCGAAAGGAAATGCTCGGTGCCCTTGGGCAGGCGCAGCACGGCGCGAAGATGCGCCACCTCGGCGGACGCCTCCTGAATGGTTCGATACTGCTTGCGCAGCAGCTTCAAATAGCGGATTTCCTGCGGAGAAAAGCTCTCTCTCACAGTGGGACGCCTCCTTTTTTTCTGACACACGCGGCGCTCGCCGCATGCGAAACGCTCCGCTTTCACATCCGTCGTCGTAAGAGCCGAAATAAAAGCCGAGCGCGTTTTCCCCTTTTGCAGCAAACGTCCGAGGCAAAACAGACGAGCGGTCTGTTTCGCCTTGGACGCTTTTTTCATGGTTTACTTAGCGCGGGCGATGCACTCCACCTCGATGGAAAGCCCCATCGGCAGCGCGGAAACCTCCACGCAGGTTCTCGCCGGATAATCCGGGCCGAACACCTCGGCGTAGAGCTTGTTGACCTCGCCGAAATCCGCCATGTTGGTCAGATAAACCGTCGTCTTGAGCACATCGGCCGTGTCCGCGCCCAATTCGCCGAGCACGGTTTTGATGTTTTCAAACGCCTGAGCCGCCTGCGCCAGCGTGCCGCCCTCCGGCGCCTTGCCGGTCTGCGGATTCACGCCGATCATGCCGCTCAGGTAAATCACGCCGCCGTAAATCGTCGCCGTGGAATACGGTCCGAGCGCCGCCGGACCCTTTTTCGTCTTAAAGCAAACCTTTTCCATGTTGTTTTCCTCCCTGTATATTTGATTTGTTTTTTTCCTTAATCCCTTCGCTGAACGCCGACGTAGACAATCTGCGCCGCCGCGTCGTATGTATCCTCCGAGATGATCTCGGTCTGCTCCGTGCTTTCATTGATCCGCTTCACCGTCGCGCGGCAGCCGGGCATCGCCTCGCCCACGGGGATGCGCTCGTCGGTATACGTCGCGTAGCGTCCCTCGCTGTCGCGCACATAGACGGGCTCATCCGGCGCGTCGATCGTCTCTATTTCGCTTTCAAGCGCAAACCGACCGTCCGTCGGCTGGCCGATGAGCTGAAGCTCCATCGTCTGTCCGTCGTCCGTGCCGTAAACGCGCGCCGTCAGGAACAGCGGCGTCTGCGTATTGTTGACAAAGACCAGATCCAGCCCCCGATCGGAGACCGCCGCCTCCTGCCCTGCCTCGCAATAGGGAACGGGATAGACCGCCGCGCTGCGCTCCGCAACCTCCAGTCCGCCGAGCAGCGCCAGACGATACAGCGCCGTGGACACCTGACAGACGCCGCCGCCGATGCCGGAGACATCCTGCCCGTAGGCCGGTTCTTCCGCCTGCACATAGCCGGATTCATCCGTGCGCAGACCGACGGTCTGGTTGAAGGAAAGGCGCTCGCCCGCTTCAAGCCGCACGTTCTGGAACTGCGCCGCCGCCAACGCCGCGTTCTCCTGCGCCGCCGCGCTGCCGGAAAGCGGCATGACCACCCTCGCGCGCAGCACCGTTGCGTTTTCAAGCTCCGCGCGGTAGACATTGGGCGATATCTCCTTCGGCTGAAGCGCTTCCGTCCCCGGCGACAGGCTCAAAATGGCCGCTTCCATCCGCGCGCGGATGGCGTCTGTGTCCAATTCCAGCCCGGTCTGCTCATCCGTAAAGCGGAACGGCTCGCTGTTGCCCTGCACATAGGTCACGGTCGCATCCACGCTGGCGCGGTCAACCTGCGCCTTGATATCGCTCAAAAACGCATCCGCTGCATTCATGTCATACGTCAGCACCGGCTTTTCCGCGCGTCCGTTCCCGCGAAGGGACAGCATCGCCAGATACCGCGTGAGCATATTCCCGTCGCGGCCAATCTGCCAGAGCGGATCGAGCGTCGCGGCGACATCGACGGAAAGCGAAATCGCCGCGCTGTCCAGCGTATAGGTTTGGTCGCCCCACGTCAGCGTATACCGCCATGCGTCAACCGCGTCGTCGGTCAGCATCGCCAGCGCCGCCGCCCCCTCCTGCGCCGTCAACCCGCCAAGCGCATAGCCGGAAACCGTCGTTCCCGGCAAAAACGTGTCGCTGTATGGCGCGGTCTGCGCATACAGAAACAGCGCGCAGGAGCCGATCAGCACCGCAATCAGAAAGATCACCAGCGAAACAATGCCGGCCGCGCCGATTCCCTTTTTCTGTTTTCTGTTTTTCTTCGGTTTTTTCGGCTTTCCCGGCGGGTTCGCCCGCGTCGGCGCGCTTTTCTGCGGGGGCGTGTAGCCCGCCTGTGTCATCGTCGGCAATTCGATCACCTCGCCTTTGATTCCATATTATGCGTATCCGTGTGGTTTCATTTCACCGTTCCGCAAAAGCTCCATTCAAGCCCGATTCAAGCTCTGTTCAAGCCCCATCAAAGCCCGATTCGGTTCAGCAGCTTTTGAACGTCCGCCTCCGCCGTCGTCCAGCGGTCAAGCCCATCGCCGATGCAGCTCTGGCGAACCTGCGGCCCGTGGAAATCGCTGCCGCCGGTCACGAGCATCCCCTCCCTCTCGGCCAAATGCAGCAGGAACGGCAGGCTGTTGTTCGCCGCGCTCGGGTGATATACCTCGATCCCCGCGAGCCCCTGCCCGTGCCACTCGTGCACGAGCGATTCGAGCGTCATTTCGCCCATCTTCAATTCCATCGGATGCGCCAGAACGGCGACGCCGCCCGCGCCCGCAATCAGCTTGGCCGCCTCCGCGACCTTCACCTCCGCCTTGGGCACGTAGCCGCATTTTCCCGGCAGCAGATACTTGTCAAACGCGCTGCTCACCGAGTTGGCGTAGCCCGCCTCCACCAGCACGCGCGCCACGTGCGGCCTCGCCACCACGCCGCGCGCCAGCTCCATCACGCGATCCAGCGAAATCTCCACACCGTTTTCGCAAAGCTGACGCACCATCTTCGCCGCGCGCTCCTGGCGCTCCATCGTGCGTGTGCGGCAGAATTCCAGCACCCGCTCGTCGTATGGATCAAACCCATAACCGAGGATGTGAATTTCCTTCTGCGCGCCGCAGCTCAGCTCCACGCCGGGGATCAGCGTCACGCCGCAATCCCGCGCCGCGTCCATCGCGCGCGCAAGCCCGTCCACGCTGTCGTGATCCGTCAGCGCCAGATGGGTAAAGCCCAGTTCGGCCGCCAGCGCGACCAGCTCGCCCGGTTCGAGCGTCCCGTCCGACGCGGTGGAATGAAGGTGCAAATCCGCTTTCATATCGTTCCTCCCATGGTCATGCCTTTCCGTGTCGCGCAGTTTTGCCGCGCGATAGGGAAAAGCAGACGCCGCGCCTTTTTCGGCACGGCGTCCGCCTGTCTGTTAAACCTGTTCCGGCTCCCTGAGCACGTTTTCTTCCTTCTTTTCGGGGCAGGGTTCGCCCTTGAGGAAGGCCACGAACTCCGCGCGGTCGATCGTCTCCTTCTCCACCAACAGGTCGGAGAGGCCGTCGAGCTGCGCGCGATGTTCCTTGAGAATCGCCGTCGCGCGGGCGAGCGCGTCGTTCATCTTGCGCTGCACCTCCGCGTCGATCCGCGCCGCGACGTCCTCGCTGTACGTGCGGCTCTGCTGGCCGTAATCCCGCGCCAGGAACACCTCGTCGTGGTCGCCGCCGAGATAGATCGGCCCCATGTCGTCGCTCATGCCGTACTGCGTCACCATCCGGCGGCAGATATCGGTCGCGCGCTGCAAGTCGCTGCTCGCGCCGGTGGACATCTGCCCCATGACGAGCGTTTCGGCCGCATAGCCGCCAAGCGCCATCGCCACAAAGTCCAGAAGTTGTGTGCGGGTGGTGAAATCGCTCTCCTTGTCCGGCAGCAGCAGCGTGTGGCCGCCGCTCCCGCCGCGCGGCATGATCGTCACCAGATGCACGTCGTCGCAGCCGCCCAGCAGCTCGCCGACAATCGCGTGACCCGCCTCGTGGCAGGCGACAAGGCGCTTGTCCTCGTCGCTGACGATATGGCTCTTCTTTTCCGGCCCCATCTGCACGCGCTCAATCGCGTCGTTCAGGTGGCGCATGGTGATCTTCTCCTTGCCCTCGCGCGCGCAGAGAATCGCGGCCTCGTTCATAATGTTTTCCAGATCCGCGCCTGCGAAATACGGCGTGCGCTTGGCGATGTTCGCCAGATCGACGTCATCCGCCAGCGGCTTCTCCTTCGCGTGGACGCGCAGAATCGCCTCGCGGCCGCGCACGTCGGGGTAGCCGACGGTGATCTGCCGGTCAAACCGGCCGGGACGCAGCAGCGCCGGGTCGAGAATATCCTTGCGGTTCGTCGCCGCCAGCACGATCACGCCCTCGTTCACCGCGAAGCCGTCCATCTCGACGAGAAGCTGGTTGAGCGTCTGCTCGCGCTCGTCGTGGCCGCCGCCCAAGCCGGCTCCGC
>ENA-ORTY01004080-ORTY01004080.1-human-gut-metagenome-genome-assembly--contig:-NODE-4080-length-11818-cov-2.176571_pt1 | contig 11818 bp, 8 predicted proteins | sample MGYA00241917_ERZ509198 | MGnify/ENA primary metagenome ERZ509198 (study PRJEB26280, sample SAMEA2338857) | human gut metagenome | biome: human gut; feature: human-associated habitat; material: faeces...
AGATATCCATCCACAATCACGGAAAGTCTTCTGCCAATCATTTCTTCATTTTGGGCAAAAATCACATTCTGCTCTGTCTGCATAATTTCATCTGCCCATTCCTGTTTAATCTCCTCCGGAAGCTGTCTGTCATATCCTGCCGCCGGTGTTCCTTCTTCCGGCGAATAAGGAAATACTCCTAATCGTTCAAATTTCATGTTGGCAACAAAATCCACACATTCCTCATGGTTTTCGTTTGTCTCTCCCGGAAATCCGCTGATTAATGTTGTACGGAGTGCAATATCCGGAATCTCTTTACGAAGCATGGAAATCTTCTCACGCAGATCCGCCTGTGTGGTCTTTCGTCCCATTCTTTTTAATATATCGTCGTTACAGTGCTGAATCGGCAAATCGAGATAATGACAGATTTTTTTCTCTGTCTTAATCGTCTGTACCAGTTCCTCGGTAATTTCTTCCGGATAACAGTACAGCAGCCGAACCCACTCAATTCCATCAATTTTACAGAGTTCATGTAAAAGTTTAGGCAGTCGTTTTTCACCATATAAATCAACACCGTAAACCGTTGTTTCCTGTGCAATCACAATCAGTTCCTTGGTTCCTTCTTTTGACAATTGTTCCGCTTCCACTAACAATTCTTCCATCGGAACGCTGCGGTAATTACCACGCAGTTTCGGAATAATGCAGTATGTGCAGTGTTTGCTGCATCCCTCTGCAATTTTAAGATATGAGGAATAGCCGGAGGACGTATGAACTCTGTTTGTTAAATTCTTCGGGAGATAGTCCAAATCATTTAACGCACATTCTTTTTTTCCCTGTAACGTATCTTTTACTACTTCAAATATTCTATCATATGCCGTTGTTCCAACAACCGCATCTACTTCGGGAATTTCTTTTTGGATGTCGTCGGCGTAGCGCTGCGCTAAACATCCTGTCATAATGAGCGAGACACACTTGCCGGTCTTTTTGTATTCTGCCATTTCAAGAATTGTCTCAATACTTTCCTCTTTTGCATCATGAATAAAGCCACAAGTATTCACAATAATGATTTCTGCATCCTCCGGTGTACTTGTCACCGAAATATTCTGCGAAGCTAACAGTGCAATCATTTTTTCACTGTCAACTAAATTTTTATCACATCCTAATGATACAAAGAACAAATTCATGCTTTCTGAATTCCTTTCGCTTCCACACAATTATTCATCAACATCGCAATTGTCATCGGTCCGACACCGCCCGGTACCGGCGTAATTGCCGACGCTGTTTTTTCCACGGAATCAAAGTCCACATCACCGCAAAGTTTACCGCCTTCCGGTCTGTGAATTCCGACATCAATGACAACAGCACCTTCTTTCACATAATCTGCGGTAATCATTTTCGGCTTTCCAATTGCTACAATCAGAATATCTGCTCTTTTTGTTACTTCTTTTAAATCTTTTGTATGACTGTGGCAAACAGTAACCGTAGCATTCTCACGAAGCATCAGAAGTGCCATTGGCTTGCCGACAATATTACTTCTGCCAACAATAACACAGTTTTTTCCGGAAATTTCAATTCCAGAACGTTTCAGAAGCTGGATGACTCCGGCAGGAGTGGAGGATATAAAGCCCTCCTCACCGATCACTAATTTCCCGACATTCTGCGGATGAAAACCGTCTACATCTTTTTCCGGTGAGATCGTGCGGATGATCTTATCCGGATCAATATGCTTTGGAACCGGAAGCTGAACTAAAATATCATTTACGGTTTTATCATTGTTCAGTTTTTCGATCAGTTCGATCAATGCATCTTCTGTTGTCTCCTCCGGGAGTTCATAGGATAAGGACCGGATACCAATGTACTCGCATGCCTTTTTTTTGTTTCTTACATAGACAGAGGATGCCGGATCATTTCCGACCTGTATCACTGCAAGCGCAGGCTCCATTCCTGCTTCTTTCAGTGCTGTCACCTTCTCTTTCAATTCATCTTTGATGTCCTGTGAAATTTTCTTTCCGTCAATAATCTGTGCCATAATTCCTCTCATTCTGTTCTTTCTACTGCATTTCTTTTTTAGAATAAACCGGTGATCACACCTTCGTCATTTACATCAATTCCATATGCAGCAGGTTTTTTCGGCAGTCCAGGCATTGTCATGATCGCACCTGTCACCGCAACCACAAAGCCTGCTCCTGCTGATACATATACTTCTCTTACGTTAATGGTAAATCCTTCCGGACGGCCAAGTTTTGTCTGGTCATCGGAAAGCGAATACTGTGTTTTTGCCATGCAGACAGGGAAATTGGAAAGTCCCATATCTGTGATTCTCTTTAATTCTTTCTTTGCTGCCGGTGCATAAGTCACGCCGTCTGCACCGTAAATTTCTTTTGCGATAGTCGCGATCTTTTCTTCCAGGGAAAGATCATTCTCATATAATACCTTGAAATGGCTTTCTTTTTTCTCCAATGTCTCAAGCACTTTGCCTGCAAGTGCAATACCACCTTCGCCGCCCTTTTCCCAGACTTCGGAAAGTGCGAACTCACAGTCTCTCTCATGGCAGAACTGCTCGACATAGTCTGTCTCTGCCTTGGTATCTGTCACAAAAGAGTTTAAAGTGACAACCACCGGAACACCGTATTTCTGAAGATTTTCGATATGTTTCTCCAGATTTACGATACCTTTTTTCAAAGCTTCCAGATTTTCCTCTGCAAGATCAGCTTTCGCAACTCCTCCATTATATTTCAAAGCGCGGATTGTTGCAACTAAAACTACTGCATCCGGTTTCAGATCTGCTTTTCTGCACTTGATATCAAAGAATTTCTCTGCTCCAAGATCCGCTCCGAATCCTGCCTCCGTGATCACATAATCTGCAAGTTTTAATGCTGTCTTTGTGGCACGGACAGAGTTACATCCATGTGCAATATTGGCAAATGGACCACCATGCACAATGGCAGGTGTGTGTTCTAAGGTCTGGATGAGGTTTGGCTTTAACGCATCTTTTAACAATGCAGCCATTGCACCGGTTGCCTGAAGATCATCTGCCGTCACCGGCTTTCCATCATAAGTATAGGCAACAATAATGCGTCCTAATCTTCTTTTTAAATCGTGCATATCAGTTGCCAGACAGAGGATTGCCATGATCTCAGATGCAACGGTAATGACAAAGTGATCTTCTCTCACAACACCATCCATTTTGCTTCCAAGTCCAACGACAGTATTACGGAGCACACGATCGTTCATATCAAGACAGCGTTTCCATACAATCTGTCTTGTATCAATGCCAAGTTCATTTCCCTGCTGAATATGGTTATCAAGCAAAGCAGCCAGCAGATTATTTGCAGAAGTAATCGCATGGAAATCTCCTGTAAAATGAAGATTCAAGTCTTCCATCGGAACGACCTGGGCATAACCGCCTCCTGCGGCGCCTCCCTTGATACCAAAACATGGTCCTAAAGATGGTTCACGCAATGCGATCACTGCCTTTTTCCCCAAACGGCCAAATGCCTGTCCAAGTCCGACACTTGTCGTTGTTTTTCCCTCTCCAGCCGGAGTTGGATTGATTGCTGTCACAAGAATCAGCTTTCCATCCGGCTGATTTTTTACCCGCTCGATCAGTTCATCGGATAATTTAGCTTTGTATTTTCCGTATAATTCGAGGTCATCCTCTCCGATTCCAAGCTTTTCTGCTACTTCTTTGATTGGGAGCATTTCTGCTTCCTGTGCAATCTGAATATCACTTTTCATTCCAAAACTCCATTCCTGCGATTCTCTTTCGCATATTGTATTTGTCCTACACAGGACTTATAAGTTGATATTATAATACAAGTCTTATTGATAAGCAAATATCAATTACAGATATTCTTCTTCATACTGCTCAAATTGTTCCGGCGACATCAGTACTTTTCTTGGTTTTGTACCTTCCTCTGGTCCGACAATTCCGGCTTCCTCCAACTGATCCATAATCCTTGCTGCGCGGTTAAAGCCGACCTTAAAATACCGTTGCAGCATTCCGATCGAACCCTTTTCTTTGTCGATCAGAAGTTTTGCTGCATCTGCAAAATAAGGATCTCTTCCGTCCCCGGTCTGTCCTGAGTCAATGCTTACTGTAGTATTCCCGGATTCGATGCTGTTCATCTGCTCTTCCACAGATGAATTGTAACTCACCTGTCCGTTTTCTTCTTTTATGTAAGCGACGACATCCGATACTTCTTTATCCGATACAAATGCACCCTGAACACGCAGTGGTTTCGGTACGCCCTGAGGATTAAATAACATGTCACCTTTTCCGAGCAGTTTTTCTGCACCATTCATATCAAGGATGGTTCTCGAATCAATTCCGGATGTCACCGCAAAGGCGATTCGGCTTGGCATATTCGCCTTGATCAGTCCGGTAATGACATTGACGGACGGACGCTGTGTTGCGATGATCAGATGGATTCCACAGGCTCTTGCAAGCTGTGCCAGACGACAGATGGATTCCTCCACATCACTCGCCGCAACCATCATTAAATCCGCCAACTCGTCTACAATGATCACGATCTGCGGTAGTTTTTCCGGCTTGTCCTTTCCGTCCGGAAGCTCATCAATTTTGGCGTTGTAGCCTTTTAAGTCACGGACATTTGCCTCTGCAAACTTCTGATAACGGTCCGTCATCTCTGCGACTGCCCAGTGAAGCGCACCTGCCGCTTTTTTCGGATCTGTCACAACCGGAATCAGTAAGTGTGGAATTCCGTTATAAATACTAAGTTCGACCACCTTTGGATCGACCATGATCAGTTTTACATCTTTCGGATCTGCTTTGTATAAAATACTCATAATAATCGTGTTGATACAGACAGATTTACCGGAACCTGTTGCACCGGCAATCAGTAAATGAGGCATTTTTGCAATATCTGCAACCGTTACATTTCCTCCAATATCTTTTCCGACGCAGAAAGAAATGTTGGATGGATGATTTTTAAATTCCGGCGAATCCACAAGTTCACGGAAAGAAACCATCAGTGTCTCTTTGTTCGGAACTTCGATTCCAACTGCTGCCTTTCCCGGGATTGGTGCCTCGATTCGGATGTCAGCAGCTGCGAGATTCAGTTTGATATCATCTGCCAGATTCACGATTTTACTTACTTTAACACCCATTTCCGGCTGGATCTCATAACGTGTGACCGATGGTCCACAACTGATATTCGTGATTGTAACGTTTACGCCGAAGTTCTTTAATGTCTGCTGTAATTTCTGCGCGGTCTCCTGAAGATGCTGTTTGGAATCACCCTGCTTATTGCCTGGCGGTTTTAACAATGATACTGGTGGGAACACATACTTTCTTTCCTTCTGTGCCTCCAGATGAATCTCTTCCTCGATGGATGAGACATCATTTTGAATATCTTCCTCCGTAGCCTTAACATTTTTCTTCGGTTTTTCTGCGGCATCATACGGAATAGATTCTTCTACTGGATGATGTTCTTCATAAGCCGGCTCTGTATGGATACTCTCCTGATATGCCGGCTCTGTGTGAAAGATTGATGCATCCTCTTCCAGCTCTTTTGCCTCAAACGCTTCCTCAGAAAATGCGGACGGAGCAACATACGGTTCCGTCTCCGGTTCCATAGCAGGAAGTTTTTGATATTCTGCGCCTCCGGCTGTGAGTGTCACATGCTTCTCCTCCTTGATTTCCGGCAGATTGGCGTTCGACTGCTCCAAAAGTTTGTCAATATTAATTTCACTGACTTCATCCGAACCCATAGGCTCTGCCTTCCTGTCCGGAAGAACTCTTGTGTCGACTGCCACGCCTTCCACCTTGCGGTCCATGCGGCGCAGCTCACGTTCCTCACGTCGCTGTTCTGCAAGTTCACGATGACGTTCATTGCTCTCTTTTGCCGTTTCATAAACTTTACGGCTGCCTTTCTGCACACCCTTCAATGCGGAACGTTCTGTGATCAGCACCAGACAGATAATCATTGCCACAACATCGATCACATAAGAACCGAGGAGTCCAAAATTTGGACAAAAAATCCCGGCAAGAAGACCACCTAAAAATCCTCCGCCAATTTTATGTACCGAACAATACTGATAGGCACCTGCCGCTCCGGCAACTTCCGCGCCACAGCGCACAATCTCGATAAACATACATAAAAACAGAACAAAAAATACGGCTGCAACAATTTTTACCGTTGCGATCCGATTGCCTTTATTGGATGCTGCAAAAAAAGTACCAATCACCAAAACAATTGGAAAAATATATGCAATTAAACCAAATACGCCAAAAAAGAAACTGCTGACAGCATTTCCAATTGCCCCGCCGATTCCAAAATTACTGATAAAAAGTAAAATGGAGATTGCAAGGATCACCCACAGAATCACCTCTTCTGTAAAATTCTCCTGCTGTATATCTTTCTTCTTACGTCCTGAATTCGTTTTTCTGCCAGAAGTTTTTCCGCCAGAGGAACTCTTTCTTTTCCCTGTTGCCAAAGTATTACCTCCAAAAAATATCTCCTATAATGTATAGAAAAATCCGCCGATTGAGATCAGTCCGACAATCAGACAATAAATTGCAAAAATACGGAATTTTCGATTACGCACAATGACAAGCATTGTTTTAATACAGATATATCCGATCACTGCAGCAATCACCATACCAACAATATAGCAGGTGATATCCATGCCGCTCATAGACAGGTCTGCAAAATCTTTTAACTCTAACACCATGGCACCTAAAATCGCCGGTATCGACATAATAAACGAATATTTCACTGCAAACTTGCGGTTAAATCCGCTGAGCAGACATGCTGTGATCGTTGTTCCGCTGCGGGATAGTCCAGGCAAAGTTGCCACGCCCTGAGCAATACCAACGACAAACGCATTGGTGTATGTAATGTCCTTCGGAAGCTTGTCTCCGCCCTTGCAGCGGTCTGCGATAAAGAGCAGAATTGCGGTTGCGATCAGACAGATGCCCGGCACGATCAGAAGTTCTGATGCCTGCTCTACCACGTCTTTTCCAACAAAACCAATGATTCCGGTCGGAATGGTTGATACCAGGATCAGCACCACAAACTTGCGGTAACTGCTGTTTACAATTCTGCGGTACGGACTGTAATCAACATGATCTTTTCCTCTGTCACGGATCGATAGACAAAGGTTTTTTATAAGTGCTGCAAAATTGATCAGCACATCTCTCACGATACAGATTCCCTCCACAAAAAGCCTGACGATATCTTTATAATAAACTGCGCAGATCGCGATCAGAGTTCCAACATGCAGCAAAACATCAAATAACATTCCTGTATCCGTCTCAACATGGAATAGGATTTTAAAAAGTGCAAGATGTCCGGAACTGCTGACCGGAAGGAACTCTGTCAATCCCTGTATGATCCCCATCAAGACCGCCTGTAATAAAGTCATAAGCTTTTTCCTCCGCTGTATCGTATCTCATATTTTCTAAAAAATATCAGTTTTTTCCATAAGTCACCGATTTTCATACTTTTTAAGTATACCATATTTCATTTTGATTGTCATTAAAAGCTTTTTTTGCCGCCGGATTTTGTCTCTTGTATGAGCTGGTGTAATTTTGCAAATGCCTCATGGATTCCACCGATAGAATCAATGAGTCCTTCCTCGACCGCCTGTCCTCCAACCAGGATCGTCCCAAGGTCTTTTGTGAGGATTCCCGTATTCATCATAAGCTCCTCCAGCCGGTTCTGTTCTGCTTTGGAATGCTGCACAACAAATTTTAAAATACGATCCTGCATCTGCTTAAAATAATCATACGTTGGCTGCGCCCCGATCACAGTTCCATTCATCCGCACTGGGTGGATCACCATCGTGCCGGATGGCACGATAAAAGAATAGTCCGTGGAGACTGCCAGCGGCACGCCGATGGAATGGCTGCCACCGAGTACCAGTGAAACCGTTGGCTTATCAATGGATGCTACCATCTCAGCAATGGCAAGCCCGCTCTCCACATCCCCGCCTACCGTGTTTAACAAAAGCAGTAATCCATCCACATTTTTATTTTCTTCCACCTCTGCGAGTTTTGGAAGCACATGCTCATACTTTGTCGTCTTTGTCGCCGCCGGAAGGCACTCATGCCCCTCAATCTCTCCTATGATCGTCAACATGGAGATCCTGTCTTCCCCATGCTCTAACTCCACCTGACCAAAATCCCTGATCTGCTCATTCACAGCCTTCTCTTTCTCATTTTTTTCTGCCATACAATCTCCCTTCCCTCATAAGACTGAAAAAACAGGATAGATTTTTCTACCCTGTTCTTTAGTATTGGAGATTCTTTTTATTTTATACAGTATATCCAAGCAGATAATTATAAAGCCCTTCGTATTTTCCTTTGGAAGACTTCCATGAATAATCGTTTGCCATGCCCCGTTCAACAATCTGATTCCACTGTTTTTTCTTATCAAAATAAATATGCTTTGCATAATTGACAACACCGAGCATCTCTTCCCCATTATAATTTGCAAAAGAGAATCCATCACCGGTATTTTCGTATTCGTTATATGGTCTGACTGTATCCTTAAGTCCTCCGGTCTCACGGACGATTGGAACCGTACCGTAACGGAAAGAGATCAGCTGCGTCAGTCCACATGGTTCAAAGCGGGATGGCATTAAAAATGCATCCGCAGCGGCGTAAAGTTTGTGAGCCAGGTCATCAGAATAACAGATATTGGCAGAAACTCTGTCTCCGTATTTCCATGCATAATGGCGGAACATGTTCTCATACTGTGGATCGCCGGTTCCAATCACAACAATCTGTGTGAAATCATCCACCAGGCGGTCAATCACATAATTGATCAGATCCAGACCTTTCTGATCGGTGAGTCTTGAGATCAGTCCGATCATGAACTTCTTCTTATCGACAGTCAGATCCAGTTCCTCCTGTAATTTTAATTTATTATTGACCTTCTTCTTACGGAAGTTTGATGCGTTATAGTTGGTATAAATTTTCGGGTCTGTCTCCGGATCATATGTTTTGTAATCAATACCGTTTACAATGCCCTGCATATCAAAGTGTCTGGCGGCAAGCAGTCCATCCAGCCCCTCGCCATAGTAATCAGTCTGGATCTCCTGTGCATAAGAATCACTTACAGTTGTAATATAATCTGCATATACCAAACCACCCTTTAACATGTTGGCATCCTTATGAAATTCCAGTTTATCCGGTGCAAACAGATCTGCTGAAAATCCTGTCAGCCCCTTCATCGTCTTCACATCCCATACACCCTGGAACTTCAAATTATGTATGGTAATGATTGATTTCATCCCCCAGTAAAAAGAGTCTGCCTGAAATTCATTTTTCAGATATACCGGGATCAGACCTGTCTCCCAGTCATGACAGTGGATCAGATCCGGACGGAAATCGATCTGTTTTAACATGGATAAAACCGCTTTATCGAAGAAAACAAACTTCTCAATGTCATAACGGATATCCCCATATGGTGTATCACAGGTAAAATATTCCTGATTATCAATAAAATAATATGTAATGCCATCCATGACATATTTTAAAATACCGACATACTTATTCGTAATATAACTGCCGGCACTCATATAAAAATGTGTCACATACTGGAACTGGCTTCTGTACTTTTCCGGAATACAGCTATAATTTGGGATCACGACCCTGACATCCCATTCCTCTTTTGAAAATTCCTTAGGTAATGCACCACACACGTCCGCAAGTCCCCCAGTTTTTATAAACGGAACGCACTCTGACGCTGCAAAAAGAATCCTCTTCATGAATTATACCTCCTCATCATCCTTGTACTATTTATGATATAACATTTTCCCCCGGATTTCTACCACTTTATTGTAAAAAAGTGTCCATATGAAAAAACTCTGTTCTTGGATTGTGCCAAAAGCAGAGTCTGTCTCATATTATTTATTCATCCCAGTTGTGGTAAACCTGCTGAACATCATCATCCTCCTCCAAAAGATCTAAGATACGGTTGATGTTTGTGATATCTTCGTCTGCAGATAACTCTACATAGTTCTGTGGAATCATGGTTACTTCTGCTTCTGCCATTGGAATGTTCTCAGCTTCCAATGCGCTTCTTACAGCTTCAAAATCATCTGGAGATGTCAATACTTCAAAGCAGTCCTCCTCCTCATTAAAATCTTCTGCGCCTGCATCTAAAGCGATCATCATAAGATCGTCTGCATCCATCTCACAGTCTTCTTTTGCGATGATGATCTGTCCTTTTTCATCGAACATGTAAGATACACAACCCTGTGTACCGATGCTTCCATGACCTTTTGTGAATGCATTTCTGACATTTGCAGCAGTACGGTTTTTGTTATCTGTTAAACATTTTACAATGATAGCTGTTCCGCTTGGTCCATATCCTTCATATGTACAGAATTCGTAGTTGACGGAGTTTCCATCACCGGCAGCTTTCTTAATACCACGCTCAATCGTATCGTTTGGCATATTGTTGCTCTTTGCCTTTGCGATCACCTGTGCAAGTTTGAAGTTATTGGATGGATCCGGGCCACCCTCTTTTACTGCAACTGCGATTTCTCTACCGATAATCGTAAAGATTTTACCTTTTGCAGCATCATTTTTTTCTTTCTTATGTTTAATATTGGCAAACTTTGAATGTCCTGACATAACTTTATCCTCTCTTTTTCTTGTATTTTCGTCTGTCCAACTTTTTATATGTTTTGTGTGTTTCTCACACAATTACAAAATCTCTCAGAAATATTATTCTAGCACCGTTTCTTCTTTCTGACAAGAGTTCTCTTCCTTATCTGTGGAAACGCCCTCGGCAAGTTTTGTGATCTTCACTTTTTTGATCATCTTATTTTCCACCTGTAAAACTTCGAAATGATACCCGAAAGCATCTGTCTCAAACTTCTCATCATCATTTGGAATACGGTCTAACAGAGAGATCAGTATACCATTTAACGTTTCAAATTCATCTTCCTCCGGAATATGAATTTTCAAAATTTCAAGTGCCTCCTCAGCAGAAGTCATACCATCCATCAGATAACTGCCATCCGGCAGTTTCTCAATCATCTTTTCTTCCTGGTCGTGTTCATCCTCGATGTTTCCTACGATCTCCTCAAGGATATCTTCCATTGCAACAATCCCGGAAGTCTGTCCATACTCATCCACCACGATGACCATATGCGTCTTAGCATTCTGCATCATCGTAAATAAGGTATTAATATTTCTCGTTTCCGGAATAAAATCAACCTCACGGATCAATCCCTTAATATCTTTGATCGCCGTGTGATAAATCTCCTGTTTCTGGCACAGTGCAAGTACCTCCTTAATATGAAGCACTCCGATTATATTATCAATATCATCTATGTATACCGGATATCGCGAATAGTTATTTTCAATCGTGAAATCCAGCATTTCAAGGAACGTCATCGTTCCATCAATGGCAATGATATTCTTGCGGTGCACCATAATATCATTTGCATCTTTGTCTCCAAATTCAAAAATATTATGGATCATCTCCGCTTCATTCGCCTGCAGGACACCCTGCTCATGTCCTTCATTTACCATTGAGATAATCTCTTCTTCTGTCACATCATCGGTGTCTACTCCGAACAGCTTCATAAGCCTGTTACTCAACTTTTTCATCCCGGTAGTGGGACTGCCACCATCGTCCATAAATCCTCCTAATTTATATCGAAATTGTATTAAAACATTTGAAATAATACCATTTTGCTCCAGAATAGTCAAGTTATGTAAGAAGCTCTAAGCTTATTTCCAATGCCTTATCAATTTTGATCAGTATCTGATTGTCAAGATGACATACTTTATCTTTCAGCCGCGTCTTGTCGATTGTGCGCAACTGTTCCAGTAAAACAACGGAATCCTTTACCA
>ENA-ORTY01004081-ORTY01004081.1-human-gut-metagenome-genome-assembly--contig:-NODE-4081-length-11812-cov-2.297355_pt1 | contig 11812 bp, 15 predicted proteins | sample MGYA00241917_ERZ509198 | MGnify/ENA primary metagenome ERZ509198 (study PRJEB26280, sample SAMEA2338857) | human gut metagenome | biome: human gut; feature: human-associated habitat; material: faeces...
ATAACCGCTGCCCGCCTCGTCGATGTCCAGATTCACGCCCGTATTTTTTGCGTCGTAGTACATGACGCCCGCTTCCGGGCGGATCCCCCGGCGCAGAAGAAGGTCCCGGACGGTGACAAATTCGTAGCCCTGCGCGAGCAGCTGATCGATGGCCGCGAGCGCGCCGTTGACACTGGTTTTGTAGATATCGTGCACCAGAATGATCGCGCCGTCGTAGCTTCCGGAGACGATGTTCCGGCAGACGGTATCGGCGTTGTGGTACTTCCAGTCCTCCGGGTCGACCGACCAGTTGATGAGCGGAGCCTGTGCCGCGTTTCGCACGGTCTGGTTCGCGTTTCCGTAGGGTGGGCGGATGTAGGCGGGATTGTCGCCGCCCGCTGCCGTGATGAGCGCCTGCGTCTGGCTGATCTCGCTGGCGATTTTGCTGCTGGAGAGCGTGTTGAGGTTTTCGTGGTTCTGCGTGTGGCTTGCCAGCTGGTGCCCCTCCGCGACGATACGCTTAAGCGTTTCGGGGTAGCCCTTTGCGCGGTAGCCGGAGACGAAGAACGTCGCCTTCACATCGCGCGCGGCCAGTTCATCGAGAAGCGTTCCGGTGTACGCGCCGGGGCCGTCGTCAAATGTAATGGCGATGAGCTTTCCGGTAAACCCGGCGGCAGACGCGGGGACACTCAGCATGAGCGCCAGAAAAAGCGCCAGCGCGGCGCGGAAGATTCTTTTTTGTTTCATGGGGTCATCTCCTTTTGACCATCATACCACACCCCCCCAGAAAAATGGGGATTCTTCAGGAAATTTAAGAGAATCGAAAGGAAACCCAGGAAATTATGAACAAAGTGTGAACAAATCATGCGTTTTGTATGAACATTTGGCACTATCCTATTGACAGTGCTAACTTCGGGTGTATACTGAAGCTGTTCCAAGGGAGAGAGAAAGAAAGTTCCCGGGGAGCGAAAAGAATATATCATCTGGCAGCAAAAGCAACCGCCGCGCAGGCTGAAAACCCCCACGACAGGCAGTCAGAACTAGGAGGAATGTTTTATGTTGCCCAGCATTTTTGGTGAAAGTTTGTTTGATGATTTCTTCGCAGATCCGTTTGAAATGATGGCCATGCCGCAGGGACGCAATCCCCTGTACGGTAAGCACGCGAAGAACATGATGAAGACCGATATCCGCGAGACGGAAAATCAGTTTGAGCTCGACATTGACCTTCCGGGCTTTAAAAAGGAAGATGTGAATCTGGAGCTCAAGAACGGTTACCTGACGATCTCGGCCGATAAGGCGCTCGACAAGGACGAAAAGGACGACAAGGGTCGCTACATCCGGCAGGAGCGCTGGAGCGGCTCGTGCAGCAGAAGCTTCTATGTCGGCGACACCGTCAAGCCCGAGGATGTGCATGCAAAGTTTGAAAACGGCATTTTGCAGATCGCCCTTCCGAAGCAGGAGCAGAAAAAGCTCCCGTCCACAACAGCCATCGCCATCGAATAATCTTCTAAAATCAGGTGCAGCCCCGTCTCCATTTAGAGGCGGGGCTTTTTCCGTCCATGCAGACGGGCTTACAATCCTTCCGGAAATGTGCTATACTACAGATAATACGACCAGCAGGAGGCAGCTATGCAGCAGGGATATTTTGAGAAGGAATTTACGCTCACGCCGGACTACTGCGACGCGCGGGCGGGACTCTCGCCCCTCGGGGCATTTACAATTTTTCAGGCCATCGCGACCGAGCACGCGGAGAACATCGGCGTAGGCGGAGCGGCCATGGCAAAGCGCGGCGAGTTCTGGCTGACGGTACACAGCCGGGTCGACTTTTTTAGCCGCGCGCAGCTCATGCAGACGCTCACGGCAAAAACATGGCCGGAGGGCTGCGACGAAAAGTCCATCCGCTGCTTCCGGAGCTACAGCCTCAGATGCGGAGACGCGCTCGTCGCTATGGGCCGGACGCAGTGGGCGATTTTAGGGCCGGAGCAAAAGGTCGTGCCATTCGGCCAGTCGGGCTTCCCGCAGGATTTCCCGTTCACAGGAGAAGCCGGTATTCTTGATGCGCCTACGAGATTCCGCGACGATTTTACGGACGCGGATTTTGCCCGGAATTACACCGTCCGTCCGACGGACATTGACTTTGGCCGGCACATGAATAACGTCGCGTACATCCGCGTGCTGCTCGACTGCTTCTCTGCAAAGCAAATCGCAAGCGGGACAATTTCCTCCATCGAGGCGCACTACGCTTCACCGTGTCTGGAGGGCGAGACGCTCTCGGTCTATCAGAAGCAGGACGGCAATACCGTCCGCATCGTAGCGTAAAGGAGAACGCAAATGAAGCTGATCTCATGGAATGTAAACGGTCTGCGTGCGTGCATGGGCAAGGGTTTCCTTGATTTCGTCGCCGCCGAGCAGCCGGATATGCTGTGCCTGCAGGAGACCAAGATGCAGCCGGGACAGGCTGATGTGCCGCTCGAGGGCGGCTACCGCGAATACTGGAACTCGGCAGAGAAGAAGGGATACTCCGGCGTGGCGCTGTTCACCAAAACCGAGCCGCAGAGCGTCACCTATGGTCTTGGCATTGAGGAGCACGACCACGAGGGCCGTGTCATCACCGCCGACTACGGCGAATTCTACCTCGTTACCGTGTATACGCCCAACTCGCAGAATGAACTCAAGCGTCTGGATTACCGCATGACGTGGGAGGATGCCTTCCGCGAGTATCTGGTAAAGCTGGATGCGGAGAAGCCGGTCATCGTGTGCGGCGATATGAATGTCGCGCATGAGGAAATTGACCTCAAGAACCCCAAGACCAACCGCAAGAACGCAGGCTTCACCGACGAGGAGCGCGGCAAGATGACCGAACTGCTCGCCGCAGGCTTTACGGATACCTTCCGCCATTTTAACCCCACGCTCGAGGGCGTGTATTCGTGGTGGAGCTATCGTTTCCACGCCAGAGAGAAGAACGCAGGCTGGCGTATCGACTATTTCCTCGTGTCCAATCGCTTTGTTGAGCGGGTCAAGGACGCGCGTATCCTGACCGACGTGTTCGGTTCGGATCATTGTCCGGTGCTGATCGAAATTGAATAAGGACGAGTATGCCTTTCTGCCGGAGGCGTTTTTCGGCGGCGTGCAGGAGCAGGAGGACGAGGAAGAACTTGACCCGTACTTCCGGCCGGATGCCGTATCCGGGGAGGACGAGCCGGACAGCCTTGACTGGATGCCGGAAACGCCGACCGAGCCGTGTCCGTGCTGCGGCGCAGAGATCCCCGAGAATCCTTCGTGGGGGTATATCTGCCCCATGTGTGGCTGGGAGATTGATTACGATGTCGAAGGCGAGCCGGATAAGCCGAGCGACCAGAATCATGGGCTGTCGCTCACCGAGGCACGGTGGAACTTTCATTCGTTCGGTACGGTCGCACCGTGGAAGGTAATGGAGAATTGAAAATGGAGGATGGAGAATGAACCTCAGGGTAGGTCGTTCTCCATTTTTTATTCAGAGAAATAAATTCACTCTCTCCATCAGAACCGTCAAATCAGGATCAGTCAGTCATTTTCCATTCTCAATTTTGTTCTGCTCTGCTGTTCTCTGCTGTAATATCTACTCTTTTCTTCTCTGCTCTGGTCTGCTCTACTGTACTGTTCTCTGCTCTTCTGTTCTCTTCTCTGCTCTGTGTACTTTCTCGCCAAGAAATAGCGATTTCTCGCCAAGAAATCCGGAATGCTGGAAGAACACACCAGATTCCACCAATTACTAACTCCTAATTATTAATTAAGGAAACCTCCTCACTCCTAACTCCTGCCTGACTGCATAATCTATCCGTCCGGCACATAGCCTGTCATAAAGGGGTGAACAGAAGTGAAGAAGATAATCTGTACCGCTTTACTCAGCGGTATGCTTACGGTGCAGGCGGCGGCGCTGCCCGAAATGGGCGCGCTCTACGCGAAATCGGCGGCGCTGTATGCGGCAAACGGGCAGGAGCTTTACGTCTATAACGCCGACGAGCAGCTGCAGCCTGCGTCGGTGACAAAGATCATGACCATGCTGCTGACGATGGAGGCGCTCGAGCGCGGCGAGGTGACACTGGACACCATGATAACCGGCAGTGAGTACGCCTGCTCGATGGGCGGCACGCAGATCTGGCTGGAGCCGGGCGAGCAGCTGACACTGGATGAAATGCTCAAGGCGATTGCGGTCGGTTCAGCGAATGACTGTGCGGTTGCGGTAGCGGAGCATCTGGCGGGCACAGAGGCCGCCTTTGTCGAACGGATGAACACGCGCGCACGCGAACTCGGCTGCACGAACACAACGTTCATCAACGCCAACGGACTGGACGGCGAAGGTCAAAAGACGCTGACCTCGGCACGCGATCTTGCGCTTATTTCCTGCGAGCTGCTGCGCCACCCGAAAATACTGGAGTACACCGGCATCTGGATGGACACCGTGCGCGGCGGCAAATTCGGTCTGGCGAACACGAACAAGATGCTCAAAAGCTATCAGGGTCTGACCGGTCTCAAAACCGGCTACATCCGCGAGGCCGGCTTCTGCATTTCTGCAAGTGCCGAGCGGGACGGACTGAGCCTTGTAGCGGTCGTGATGGCGGCGCCCACCAAGGAGAACCGCACAGCGGACGCGACCGCGCTGCTCAATTACGGCTTTGCCAACTTCACGGCGTACATGCCTGCGGCTGACGATCTGGCACCCATTCCGGTGACGCTCGGCACCGCGGAGACCGTGCAGCCGGTGCTCGAGGGCAGCGATTCGTTCGTGATTGAAAAGACGAGAGCAGGGGATATGCAGACCGCGTTCGACCTGCCGGAGACGCTCGCCGCGCCGATACAGGCCGGTCAGCGGTTGGGCGAAATGACGGTATCCGCCGGCGGAGAGACGGTTTTGACCGTTCCCATCATCGCCCAAGCCGGTGTGGACGCGCTCGGACTGCCTGAGCTGCTTATTTCCTTTGTGCGCGGCCTTGCAGGAAATGTTGTAAAAGATGAAAAATAACGTCAAAATCCGGCGTTTTCCGAACAAAATTGGAAAGACTGAGAAATTTACCATACAAAATGACGGAAAGTTTGCAATTCGGACTTGTGATTTTGGCTAAACTATGGGACACTAATAGCAACCTCAAAGGTTGGGAGGATAAAAACTATGGTAAAACTTATTATTGGCGGTACCGGTTCCGGTAAGACCAAGGAGCTTATTGATCAGGTCAACGCTGCAGTAAAAGAAGAAAAGGGCAGTGTCGTTTGCATTTCCCGCGGCAACAAGCTGACTTTCGATATCTCGCATGACGCGCGTCTGATCGACGCAGCGGATTATCCGGTTAGCGACATCGCAGGCCTGCTCGGCTTTGTTGGCGGTCTGCATGCCGGCAACTACGATATCACCCGTGTCTTCATCGATGGTCTGTACAAGATCATCGGCGGCAAGGACGCAGCCAAGGCTGAGGAGTTCCTCGTCGCTCTGGACGCATTCTCTTCCAAGCACAGCGTAAACTTCACCGTTTCGCTCAGCGAGGAGCCGGAGTCTGCTACCGAAGGCATGAAGCGTTTCCTGTAATCCTTAAACGGAAATACATATCGCAAGCACAAAAAAGCAACGATGAAAGTCGTTGCTTTTTTCTTTTGCCCGCAGCCGGGCTGGTAAGAAAAAACAATGGGAAATGCTGCGTCTTTTTCCCTTTGTGATAAAAAAGACAATCTGGCATTTTACATATACTTAATAAGAATAATTTGTGCAGAATGTATGATACGACACAAATCCACAAAAAATATTTAGCTTTTCTGAGCAAAAGTATTTTACTTTTTGGGTAAGTTGTTTATAATAAGTAATATAGCGTGCCGAGGGAGCACGCTGCATTTTGTACAATGTTGCTATGGCGTTCATGAAGGGGGAATGCGATTGCAAAGAGGGAAAGAAGGCTTTAGTGTGCTGCGCTACCTGATCTATTTTTCTCAGGTAGGCTTCACAGTGATCACACCGCCGGTGCTTTGCTGCTTCGGAGCGATATGGCTCCGCAACCGGTTCGGTTGGGGCAACGGTGTGGTGATTATCGGAATCCTGCTCGGCATCGCGGTTGCAGCCTGCAGCCTGCGTGATTTTCTGCGATTTACCGAGCGCAAAGCCAGAGAAAGTGCAGAGAAAGAAAAGGAGCTGTGACGGGAATGCACATCGTTTATGAGGAAACGAAGCGCATGCTGCGCGGCATGCTCCCGCTGGCGCTGGTGACCTTCGGTGTGTTCGCTCTTTGCGGACAGGGTATCGCTCGGTCTGGCGCAAGCGTTCTGCTCGGTACGGCGTTCGCGCTGCTGCTGTTCTACATGATTTGCAGGAGCACGGTAAGGGCAACCGCCTTTCCGCCGGCACAGGGCATTCGCATTACGCGGCGCGGCTATGTAGTTCGCTACATGCTCACGGCGGTGTTCGTTATCGCGGCGATCAAGCTGCCGTATCTGAACGCAGCTGCAGCGGTCATCCCGCTGTTTTTCACCAAGGCGCTGCTCCTCTGGCGCCACGCAGTTCAGCGGAAAGGAGGTTAAACGGTTGAACGTCGAAATAAACGGTCCTAAAATACTGGGTTATTTGTTCGGCAATACCAATCTGCCGATCACGGAGACCATGAGAAACTCATGGATCATCATGGCGTTTATCCTGTTCCTGTGTATCTTTTTAACACACCGCATGCAGAAGATCCCAAAAGGCAAGCAGGCACTGGCCGAAAAGGCGGTGCTGATGATCGACAGTCTGGTCGAAAGCACGATGGGTGAAGGCTGTCAGGCTTTCTCGCCGTACATTATGACGCTGATGATGAGCTCGCTGTTCGGTTCGCTGGCCAGCCTGTTCTGGATGCGCTCCACCACGGCAGACCTGAATACCACGCTCGGCTGGGCGCTCATCACGTTCGTGCTGATCACGTTCAATAAGATCAAGTACGGCGGCATCAAGGGCTACCTCAAGGGTTTCCTCGAGCCGATCTTCGTCATGGCGCCGCTCAACGTGCTCAGCGAGATCGCAACGCCGGTCTCCATGTCGTTCCGTCACTTCGGCAACATGGCAGGCGGCCTGGTTATCACCACGCTGATCATGGGCGCACTCAAGGTGCTGTCTAATGCGGTATTGGGTTTCCTGCCCGATAATATCGCGCTGCTGCAGATCGGTCTGCCCGGTGTGCTGTCGCTGTATTTTGACTGCTTCACGGCCTGCATGCAGGCGTTCATCTTCAGTATGCTCACCATGGCTTATGTAGGCGACGCACGCAGCAGCTGACGTGAAGAAAAAACAAATTCCAATTTCGTTATCTGAATTAGGAGGAAGAAAAGTATGGATCCCAAAGCATTCGTAGCAGGTATGTCCGCTCTTGGTGCAGGTATGGCAATGATTGCCGGCCTTGGCCCTGGTATCGGCGAGGGTTATGCTGCCGGTCAGGCGTGCTCCGCAATCGGCCGTCAGCCGGAGGCGCAGGGCGATATCACCCGTACCATGATCCTTGGTATCGCAATGGCCGAGTCCACCGGTATTTACGCGCTGGTTATCGCGCTGATCCTGCTGTTTGCCAATCCGTTCGTTGGCCAGTTCTAATTGGAGGCGGCAATATCCCAATCGTTTATGCCGACTGGAATATTGACACTTCTACGACCGCTTCGCTGTAAAGTGAGTGGTTGAGAATGAAAAGACGAAACGGATTCTTCCGTTTGGGAAGGAGGTAAACCAGTGACAGAAGCATTATATGAAGCGTTCGTCAGCATCGGCTGGTGGGAGATCCTCGTGACGATGTGCAACACGCTCATTACGTTCCTGATCATCAAGAAGTTTCTGTACAAGCCGGTGCGCAAAATGCTGGCTGCCCGCACCGAGGAGGTCGAGTCCATGTACTCCACCGCCGAAAAGGCGCAGAGCGAGGCCGAGCAGATGCGCAGCGAATACACCGAGCGTCTGTCCAAGGCGAAGGAGGAGGCTGCCGAGATCGTCGGCTCCGCTACCCGCCGTGCCGCAGAGCGCAGCGATGAGATCCTGCGCGAGTCCTCGCAGCAGGCATCCGCTATGGTCAAGAAGGCCGAGCGCGTGATCGAGCAGGAGCGCATCAAGGCGCACAAGGAACTCAAGGATGAGGTTGCGGATCTGTCCGTGATGATCGCCTCCAAGATCGTGGAGCGCGATGTAAAGCCGGAGGATCACGAACGCTTTATCGAAGACTTTATTGACAAGGTGGGGTGAGCAAACATGGCGGATATGGTAAGCGAGCGCTACGCACTGAGCCTTTATGAGGTCGCGCAGGACGAGAAGCAGGAAAAGCTGTATCTCGATCAGCTGACCGAGGTGTGCGCGGCGTTTGACAGCGAACCGGATTTCCTCAAAATGCTCACAACGCCCTCTATCGCGGCGGAGGACAAGCAAAAGGTCCTCAAAACCGTGTTCGAGGGACGTATCGAGCCTTTTCTGCTCAATTTCCTGATGCTCGTAACGGATAAGGGCCGCATCGGCCTTATCCACGAGATGTGTCAGGCATATAAGGAGCAGTATTATTTTGAAAACGGCATCGTAGAGGTGCTGGCGGTCACGGCGGTGCCGATGAGTGCGGCGCTGACCGACAAGCTGCGCGGCAAGATGGAACAGGTTACGGGCAAAAAGGTAGAGCTGAAATGCTCGGTCGATCCGAGCATCATGGGCGGCATCGTTGTGAAAGTCAACAACGAGCAGTTCGATACCAGCCTGCGCACCCGTCTGGAAGAGCTTGCAGCACGGTTGACCGGTACACAGGAAAGCAGGTGATTTTTATGGAATTGCGCTCCGAAGAGATCAGCAGCATTATCAAGGAGCAGATCACGCATTATCAGAGCCAGATCAAGCTGACCGACGTGGGCACGGTTGTTACCGTCGGTGACGGTATCGCGCATATCCATGGCAGGCGAGCTACTCGAATTTCCGGGCGGCGTGCAGGGCATGGCGCAGAACCTCGAGGAAGAGCTGGTCGGCGCGGTTATCCTCGGCTCGGATCAGAACATCCGCGAGGGTGACACGGTAAAGCGCACCAAGCGAATCGTAGAGGTCCCGGTCGGTGAAGCCATGCTGGGCCGCGTTGTTGACGCACTCGGCAAGCCGATCGACGGCAAGGGCGCTATCGAGACCAAGGAGAGCCGTCCGATCGAAATGCCCGCACCGGGCATCATCGAGCGCGCACCCGTTAATGTGCCGCTCCAGACTGGTATCAAGGCGATCGACTCCATGATTCCGATCGGCCGCGGTCAGCGTGAGCTGATCATCGGTGACCGTCAGACCGGCAAGACCGCGATCTGTCTGGACACCATCATCAATCAGAAGGGCACCGGCGTTATTTGTATCTATGTAGCAATCGGTCAGAAAGCATCAACGATCGCAAAGGTTGTCAATACTTTTAAAAACGGTGGCGCAATGGATTACACCATCGTAGTAGCATCAACAGCAAGTGACTGTGCACCGCTTCAGTATATTGCACCATATGCAGGAACCGCGATCGCAGAACATTTCATGCATAAAGGAAAAGATGTCCTGATCGTTTACGATGATCTTTCAAAGCACGCAGTTGCATACCGTGCGCTGTCCCTGCTTCTTGGACGTTCACCGGGACGTGAAGCTTATCCTGGAGATGTTTTCTATCTGCATTCAAGACTGCTTGAGAGATCAAGCCGTTTAAGCGATGAAATGGGAGGCGGTTCGATCACAGCACTTCCAATCATCGAGACACAGGCAGGAGATGTATCTGCATACATTCCGACCAACGTCATTTCCATTACAGATGGACAGATCTTCCTGGAAAGTGATCTGTTCTTCTCAGGTATGCGTCCGGCAGTTAATGTTGGTCTTTCCGTATCCCGTGTTGGTGGTGCCGCACAGACCAAGGCTATGAAGAAAGCTTCCGGTAGTGTACGTATCGATCTGGCACAGTACAGAGAGATGGAAGTGTTCACCCAGTTCAGTTCTGATCTGGATGAGGCTACAACTGCACAGCTGAAATACGGAAGCTGTCTGATGGAGCTCCTGAAACAGCCACTTTGCAGTCCGTTAAGTCTTCATCAGCAGGTAATTACTCTCTGTGTTGCGACTCACAAGCTGATGGTTGATGTAGAAAAGAAAGAGATCAAGAAATATCAGAAAGATCTTCTGGAGCGATATGGTATTTTTGCAATATAAGGCAGTTATGAATCCGGAACAATGTCTGAAGAAAATATTTTAAACCGACTGTCCTTTTACGGGGCAGAAAATATAGAAACAGAGATTGCGGCAATCCGTTATCTGACAGACCAGAATGGGAAAGAATTTCTGCGGCAGGCGGTTGAATACGAGAAAATGAAGACAGGAGCTGCGGCGATAGAGAATCTGACGGGAAAGGTATCCGAATGGAAGGAGCAGGAACTGAAAGCAAATGAATATGGGAAAGAGAATATAGAGACGAGTAAAGAACTTGACCAGATGCTGGAAAGTGAAAAAGAAGAACTTCCTGCAGAAAATAATCCATTGGCGGATATTGTGGATATACAGGCGCAAGCACTGTTAAATCTGGTCAGCCCGGAAGGATTTACGCTGTCATCGAAAGCTGTAAAGTCAGAAGAGACTGTATCGAACCGAAAGCTCAGGCAGGGATACGGAACTATGAAGGAAAAAGATAATGGAGCCGGAGATACCATTTTTTTCAATCTGTACCTTATAGATAAGTTTGGCAATGCTGCAAATAAGAAAAAGAATACGGTACTGGACTATGAGATGGAGTATTTGTTAGGAGGAAAGGCGAGCGACAAGGACAATCTGGAATATGTGATCGGGAGAATCCGAATCCTTCGATTTGCAGTGAATTATGGATATTTGCTGACCGATAAGGACATGCAAATGGAGGTAGATACCCTTGCAACGACACTGAGTGCGGTGTTTCTTTCACCGGAGATCGGACCTGTGATCAAGCATGCGCTGCTTCTTGCATGGGCTTATGGAGAAAGCCTTACGGATGTTAAGACGCTTCTGGCAGGGAAGAAGGTTCCGGCTGTAAAGAGTAAGGAGAGCTGGAATCTGACGCTGGATGGTCTGCTTGAACTGGCAAAGAACAGAAGTATTCCGGAAGGGAAGGAGACAGAAGAGGGAAATTCTTATGAGCAGTATCTGCAAATGATGCTGGTTTTAAAATCAAAGGAAGAACTGTCGATGAGAGCATTGGATCTGGTGGAAATGAATCTGCGATCCGGAATGGAGAAAACGTTTTTCCGGGCAGATGCCTGCGTATCAGGAGCAGACTTTGACATGACATGTTATCTGAGAAGAGGAATCCGGTATCAGTATCATATTTTATATCAATATCAGTAACAAAAAGTGAAAATGTTAGGAGGTGGATACAGGTGTCTTTTCTGAGGACAATCGAAATAATAAATAAAATTCCTTTGATGATGTATAGAAAAATATTGAATTACAAACACATATTTGATATTCGCAGAAAGGAGGAAGGATTTGATTTTCTACCTGATTTGATCGCCATATCTTGTGTCAAAGAAAAGGCATCTGTATCTGCCTCGGTAACAGTAGAAGCTGTACTTTGTGTTCCGTTGTTCCTATATGTGGCGGTGAGCCTGATCTGGATGCTGGAGCTCAGAAGCATCCAGTCTGCAGTAAGATGCGGACTGCAGAGTGCAGGAAAGCAGGTGGCAGAGAGTTTTGCAGAAATTCCGGTGCTGAACCCGATAAGTCTGCAGGCAGATCTTGTAAATGCGGTCGGGAAAGAAAGAATGGATCGAAGTATGATTGTTGGCGGAAGCGGAGGAGTCAGCTGTAAAAGATCCTGGGCGATACCGGGAACGGGAGTGCTGGAACTGA
>ENA-ORTY01004084-ORTY01004084.1-human-gut-metagenome-genome-assembly--contig:-NODE-4084-length-11805-cov-5.103489_pt1 | contig 11805 bp, 10 predicted proteins | sample MGYA00241917_ERZ509198 | MGnify/ENA primary metagenome ERZ509198 (study PRJEB26280, sample SAMEA2338857) | human gut metagenome | biome: human gut; feature: human-associated habitat; material: faeces...
ATAGCAATGAAATTGATTTCCTCTCCGGCCAAGGCCTGGGAGGAAATTTCTATGGAAGAGGATAGGCGAAAAGTTTTTATGGCTTTTGTCTATCCTATGATTGGTTTATGCGGTTTGTCCGTCTTTATCGGCTCTTTGCTGACGAATGGATGGGGAGGACCGCAAAGTTTTCAAATAGCTATGACCAATTGTTGTGCCGTAGCTGTGGCATTGTTTGGTGGTTACTTTCTGGCGGCCTATGCAATTAACGAAATGGGAGTAAGAATGTTTGGTATGCCTGCCAATGCTCCGTTGACACAACAGTTTGCCGGATACGCACTTGTTGTCCCCTTCTTGCTTCAGATTGTGACCGGACTTTTACCTGATTTTAGAATTATTGCCTGGTTATTTCAGTTCTACATTGTCTATGTAGTATGGGAAGGAGCTCCCATATTGATGCAAGTGGAGGAAAAAGTACGATTGAAATACACCCTTTTCTCATCAGTTTTGTTAATACTATGTCCGACGGTGATTCAAATTGTATTTAGTAAGTTGATAGCCATACTTAATTAATGTGTAAAGATGAAACAACCTTCTGTAAATATCAAGAATAAACGTGCTACATTTGACTATGAGTTGATGGATACCTACACGGCAGGTATCGTATTAACAGGCACGGAAATTAAATCCATTCGTTTAGGAAAGGCAAGTCTGGTGGATACGTTTTGTTATTTTGCGAAAGGCGAATTATGGGTAAAGAATATGCATATCGCCGAGTACTTCTATGGTTCGTACAATAATCATACAGCTCGTAGAGACAGAAAGTTGTTGCTTAATAAGAAAGAATTGGAGAAAATTCAACGGGGAATGAAAGACCCCGGTTTTACTACCGTTCCTGTGCGTTTGTTCATCAATGAAAAAGGTTTGGCGAAACTGGTCGTTGCTTTGGCGAAAGGTAAAAAACAGTACGATAAACGGGAATCAATTAAAGAAAAAGATGACCGCAGAGACATGGCCCGAATGTTTAAGCGATAAGATGGCTTTATAGCGTAATAGTAAGATAAGATCGTGATAGGTCTAAGATAGGCAGAGTGACAATTAGGTGTTAATGTAATAAGGTAAAAATGAAAAAGACAATTTCTCAGATTGTATCCGAGCGTATTCTGATTCTGGATGGCGCAATGGGCACAATGATCCAACAATATAATCTTAAAGAAGAAGACTTTCGTGGTGAACGTTTTGCGCATATTCCCGGTCAGTTGAAGGGGAATAATGATTTGTTGTGCCTGACCCGCCCCGATGTCATTCAAGATATCCATCGTAAATATCTGGAAGCAGGTGCGGATATTATCGAGACCAATACATTCAGTTCTACAACTGTCTCAATGGCGGATTATCATGTAGAGGAATATGTGCGCGAAATCAATCTTGCCGCTATCAGACTGGCACGTGAACTGGCGGACGAATATACGGCAAAGAATCCGGATAAACCGCGTTTTGTTGCAGGCTCCGTTGGACCTACTAATAAAACCTGTTCCATGAGTCCGGATGTGAACAATCCGGCGTTTCGTGCCTTGTCTTATGACGAACTGGCTGCCTCTTACCAGCAGCAAATGGAAGCCATGCTGGAAGGTGGGGTGGATGCCATTCTTATCGAAACCATATTTGATACGCTGAATGCGAAAGCTGCCATCTTTGCAGCCGGACAGGCTATGAAGGTGACAGGAATAGAAGTTCCTGTTATGTTGTCTGTGACGGTATCCGATATCGGCGGACGTACATTGTCCGGACAGACTTTGGAAGCTTTCCTTGCTTCTGTGCAGCATGCCAATATATTTTCAGTCGGATTGAATTGCTCCTTTGGTGCCCGTCAGTTGAAGCCTTTTCTTGAACAGTTGGCTTCGCGTGCACCTTATTATATCAGTGCTTATCCTAATGCGGGCCTTCCGAATAGTCTGGGGAAATATGACCAGACTCCCGCAGATATGGCTCATGAAGTGAAGGAGTATATTCAGGAAGGATTGGTTAATATTATCGGTGGTTGTTGTGGTACGACAGATGCCTACATTGCAGAATATCAGGCACTGATAGCAGGTGCCAAACCTCATGTTCCGGCACCCAATCCGGATTGTATGTGGCTTTCCGGACTCGAACTGCTGGAAGTGAAACCGGAAATCAACTTTGTGAATATAGGTGAGCGTTGCAACGTAGCAGGCTCACGCAAGTTTCTTCGTCTGATTAATGAAAAGAAATATGATGAAGCCCTTTCCATAGCTCGTCAGCAAGTAGAAGACGGAGCTTTGGTTATTGACGTTAATATGGATGATGGTCTGCTGGATGCCCGGACTGAGATGACCACTTTTCTGAATCTCATCATGTCCGAACCGGAAATAGCCCGTGTACCTGTTATGATCGACTCTTCCAAATGGGAAGTGATCGAAGCCGGATTGAAATGCCTGCAAGGCAAATCAATCGTAAACTCGATCTCTCTGAAGGAAGGGGAGGAAGTATTTCTGGAGCATGCCCGGATCATCAAGCAATATGGAGCGGCAACTGTCGTGATGGCTTTTGATGAAAAAGGACAGGCGGATACTGCTGCCCGCAAGATAGAAGTGTGCGAACGTGCATATCGTCTGCTGGTTGATAAAGTTGGATTCAATCCTCATGATATTATTTTCGACCCGAATGTGCTTGCGGTGGCTACAGGAATCGAAGAGCATAACAATTACGCCGTAGACTTTATAGAAGCTACCGGATGGATCAGGAAGAATCTTCCCGGTGCACACGTCAGCGGTGGAGTGAGCAATCTTTCTTTCTCTTTCCGTGGCAATAATTATATTCGTGAAGCAATGCATGCGGTATTCCTTTATCATGCCATCCAGCAAGGGATGGATATGGGAATCGTCAATCCGGGAACTTCCGTACTCTACAGTGATATTCCTGCAGATACGCTGGAAAAGATAGAGGACGTTGTCTTGAATCGTCGTCCCGATGCTGCCGAGCGTCTGATAGAACTGGCGGAAGCATTGAAAGAAACGATGGGCGGTACTTCCGCTCAGGCAGCTGTGAAGCAGGATGCATGGAGAGAAGAATCCGTACAAGAGCGTTTGAAATATGCTTTGATGAAAGGAATCGGTGATTATCTGGAACAGGATTTAGCGGAAGCTTTACCTTTATATGATAAAGCTGTAGATGTAATTGAAGGTCCGTTGATGGATGGAATGAATTATGTCGGCGAGCTTTTTGGCGCAGGAAAAATGTTCCTGCCTCAGGTCGTGAAGACTGCCCGTACTATGAAGAAAGCCGTAGCTATACTGCAACCGATCATTGAATCAGAAAAAGTGGAAGGATCATCTTCTGCCGGAAAAGTTCTGCTTGCCACCGTAAAAGGGGATGTGCACGACATCGGAAAAAATATAGTTGCCGTCGTAATGGCGTGCAACGGTTATGATATAGTTGACTTGGGAGTGATGGTTCCGGCAGAAACCATTGTTCAGCGTGCCATCGAAGAAAAAGTCGATATGATCGGTTTGAGTGGCTTGATCACACCTTCTCTGGAAGAAATGACTCATGTGGCTGCCGAACTGGAGAAAGCCGGACTGGATATTCCTCTGTTGATTGGCGGAGCCACTACTTCAAAGATGCATACGGCACTGAAAATCGCACCTGTATATCATGCACCGGTTGTACATCTGAAAGATGCTTCTCAGAATGCCAGTGTTGCTTCCCGGCTGTTGAATTCGCAGATGAAAGCCGAACTGATTAATGAGTTAGATGCAGAATATCAGGCACTTCGTGAGAAGAGCGGACTATTACGCCGTGAAACAGTATCGTTGGAAGAAGCCCAGAAAAATAAGTTAAACCTATTTTAAAGACTTGTCACAATGAAAAAGATTTTTTCTTTCTTGTGTATGCTCATGGCAATGACTGCTATGATCTCGTGTTCTTCCTCAAAAGAGGAAAAAGGAACAACCGGCACCGGAAATGCCGCTTTGGATAATATCTTTGAGCGTAAGAGCGTGCGTACTTACTTGAATAAAGGGGTAGAGAAAGAGAAAATTGATTTAATGCTTCGTGCTGGAATGTCTGCTCCATCGGGAAAGGATGTTCGTCCCTGGGAGTTTGTGGTTGTTTCCGACCGTGCGAAACTGGATTCTATGGCGGCGGCTCTTCCTTATGCCAAGATGTTGACACAAGCCCGTAATGCGATTATTGTCTGTGGTGATTCTGCCCGTTCTTTTTATTGGTATTTAGACTGTTCTGCTGCAGCACAGAATATTTTGCTGGCTGCTGAAAGTATGGGGCTGGGTGCTGTATGGACAGCTGCTTATCCGTATGAAGATCGTATGGAAGTCGTTCGCAAATATACCTACCTGCCCGAGAATATTCTTCCTCTTTGTGTCATCCCTTTCGGCTATCCTGCAACAAAAGAGCAGCCGAAACAGAAATATGACGAGAAAAAGATACATTATAATCAGTATTAGTAAACAAAAGTTTTGTCTTTTCAATAAATTCCTTACATTTGCGGCTTAATTGATTAAAATCTGATACGCAAATGTTTGGAATAGATGACCCTTTTATAGTCTTGCCATATATCCTCTCAGTGATATGTGTGATTTTTGCTGCCTGGTTTGGGCTGAAATATTGGAATAAGGACGACGATAAAGACGAAACGCGATGAATACATTTACTCTTGGCTTGATTGTGATAGCTTATCTGCTGTCATTGGCCTACCTCGGTTTTTTAGGATATAAGAAGACTACGAATACCAGTGATTATCTGGTTGGCGGACGTCAGATGAATCCGATAGTGATGGCGCTTTCTTATGGTGCTACGTTTATCTCTGCGTCTGCTATAGTTGGTTTTGGCGGAGTAGCGGCTGCTTTCGGTATGGGTATTCAGTGGCTGTGTTTCCTCAATATGTTTGTCGGGGTAGTTATCGCCTTCATATTCTTCGGTTTGCGTACCCGGCGCATGGGAGCAAAGCTGAATGTCAGCACTTTTCCGCAGTTATTAGGCCGTCATTTTCGTTCCCGTAATATACAGGTGTTCATTGCAGCCGTCATATTTATAGGTATGCCGCTGTACGCTGCTGTGGTAATGAAAGGGGGCGCTGTATTTATTGAACAGATTTTTCAGATTGATTTTAATATATCTCTGTTGATATTTACGTTAGTCATTGCTGCGTATGTGATTGCAGGAGGAATGAAGGGGGTGATGTATACGGATGCTTTACAGGCAGTTATCATGTTTGGCTGTATGTTGTTCCTGTTGTTCTCTTTGTATCAGGTGCTTGGCATGGGTTTTACGGAAGCAAACAAGGAATTGACAAATATAGCCCCTCTGGTTCCGGAAAAGTTCAAGGCATTGGGGCATCAGGGATGGACCGCAATGCCTGTGACAGGTTCTCCGCAGTGGTACTCATTGGTTACCTCTCTTATTTTGGGAGTAGGAATCGGTTGCCTTGCACAGCCTCAGTTGGTGGTACGTTTTATGACGGTAGAAAGTAGCAAACAGTTGAATCGTGGCGTATTTATCGGTTGTTTTTTCCTGATTATAACGGTAGGAGCTATCTATCATGCCGGTGCATTAAGCAATCTTTTCTTCTTGAAGACAGAAGGAGCCGTTGCTACGGAAGTGATACAGGATATTGATAAAATCATTCCTTATTTCATCAATAAAGCTATGCCGGACTGGTTTGCCGCTTTGTTTATGCTCTGTATCCTTTCTGCAAGTATGTCTACGCTTAGTTCTCAGTTCCACACAATGGGAGCATCGGTTGGTTCTGACATTTATGGTACTTATAAACCCCGTTCTCGTGGCAAATTGACAAATGTGATTCGTTTGGGAGTACTTTTCTCTATTTTGGTCAGCTATATTATTTGCTATATGCTGCCACATGATATTATCGCCCGCGGAACTTCTATTTTCATGGGTATCTGTGCTGCTGCATTTCTTCCTGCCTACTTCTGTGCATTGTACTGGAAGAAAGCGACGAAACAGGGAGTTATGGCAAGTCTCTGGGTAGGAACTTTAGGCAGTGCTTTTGCACTAATATTCCTTCATCAGAAAGAAGCTGCCGCAATGGGAATATGTAAATTCCTGTTTGGCAAGGATGTATTGATTGAGACATATCCGTTTCCGGTAATTGACCCTATTCTCTTTGCATTACCATTGTCTATACTGGCTATTGTGGTGGTTAGCCTTTTGACGGGCAGAAACAAGTAGTAAATAAGTAATAGGTAATAAGTAATAGGTAATAAGCCGTGCGGATACACTATTGATAAGCTACGGTTATTACCTATTACCTGATACTTATTACTTATTTTATCTTTTTTTTGTACGATTCGAACCGGGACTGAATATCACGTACGAAGTTGAACGTTTCTATGCCACGGAAATATCCATTTTTACAAACAGGATCGGTGAAGTATTCCTCATTACTTTTGAGCAGAATGAAGTTTTCGACATTATCTTTCCATACGAGGTTATTTTTTCCGTATTTTTTCGCTAGTGCCATGGCATCGTAAATATGTCCTAGACCGGCATTGTAAGAAGCCAGTATGAAATTGAGTCGTTCTTGTTTGTCAGGGATCATATTGAAACTTCGGTCTGTGGCGGCAATGTATTTAACGGCTGCTTTTATACTTTCTTCCGGGTTTTGTTCTTTACCTGCGGGTACGCCCATTGCGCGTGCAGTGGCAGGCATCAATTGCATCAATCCTTTGGCTCCTGCCCAAGATACGGCTGTTGTGTCAAAGTTTGATTCTGTATAGGCGAGGGATGCCAGCATTCGCCAGTCCCATCCGATCTCTTTGGCGTATTTTTTGAATAAATCGTCGTAATGTGATATTTTTCCTTCTTTAAGTGAAAGGATGGGGGAGTGGGGCATCATTTTACTATTCTCGAAGTAACGCTTCATACTTGCCGTATAGGCAGGAGAGGTCATATTTTCTTTATGCCAGTTTGTGGCGGCGGCTGCCAGTTCGGGACTGTCTTTTCGCACAGCCCATGAAGAACGCTGGTCAAAACTGATAGAAAGATCGATATTCAGATTGGGATAGTAAGTTTTATTCAGTTTGGCTAAATCATTATCGGCTACGGTATAGGGAATCTTACCTTGTGCTACCTGGGTGATTAAGTCTTCCGCGGTAACGCTATCTCCCGTTATCTTATGAATATGGATACCACCTCCCAGTTCGTTGTTCAGATTCACGAGGCGATCGTAATATTTGCCTGGTTTGACATATATATCTTTGCCGATAAGTTCCGTTACATCTTTCAGTGGTTTACGCTTTCCATTTCCTTGCTGGACGATAACCTGATGGGTGATTATGTCTTCTCCGCAATACAAAAGGCTGTCTTTCCATTCTTTGGTAATCGGCAGGTTGTAGGCGATCATATCTCCTTCGCCTGACTGTAATTTCTGAATCAATTCACGGACATTTCTGGCTACCTCGATTCTGAGTTTCAGTCCCAGACTTTTAGCGAACTGTTCACTGAGTTCGTATTGGAATCCCATTTCCTGTCCGCGATAAATGAAATATGAAGTAGAGCTATAGAGTGTCAGCACAACCAGTTCTCCACTGTCTTTAATCTGTGGAAGATCGTGTGCTGTTTCATTCTTTTCGGTATGATGTTTGTTCCGGCATCCGAATACACAGCACAAAAGTATAAGAAACAAGGGGAGGATCAGTGTCTTGGCACTCATTCTGAACTCTTTATCTTTCATTCTTCATTTTTCAAATGTTTCTTGATATACATTGTTAATATATCGATAGCTACTGCATTGCTGCCGCCTTCTGGAACGATAAGGTCCGCATAACGTTTGCAGGGTTCTATGAATTGCAGGTGCATCGGTTTCAGAACACGGGTATAGCGTTCCATGACAGCTTCCGCTGTCCGTCCTCTTTCGATGACATCCCTTTGGATGACACGTATCAGGCGTTCATCGGGATCGGCATCTACAAATATCTTTAGATCCATCATATTGCGTAGCTTCTTGTCGCACAAGGCAAGGATACCTTCAATAATGACGACTTCACGAGGCTCGATGTGGATGGTTTCCGGTTGGCGGGTACAAGTCAGATAAGAATAGGTCGGTTGCTCGATGCTTTTTCCTTCTTTCAGCATCATCACATGTTTGGAAAGCAAGCTCCATTCAAAAGCATCCGGATGGTCAAAGTTGATATTCTGACGTTCTTCAACCGGCACGTGACTACTGTCTTTGTAGTATGAATCCTGAGGTAATAGTACTACTTCTCCAACGGGGAGGCTTTCTATTATTTTTCGTACGACGGTGGTTTTTCCGGAGCCCGTTCCACCTGCTATTCCTATTATTAACATCTCTTTATAGTGTTATTTGAACCAAATAGAGTAATTTTGCATTAGTAATGTAATGCATTGACAAGACAAATATAGAAACAATTCATTAAAATAACAACGTAATGGTGAAACACATTGTATTATTTAAGTTAAAAGACGAAGTTCCCGAAGCGGAGAAACTCGTAGTGATGAATAAATTTAAGGAAGCTATCGAAGCGCTCCCCGCTAAGATTTCAGTGATCCGTAAGATTGAAGTCGGACTGAATATGAATCCGGGAGAGGCTTGGCATATAGCTCTCTATAGCGAATTTGACACGCTGGAGGATGTGAAGTTCTATGCAACACACCCTGATCATGTGGCAGCCGGAAAGATTATAGCTGAAGCAAAGGACAGTCGTGCATGCGTGGATTATGAATTATAACCCCCAATAATGAAAATGAGAAAATTAATTTCTTTTCTGCTTTTAAGCTTTGTAGCCTATACATTGCAGGCGCAGATTAAAGATCCGGTAAAGTTTAAAACAGAACTGAACTCTCTTTCTGATACAGAAGCGGAGATCGTGTTTACGGCTGCCATTGACAAAGGGTGGCATGTTTATTCTACCGATCTTGGAGACGGAGGACCTATTTCTGCCACATTTAATGTGGAGAAGAAGTCTGGTGTAGAACTGGTAGGTAAATTGAAGCCTGTCGGCAAGGAAATAGCTACTTTCGACAAACTGTTCGAAATGAAAGTGCGCTATTTCGAGAATACTGCCAAATTCGTGCAGAAAGTGAAGCTGACTGGTGGAGCTTATGCGATAGAAGGTTATTTGGAATATGGAGCCTGCGACGATGAGAGTTGTCTGCCTCCGACAGAAGTTCCTTTTAAGTTTTCGGGTGAAGCAAAGGCCGGAACTACGGCTGCTCCTGTAGCCAAAGCTGATAAGCCGGAGACAAAAGAGGCGGAAGAAGTAACTGCTCCTGCTGCGTCCAAAGACTCTGCTGCAATGATGGAACTGGTTCCTGCTTCTGCTACGGATGCAAATGCCGATATTCAACCAGCTGTAGCTTCCGGTGACCTTTGGCGTCCGGTAATCAGTGAATTGCAGGCACTGGGCGAGGAACATACTCAGGGAGATATGTCCTGGATTTATATTTTCGTGACAGGTTTCCTGGGTGGATTGCTGGCTCTGTTCACTCCTTGTGTATGGCCTATTATCCCGATGACAGTCAGTTTCTTTCTGAAACGTAGCAAAGATAAGAAGAAAGGTATTCGTGATGCGTGGACTTATGGTGCTTCCATTGTCGTTATTTATGTGGCATTAGGATTGGCTATCACACTGATATTTGGTGCCAGTGCGCTCAATGCTTTATCGACGAATGCTGTCTTTAATATCCTTTTCTTCCTGATGCTGGTAATCTTTGCCGCTTCATTTTTTGGAGCGTTTGAGATTAGATTACCGTCAAAGTGGGGCAATGCGGTAGATAGTAAAGCGGAATCGACTACCGGTCTGCTGAGTATCTTCCTGATGGCATTTACACTTTCACTGGTATCTTTCTCTTGTACAGGTCCGATTATCGGATTCCTGCTTGTACAGGTTTCTACTACAGGAAGCGTGGTGGCCCCGGCTATCGGTATGTTGGGTTTTGCCATTGCATTGGCATTGCCGTTCACACTCTTTGCTCTGTTCCCGTCATGGCTGAAGTCTATGCCGAAGTCGGGCGGATGGATGAATGTGATCAAAGTGACGTTAGGATTTCTGGAACTGGCATTTGCGCTTAAATTCCTGTCGGTTGCTGATCTGGCTTATGGCTGGAGGTTACTCGACCGTGAAACCTTCCTCGCTCTGTGGATTGTCATCTTTGCATTGCTGGGTTTCTATTTGCTTGGTAAAATCAAGTTTCCGCATGACGATGATGACAATAAGGTGGGAGTGACTCGTTTCTTTATGGCACTTATTTCTCTGGCGTTTGCCGTATATATGGTTCCCGGTTTGTGGGGAGCTCCGTTAAAAGCCGTAAGTGCTTTTGCGCCTCCTATGCATACGCAAGACTTTAATCTGTATAAGAATGAAGTACATGCGAAATTCGATGACTACGATCTGGGTATGGAGTATGCACGTCTGAATGGCAAACCAGTGATGCTTGACTTTACAGGCTATGGATGCGTGAACTGTCGTAAGATGGAAGCCGCTGTATGGACGGACCCGAAAGTGAGTGATCTGATTAATAATGATTATGTGCTGATTACTCTGTATGTGGATAATAAAACTCCGTTGACCGAACCTGTGAAAATCGTAGAGAACGGTAAGGAACGTACTTTGCGTACAGTCGGTGATAAGTGGAGTTATCTGCAACGTGTGAAGTTTGGTGCTAATGCACAGCCTTTCTATGTATTGCTGGATAATCAGGGAAGTCCTTTGAATAAGTCTTATGCTTACGATGAAGACATTTCCAAATATATTGAATTCCTGCAAACTGGACTGGAGAATTATCGGAAGGAAAAATAATCCGAAGATATAACTATCAATGAGAAACGGTCTCACTCAGTAGAGTGGGACCGCTTCATTTAAATAGAATAGAATAAAACTAGAAATAATGTTTTTTACATGGGTACTTCCATTACCAGAAGTTTGGTCCCTTTAGTAGCACGGATAGAGAAGCTTTTGGTATCCCATATTCCGATGCCGTCACGTTTGGCCAGATGTTCATCGGCCACGCTGATCTCTCCTTCTATCACAAACAGATAAGCTCCGTTACCTTCCTGATGCATACAATATTCGATGGTTCTTTCCGTATCGAAGTCTCCCATAGAGAACCAGGCATCCTGTTTGATGGAGGCCGGTGTCTTGCCGTTCGGTGAAATGAACAGAGATAACTCGTTCGGTTTCAGCAGCGGACGTATATCGAAATTGTTATATTCGGGTTTCGTATTCTCGATTCGGGGGAATACCCATATTTGCAGGAATTCCAATTGTTCTTCCTTGCTGTCGTTATACTCACTATGATAGATACCACTGCCCGTACTCATCACTTGGATATCACCGGGAGTAATCGTTTTCGTATTTTGTACACTGTCGCCATGTCTCAGATACCCTTTCAACGGAATGGAAATTACTTCCATATTTTTATGTGGATGAGTATCAAATCCCATCGACGGGTCTACACTGTCATCATTCAGCACTCGCAAGGCTCCGAAATGGATTCTTTCCGGATTGTAATAGTTAGCAAAACTGAATGTGTGGTGGGTTTTGAGCCAGCCATGATTAAAATAGCCTCTTGATGAAGCTCTGTCGATTACTTTTTTCATAATCTTCCTTTCTTTTTTATAGAACTTTGTTGTGTGCTTTGTTCGCACTTTTATAATAGGACAACAATTAAAGAGTACACAAAGTTCTCGGCCGGAAACTCAATAAGAAAGAAGGTTATTTTTTTATTTCAGAAAAAATACATACGTTTGTAACATCATAACAATACCTTTGTGCCCAAAAGTAAAGAAAATATGTACGCAACAGACAC
>ENA-ORTY01004085-ORTY01004085.1-human-gut-metagenome-genome-assembly--contig:-NODE-4085-length-11805-cov-2.676851_pt1 | contig 11805 bp, 7 predicted proteins | sample MGYA00241917_ERZ509198 | MGnify/ENA primary metagenome ERZ509198 (study PRJEB26280, sample SAMEA2338857) | human gut metagenome | biome: human gut; feature: human-associated habitat; material: faeces...
GGCAGACGGGCGGCTGCTTGACAAGCTGGAGGTTCAGCCAGATCTTCCTGGTCGCCGTGTTGCACGTGCCCCAGCGGGTCTTCATGTTTTTAATCTGCCACGCCGATGGATGCAGCCCCGTCCTTGCCTCCCAGAGGGGGAGCCGCGCGGCAATTCTCTCCGACAGCGCTTCCCGGTAGAAGTCGTTCAGAAGCGATTCCCGCTGCGATGTGTCATCCTCCGGGTGGACAGATAAAACGATTTCCTGTCCGCGCTGCAAAGCGCTTCTTCCGCGCGAGGCTTCTTCCAACCGGAGCGTATACGCTTCGCCCCAGAGATAGACCGTCTGGCCGTCCACAAAAGCCGGATCTGTCGCGGCGGGACGGGCGGCCAACTGCTGCTGCCGGGCTTCAATCCAGCCGCGCTTTTCGCGTACAAAGCGGTCGATTTGCGACAAGGGGAGCCGGTTCGGTGCGGTGATCTGAATTTCGCCATCCGGGGACAGCACGCGCAGGTGCATGTTTTTGATGGATTTTCGGACGATGGTGACGCAAAGCCCGTCGATGGTGCGCTGCATGGAAACCCTCTTTTCCAGTGGAGATGCCCATATTATGAAGCGCCGGCGGCACAAAAGCAAGTACCAGTTTTTGTGCTTTCCTTTTTTCAGAAAGCACGATATAATAGCTCAACATCATTTGCAGACAGAAAGGAAAAATCTCCATGGAACAAAGAAGCATCTGCCTGATCAACGATTCCTTTCCGCCCGTCACCGATGGTGTGGCGAACGCGGTTGTAAACTATGCGAAAATTCTGACGGAGAATGGAAAGAAAGCGACCGTCGTCACGCCTGCCTACCCCGGCGCGGACGACAGTCAGTTTGGATTCCCCATCGTGCGCTACCCGAGCGTCGATCTCACAAAGCTGGTGGGCTATCACGCGGGATTCCCGTTTTCGAGCCAGACGCTCGAGACGCTGGTGGAAAGAGACTTTGATCTCATCCACTGCCACTGCCCGGTCACGTCCGCCATGCTCGCGCGCGCTCTGCGCGACCGGATTCATGTGCCGCTGGTCTTTACGTACCACACGAAATTTGACATTGACATCGCCAACGCTATCAAGGGAAAGCTCTTGCAGGAGGAGGCCAAGAAGGTCCTTGTCGACAACATCACGGCCTGCGACGAGGTCTGGACGGTGAGCCACGGCGCGGGCGAGAATTTAAAGAGCCTCGGCTATCAGGGCGACTATCTCGTTATGCCGAACGGCGTGGATTTCCCGAAGGGGAGGGTAGACGAAAGCCTTGTGCGCGAGGTGACAAAGGACTTTGATTTGCCGGAAAACGTTCCGATGTTCCTTTTCGTCGGCCGCATGATGTGGTACAAGGGGCTAAAAATCATTCTCGATGCGCTCGACACGCTCAAAAGGCAGGGGACAGAATTTCGTATGGTCTTCGTCGGAAACGGCGGCGACCGCGAGGAGGTCATCGCCTACAGCGAAAAGCTCGGTCTGTCGGACTGCGTGTTCTTTACTGCGCCGGCCTATGACCGGAATGTTATCCGCGCGTGGTACTGCCGGGCAGACCTGTTCCTGTTCCCGTCGACGTTTGACACGAACGGCCTTGTCGTGCGCGAGGCGGCGGCCTGCGGGCTTGGGAGCGTCCTGGTGCGTGGAAGCTGCGCGGCGGAGGACATCCGAGACGGGGAGAGCGGCTTCCTGATTGAGGAAAACGCGGAATCGATGGCGAGAATGCTGACAGCGCTCAGCCGAAACCCTGAGGCGATGCAGAGAGTCGGGAAGACGGCGCAGGACGAGATTTATATCTCGTGGAAGGACGCGGTCACGCACGCGCAGGCGCGCTATGAGGTTGTGCTTGAAAATTTCAAGGCCGGAAAATATCCCGCCCACAACCGCCAGAGCGATGAGGCGTTCCACGCCATCTCGTCTTATCTTGCCGCCGTCGGCCGCGGGCAGGAGAAGATCAAACTCCGCATGGAAGAGCTCTCGGAGCGGTTCCTGTAAGGAAAATATGAAGAAACTGTGAATATCCACAAAAATTAACTTGCGATTTTATAAATATTTAATAAATGCCCGCTATCTTTTTTAATAACCGCCTGCTATCATAATCTTGCAAGAAGCGATACAGTCTTTTTTCATTTTCCTCTCTTTTTAATAGAAGCCCGTAAGCAAGTTGGTCCCTTGCTTACGGGTTTTCTCTATTTCCGAAAAGTTTTACTTTTCGGAAATAGAAGGGATGCACCTCGACTGCGCGCAGAATTTTTGCCCCGTTGGGGCTTGAAAGATTTTGCTGTTTACGAAGCAGCTGTAGTTGAAATTTTGCGGGAAAGTTGGTACAATACCTTGATAGTATGTTTTCTTGAGAGGTAAACGCGTGTATCTTCGTTCTTTGGAAATTCAGGGCTTCAAGTCCTTTCCGGATAAAACCGTCTTGCAGTTCGACAGCGACATCACCGCAATCGTCGGCCCGAACGGCAGCGGCAAATCCAATATCTCAGATGCCATCAGCTGGGTCATGGGCGAGCAGAGCTCAAAGGCCCTGCGCGGGGCAAAAATGGAAGACGTGATCTTCGGCGGCACGTTAAAGCGACCGGCAGTCGGCTATGCGGAAGCGACGCTTGTTTTAGACAATCAGGACGGGACGCTTCCCATCGAAACGCCCGAGGTCATGATCACCCGCCGGTACTACCGTTCGGGCGAGAGCGAGTACTACATCAACAAGCAGTCGGCGCGTCTGCGCGATATCAACGAGCTTCTCATGGATACCGGCCTTGGAAGAGAAGGTTACTCCAACATCGGCCAGGGCAGAATCGACGAGATCCTTGCGCAGAAATCGACCGACCGCCGCGAAATTTTTGAAGAGGCTGCCGGCATCTCCAAATACCGCCACAGGAAAGAGGAGACCGAGCGCAGGCTCGCCAATACGCAGGACAATCTGCTTCGCATCGGGGACAAAATCTCGGAGCTGGAATTGCAGGTCGAGCCCCTTCGCCAGCAGGCGGAAAAGGCGGAAAAATATCTGACGCTCCGCGATGAACTGCGGGGCTTGGAAGTTACCGTCTGGCTGGATAGCCTCGAGAAGGTCGCTGAGAGCGCGAAAAAGGCGCAGGAGGACTACAATTCTGCTGCCTTCGTTCTCGAACAGGCGCACGACGAACTGAATGCTCTCTATCATCAGGCCGAGCAGATGGCCCTGCAGCTGAACCAGAAGTCGCTGGAATTAGACCTCCTGCGCGAAAAAATCACGGCGGTGCAGGCCGAGCGGCAGAAGAAGGAAGCAGACGTTTCCGTCCTGCAGGCTGAGGTCGAGCATTTGCAGCAGAACGTGGAGCGGGCGCAGCGCGAGATGGACGAGCAGTCGGCCAGAAGCGGCTCGATCGCGCAGACGATCCAGGAGCGGACGGCAGAAATTGCTTCGATCGACGAGGCCATTCGGTCGCTTGACGAACAGACCGGGACGCTCACGCAGAAAGAGATGGCGCTTCAGAAGGAGCTGGACGGGCTTCAGCAAGCGCTTTTGCAGCTCACGGCGCAGGAAAATCTTCTTCGCTCCGATGCGCAGGAGAAAAAGACGCAGATCGCGTCTTTGACCGCGTCGATGGAAGAGGTCGAGGCAAGAAAAAAGACCTTGCAGGAGGATTTAGAGGCGAACGAGACACGCAGAGTCCAGACCGAGCAGCAGAAAACGCAGTGCGCGAAAGCCTTGGAGCAGGCAAACGACGGCGTACAGTCGGCAAAAAACCGCATTGCGGGGTATGAGCTCCGGCGCAGGGCGCGGCAGGAAAAGTGCCAGTCGCTCCAAAAGGAGTTTGACGGCGCGTCTGTGCAGCTCAAAACACTTGCCGCAAAGGCCAATATGCTCCGAGAGATGGAGCGGGACTTTGAGGGCTTTTCCAAGGCCGTGCGCCTTGTGATGCAGGACGCGGCAAAAGGTGCGCTTTCGGGCGTGCATGGCCCTGTGTCAAAGCTCATCCGTGTCGAAGACCGGTACACAACGGCGATCGAAACCGCGCTTGGCGCGGCGATGCAGAATATCATCGTAGACGATGAAAGCTGCGGCAAGGCGGCAATCGGGATGCTCAAGCGCAGAGACGGCGGCCGGGCGACATTCTTGCCCATTTCCACGGTCACGGGCCGGAGGCTCTCCGAGCCGCAATTGGTGTCGATGCCGGGCTATGTCGGCGTAGCATCCGAGCTTGCGCAGACCGATGCAAGATATCAGGGGATTTTGGAGAACCTTCTCGGCAGAACCGTCATTGCCGAGACGCTCGATCACGCCATTGCGATGGCGCGAAAGACGGGAAACCGCGTGCGCATCGTGACGCTCGACGGACAGGTCATGAACCCGGGTGGCAGTATGACGGGCGGCTCAAGCGCAAAGAGCGCGGGCGTTTTGTCAAGGGCCAATGAGCTCAAGCGCCTCGAGCAGGAGCAGAAGACCCTCTCTGATGCGCAGACGGCGCGGCAGAAGAGTCTTTCGGATGCGCAGAGTCAGCTGGCCGAAACGGAGTATGAGCTTAAAAATATCGGTGCGGAGCTCCGCGAGGCAGAAGACGAGGTCCTGCGCCGCACGGAGGAGCAGAAGCAGGTGGAGCTGCTGTTAGAGACGGTTTCGCAGGCAGAGCAGTCCGTCCGGCAGGAGCTCGAGCGCTTTTCGAAGCGCAGCGGCAGCGACGAGGGAAGACTTGCGCTTCTTTCCCAGCAGCTGCAGGAAGCGGAAGCAGAGCTCACGAAGCTGGAAGCGCAGCAGGCGCAGCGGCAGACGGAGCTAGATCAGAAGACGCAGGCTGTTTCGGATGTGCAGCAGGAGCTGGCGAGTCTTCGCGTTGCGATTGCGGAAAAGAACGCCGAGAAAACGGCCGCGCAGCAGACGATTTCCCAGATGGAGACCTTACAGGAGGCCATGCAGGGCGACAACGTCCAGAAGCAGGCGCTGATCGCGTCCTTCTGCGAGAGAATGCAGCAGGCTGAGCAGGAGATCAAAGCGCAGTACGAGCAAATGGAAACGCTCGCGAAAACCGCGCAGGCGCACGAGCAGACGCTAAAAACAGAGGTCGAGGCGCGCACCGCCATGGAGGCAAAGCGCAACCAGACCGAAAAGCAGGCGCAGGAAAAGAACAAGGACATTTTGCTTCTCGAGCGCGAATCTGCCCGTTTGGAGCAGAAAAAAGCAACCAGCGAGCTCGAGCAGAAGCAGCTCATCGACAAGCTCTGGGAGTCCTATGAGCTCACGCCCTCGAGCGCAAAGGAACAGACTGTGGAGGTCGAGTCCATCCCGAGCGCAAACCGGCGCATCGGCGAGGTGAAGCGGAAAATGTCCGCGCTCGGTACGCCGAACCTCGGCGCGATCGACGAATACGCCAGAGTCAGCGAGCGCTACGAGTATCTGGCTTCTCAGCGCGACGACGTGCTGCACGCGAAGACAGAGCTGGAGACCATCGTCGGCGATATTACCCGCGAGATGACGGAGATTTTTGTGCGCGAGTTTGCACGCATCAACGAGTATTTCGGCGCGACGTTCACGGAAATGTTCGGCGGCGGCAAAGCGTCTCTGGAACTGGAGGACGAAAAAGAGCCGCTTTCCTGCGGCATTGAAATCAAGGTCCAGCCCCCCGGAAAGCAGCTCAAGACCATCACGCTTCTTTCCGGCGGCGAGAAGGCATTTGTGGCCATTGCGCTGTATTTCGCGATTTTGAAGGTGCGGCCGACGCCGTTTTGCATGCTCGATGAAATTGACGCGGCGCTGGACGACCGGAACGTGGAACGATTTGCAGCGTATCTGCACCGGTTCAGCGGCAAAACGCAGTTCATCGTCATCACCCACCGGCGCGGCACGATGGAGGCCGCGGATGTGCTCTACGGCGTGACAATGCAGGAGCAGGGCATCTCTAAAATTCTGCATCTGGATCTGGATGAGCTTCAAAAGCAGCTGGGCATTACGGCATAAACGCGGAATGATTCCAAAAATGCGGGAAACGGGTCGATGTGGGCATCGACCCCTACGGACATCACTGGAAGAACGCAAAAATCCGTAGGGGCGGACGACCCTGTCCGCCCGCAGAAAAATGAATCAAAATGCGAAAATCTATGGCGAAAACGATGGTTTCCTTGGGCGGACAGAGGCGTCCGCCCCTATGAATGCCACGTAAGATTGTGGGAATTTTGCGGGGCGTGCACCCCTTACAGAGTCAATGAACCGAAAAGAGGATAGATATATGGGATTTTTTGAAAAACTGAAGCAGGGCCTGAGCAAGACGGCAAGCTCCATTTCGAGCGTCTTCACGGCCTCGGAGCTGGACGACGAATTTTACGACGATCTGGAAGAGAGCCTGATTCTGGCCGACCTCGGCATGCAGACGACCGAGGAGGCCATGCAGAAGCTCAGAAGCGTCGTGCGCGAGCGGCACATCAAGACCGTCGAGGAGGCGAAGCTTGCCCTTCGAGAGGTGCTCGAGGGCATGATGGACGTGGGCACGACAACGCTTGATCTTTCCACAAAGCCGTCCGTCATTCTCGTCATCGGCGTGAATGGCGTTGGTAAGACAACGACGATCGGGAAGCTCGCGAACCTTCTTCGTGAGAGTGGGAAAAAGGTGCTTTTGTGCGCAGGCGATACCTTCCGTGCGGCGGCAGCCGATCAGCTGGAAATCTGGTCGAACCGCGCGCATGTGGACATCATCCGGCAGCACGAGGGCGCGGACCCCGCGTCGGTGCTCTTTGACGCGATCGCGGCGGCAAAGGCCAGAAGCTCCGACGTCATCATCTGCGACACGGCGGGCCGGCTCCACAACAAGCAGAACCTCATGAACGAGCTCGGCAAAATCTCGCGCATCATTGACCGAGAGCTCCCCAACGCCAGCAAGGAGGTCCTTCTCGTGCTCGACGGCACGACCGGGCAGAACGGCCTTATTCAGGCCGAGCAGTTCAGCCAGATCGCGGGCGTGACGGGCATGGTCGTAACGAAGCTCGATGGCACGGCCAAGGGCGGTGTGGTCATCGCCGTATCGAATACGCTCAAAATCCCGGTCAAATTTGTCGGCGTGGGCGAGCAGATGGACGATCTGATGGCGTTTGACGCGCACAGCTTCGTGGAAGCACTGATTTAAGGAGGAGCGGCATGAAAGTCATTCTGGCAAGCAAAAATCCGCATAAGCTCACGGAGCTCTCCGCGATTTTGTCGCAGCACGGCTTTGAGATCGCGCTGGAATCGGAATATGGACTCGATATCGACGTGGACGAGACGGGCACGACGTTTGAAGAAAACTCGCTTTTAAAGGCCGAGGCCGTCATGAAAGCCTCCGGACTGCCGGTTCTGGCGGACGATTCGGGGCTGATGGTGGACGCATTGGACGGCGCGCCGGGCGTATATTCCGCGCGGTACGGCCATAAATCGTCCGATGGCGAGCGCACGGCATTTTTGCTGGAGAACATGAAAGACGTACCGGACGAGAAGCGCACAGCAAAATTCGTCTGCGTCATCACCTGCCTCTGGCCGGACGGGCGCAAGATCGTTGCGCGCGGAGAGTGCCCGGGCGTGATCACGCGCGAGGTACACGGGGAAAACGGCTTCGGCTACGACCCGGTCTTTTATCTTCCCGAGCTTGGCATGACGTATGCAGAGCTTCCGAGTGAACAGAAAAACGCAATTTCCCACAGGGCGCGTGCCTTGCAGGAGTTTTGCAGAAAATATCAGCAGATGCAGGAAAAATGACGCTCCGTAAGGGCGGACGACGCTGTCCGTCCGGGGAAAAGACCGGAGCGTTCGATGGAATGAGGTAACGCACATGACAAGTAAGGAACGCGCTGCGCTTCGGGCGCAGGCCAATACAATTGACACGACGCTGATGGTCGGCAAGGGCGGCGTATCGGAAACGCTGGTTGCTGAGGCAGAAAAGCTTCTGGACATTCACGAGCTGGTGAAGGGCCGCGTGCTGGAAACGGCGATGATGACCCCGCGCGAGGTCTGCGACGCACTTTGCGAAGCGACGGGTGCAGAGGGCATTCAGGTCGTGGGCTCGAAGTTCGTGATCTGGCGGAAATCTGAGAAGGTCGAGCAGGAAAAGAAGAAGGCGGAGAAAAAGGCGGCAACACCCAAAAAGGTCTCCGGCAACTATAACCCCGTCAAGGCCGGCATCACCCGCCGCAAGCAGCAGGCGAAAGAGCGCCGCAAGCAGCAGAAGGAGTATTTCCACGAGGCAGCCGTGAAGGCCGCCATCGAGAGAAGAAAACAGCAGGAAGGCTGATGGAATGAAAATCGGCGTATACGGCGGCAGCTTCAACCCGCCGCATCTGGGGCATGTGCGCGCGGCGCAGGCGTGCAAAAGAGCGCTGGGACTGGACTGCGTTCTGGTCATCCCGGCCAGTATTCCGCCGCACAAACAGATGGCGAGCGGCTCGGCGACGGCCATGGAGCGCTTAAAGCTGACGCAGCTCGCGTTTTCGCAGCTTCCCGGCTTCGAGGTGCTGGACATGGAGCTCCGGCGCGAGGGAAAAAGCTATACGGTGGATACCATCCGCGCGCTCAAGGAACAATATAGACAGGGCGAGATGTATCTTATGATGGGGACGGATATGTTCTTGTCGTTTCAGGACTGGTATTGTCCGGAGGAGATTGCGAAAAACGCGCGCCTCGTCTGCTTTTCCCGGTACGATGCCGATGCCAAAAATCGAGAGAGTCTTTTAAAGCAGGCGGACACGCTGGAAGCCCAGTTCGGAGAAAGACCGGTGCTGCTGGAAAACGACTGCTTCGACATTTCCTCGACCGAGGCAAGACGGCTTCTTGTGTTCGGCATTGCAGAGCCCTATCTTCCGCAGGCGGTGCTGCGCGAAATTGAAGCCGAAGGACTCTACGGTGTGGGAGAAAACGACAAGGGTCTCTCGTTTGAACGATTAAAAGATGTGAGCCTTGCTCTTCACAAGTCTTCTCGCGTGCCGCATGCCATCGGTGTGTGCGAAACGGCGCGGGAAATGGCGAAAAAATATGGAGCGGATGAAACGCTTGCCGCACGGGCGGGCATTTTGCACGATGTAACGAAAGCGCTAAACGCGAAGCAGCAGCTGCTGCTGGCCGAAAAATGGAACGTCAGGCTCACGGATTTTGAGCGCGCGAACCCGCAGCTCTTGCACGCAAAAACCGGCGCGGCAGCCGCGCGGGAAATTTTCGGCGAGTGCGAGGCGGTTCAAAGCGCCATCGAGTGGCACACGACGGGAAAGCCCGATATGACGAAGCTTGAAAAAATCGTCTATCTTGCCGACATGATCGAGCCCAACCGCACGTACCCCGGCGTAGAAGCAATTCGAGCGGCGGCGGAAAAGGACCTCGACGAGGGCGTGCTGCTGGCATTGGAGCGGACAATCGCACATTTGCAGGAGGAGGGCTTCGCTGTGTGCGAGGACTCTGTTCGGGCGCGCGCGTTTTTGCTGAGCGAAAGGAAATCAAGTTAGCATGAACCATGAAAAACACCACGGCCATTTTGAAGCGCCGCGGGAAAAAAAGAGATTGACAGGCCGTCAGAAGGGCGCGCTCGGGATCGTTCTGGCGCTGGCCGTTCTGATTGGGCTGGGCGTCGGCATTTACAAAACGGTCGTCCGGCCGCCGCAGAAGACTGAGCCGGTCGTGGAGACCCAGCCGGAGGCGGAAGAGACGAAAGAACCGGAGATCAAGCTTCCGACGATCAAGCACGTTGTGACGAAGGTCGACGAGGATACCGGCGAAGAGATCGAGGAAGAAATGGAGCTTCCCGCGAGCCACCGGGAAGGCGTCTACAACATCCTCATCTGCGGCACGGACGACGACGGCTACCGCACGGATACGATCATTGTCGCGCATCTGGACGAGGAAACGCACGACGTTGCGCTCATGAGCGTCCCGCGCGATACGGTCGTTTTGACCGGAAACGGCGGCATTATGAAAATCAACTCCGTCTATGCGGGCGGCGGCGCGGACGGTATGGCGCGGCTTTCCAAGCGGCTCGGCGCGATGCTGGGCTTCGAGCTGGATGGCTACGTGCTGGTAAATCTCGAGGCGTTCCGCGAGACGGTCGACTTAGTCGGCGGCGTGGAGTTTGACGTGCCGCAGGACATGTATTATCAGGACCCCACGCAGAACCTGCATATCGATCTCAAGGCGGGAAAGCAGCTTTTGGACGGCGAAAAAGCTATGGAGCTTGTGCGCTTCCGCAAGGGCTACGCGTCGCAGGATATCCAGCGCACGAAGGTGCAGCAGGAGTTTTTGCGGGCGCTTGCCAAGAAGGTTCTGAGCGTATCGAGCCTCACGAAACTCAAGGAATTTGCCGACGTGTTCAGCACGTATGTGACGACCGACCTCACAGTGGGCAACATGCTCTATTTTGCGAAGGCTCTCATGCAGTGCGACTTTGACGCGATGAAGACGTACACGCTCGAGGGCGAGGGCGAAAAATTGGAACGATACCCGGATGCGCCGCATCTGATCCAGACCCATGTTGGTGTCGGATACCGGATGCTGCGCGCAGAAAATGATGAAGCATAGTAAAAAAGCAGGGGGCGCCCCTGAATAGGATGCACCCTGCCAAAAGCCACAGACAATAGCGATAAGCTGTAAAAAGAAGCATGGACGCCCCCGAAAAGGAGAGCGTCCATGCTTCTTGCTGTATCCGAATGGAGGAGATTGCGAAATCAGTGATTGTCCGGGCAGACGATTTCCAGCATCTGATCGAAAACCTCTTCCATCTGCCGCACCAGCGTGAACTGGGTGCGGGCGCGGTCGAGGTTGTGATCCGGGCGAGCAATATGGAAATAATGGTCGCCCTCCAGATAGTCAGTCAGAAAACGGATGCCGCATTCCAGCGTCATGAGCCTTGCACCCCATGCAAGGCTCTTTTTTTCTGCCATGCTCATGGATGCCCCGGCAGTGGAGAGATACCCTTTGGCGAACACTTCGTACAGATGCAGGTCAAAATGGACTTTGCTCTGGTCAGGTTCGTCCTCAGCGCAGTCGTTGGCACCGGTGCGGATGGAATCGCCGAAGTCGTAGGCCGAAAGTCCCGGCATCACGGTGTCGAGGTCAATGACACAGATGCCTTTTCCGGTAGCGGCATCGATGAGGACATTGTTGATCTTGGTGTCATTGTGGGTGACGCGCAGAGGAATTTCGCCAGCTGCCAGCTGATCCAGCAGGACATGGCAGTCCTGCTCCCTCGCATGGATAAATTCGATTTCCGACGTGATATTTTTTGCCCGGCCCAGTGCATCGGCGGCGAGGGCTTTTTCAAAATTGGCATAGCGGTTGGGCGTGTCGTGGAAGCGGGCGATGGTTTCGTGGAGGGTGGAGGCCGGGTAATCCTCCAGCTGGTTCTGGAATTTGCCCAGTGTCTCGGCCACGGTGCGGAAGTCGGTTTCGCTGCCGACCTGCTGCAAACAGATGGTATCTTCTACAAAGTCGTAGGCACGCCATGCGCCGCCGTCTGCATCCAGATAGCAAGTCGACCCCGACAAAGTTGGGATGACATTCAGCGTTTCCCGTGCTGGGTCGCCGCCCTCGGCAAGAATTTTCGCCCGCAGATGCCGGGTCACGCCGCAGACATTCTCCATCAGGCCCACCGGGTTAGTAAAGGTATCTGTGTTGATGCGCTGCAAAATAAAGCGTTTGGAATGATCTTCCCGCCAGACCACAAAGGTGTCGTTGATATGCCCCTCACCATAGTGGTGAGCATCGCAGAGCACAGGCCCGCCAAAATCAAAGGCATTTGCAGCAGACTGGAGCAGAGAAAGGGTAACGGATTTCATCATAAATTCCTCGTTTTCGTTATACTTCATGCCGTTTTGACGGGGCAG
>ENA-ORTY01004086-ORTY01004086.1-human-gut-metagenome-genome-assembly--contig:-NODE-4086-length-11802-cov-12.351749_pt1 | contig 11802 bp, 11 predicted proteins | sample MGYA00241917_ERZ509198 | MGnify/ENA primary metagenome ERZ509198 (study PRJEB26280, sample SAMEA2338857) | human gut metagenome | biome: human gut; feature: human-associated habitat; material: faeces...
TTTACCTTTTACAATAGCTCCGGGTACATAAAGTGTGTTTTCGATCAGGCCGAGATCGCGCAGCCGCCGCTGCATCCCGTCGGGCGCACACACGCTGCGCACGGTCGCGCTCTGGCCGGGCTGCAGCTCGCTGAGCGTTTGGATCTGTGTCATGGTTGCTTCCCCTTCCTCCGGAGGCGGGTGCCTCCCGTACCCATGGTATTCAGCAGGGTGCGCGCGGGTGCGGGCGGCTGCATTTCTGCGCCCGGCATGGTATTATCAGGAAAAACGAGGAAAGGAGCGGCATCATGGCAGCATTTCAGATACCGCGCACACCGCACACGACGAACAAGGCCATCCGCTTTCCGGATGATGTCATCGCGGGCGTGGAGGCGGCCATCGCGGGCAAGGACTGCACGTTTTCTGCATTCGTGATCGCGGCGGTGCGCAGCTGGCGGAGTCCACGGAGGCATGAACGCGCCTTGCGCGCGGGCGCTTGGTGTAGTATAATGCAGGAAAATACCTGTATCAGGAGTGACCGACATGGCAGACAAACCGAAAACGAATGTGGATAAGTTTTTTGAACTCTATGACGCGGACCCTGCCCTGCAGGCGCGCGTGCAGCAGGCGATGGACTGCTATCCCGGCAGTCTCGAGATCCGGGACGTGATGACTGAGCACGTGCTCCTGCCGGTGGCGGAGGAACTGGGTCTGCCGTTCACGCTCAAGGAGCTGCGCAATTATGAGCTGCTCAAGTGGGGCCGCCAACACCAGGACCGCGAGCTGACGGACGATGAGATGGCAGCCGATGACGAGACGACCTACTGGCTGCTCGACCGCGGCTGGTCGAACGACGAGGCTGCCTTCTGCGGCGACAAGCATTGAGGTATGCAAAAAAGGCGCGCACCGGCTGGTGCGCGCCTTTGCCATATCCAAATCTTCTTTACAGTCGGCTTCGAATGCCCTCCACATCGCGCTTCACGCTCTGGATGAACAGCGCGGCGTCGAGGCTGTATGCCATGGCGTCAAAGCCCTTGCGGAAGCCATCGACCACGCCGTCGGCCGTTCCGGTGAAGAACATGCAGTACTTTCCGGCCGCGCGGCAGGCGGCGACGATGCGCGTGATGGCCGCCTGAAACTCCGGCGCGTCGAATTGCCCCGGCATGCCCATCGAGATCGACAGGTCGAACGGGCCGACGAAGATGCCGTCCACGCCGTCCACGGCGCAGATGTCCTCGATGATGGCGAGCGCCTCGACGGTCTCGCACTGTGGGAAGAGCAGGGTCTCGCCGTTGAAGTGGCGCATGGTCTCCGGCACGGAGCCGAGCCCGTCAAAGCCCCAGCCGTCCTTGCGCGACGGGCAGAAGCCCCGCTGGCCGATGGGGTAATACTTTGCGTAGTTCACAAGTTCCTGCACCTGCTCGAGCGTCTTGACGTTCGGCACGATCAGGCCCTGCACGCCGACGTCGAGCAGCTTGAGCACGGCGGGGCGGCTGATCTCGCGCACGCGCGCGAGCGGGCAGATGCCGCTCAGCTCGGAGGCGCGCACGAGCGCGGCGGTGGTCTCGGCCTCGATGGGGGAGTGCTCGTTGTCGATGATGGCAAAGTCGAGCCCCGTGCGGCCGAGGCACTCCATGAGGCTCACACTGGCGGTATCAAAAAAGGTGCCGATGGGCTGCGCACCGGCGGCGAGCTTCTGTTTGAGCGTGTTTTCCATGCGGATTCCTCCTTATCTTGTCTCGATGCCCCGATTATACTTGCATTTTGGCGGGATGGCAAGCACCGCTTCGCGCACATCTGCCTCCGCTTCCGTATAGGGAATAGCGGGACAGGAGGTGAGTGCATGGAACTCGGCATTGCGCCCGGCTGGGCGGCAACGGGCCTTAACCAGAGCGTGAAGCAGCTGACAAAACAGAAGTAGCTGCGCCAACACGCCGGGGGGTGCGCGCGTCGGCGTGTTGCTGCATGTGCGGATGTGTGTTATGATAGGGCCATCGAATGGATTTGGAGAGGTGACAAATGCGCGTGGAAGAATACGATCTCTGCTTTTCGCCGCCGCTTCCGCCTACGGTCTGGGGCGAGCTCAGCCTCTGCTTTGATGTGGATTTCCCAATCGACACGGTTTCTTCCATCCTTGGTGTGCAGCCGACAGAGGCCAAACGGCAGCGGGCGTGCCGGTGGAATGCATATGCGGGCACGCAGAACCCAGGATACTGGACGATCATGTTTGACAAGACCGATACTTTTGATGGTGACGTCGTCCAACGGACGATGCATACTTTTATCGCGGAACACGAGCGGGCACTGCGTCAGGTCTTGGAGCAGTTTCAGCCGTGCACGGCGCTCTTGACGATTTATGCTGTGGTGCATCAGGACGGAGAATATCCGTCCATTCGGCTAAACCCGTATTTTCTGCAGGATGCCTGCCAGCTCAGCGCGAGCGTGGATATCATTGTAGATAATGATTATGTGCGCACAGAGCCGGACAATGGCGATAGCGCAGTATAGCAGCCAGAAAAAATCTCCCCGCCAAAAGGCGGGGAGATTTTTTGGTGCTCCAGCGGGGATTTCCCCTATCGGGGATAGACTTCGACTCCCCGGGCGCGACCAGAAAAAATCTCCCCGCCAAAAGGCGAGGAGATTTTTTTGGTGCTCCAGCGGGGATTTCCCCTGCCGGGGATAAACTTCGACTCCCCGGGAGCAGCCAGAAAAAAATATTCCCCCGCCAAAAGGCGAGGGATATTTTTTGGTGCTCCAGCGGGGATTCGAACCCCGGACACCCTGCTTAAAAGGCAGGTGCTCTGCCTACTGAGCTACTGGGGCATATCGGTGTGAAAAGTTATCCGCTATCCAAAACATCAGACGCACCCAACAAATACTCAGACGCGAATCCAGCGGAGCGATTCGCGGCTGACGTGGCTGGGATGGCGGGATTCGAACCCACGATATCAGAGTCAAAGTCTGGTGTGTTACCATTACACTACATCCCAATATCGGGGCAAAATCAACGGGGATCGGGATCACTCCCAATCCCCGATTTCGTGGGGTGGGTAAAGGGGTTCGAACCCTCGACACCCGGAACCACAATCCGGTGCTCTCCCAGCTGAGCTATACCCACCATAGATCTGAAATGGTACGCCAAGAGGGATTCGAACCCCCGGCCTACTGCTTAGAAGGCAGTTGCTCTATCCAACTGAGCTACTGGCGCGAATTGAATGGAGCAGGTGACGGGAATCGAACCCGCATCCCCAGCTTGGAAGGCTGGTGCCCTAGCCATTGTGCTACACCTGCATGCGCCCTCCGCAAAAATCGTCAGCTCTGTTATAATAGCATCAGTGTCCTGTTTTGTCAACGTTTTTTCAGAATTTTTCTGCACTTTTTTATGTTATCTGAGTAGAGCGCGCAAAAGCCTTGCACCGTCAGCACTTTCCGGCCGCGCGAACGCGCCGCACAGCCGCTCGGGATGCCACTGCACGGCAAAGACGGGGAGCGTCCTGTGGCCGACGGCCTCGACCGTGCCGTCCTCCGCGCAGGCGAAGACCTGAAGCCCCGTCCCCAGCCGCCAGACGGCCTGATGGTGTGCACTGTTGACCGTGCAGCGCGTGCCGTACAGCTCGCGCAGAAGGCCCGACGCGGTGTTGATGACATGCAGCCGGTCAACGCCGTCAATTTGACTGTGGCCCTCGATGTGCTGACGCAGCGTGCCGTCAAAATAGACGTTGAGGACTTGCAGTCCGCGGCAGATGCCGATGACAGGCTTTCCCGCGCACAGGAAGTTGTCAATCAGCGTGAGCTCACGCGCGTCGCGTGCTTCGTCGAGATCTTCCGAGCCGTTCAGCGCTTGACCATAAAAGCGCGGGTGCATGTCGCCCCCGCCGGGCAGCAGCAAAACGTCCGCGTTCTCCGGCGTTTCGGCGAGCGGCGCACCGACCAGCGCGAGCGCATTTACGTAATTTTTCAGGCGTACCGATAAATAGACAGTCTTCATACGCACAGAATATGCCCCGAATGCGAAAAAAGACCTTGCAAGACGCAAAAAGTTATGGCATAATAGTTTGGCTGATAACAGCGAACTGAATATGCAGCGGTATCGAAGTGGTCATAACGGGGCTGACTCGAAATCAGTTTGAGGGAAACCTCACGAGGGTTCGAATCCCTCCCGCTGCGCCAAGGAAAAACCTCTTTTGTCTGTTACGGCAAAAGAGGTTTTTCGTAAAGAGAGGGACTGAAAATGCTGATTGACAGTTCGATCGCACAGGCATATATCGAGAGCAGCTGCGTCGACGCTTTTCGTGCTTCATGGCTCTTTGAACACACCTCGGTTTCGTCAGATCTTGGCAGGAATGCATTTACTCCGCCGCCTGAGGATCTTGCTCTCCGAGAGACTGTGCGCAAGCTCGAACGCCGTATCTGTGAAGCGGCTGCGCACTTTGTCCCCGTCAACCGCCCGATTTGGGACGCGCTTTTCCCCGATTGGGAGGCGGTACAGCCGACACTTGATTTGATCGTCGGTTATCCCGAGCCTTACGACGCCGTTGCGGCACACTCGCCCGACGGGCAGGCACATCTCATCTTTGACCTCATCCGTTGGTGCAATTATGCGGAGCTCGACCAGCTCGACAGCATCATTCGGAATCTGCTGACGCATGAGATTACGCATCTCTTGATTGGACACCGCTATCCGGCGGCAAATGCCGCATTGGAAAGTACAGACTATTTGACAAGATTGGATGCTTACACATTTCATGAGGGATTCGCCCATCTTCTCTCCTATCAGGCGACAGAAATCGACTGTGTGGACTGGCATACACCGCAGCTTACCGAGGTCGCAGCAGCAAGCCGTGCCAAACTGCGCCTCGCGCTTACGGAGACGGACACAGACAGGCAAAAGCAGTTTCTTGAAGAGGCGGTCTGCGGATCGTACTATGAAAAGTTTGCCTGTATGTGCGGTATGCTGTATCTGGCAGACCGATGGGAAACGCAGGGAATCGACGGCCTGCAAAGCGCATTTGCGGACTATCACGGCTTTGCTCAAAGGGCCTTGAGCATTCGAATTTGATTGTAAAAGAGGAAGAGACGCGAATGCGTCTCTTCCTCTTTTACACCTTCTCCCGCTTCTGCCGCCAGAGGTTGATCGCCAGCATGACCGCGGCGTAGATCAGCGCGGCGGCGAGGATAATGAGCGAGAAGTCGCGCTGCATCTGGTAGCTCGTCGTCGTGAAACCCTTGACGAGTAGATGACCGGCAAGATAGCTCGCGGGAATCAGCGCGAGATAGCCGATTGCTTTGCCCGCTTTCTTCCTGCGGCAGATAAAAAATGCAATACCCAGCGTAATAAGGAGTGCTAACGATAGCAAAACGTAATAGCCCAACGCCAGCCTCGGCAGAGAAATGATGCCGCCATTCATGCTGCCGCAGAGCAGCACATCGTCCTGCCCGTTGTTCTGAGAATAGCAGACTGCCGCGCAGTTCGCGGCGTCGAGCGTGAAGAGCGTGCGCGCGGACTCCGCCTTGGCGAGCACGCCTTGCAGTGCGTCCGCCTCGCGCTGTGTGCGATCATTTGCGCTGTGTGTGTTCGGGGCGCCCCCGGCTTTGTCGAATGCGCCGCGCCATGTGTCGAGCGGCGTGCGCCATGCGGTGATGAAGTAGATGGTTTTGCCGCTGTTGGGGTCCTGCGTGTTCGTGACCTCTGCACCGGAGACCGGCACAAGCAGGCTGACGGAGATGCTCTCCGCGCCGCTGAGATCAGAAAGCCCATCCGCTGCCGAGCCGTCGTCCGCGAGCGCGCTGGGCGAGCGCGAGATCGCCCACTCTGTCTCGCTGTACGGCAAATACTGCGGCGCGGTGAGATACGCAAACCCCGCCGTCGCCAGCGTCAGCGCGAGCGTAACGGCCAGCAGCACGGCGGTCAGCTTCTTGCGTCGAAGCTGCCGCTTCAAGTCGCGCAGCGGCTGCGCGCTGACGGGCGCGGGCTTCACGTCCGCCTTCAGCACGTCGAGCTCGGCGCGGCAGGCCGCGCACTGCGCTAAATGCCCGTCCACAAATTCCTTCGTCTCCTCGCGCAGCATGTCTTCCTCATAGAGCGGCAGAAGGTCCTGCACGATGCTGCAAGTTTTGTCCATTTCAGTCGTCCTCCAATCCCTCGCGGATCATGCGCTTGGCCCGATGATACGTCACGCATGCCCAGTTTTCCGTCTTGCCGAAGAGCGCGCCGATGTCGCGGAAGCTCTTCTCACCGTACACGCGCCACATGAAGACCTCCTTGTACGGCTCTCTGAGCGCGTGCAGCAATTCCTGGATGCGCGCGGCCTCGCTGTGATCTTCTAACTCCTCCTCGTGGCTCTCCTCGGCGATCTGGCAGTCTTCGAGCGGGGCAAGCCGCTTCTCGCGCCGCAGCTGCGAATAATAGAGATTCTTCGCGATCTGGCAGAGCCACACGCGCACGCTGCACTCGCCCCGAAAGCGGTCGAGGGCGTCCATCGCACGGAAAAACGTCTCACTCGTCAACTCCTCGGCGACGCTCTCGCTCCCGGAAAGCGAGAGAAGATACCGGTACACATCGTCGAAGTACACGGCGTACACCTCTTCAAAATTCGTCAGCGCCCTCCCCCCCTTTCTGTCTATAGGACGGCGGAAAACCGGTTTTCTTACAAAAAATCCGTCCCGCGGGACGGATTTTTTCTTTCACGTTTTCACGACTCTTTTCTTGCCGCACTTCGGGCACGTGAGCTCGACCTTGCCGATGTTTTTCGGCACGCGGCAGTACGCGCCGCAGGAACAGCGGACGTATTTGTGCGCCTTGTCGGCGCGGCGTGCCTTCGCGCCGCGAATGGCGTTCGCCTTCGGCGTCCACCAGGTCAGAAACTTCGCGTTTTCGGCCTGACGGCGCGCGAGATTGCGCGAAAAAATGCGGATGAGCACGATGAACATCAGCACCATCGACACAAAGTACAGCGCCTGCGACACGCCCTGCACGCGGATGATCGAGCTCAGAATGCTCACGACCAGCTCAAGGATCACGAGCGCCCAGTTCAGCGCATCTACGCCGTTGCGGCCATACATAAAGCGGTAAAGGGCATCGCGGAATTTGTTCACAAAAAACACTCCTAAAATCTTGATGTTGCCATTCTACACGCTTTTTCGACCCCCGTAAAGGCGTTTGAACAAAAGTTTACAGAATGGAAAAGAGTAAACGCAAACCGCCCGCCCCCGTCAGTCGCCTTACAGGGGGGGCAAGGGGGGCCGTGCCCCCAACAACGCCTCGCAGAGTTTCGCCGCTCCGCGGCGAAATAAAATGAAATCGTAAATCCTGACGACAGAAGGTGAATTGCCGCAAAGCGGCAAGAGAAGCCGCCCTGGGGCGTGCGCGTGGCGGAAAATACCTCTTAGGCCGCAAGTGTGGAATTTGCCCGCCATCGGCGGGCAAATTATGCGCGCAGCGGCCTGCAAGGAATAAAAAATGCGTCCAGCTTTCGCTGGACGCATTTTTTAGGTTTTATAGTCCGTTGGTGTAACGATACAGGAACGTCACGGCCTCGGCGCGGTTGCAGGAAGCATACGGGGAGAACGTCGTGGCGCTGGTGCCGGTGGTGATACCCTTACCGACGGCCCAGAGGATGGCTTTGTAGTAGCTCGCCTCGCTCGTGGCGCCCACATCCTTGAACGGGTTGGAGTAGTAGCCGCTGGGCTGGCCCGCGTAGCGGTACAGGAAGGTCACGATCTGGGCACGGGTGCAGACCTGATCGGGGGAGAACGCCGTGGCGCTGGTGCCGGAGGTGATGCCCTTCTGGCTGGCCCACAGGATGGCCTTGTAGTAGCTCGAGTGCGTGACGGCGTTGACATCACGGAACGGGTTGCGGGTGATGGTCGGCTCCGGGCTGCCGGCGGCGCGCCACAGGAACGTCACGATCTCGGCGCGGGTGCAGGACTTGTACGGGGAGAAGGTAGTGCTGGACGTGCCGTTGGTGATGTTCTTGCCGACGGCCCACTTGACGGAGTTGTAGAAGTAGTCGGTGGTCTTGACGTCGATGAAGTTCATCGTCTGGCCGATCTTGATGGCCACGGTGCCGGTGAGCTGGCGGGTGCCGGTGCCGGTCGTGCCATAGCGGGCGTAGATGGTGAACGGGATGTAGACGGTCTCGCCGGTCTTGGCGTAGCGGCTGGCAAGGAATGCGACGTCGCTGAGCGCGTTCTGGCTGGCGGTGGCGTTGTAGTAGAACTTGTCAGTCGTCTTGACGGAGCCGCCGTAGTTGTAGCCGTTGTAGTAGGTGTAGAGCGAGCCCTCGTTGACGGCGGAGACGGCGCTCTGGTCAAAGGTCACGTAGTCGATGGTGTTGTTGCTGCTGTAGCCCTTGGTGGAGCGCAGGTAGTTCAGGAAGTCGCTCTCGTCGAAGCGGACGCTGTCGCCCTGAGAGACGGTGTACTTGATGTCCTCGCGCACGAGGTTGATGACGACGCTGCCGGAGTACGGCACGGTCGTACCGTGGCTCGTGGAGGAGCTGGAATAGCGGGTCGCATACAGGGTGAAGTTCAGCGTGATGGTCTTCGCGGTGGTCTTGGCGTTGGGGACGAACGTCACGCTATCGAGGTTGGTGACCTTGGTATTGCGGTTGAACGCGCCGGAGGAATTGCTGGTGGACATGGCGGTGCCGCCATAGTACAGCGTGCCCTGCGCGGTGGTGGGCAGGGAGAAGGTCACATAATCGAAGGTGACATAGGGATAGGACTTGGTCTTGCTGGCGTCGCCGCGGGCCTCAGCGACCTCGTTCATGAAGTCGGTGAAGTCGCTCTGCGCGAACTGGACAGTCTCACCGGCCACGCCGTTGTACTGGATGTTGTAGTTGGTCTGGGTCACGGTCATGGGGCCGCAGTAATACTTGCCGGTATAGCCGGTAGTCCAGTTATAGTTGTAGTTGTAGTTGTAGTTGCTGTTCCATGCGATGACAAACAGCGTGCAGGTGCCGGTGGTCGCGTTGAAATCGCTTGCGTTCAGCGTGGTGCTGGTCGTACCGGCAACAAGGTTATAGCTGCTGTAATCGGTGGGGGCCACGCCGGTCTTGTTGACAACATAGAACTGGTTAAAGCTCGTCGTCGGGAAGGTGACCCGATAAGTGTTGTTGTAATAGGTGGAGCTGCTGGTGATGGGCTCTGCGGTCACGGTTTCAAACGTTGTGCTGATTGGGGTGACAGAAATCGTGTACGCAATATCGAAATTACCTCTGGCAGTGGCAGCGGTCAGCGTGATGCTGGCCTTACCGATGGTCGCGTTGGGCGCGGTATAGGTAAGTCCGGCAGAGGTGAGAGTACCAGTGGCAGGAGAGAACACACCGCCGAGAGCCGTTGCGCTGCTGCTCTTGATCGTAAGGCCGGTCACATCGTTGTAACGGAGATTCGAGCCGTTGCCGAGACGGGCGTTGATCACAGAGGCCGCATAGCTGCGAAGGGTGTCGTAGCTGTAGGGGTGAGCACCGGAACCGTTGGTGACGGAACCGAGAGAATATTCAAGTGCAGTGGAGGAAACCTTAACTTCGGCTGTGCGAAGCACGCCACGATAGAGTGCATCCGTAGCAGTCTTATCCTTTGCGGTAATGGTGATGGTAGCATAGCCGCTGCCGACAGCTTTGATCGCCTTGCTGCCATCGCTGTTATCGATAACAGTAACTGCGGAAGGATTGCTGCTGACATAGGAATATGCTACATCGGCAGGCTCAGTTCCGGAAGTAACGAGTTTAATGGCAGGAAGCGTGGTCGTATTGGTATCTCCCTTGGCCATGTTCAGAGTGCCAGTGGGGACACCTGTCCACGTGTAGGTGGTATTATCGACTTCGACAGTAGTTGCGGAAGAGGTAACCTCCTTGGTCGATTTGTCGGTAAAAGTGTAGGTTGCTGTGCAGGTAATGCTGGCCTGCGCGGAAGGTTTCACAAGCTGGATAGTTGCAGTAGTCTTGCCATCGAGCGTAGTTTCGCCGTTCTTCCAAACATAGGTAATGACCGCATTGGGAACAGCGGTGGCAGTAGCCGTAAGCGTAGCAGTGCCTTGGTTAGTTGCAACCTTCGCAGGCTTCGCAGTAACAGTAACAGTAACAGGAGTAAGCGTGCAGGGAATCGTAGCTACGATACTGCCAGCGCTTCTTGCACCGCCCTCGGAAGAACTCTTGGTCGCAGTGATAGTAAGCTTTTTATTTGTAGAGTCATACTCCGCTTTGGAGATGGTATAGCCCGTTGCGGTAACGCTCCAAGGGCTGCTGTCATTGTCATTGCTGAACTTATAAGCAGCGACCGATTTTGAGGTAGAATTGTAATATTCGCGGTTATTATATTTGACGCTGGTAATAGCATTTTTGAGGTCACCGGCATTGTCAGTAACCGTGATAGTCGTGGTTGCAAGCTGTTCTGACGCACCCTCATCATTATACTTATATGTATAGGTAATGGTCGCCTCTCCAGTAGTTGTGCTCGTTACAGAGGCTTTGTTTGCATTAGAGGAATCAGGTGTAACAGTAGTCCCCGTAGTCGCTGACCATTTGGGATAGCCACTTGCCATGGTTTTGCCCTCTGGAACAGTTGCGGTTACATTGGTCGCGGTATTCACTTCGATGCTTGCTTGGTCTGCCCTAAGCGTGACCCCGTTCTCCGCCCTGGCGGGCACGACGACGAGGCTCAGGACCAATGTCAGAGCCAATAGCAAGGAGAGAAATTTCTTCATGTGATCTTCATCCTTTCGTGTTTGTTGTTGTCGGCTCCGCGCGCACAGAGCCTTTCTCATACATGGCATTTTACCATGCCGCGGGAAATAAGGGAACAGGAAAATGGAAAATTCATAAATTCTTTATCTTCCCTCTTCGCCCAGTTTCCCTTTGCTTCCTTAATTAGACGCAAGAAACGTCTGTTTTGTTTCACGAAAACCGGAAATTCCCCAAAAATTTTTTACGCCGCGAAAAACCGCACATACACGAACACCCCCAGAGCTAACTGCGCGAGTAAGATCGCGGGAATGCCGAACTTGAAGTACCAGTGCCGCGTCTTGTGGTGAAAGACCCTCATTGCGAAAAGAGCACCCGCGCTGCCGAGCAGCAGCGCGAGTGCAAATAGAGTCTTTTCGGGCACGCGCCGCGCGCCCTGAATTTTGGCGCGGCGCTTGTCTGCGCCGTAGACGCAGAAAGTAATTAGATTGATCGCGGCGAGATAGATGACAAAATATCTCACTTTTCGAGCTTGCTGAGCTCCACGGCCGCCGCCGCGCCGAGGCGCGCGTTGTTGAACACGAGCTGGATGTTGGAATCCAGGCTGTCGCCGCCGGTGAGGTCCTTGATCTTGGCGAGCAGATACGGCGTCGTGGCCTTGCCGTGGATGCCGTCCTTCTTCGCGTCCTCGACGGCCTCGGCGATGGCCTTGTCGATCACGGCCTTATCCATGGAATACTCCTCGGGAATGGGGTTGGTGACGAGCAGGCCGCCGCGCAGACCCAGCTCCCGCTTGACGTGGAACGCCTTGGCAAGCTCAGCAGGAGTATCAAGCTCGTAGTCCACGCCGAAGCCGGACTTGCGCGTGTAGAACGCGGGCAGCTCGTCGGTGCCGTAGCCGATGACAGTCACGCCATGGGTCTCGAGGTATTCGAGCGTCAGGCCAAGGTCAAGAATGGACTTCGCGCCCGCGCAGATGACCATGACGGAGGTGTCGGCCAGCTCCTCGAGGTCGGCGGAGATATCGAACGTCTCCTGCGCGCCGCGATGCACGCCGCCGATGCCGCCGGTGGCAAACACGCGGATGCCCGCCATGTCGGCGATCATCATCGTGGTGGTGACGGTGCAGGCGCCGTCCCTG
>ENA-ORTY01004087-ORTY01004087.1-human-gut-metagenome-genome-assembly--contig:-NODE-4087-length-11799-cov-9.592388_pt1 | contig 11799 bp, 10 predicted proteins | sample MGYA00241917_ERZ509198 | MGnify/ENA primary metagenome ERZ509198 (study PRJEB26280, sample SAMEA2338857) | human gut metagenome | biome: human gut; feature: human-associated habitat; material: faeces...
TAAAATTTTTGGATTGCTCGTGATGAGCGGAAAGGAAGAAGATATGATGGCTATGTTATGGGCACAGCAGATTATGCTTGGCAAGAAGAACTACGCGCAGGTTCCGCGCCTGTTGAAAGATAAGGTTAAAGAAGTCCTGATCGACAGCGGTTGCGAAGACCTCGTGACGGAGTGACGCAAGGGGGCGAGCCCGATGATTCAGGCGGAAGAAGCCATCCGCGCGGCGCGGGCGCTGATCGGGACGGCGTACAGCGAGCTGGACTGCATCAACCTCATCAAGAAGGTCATCCGCACAGCGCCGGGCGGCGACAAGCGCTACACGACGGCGGGCACAAACGAGCTTTGGAACAGCTTTGACAGTGCTCCGAAGTATCGCCATTTGATCTGGCGGAAGGCTGGCATTTCCGACGCGAAGGCGGGCATGCTGGCGTTCATGGGCGTGGGCACGGGCGACGTGAGCCACACCGGGCTGGTGACGGAGCAGGGCACGGTCATCCACTCAAGCAAGAGCCGGGGCGGCGTGGTCGAAACCGCGCTGACGGCGAAGGCAGGATGGAATGGGCTGGGTGCGCATCGGATGATTGGGGCAGAAGGAAGCGGAGACAAAAGCGCGGACGGCGAACGGGCGGGAAGCGCCGAATATGGGCGTGTCATCGTCTGCGCGGGGGGCGGACTTCGGATGCGGGTAAAGCCGAACGGGCGATACATGCAGATGATCCCGGACGGAACGCGGCTTGCCGTGCTGGAGGAAAAGGACGGCTGGCTGCGCACGGTATATCGGGGACACACGGGCTGGATCAGCGGGACATACTGCTGCAAGGCCGGAGAGGATTAAGGAGGGGGAACACAGATGGAAGAAAAGACGATGCAGGTGATGAAGGGCGTGAAGCCGAATGTGGTGAACTGGATCGGTGCGCTGATCGGCGCGGCGCTGGCGTGGTGGACGGGTCTGCCGCCGCTGGCGCAGGCGCTGCTCATCGTGCAGGGCGCGGACATCCTGACCGGGCTGCTGTGTGCGGTGACGGGGAAATCCCGCAAGACGGAGAGCGGGAAGGTCTCCTCCGGTGCGCTGCTGATGGGCGTGATGAAGAAGGGGCTTGAGTGGCTGGTGGTCGGCGTTTGCGTGAGTGTGGGCAACGGGCTGGGGGTGACGAGCGTCTGCGGCGCGGCGATGACCTACATGATCGCCACGGAGTTGGTGAGCCTCATTGAGAATTTGGAGATTTTCGGGCTGAATGTGCCGCTGCTGGGGAAACTGCTGGACGTGGCGCAGGGAGACGGCGAGAAAGGGAGAGCGCAGGGGCGGCAATAGGGAGCGTGCGGGAACGACTCCTTCAGTCACGGCTGCGCCGTGCCAACCTTCGGCGTTTTCCATCGTCTGAATCCGCCACAGGCGGCGACGATGAAAAACGTCCCTCGAAGAGGGAAACTCCTTCCGTCACGCCTTCGGCGTGCCACCTCCCTCGAAGAGGGAGGTCTAGATTGTAGATAAAAGCTATTCTTGATTCGGTCATTTCGGTCAAGCTGCGTGGGGACGATGGGAGGCGAGTGTCCGGCGGGATGGCGCGATTTTGAGGCGGAAAACGAAGAGATTTTAGGATTCGAACCATTAAACGAAAAAAAGGGTTGACAAAATCATCCGGCTATTCTATAATAGGTTTCGCTGGTTCAAGCAGACTGGAGAGATGGCCGAGTGGTTTATGGCGCTGGTCTTGAAAACCAGTGATACCGCAAGGTACCGGGGGTTCGAATCCCTCTCTCTCCGCCATTTTTTATGGCGAATTTCATAGCGTATCGGTCATGCAGAAGTACCCAAGAGGCCGAAGGGGCTCCCCTGCTAAGGGAGTAGGCTGCGGTAAGCGGCGCGAGGGTTCAAATCCCTCCTTCTGCGCCAAGAAAGAGACTTTGAGAAATCAGAGTCTCTTTTGTTATGCAGGGAAATAGGACGAGAAGGGATTTGAACCGACCGGGGGTGAATAAGGCCGCAGTGCGGCCTTAGAGCCGGTCGGACCGACGAGCGGCGAGCGAGGAGAACCAAATCCCTCCTTCTGCGCCATAGTAAGTACCAGCTTTTGATACAAAGGCTGGTACTTTTCTTTTACCCCATGGTGGCTCAAAAGCCCTTATGGAAACGGGTTTTGTAGGTATTTTCTTGAAAAGATATCCCGAGACCATCGTCATTCCGATCATGCAAACAGGCGCGGAAGGCAAAATCGCTTTCCGCGCCTGTATTTTTTTACCCCATTTCAGTCGAAATGGCACATTTTTGAGTTTTACCAAATGGTGTACCTAGAGCTTCTTTCGCCGCCTGGTCTTCTCGGATATTTTCTCCGCGTGAGCGTGAGCGCGTATCGAGAAGGACGTCGGGGACAAGATGGATGTTTCTCTGCGCGAAACGGGCTTGGGCGGCATCGCCGGAACGCCGAGCGGCGTGAAAATTGCCGACGAATTGAGATTGGCATACGGCCATCTGAATGGATAAAAGAAAGCTGTTTTCTTTGAACGGTTGAGGATGAGGAGAACGTGGAACAGGAAAATCAGTTAAAGGCCGCATAAGAAAAATTCCGTCAGAGACAGTGATAAGACTCTGGCGGAATTTTTTCGTTATGGCGGATGATCTTGTTCGGCGCTTCATTTCGTCGGCATAAAAGCAACTAACGGCAACGAATGTTGCGAGCACCGGATACGGGCTTAATCATCACGGTAATTGGCGGCATAAACGATTCTCCCTTGGCATGTGAAATGGTACGGCTCTATTATGGCATATCCCTCAAGAACGATAAAACGAAAAAGCAGCCGAAGAAGAATGATACAGTTTATGATGCGTGAAATTGTGCATATAAACGGGTGCGTGTTCAGAAAAACGGACAAATAAGCAGAAAAAACGGTTGAAAAATCATGCAACACGCATATATAATAAAACTAGCAAACGCCGAACGGAATCATCGGCGAAAAAAACAGGAGGTAAACTGATATGAAGAGGATCTTTGCTATGCTGTTGTGCGCGCTGCTCGTGTGCGGTATGGCTGCTGCGGTGGCTGAAGAGCCTGCGGCGACCGGCAAGCTGGTTCTGTACAGCCCGCTGACCACGTCCATGATCGAAAACATGCTGGCGATGTTTGAGGCGGATACCGGCATCAAGACCGAGTGCCTGGCGATGGGCACGGGCGACGCGCTCAAGCGCATCGCGGCTGAAAGCGAGAAGCCGCAGTGCGACATTCTCTGGTCCGGCACGATCGGCACCGTCAAGAACAGCAGCCAGTATTTCCAGGATTATACCTGCGTGAACGAGGATGCGTTCTACGACGAATACAAGAACGTGGAAGGCAACCTGACCCGCTTTGACTGCGTGCCTTCCGTCATCATGATCAACACCGATCTGATCGGCGACATCGAGATCAACGGCTATGCGGATCTGCTCAATCCGGCGCTGAAGGGCAAGATCGTTTTCGCTGATCCGCAGGCGTCTTCCTCGTCCTTCGAGCATCTGGTCAATATGCTCTACGCGATGGGCACCGACGGACAGCCGAACGGCTGGGATTATGTGAAGGAATTCTGCAAGCAGCTGCCCAACGGCTGCGTGAACAGCTCTTCCGCCGTGTACAAGGGCGTTGCGGACGGCGAATACACCGTCGGCCTGACCTTCGAGCAGGGTGCCGCGACGTATGTGTCTCAGGGCAACGTCAAGGTCGTTTACATGAATGAAGGCGTTATCATCCGCGGCGACGGCGTGTACATCGTCAAGGATTGCCCGAACGTTGTCAGCGCCCGCGCGTTCCTGGATTGGCTGACCGGATACGACGCGCAGGTTTACATGAATGAAACGCAGTTCCGCCGCACCATCCGCAAGGACGTGCCGGAAACCAACGCGATGCAGAGCATGTCTTCCATCAACGTCATCAAGGATGATGAGACGGTTGCCTCCGAGCACAAGCGGGAATGGATCGAAATGTTCCAGGAAGCGCTCGTGGACGCCGCTGAGTAATCCGCCGAACGGATTGAATACGGCATAAACTTTGGAGAAGCTGTCGTGCGGCAGCCCGATCGGGCAAGCTGTCCGGCAGCTTCCTTTTTAGAAAAATGAAGGGGCAGGCTTTCAGAAAGAACGATATAAACCCTGCCCGAACCATGAAATGAGGGGTGCGAACGATGAGCGTTGCAATAAAGGTCGACCATGTGTGCAAAAAATATGGCGATAATATCATCATTCCGGATTTGACGGCCAATATCAAGAACGGCGAGTTTTTTACGCTGCTCGGCCCGAGTGGCTGCGGCAAGACGACGCTGCTGCGCATGATCGCAGGCTTTAACAGCATTGAGGCGGGCACGATTTCCTTTGGCGATCAGGTCATCAACGAGCTTCCGACCCACCAGCGCAATATCGGCATGGTGTTTCAGAGCTATGCGATTTTCCCGCATCTGACCGTGCGCCAGAACGTTGAATACGGCCTGAAGATTCGAAAGCTGCCCAGGGATGAGATGAAAAAGCGCGTGGATGAGATGTTGAAGCTCGTTCGCATCGACGAGTATCAGGATCGACTGCCGGAGTGCCTTTCCGGCGGCCAGCAGCAGCGCGTCGCGCTTGCGCGCGCCATCGTGATCCATCCGCAGGTTTTGCTGATGGATGAGCCGCTTTCCAACCTGGACGCCAAGCTGCGCATCGAAATGCGCACCGTCATTCGCGATATTCAGCGGCAGGTCGGCATTACGACCGTATATGTCACTCATGACCAGGAAGAGGCGCTGGCGATTTCCGATCGCATCGCCGTTATCAATCATGGCGTGATTCAGCAGATCGGAACGCCGCACCACATTTACAGCCGCCCGGCCAATGTGTTTGTCGCCACGTTTATCGGGCATTCCAATTTGTTCTACGCGACGTTCAGCAAGAAAAACGGAAAGACGGAGATTGTCTTCCGCGACGGCTGCCGGCTGGAGATGAACAACCTGATCGACGACTGCAAGGACGGGCAGGAAGTGATCGTCGGCGTTCGCCCGGAGGAATTCTATGTCAGCGACAAGGGCTTGGCCTGTAAGGTGGAAAACACGACGTTCCTTGGCCGATACAGCAACTACTTCCTCAAGTTTGCGGACGGAATCTGCGTGCCGGATCAGCCGAGCCTGGAATTTTCGCAGGACCTGGGACACACGCAGGAGCTGTATCGTATGGGCGATACACTCAAGCTGATGCCGGACGCCCAAAAGATCAACGTTTTTACCGCCGATATGGAGCATAGCCTGATCAAGGATGTGATTTGCTATGAAGAAGCGTAAACTGCAATTTGATTTCTGGACGGTGGTCACGATCGGTATCATCGCGGTGTTTGCGCTGTTTCTGATCTATCCGCTGATTTCGCTGTTCATCGACGGCTTTCTCAAGGAGGGAACTGGCGAATTTACGATGGCCAATTTCCAGAAATTCTTTGGAAAGAAGTTTTATTATCGCTCGCTGCTCAATTCCCTGAAGCTGACGGTTTGCGTCACGATTTGCTCGCTGGTGATCGGCGTGCCGCTGGCGTATTTTATGTCCTTCTATAAGATTCGGGGAAAGGGTATCGTTGAAATCCTGATTATCATCTCGATGATGAGCCCGAATTTCATCGGCGCGTATTCGTGGATTCTTTTGCTGGGACGCAGCGGCGTCATCACCACGTTCCTTTCCAATGCGTTTGGAATCAAGATGCCGTCGATTTACGGCTTCGGCGGGATGCTGCTGGTGTTCACCCTCAAACTCTATCCGTTTATTTACATGTATGTCAGCGGCGCGCTCAAGAAGATCGACGTGGCGGTTTGCGAGGCGGCCGAGAGCCTTGGCTGCTATGGCATTCGCAAGGTGTTTACGGTTGTGATGCCGCTGGTGATGCCGACGGCCATCGCATCCGCGCTGCTGGTGTTCATGAATTGTATGGCGGATTTTGGCACGCCCGCATTAATCGGTGAAGGATTTGACGTTTTGCCGACGAAAATCTATATTGAGTTTGTCGGCGAATCCGGCGGCTCGGCCTACTTTGCCTCGGCGATGGCGTCCATCATGGTGGTCATCACAGCGGTGCTGTTCCTGATGCAGAAATGGTATGTGAACAAAAAGAGCTTTACAATGAGCGCCATGCGGCCCATTCAGCCCGAACGGGCGCGCGGCGTCAAGAATGTGCTGATGCATGTGTTCACATACATCCTCGTCGTGTTCTCCGTGCTGCCGCATCTGGTGATTGTCTGGACGTCGTTCCGAAAGACGGAGATCCAGTATTTCGTGGACGGCTATTCGCTTGAAAGCTACACCAAGGTTTTCGGCACGGCGTGGTCGGCCATTCGCAACACCTACTTGTACTGCATCATTGCGCTGGCGATTATTGTGGTGCTGGGCATGTTCATCGCGTATCTCTCCGTGAGAAGGAAGAGCCCGCTGACCAGCTTGATCGATACCATAGCGATGTTCCCGTACATCGTTCCGGGTTCCGTTCTGGGTATTACGCTGCTGCTGGCGTTCAACGGCAAGGGCGACCCGATGATTCTATCCGGAACGGCGACGATCATGATCATTTCGCTGGTCATTCGCCGCCTCGCCTACACGCTGCGCTCCAGCTCTGCGATTCTCTACCAGATCAGTCCGAGCGTGGAAGAGGCCGCGATTTCGCTGGGCGATTCGCCGATGAAGGCGTTCTTCAAGGTGACGGCTAAAATGATGCTGCCGGGCGTTGTTTCCGGCGCGATTCTGAGTTGGATTACGCTGATTAACGAACTGAGTTCGTCCGTCATGCTCTATACCAGCAGAACCAGAACGATGTCCGTCGCGATTTATAACGAGGTCATCCGCGCGAGCTACGGCACGGCGGCGGCGCTGGCGACCATTCTGACCTGTACGACGGTCATTTCGCTGCTCGTCTTCTTCAAGATCAGCGGCAGCAGAGACGTTACGATGTAATGCGAATAAAGGGGCAGGGACATGAACGTGCAGAAGAAGCAAACGCGCTTTCGCGATGATTTGAGGCGGCTTCTGCTGATTTATGCCCTGCTCCCGCTTTTTTGCGCGCTGCTGGTGGTGTTCGCCGTGATGGGCGGGCTATTCATCAGCAACATCATCCATCGTACGGATGAAGATCGAATACAGGCGGCCGAGGCTTTTTCCTCGGAGCTGGAGACGATCGAGGATATCCTCTTGAACATGCAGGACGCGCTGAGCCCCGAAGCCTATGAGCAGAGCGTCAGCGAGCGCGCGGAGATCAACGGGCGCTTGTATCGCCGGATCAACGGCATGGCGTCAAGGCCGCAGGCGTTGATTTATGACGAGAGCGAGCAGGCGGTCTTTACATCCGGCGGCGACGCGTCTTTGACGGATACCGTCCGCTGGCAGTTCCTGCACAACATTCCGGATCGACGCGGCGAAACCGCCTCTCAGGTGCTGCGCGGCGGCGAGCCCTGCCTGCTGATGGGCGCGCGGCTGTTTGACGAGGCAGGGGAGCCGAATGGCTATCTGTGCATGGCGATGACGGAGAACGGTTTCCGCAAAACCGTTGCCAGCAACGTGGACGATGTGCTGATTACCGATCGGTTTGACACGGTTTTTGTCGGCGGTACGCATGTTTTTACGGGCAAATTCAACAAGCTGGAGGCGGACGTTCGGCAGGCGAACGGCATCAAGGATACGCCGTGGGGGCTGTATTACATCAGTTCGGAAGCCTGTAGAACATACAGGGTGTACGCGGCGCTTCCCTGCGGGGACGTTTTGCGCACGGCACGGTTTTTGCTGCTCATGGTGCTGGTGTTCTTCGCGGCGATGATTGCCGCGATTCAGATCAGCACCAAACGGGTTGCGCAGGAAAAAACGCGGGTGATCGACGAAATTGCGACGGCGTGCGATCTCGTCAGCCACGGCAACCTGAATACAGAGTTGACCATCAGCAGCCACGACGAATTTCAGATCATCGCACAGGCCTACAACACCATGCTTGAAAACGTCCGGAAATCCATGGAAAAGAGCGTTAAACTGGGGCGGGATACGGCAGTGGCGCAGATTCGGCAGATGGAAAGCCAGTTCAACCCGCATTTCCTGTTTAACACACTGGAAAACATCCGGTTTATGGTTCGGCTCGATCCGGGTGCGGCGGATGCGGCGATGGTTCAGCTTGCGCAGCTTATGCGCTATTCAATCAAGCAGGAGGGCATGACCGTCTCTTTGAAGGAAGATCTCCGATACATTGAGAGCTACATGAGCATCCTCAAAATGCGCTTTGGCAGCCGGCTTTCGTATGAAACGCGGATTCCGGATGAATTGATGCGGCGGCGCATCCCGAAGCTGATCGTTCAGCCAATTTTGGAAAACGCCGTCAAATATGGCATGGAGAAAAAGCGCGAACTGAAAATCGAAATTGAGGCGCGATGCATCGGCGAACGGCTGGAGATTTCCGTTCGGGATAATGGGCCGGGCATCGAGCCGGAAGTGATGGAAACGCTGACGCGGTATATGGAAAACCCGGATATGGAACGCAGAACGAGCTTCGGTCTGATGAACGTACACGACCGGCTTCGGTTGATGTACGGCGAGCGCTACGGCATACGCATCCAAACGCAACAAGGCCGGACGACGGAAGTGGTTTTGAGTCTTCCGGGAGGAGAGGGTGAGACGGAATGATTCTGCGGGTGATGATCGTCGAGGATGAGGATATGATCCGTAACGGGCTGGTCAAGACGCTGCCGTGGGCCGATATGGGCTGCACGGTCATCGGCAGCGCGGGCGATGGAAAAAGCGGGCTGGAACAGATCATCGAAAGACGCCCGGACGTCGTCATCACGGATATACGCATGCCGGAGATGGACGGATTTGAAATGCTGGAACGCGCACTGGCCGTCTATCGTTTTCACATCATCATCTTTACAAGCTATGCTGAATTTGATTATGCGCAGAAGGCGATTTCCATGCATGCGTATGACTATCTGCTCAAGCCGCTGGATGAAAAGCGGCTGGCGGAGCTGCTGGCGCGCATTCGGGAAACGGAGGAGCCCCAGAAACAGCTCGAAACGCCCGGCTCGTTTTCGGCGGAAGAATTGCTCAAGCGACTTGCGTATACGGATGAATACGTCGAAACGGCGCTGCGCAGGATTGTGGCTGCCAGCGATACGAAGCTCTCCATCGAGGAATTGGCTGACGAGATGATGATTTCCGCCAGTTACCTGAGCCGCCGGTTTAAGCAAAGTACGGGGCAAACCTTTTTGGATACGCTCAATACGCAGCGCGTCAAACGCGCGGCTGCTCTGCTCAAAAACGGCGGAAGAACGTCGGAAGTCGCGGAAAAGACCGGATTCAGCGATTATAAGCATTTTTGCGCCGTGTTCAAGCGCTATACGGGCATGACGCCGCGGGATTTTGGAAAGCGGAAGTGACGGAAAAGGGAAACAGATGGAAGAGGATGACGAGTCGATGACTCGGACATCCTTTTTTCAACGTATCTGCATAAGAAGCGTAGAAAAACAGAATTTGATTATGAAAAAATCCGAACCCATTTCCAATTTGGAAAATCGAACAGATTCGCTCTCTGGAAGCGTCCGTAGACGTTTTCGATACCGAAATTGACCGCCTGCTGTCCGGTTTTGATACGCAGCTTACAACTATTACCGGCATCGACCCAACCCTTGCTGCCGTCATCCTCTCTGAAATTGGCGGTGACATCAGGCGTTTCTCTTCATCTGCCAAACTTGCTGCTTATGCAGGCGTCGATCCGACTGTAAAGCAATCCGGCGACTTCTCCGGCACCAGAATGAAGATGTCCAAGCGTGGTTCGCCCTACTTGCGCCGGGCAATCTGGCTCGCTTCTACAGTTGCAGCCTTCAAAGACCCGGCAATTCATGCGCTTTATGAGCGCAAACGCGCTGAGGGCATAGACCACATGACTGTAATCGGTCATAAGAGCTGATCGACAGTGAGAAAGGTAAAGCGGTTACGATGGTATTCGATCAGGCCATCCTTCTGCATTCTGGACAGCTCGGCACACATGGCGGCACGCTGTACGCCGAGATAATCGGCCAGCTGCTGACGATTGAACGGCACGGTGAATGTGCAGCTCCTTTGTCTGCGCGCCTCTGCGGAGAGGTAGGAAAGCAGCTTGTCCCGCGTGGTGCGATGATTCATGTGCGCCGGATGTACACACCCCGGCAGGATGGCGAACGTGTACAGACCAGCAATCTGTCGGACAAGACGGCACAGATTGCGCTGGATTATCAGGAGCGCCGGGAGCGGATCAACCGGGAGTGGTATGAACAGATGGAGAAGGAGCTGCAGATGGTTAGCGATGAGGTGACGTTCTTTGAGGCGGCTGTTCATGCGCTACCCATCAAGATTCGCGGTGCAGTATCTGCTTTGTTCATCGGTCAGGACACATGGGATACCGTGCAGGCTGATTTTCACATTGGACGTGCGACCCTGAGCGCTTACCGCCGTCAGGCGTTGCGTATATTGGAAATGCTCCATGCAGTTTACCAGTCCAGAGCTATTTACAATCCTAGACAGAAGGCGATTTATAGTGAAGAAACTGGACCGAACCTCACGGAAATGAATGAAAAATGGGATCACTGGGGCTGGTCAAAGTATGTTAAGCATTAACAGTTCTTGGCGATAAAGCAGATCAAGATAGCTTAGATTAATAGGAGCGGCTATGAGTTCATGTCATAGCCGCTCCTATACACTCATGGAGTTAAATAAAAACACTCCGTGGTTTCCCCTTGTGCATTTGTCTTGCTACCATAAAAATAGAGACCGTACCCCTGCTGCTGATTCCAAGTCCCGGCATAATGGAAAGCATAGGGATCGTCTTCATCCGGGTACATCCAGACGCGCCACTCTGGCGGGTTGGTATCATCGACAATGTTCAAATCAAAATTGGCGAGCAAGATTATGTCAGGCAGGTTTCCTCCGTAATCCTGCGAGTAATCATATTCTTTTGAAAAGCGGAGGTTAACAAGCATAAATTCATCATCAAGGATCAGAAACGAACCGGATTCCACCAACATGGGTTCGTCGCCCCAATAGTCGGTTTCTATGCGGTAGTTGTTTTCGAGGTCAATTTTGAATGTGACATCGTGTTCGCTTCTGGACAGGAAAGGGGACAGTTCGGAATCACATGGAAAACTGAGTGGGGATTCCGCAACAGCTGCCAGGGTCAGTAACGACAACATACAGAACGGAATCAAACACCGTTTCAAGAACATATTCCAGTCATCTCCTTTGATTGCTTTATAAAATTATTATACTCCTAAACCTCATTCACAGCAATTGATGATTTTGTGTCATTCATATTCATTTAATCTCAAATTAAAGGACATTGCTTTTATGCACCGCACCATGTTGAACCCCTGACAGCTCATTTCTTCTACAAAATACCGCGCCGAATAGCTGTCATAATGCACCCATGCCGGGGTCAGTTCATAGGTCTGCACCATTTCCATGAACCACGTTGTCACATCGCTGTAATTGATCGTATTGCCTGCACACAAGCGCAACCGCCCCTTGCTCAAACCATTTATCATAGGGGATTTTATCCTGCTTTACGCGCTCTTGCAGACAAAATGCAGGCGTTCATCAAGGCGATACCCAACGCCTGATTAAAAAATAAAGGGTACTGACATTGAATTCAATCCCGTTACGCTTGCACCGTTAAAGGGTATGCAATGCTGCTGTAAAGGGTAATCAGGGCAAACAGACAAAGAAAAAGCCATAAAAACTCAATGTTTTCAAGGCTTTTAGCTGGTGCAGCAGATGAAACCAAATCCGAACCAGAAGCGCCTGCTTCTGTAACTTTTTGAAGTTCT
>ENA-ORTY01004104-ORTY01004104.1-human-gut-metagenome-genome-assembly--contig:-NODE-4104-length-11758-cov-2.351705_pt1 | contig 11758 bp, 7 predicted proteins | sample MGYA00241917_ERZ509198 | MGnify/ENA primary metagenome ERZ509198 (study PRJEB26280, sample SAMEA2338857) | human gut metagenome | biome: human gut; feature: human-associated habitat; material: faeces...
AACCCTATAATAATGCTCGGCACATTTTACAAGCTCGTCGGCAATTCCACACACTCCGTTTTGTGAAAGTATAAAGGCTTCGTGTACGTTTTGTGCCGAAGAGGATAAGTTATAAAAAAGACCAAGTTATATTCACCAAGAAGAAAGGAGGGCTAGCCAAGGAAATAAATATCGAAACGCTGGCAGGGGGATGCGACGAATAGTGGGTGTACCTCTGTGTTGTGAAGGAAAAGGGGCATGCCACAGGCATGTTTCGAGTGAAAACAACTGATGGCGTTCCGTTTGCATACTTGATAATGGACATGATATAAATATTGAGCTTTTAGCTCTTGTTCTCTACTTCGAAATTACCGCCAATTATTTCTCACGGGAACAAGCAGACTGGAGGTTCACGCTGTATGGCGTGGACTATTCCTTGCTTGTTGTGAGAATGGTCACTTGGCGGTAACCACGAAGTAGGCAAGTAGGGAATGGTTTCACGCCTTTTTTTAATCCGATTCAAATGAACAAACTGATTTTAATCGTAATGGCGATATGCCTGAATGTACAAATATGCAAAGCATATAAAAACGGAACGTTATGGCCGGGGAAGGTCGTACGTTTGGACGTAGACGCGTCGGCAGGCTACTTTAATCCGCAATGGTCTGTGAATAACCCGACGGTTTCTTTGTCGGGGAGTGGTTTCTACCGTAATGTTACGGCGGATAGGTATTTTGGTGGAACTTGTATCATAACTTGTTCTTATGATTATTATGTGGGGACATCGAAATATAACAGAACGGTCACATGGGAGTATGATTGTGCAGACAATACGTTTACGCTTTCCCCTACGAATATGAATATCGGCATAGGGAAATCCAAGGCTTTGTCGTGGACATTCGATTGGGCTACATACAAGGTTCCGGCAATGCAGTTCTCCGGTTATGACCCGTCAATAATAGATGTTTCTCCAGACGGGACGGTCTTAGGAAAAAAGGAAGGTTCTACCACCGTTTATGCCAGTTCAGATTTAGGTTCAAACAAAGCTTCATGTGTGGTTCATGTGTCTGAGGCATACGTCAGTCCTGTAACCGTAACCATCCCGGCTGAGGTGTCTTTGGAGTCGGGCGGTACTTATCAGTTCTTGCCCACGGTTACTCCCGAGGATGATGAATTGCAAATAACATGGACTACGGAAAACCCCGAAGTGGCGAGTGTGGACAATAAGGGTAAGGTTACAGGCGTGTCAACGGGTGTCACGATAATTACAGTTAGCATAAATGGTGGTCTGGCTGAAGCTTACAGTATCGTGAAAGTAAGAAACGGTAATCTTGAAATCAAAGCAAATCCAGTGGGCGGCATAGTAGAAAAAGGTGTGGTCGTGGAACTGGCAGTGGAGATACAAGATGCTGTGATATATTATACGACAGATGGCAGTTATCCGATGGAGAATCCGAATTTATACGCGAAACCGATTTGTGTGGACCGTCCCTTATTGGTGAATGCGTTGGCGTACCATAAGGATTATGGATTAAGCGAGCTTTTTACAGCGTCTTATGATGTTACATCGCTTAAAACGGAGTCTTATAGTCCAGGCCAAGGTATGGATGAGGTGAAGCCGGATGTCATACCGGTTGTTACGTTTAACGAGGTAATAAAAGAGGGGAATACGGAACGTATTACAATGTCTAACCGGTCAACAGGCAAAGAAATCGGTTTTGAATATGTGATTGACGGAAATGAACTGTCGATTGTTCCGGATAGCCTATTGGAAATAGGGCAGTATGAAATCCGGATACCTTCTTATGCCGTCACGAACAGTGTGGGAGAACCCAATGGCGATATTTTGTATCAATTCAGTGTGACATCAACCGGTAAGGAAGAATATGCCTATTTGGATAGTTATTTCAGGCTGATGGACAATGGGAATCTTTACGTTTGGCATAAAGACTTTCCCAATCTGAATACCTCAGACGAATCTATTGGGGAACACTTGGTGTTGGAGGATGTCAAATCGTTGTTTACCCCGTATCACATGTTTTACAGGTCCGGGGATTATCCGTCCCAGCAATATTATTATATTGATGATGGAAATACACTTTGGGGGTGGGGATGGTTGGATACATCGGAAAACCCTATTGGAAATGGAACGACGAAAGATGTTCCGCAACCGGCTATGATATTGGGAAATGCGAAGTATTTTAAGAATAGTGCCAAACACAAAGGAGCTTTGGGTAATGGAGGCATGTTATATTTATGGGGGGATAAAGCTTTTGGGAAAATTGGCGATGGTGGAACGATGTCTGGTGTCGCAGCTTCTCCGGTAGGCGTCCTTTCCGATGTCGAAATGTTTGACCTTGGGCAACTCCACACTATCGCGGTAACAAAAGGCAAAAAGCTTTTTGCGTGGGGATTTGGGCATGCCATGGGACGGTATGCGAACACTAACGTTCCCACACTGATAGATGACAATGTCGTTTATGCATGTAGTGGGCAAAGGCATAACCTTTACATTAAAAGCGACAAGACGCTGTGGAGCTTTGGCGAAAACAATCCATGTATTGGGGCAGGTATTTCGTCCTCGACGGAATATGTCGGGCCGGTGAAAATCCTTTCAGATGTGGAAAAATGTTATACCGGAGCTTATGAATCGTTGGCTTTGAAAACGAATGGAGATTTGTACCAATGGGGGTATGCTGCGGCTACTACATCGTATTTGCTTGGAAGAACTCCCGTTTTGGCCTTGCAGGATGTGAAAGACGTACAAATAGCAGGCATGACAGTTTATGTGCTTAAAAATGATGGTACGGTTTGGGTGCGTGGAGAAAATGGTGGAGGTCAATTAGGCTTAGGGCATAAGTCTACTTATAGGGATTATTATGAATCATTCCACTCTCCAGACATAGGCGATGTGGAGACGATATGGGCGAACAGAGACGGATGTTACGCACTAAAAAAGGACGGTAGCATTTGGGGGTGGGGATTTGGCTTGCCTTGTGATGTCGGTTCTTCGGATGTGCCAATAGAATTAAAGCCTGGCATAAAATATTTGGAAGGCGTTTCAATTTCAGAAGGAAATGTTATGATGGAACCCGGACAGACAGAATTACTCCATTTTTCGACTGTTCCGGAGAATGCTGCTTATGCAAGTGTGGAATGGGAGAGCAGCGATGAACATGTCATGACGGTCTCTCCCAGAGGGATTGTGCGGGCTATTAATCCGGGCGAAGCATTTCTCACGGTAATCGTAAAGAATGAAATAGGGTTTACTTTTAAATCCACATGTCAAGTGGTTGTGGCAGACAGGACGGACATTAAAAATGAAAAGGTTCCTCTCATAAGTTTCTGGATAAGTAATGGTGTGTTGCATATTGTTGGTTTGTCCAAAGGCGAGATAGTTAACGTCTATGATTGTTCGGGCAAGTTATGTAGCACTGCCTGTACTTCCACAGGTTGGGTTGATTTCGCTTTGTCTCGTAAGGGTATTTATATTGTGAAGACAAACAAAGGAAAGGTCTTCAAAATAGCTGTAGGCCATTAAAAAATGGCACAGGCGCAAAAGGTGTGGTTCTGAAACTGTGTCTTTTTCGCCTGTGCCGTGTATGTGTTGTATTACTTTTTATGCCGGTTGGCTCTGCGGCGGCGGATTTCAGCTTTCATTTTGGCCGACCCGGAACCGTGCGCTCCCGTGATATAAGCTTTCTTTTTGGCTTTGGTTTTCACTTTGGCGTTCGAGCTTCCGGAAGCCTTTTTAGCACCCCCTGAAAACACGATGCCTCCCGTGATAACCTTGTCGATGTCGTCTCCTCCGAAGTTCGCCATAAGTGTGCCGTAGGATTAATGGTGGAACAGGCGGACGCCGGTGAAAGCCATCGTGATGCCATACTTGTCGCAAGTCTCGATTACATGGTCGTCGCGCACGCTGCCACCGGCTTGTGCCACGAACTGCACGCCGCTTTTGTGTGCCCGTTCGATGTTGTCGCCGAAGGGGAAGAATGCGTCCGACCCTAAGGCCACTCCGGTGTTTTGTGCAATCCAGGCTTGTTTTTCCTCGCGTGTGAGCGGTTCCGGCTTTTCAGAGAAGAATTTCTGCCATTCTCCGTCAGCCAACAAGTCCATATAGTCGTCGCTGATATAAATGTCGATGGTATTGTCTCGGTCTGCACGGCGGATTTTCTCCACGAACGGCAGGTTCATCACCTTCGGATGTTGGCGCAACCACCAGATGTCGGCTTTGTTGCCCGCCAGACGCGTACAGTGGATACGGCTTTGTTGTCCGGCTCCGATGCCGATGGCCTGTCCGTCCTTCACGTAGCATACGGAGTTGCTTTGCGTGTACTTCAGGGTGATGAGGGCGATCATCAAGTCGCGTTTGGCCTCGTCGGTAAACGTCTTGCTGGCCGTGGGGATGTTTTCGAACAAAGCCGGGTCGTTCAATTTGATTTCATTGCGTCCTTGCTCGAATGTGATGCCGAACACCTGTTTGCGTTCTATCGCTTCGGGAACATAGTCAGGGTCTATCTTGATGACGTTGTAAGTACCTTTGCGTTTTTCACGCAGGATTTGGAGCGCCTCTTCCGTGTAGTCCGGAGCAATCACCCCGTCGCTGACTTCGCGTTTGATGAGGGTGGCGGTGGCGGCATCGCAAGTGTCGCTCAGTGCGATAAAGTCGCCGTAGCTCGACATACGGTCGGCACCGCGTGCACGGGCAACGGGGGAGAGAGGAATCTGCACGTCATCCACAAAGTATATTTTTTTCAATGTGTCGCTCAACGGGAGGCCGATGGCAGCCCCGGCGGGAGACACGTGTTTGAAAGATGTGGCGGCAGGCATGCCGGTGGCTTCTTTCAGTTCCTTGACCAGTTGCCAACCGTTGAGGGCATCCAAGAAGTTGATGTACCCCGGACGGCCGTTGAGCACTTCAATCGGCAGTTCGCCTTCGGTCATATAAATACGCGAGGGTTTCTGATTCGGATTGCATCCGTACTTTAAAGCTAATTCTTTCATATCGAGTGATTAATACAGAAGCAGCCCGACACGCATATTGCATGACGGGCTGCTTTCAAATTTGTGGAGCTGGAGGGAATCGAACCCTCGTCCAAACAGGGAAACCATACGCTTTCTACACGCTTATCCCGGCCTTCGGTTTTCGTGCGCAAACAAGACCCGAGCCACCCATTTACGCCTTATCCTTTAAGATTTCACCGTCCGTGCAAGGCCGCGGACGACTATCTCCGATTTAACTGCACCACTTTTCCGGAATGCTTCGGAGCCACAGCTTCCGAGTGATGTCTCGTTTCAGCACCTGGTGCCGAAATAAAGGTAATCTACTATACTTCGATCACGCAGCGAGAGCGTAGTTGTTTTCGCCAGATAAATTCTTGGTAACTGAGATTATAGAGGAAATTACCGACCCTCTGCGTGCTTACGTACCATTCCATCCTGCTGTCAAATCCATGTCAACCCCGGATGTTTGAAATGCAAAGATAAGGCTTTCTTTTGAATAAAGGTATAAACAGAGTGTTATTTTTGATTCTATTCTTTATTTTTTATACACGGTCATGCCTTTATTTGTGAGAGAAAAAAAAATATCGTTATTTTGCAATAATTTCACTCTTATAGAGTTTTATATTTTAGATAATTCGAATAGTTCAAGGTTGAAAAATGAATCAAGTGTCTGTCAATATGGAGATTTGTGATGGCATGAATGCTGAGGCGCGGACGGTGAAGCGGTGGTGCGACGTCGTGTGTGCCTTGTTGGGGATGCTCGTACTGTCTCCCGTTTTTTTGTTGGTGTATATCTTGCTGAAATGTGAAGGGACAAATTCTGTGATATTCAGACAGGAACGGATAGGGTATAAAGGGAGACCTTTTTCCATTTTGAAATTCAGAACGATGAGAATGGACTCGGAAAGAGACGGTCAGCCTCGTTTGGCGGAAAAAGAAGACGACCGGTTGACGCGTGTGGGGAAGTTTCTGCGTGAGCATCATTTGGATGAATTGCCGCAGTTGTGGAATGTCTTGGTCGGCGAAATGTCTTTTGTAGGGCCGCGTCCGGAGCGCCGTTATTTCATTGATTTGATAAGAAAAGAAAATCCGGATTATGATTATTTGTTTCTGATGCGTCCCGGGCTTACGTCTAAGGCTACCTTGTATAATGGTTATACGGATACAATGCAGAAAATGCTGATTCGCTTGCAGATGGATTTGGAATATTTGCAGCAACGTTCGTTATGGTTGGATGTGAAAATCATTTTTACTACGATAAGTTTTATTTTGAAAGGAAAGAAATTCTGATGTATATGGCAAGGAGAATATTGCTGGCATGTTTGGCGTGTTTTTGGTTTCAATTTATTTTTTCCCAGTCCATGTCGGACGATCAGGTCGTACGTTATGTCATGGAACAGCAAGAGAAGGGGAAAGACCAACAGTATATTGTTTCCCAATTGCTTCAAAAGGGTGTGACGGTAGACCAGTTGCGGCGTATCCGGAAAAAATATGAAGCAGAACAAAATCAGCCCGGTGCCTTGGATTTGACGGGGACGACGCAAGCTAAAAGCAGTACTTCTCGTTTGAGGACCAATAAAGAAAAGACACGGGATGAACGCCAGAAACAGAATGGTTATATGATTCGTTCGCAACGTGAAATAAAGGATGGGGAGGATAAAACGTTGAAGAATCAACAACTCAACGAAGAGATAGGGTTTATGGATATAGACTCGTTGATTTATTATCGTAATTATTTTAAGGAAGACGACCGTCAGGTGTTCGGGCGCAATATTTTCAATAATGAAATGTTGACTTTCGAACCGAGCATGAATATACCGACTCCGGCAAACTATCGCCTGGGAGCCGGTGATGCTGTAATTATAGACGTCTGGGGGGCTTCACAGACTACTTTCGAGGGGACGGTGTCGCCCGACGGAACGGTGACAATAGAGGGAGTCGGGCCTTTGACATTAGCCGGAATGACTGTGAAGGAAGCCAATGACTATGTAAAAAAGCAGTTAGGACGTTTTTATTCTAATTCGAATATTACCCTGACTGTCGGAGAAACTCGTTCGATACAGGTGCAAGTGATGGGTGAGGTGATGGTGCCCGGAACTTACACATTGAGTGCGCTTTCGTCGGCTTTCAATGCCTTATATGCGGCCGGGGGAATTAGCGAGATAGGAACACTTCGCGATATAAAAGTATTCCGTCAGGGACGTGTGGTTTCAACCATCGACGTTTATGATTACATCCTGAACGGAAATACAAAGGGCGATATCCGTTTGGCGGATAACGATGTGATTGTGGTAGGGCCGTACGAATGCTTGGTGAATATACGAGGTAAGGTGAAGCGTCCTATGTTTTATGAAATGAAAGAAGACGAAAGCGTTTCCCGTATTTTGGATTATGCCGGAGGATTTGCCGGGGACGCTTATACGGATAATGTGCGGCTGATACGTAAAAGCGGACGTGAGTATTCCGTGTACACGGTGGGTGAGTTCGAGATGAATGGCTTCTTGTTGAAAGACGGAGATTCTTTGTATGTCGATTCGATTATTCCCCGTTTTTCCAATATGGCAGAAATACGCGGAGCCGTGTTTCATCCCGGACAATATCAGATGGACGGGAGTATCAAGACAGTACGTCAGTTGATTAAAGCGGCCGACGGGTTGCGTGAAGATGCTTTCCTTAAACGGGCTGTAATGCACCGTCAAAAGGAAGACCTGACGATGGAAGCTTTGTCTGTGGATGTGGAAGGTATTATGGACGGGACGGTGGCCGATATCCCTTTGCGTAAGAATGATATTTTATTTATCCCGAGTTCGTTGGATATGAAAGGGGAGCGTACGTTGACCATTGACGGCGAGGTTAACTTCCCCGGAGTATACCAGTATGCGGACAATACGACGATAGAAGATCTTGTGCTTCAGGCCGGGGGGCTTACGGAAGCGGCTTCCACGGCAAAAGTCGATGTGTTCCGCCGAATTAAGAATCCGGATGTGGTGACCGATGATGAGAAACTGTCTGAGACCTATAGCTTTTCTCTTCGTGACGGTTTGGTGATGGGTGACGGCCAAGACTTTCATCTCCAGCCGTACGATGAGGTATTTGTGCGTAAAAGTCCGGCTTATTCGGAACAGCGCAATGTAAAGATAAGCGGAGAGGTGAACTTTTCCGGTAGTTATGCGATGGATAACAAAAACTATCGTTTGAGCGACTTGGTGAAAGCGGCCGGAGGTCTGTCTTCTTTGGCTTATGCAAAAGGTGCGCGGTTGCAACGTAAATTGACGGATGAAGAGAAAAAACAACGGGAGGTAGCCATGAAGGCTGCACAGATCCAATTATATGAGGAGAGTATGCGCTCGGAGAAGACATTTGACATGGCACGGGCTGATTCCATCCAGAATCTGAAATTGGATTTGGGAGATACTTATCCCGTGGCCATCAATCTTGAAAAGGCGATGAGAAATCCCGGAAGTGTGGACGACGTTCTTTTGCGTGAAGGAGATGAGTTGCAAATTCCACAGTTCTCCAATACGGTAAAAATCAGTGGTGATGTGATGTGTCCGATTTCCATAAACTATGAGAAGGGTAAGTCTTTGAAGTATTACATCAAGCGTGCCGGCGGCTATGCGGACCGTGCACACAAGTCCCGTGTCTATGCGGTTTATATGAATGGTGCGGTGGAGCAGCTTGGTCGTCGTTCTGCTAAGTCTATTCAGCCTGGTTGTGAGATAGTAGTGCCTTCTAAACCTCAAAAGACAAAAATGAGTACTGCGGAGATGATGACTATCGGGACCTCAACGGCTTCGATTGCTACGATGATTGCTACGTTAGTGAATATATTTAAATAAGGAAGAGGGCATGAAAGAGAATATGAAGGATGAGAACGTTATCGATGTCCGTAAGATAATAGCGAAGATTTGGCATAAAAGAAAGCTTTTTGCCAAAGTTTTGCCAGTAGTTTTTCTTGTGTCATGTATTTATATCGTTTTTATTCCTCGCTATTATGTTTGTAGCGTGATGTTGGCTCCTGAAACAGAGAATCCTGTTTCGGGCGGAATGTTAAGTTCTTTAGCTTCTTCTTTTGGGGTAAATTTAAGTTCCGGAATGTCGACTGATGCTATATCCCCGTTGCTGTACCCGGATTTGATGGCCTCTACGGATTTTGTGGTTAGTTTGTTCCCTGTTAAAATAACCACGGAGGACGGAGAATTGTCTACGGATTACTATACTTATATATATCAGCATCAGAAGCAAAGCATTTGGTCTGTTCCTTTTAATTGGATTAGAGGGCAACTGAAGGCTTTTTCTGAGTTGTTTGCAGACGAAGAAAAAACGTCCGGGGAAGGCGGGAAAATAGATGCTTTCAGGCTGTCGGAGGAACAGAAAAAGGTGGTGGATTTCATAAAAGGTAACGTGCAATGTTCGATTGATAAGAAAACGAATGTGATTTCTATCGTGGTGCAAGACCAGGATCCTTTGGTCTGTGCGTCCATGGCAGATACCGTAAGTGCCCGTTTACAGGAGTTCATTACGCGGTATCGGACGAATAAGGCTCGTATAGATATGGAGTATTATGAAAACTTGAGCCGGAAAGCAAAGTTGGATTATGAAGACGCGTTAGCGCGGTACGGTGCTTATTCGGATGCCAACCTTAACATCGTGCGCAAGGAAACAGAACTAAAGCAAACGGTGTTGGAAAATGAAATGCAACTGAAGTATAACACGTATAGTGCCCTGAATACCCAACTTCAGGCTGCAAAGGCAAAAGTGCAAGAAAGGACTCCAGCGTTTACGACCTTGCAGTGTGCCACTGTCCCGCTGAAGCCGGACGGGCCGAAACGGATGCTATTTGTGTTGGGAATGATGTTGTTGACTATTTTTATCCTTTCTCTTTATGCAATCAGGGATTATTTGTTAAAAGATTGATTTTGAGATGATCGTTTCAAGTGATTCAAAGTATTCGATGCAGAGACAACCTAAACGTATTACTTCTAATGCGTTGGTGTTGTTTGTACGTATGCTGATAGTAACGATTATCAATCTTTATTCCGTAAGGTTTGTAATTAAGGGGCTGGGTGGTGAAGATTATGGTATTTTCAATGCCGTGGTGGGGGTGGTTATGACATGTTCTTGTGTTTTTCCTGTACTAGCAATTTCTGTGCAAAGGTTTTATTCTTACGCTATGGGGGAAGGGGCATGGGGGCGTTTGCGTGAAATTTTTTCAGCCAGTGTAAATATTATCGTGTTTTCTTTGGTTGTAATTATTGTATTGCTTGAAACAATAGGGCTGTTTTTTATTCGTGAGAAATTGCAGATACCGGTTGAACGTATGGAAGAAGCCGAGCTGATATTTCACTTGGCTATGGTTACGTTTTCTTTCAGTTATTTGCAGATTCCTTATACAGCAGCTTTGTTTGCTCATGAAAATTTTGGGATTTATGCGGGGGTGTCATGTTTAGACTGTGTGTTGAAATTCGTGGTCGCTTTGTTTATTGGCAAAGTTTGTTTCAGTGGACTAACAACCTATGCAGTTGGGCTTTCTGTTGTTTCGCTTTGTACGTGGTTGTGCTATGTGGTGGCTTGCTCGAAATATTCTGAGTGTAGGTATTATATGGTACGGAACCATGGAATTTATAAAGACTTGCTTTCATTTTCCGGGTGGACAATGTATGGTTCATTTGCAGGTGTCGGGATGATTCAGGGTAATAATATTTTGTTGAATGTTTTTTTTGGCCCTCTTGCTAATGCTGCATTTGGGGTAGCTGTGAATATTTATAATGCGTTTACTTCTTTGTCCAATACTGTGGCACTTCCTTTCCGGCCACAAATGATAAAATCTTATGCAGCAGGGAATTTTGAATATTTACGGTCGCTCTTTTTTGCGAACAACAAATTTATAATCTATTTGCTTTCTTGTATTGCCATACCTCTCGTATTTGAGATGCCAATGATATTGGATTTATGGATAAGTAAGGCTTTTACGGAAATGTCGGTCTTTTCGTCTTTGTTTATAGTATATGCTGTGCTGTTATCCCTTCACAATCCTATCACAATCCTTATACAGGCTTCTGGCCGGATTCGTACTTATCATTTGGTCGCAGAAAGCATTATGATACTTTGTTTGCCTGTTACATGGGTGCTTTTTAGAATGGGGATGCCTGCCTATGTTGCTTTTATTTCCATGATAGTGTTGTGTGGTGTGGCACATGTGGCACGTGTCATTTGTTTGAAGCGTATGCAAGGAACATTTTCTCTAGCATCGTATTTTTCTTCTATTCTGTTGCCATGTGTATTGGTTGCAGGTGGTGGAGGGGGAGTCTCTTTAATAATTTATGTAACTATGGAGCCGGGTGTTTTACGCTTGGGCTTGATGTTATTGGCATCCCCATTGGTGACATTGTGCTTGGCATACTTTGTCGGTATGACTTCCTATGAAAGGTCAATGGTAAATGAAATCTTTAGAAAGTTTCTAAGACGTTGATAGAATTATGGGGCTGATAATTTTTATCATATTTTCGTTTACGGCTGTTTTATGTTTCTTAGAAGAAAGGCTTCCTGTAAGAGATAAGAAAAACCTTTATGCTCTATTAGCCGTGCTGTTGATTTTATTGGCCGGCTTTAGAGAAGTTGGTGTGGATCCGGATTCTGATAATTATGAATACGCGTTTCACCATTGTTATGATGAGAATATACGGGGGGCTATGGAATATTCTTATTTCTTTATTTCGGCAGTTGTTGTGCACGGGTATACAGATAATGCTGTCCGGATGTTCATGATCGG
>ENA-ORTY01004119-ORTY01004119.1-human-gut-metagenome-genome-assembly--contig:-NODE-4119-length-11706-cov-2.979573_pt1 | contig 11706 bp, 8 predicted proteins | sample MGYA00241917_ERZ509198 | MGnify/ENA primary metagenome ERZ509198 (study PRJEB26280, sample SAMEA2338857) | human gut metagenome | biome: human gut; feature: human-associated habitat; material: faeces...
TCACCATTGTCCGAATGCGTCCGCCTTGAACAACTTTCAACACACTAAATAGCAACAGACCAGGTAATCCCTGGCCTGCTTTATTCTTAGTCATACAGATGGCAGCGCACCTTATGCCCATTTCCCATATCTTTTACCTCAGGCACCTGATTCTTACAAATCTCCATGCACTTCCGGCATCTGGTATGGAACTTACATCCCTTAGGCGGATTCGCCGGGGATGGAATATTTCCCTCCAGAATGATACGGTTTCTCTTCAGATCCGGATCCGGCATTGGAATTGCAGAGAACAGAGCCTCTGTGTACGGATGAAGAGGATTTGCAAAAATATCTGATGTGGTACCAGTCTCCACAAGACCTCCCAGATACATAACACCGATGGTATCGGAAATATGCTCTACAACGGAAAGATCATGAGAAATGAACAGGTAAGTCAGATTTCTCTTCTCCTGAAGTTCCTTTAACAGGTTGATGATCTGTGCCTGTACGGAAACATCAAGCGCGGAAACCGGCTCGTCACACACAACGAACTCCGGATTCAATGCAAGTGCTCTCGCAATACAGATACGCTGTCTCTGTCCACCAGAGAACTCATGAGGATAACGGTCTTTATGATAAGACTGAAGTCCACAGTCATCCATGATCTTGGTCACATAATCTGCATATTCAGACTTGGGAACCAGGTTATGCTCTCTTACTGCTTCCCCGATGATTTCTCCGACTGGCAGTCTTGGAGAAAGGGAAGAATATGGATCCTGGAAAATGATCTGCATCTTGGTACGCATATCGCGCATTTCTCTATTGGAAAGACCGTAAACATCTTTTCCGTTGAAGAGAACCTGTCCGTCTGTTTTCTCAATCAGCCTTAAGATGGTTCTTCCTGTGGTAGATTTACCACATCCGGACTCTCCAACAAGTCCCATTGTGGTTCCTCTCTTTAATGTGAAAGAAACGTCATCAACTGCTTTTACAGCTCCAACCTGCTTACCGAACATTCCACCCTTGATCGGGAAATATTTCTTAAGATGGGATACCTCCAGAATGTTATCGGACTGCTGATTCTTTGTATTTTCTGCTGTCTTATTCTCACTCATGAGTTTTGCCCCCTTCCCCCGGATGAACATTTGCCAGCCATCCGGCTTCCGGACGGTCTGCATAACGGTAACAGCTTACTTCATGTGTAGGACTTAATTTGATCACGCCTGGATAGCTTCCCTGACACTTGTCACAGCTAAGTTCACAACGGTCACGGAAATAACAGTAATCCGGCATATCAATAGGGTTCGGAACCTTACCTGGAATACTGTAAAGCTTGTCAACCTTCTTGCCTACAACCGGTTTGGAGCGCATAAGTCCAATGGTGTATGGATGAGACGGGTTCTTGAAGATCTCGCTTGCAGTACCCTTCTCAACTACACGGCCAGCATACATAACAACTACATAATCTGCCATCTCTGCAATAACACCCAGGTCATGAGTGATCAGCATAATGGAAGAATTGATCTTATCCTTCAGGTTACGCATCAGATCCAGGATCTGCGCCTGAATTGTAACGTCAAGAGCTGTGGTAGGCTCATCAGCAATGATCAGTCTTGGATTACAAGCAAGACCGATTGCGATACATACACGCTGACGCATACCACCGGAAAGCTCATGAGGATACATCTTATAAACGCCCTCACTGTTGGCAATTCCAACCAACTTCAGCATTTCGATGGTTCTGGCCTTTACCTGCTCTTTGCTCATATCCGGATTGTGAAGCTTGGTGATCTCATCAACCTGCTCTCCAATGCGGAATACCGGGTTCAGTGCAGTCATAGGCTCCTGGAAAATCATGGAAAGCTCATTTCCGCGAAGCTTCTGCATTTCACTTGTAGGAGTATTTACAATATTGTAAACCTTGTCTCCGGTATTAAAACGGATTTCTCCTTCTACAGTCTGTCCCTGAGGACGCTGTACCAGCTGCATAAGGGAAAGGCTAGTTACAGACTTTCCACAACCGGATTCTCCAACAACACCAACTGTTTTTCCCTGAGGAATTTCAAAGCTTACACCATCAACGGCTTTAACAGTTCCAATATCTGTAAAGAAATAAGTATGAACATTGTCAAACTCAACTACGTTTTCCGGATTCATGGTAGTGATATACTCTGACTCCGGAATATTCTTTCTGTTTCTTTTCTTCTCTATCTCATTGGTGATCTTTCGATTCTCTTTGGAGATTCTTTTGGTTTCCTTAGCTGAGATATAGTTTGCGTTTTTCTTACCAAATAATGCCATATTCGCACCTACCGTTTCATTTTCGGGTCAAATGCATCACGAAGACCATCACCCACAAAGTTAAATCCAAGAACGGTCAGCAGGATTAAGAATCCGGCCGGGATCCATACGAACCAGAAGTTGGTCAATACGTATACATCATTTACCGCATTTACAATATTACCCCAGGAAGCGTATGGGAATTTAACACCGATTCCAAGGAAACTAAGAGTTGCTTCCATCAGGATAACATCACCAAGTCCCATTGTTGCAATAACGATCAGCTGTGGAATAACGTTCGGAATCAGGTGACGGAAAATACGTCTTGAAATACGAACACCGGTAGCTTCTGTAGCAACCATAAATTCCTGCTCACGAAGAGACAGGATCTGACCTCGAACCATACGGGCAATTCCCGGCCATCCTACGATACCAAGAATTGCACAAAGTGCATAAATTCGGATTCGCGGGTCAATTTTGTAATAATCCATAACAGAACCGATGATAATGTACAGCGGCATTGCCGGAATACAGATTACAACATCAACCACACGCATGAGAATGGTATCTACCCATCCTCCAAAATAACCGGACACACCACCGATCAGAATACCAATAATACCTTCAATAATGATAACAACGAAACCGATCATCAGGGAAATACGTCCGCCATACATCAGTCTGGTCAGCATGTCCATACCGTTTCCGTCTGTTCCTAACCAGTGCTTTTTGCTTGGTCCGGAATAAGTATCATTTACAGTAGTTGCTTTCTGGCTTCTTACAACATACTGTGTATTCTTGGTCTGAAGCTGATAGGTTTCTTCTTCGCCAGCCTCATTAACAGCTGTAAATGTAGAAGCTTTGTCAGCAATTGCCTGTTCTACTGCTTCTTTAAAGGAAAGAGAAAGGAACACACCCTTTGCCTGAGGAGATACCAGAAGATTGGAAACAGTGGCATAAACTTCGCCATTCTTTACAACCTCTGTGGATGTCTCTTCCTCTGTTGTGGTCAGCTCATAGGTTGCGCCATCGTATTCAAAAGAAGCATCTCCTGCCTCAATTGCATCAAGTGCTGCCTGCTGGAAATCAAATCCCATCTCTGCATCATTCGCTGCTGCGCTGAATACTTTCTTGGTTGCAAATGCAATTTCGCCGGAAATTGTGATCTGATTCTCACGTCCGGCCTTCTCAATTGTATAGGTAGTTCCATCTACTTCAAAGGTATTGGCATCATTTGCCACAGCCTCTTCATAGCCTTCTTTGATTTCATCTGTTATTTCTGTATTTCCAGCCTGTTTATAAGTAGATTTTCCTTTCAGTGTAAGAACGGTTGCTACTGATTCTGAAGAATAAATTGCCCAGTAATCTTCACCTTTTTGTTCGAATCCGTAGGTTACATCATTTGCTTCAAAGGAATCATTTCCCTTGTTTGTAGCAAGAATAAATTTCTGCTGTCCCTGCGCAGGAAATTCTGCACCATTTGCTGTTGTAAAAATATAAGATTTATTATAGGTAGCTCCCGCATAGTCTTTCCATACATGATCTGTTTTACGGAATACCTGGCTTTCATTGTAAGGGCTTACCATACCACCTATAAATGAAAACAAAAACATCGCTACCAGAATTACAAGTCCTGCCACAGCCAGTTTATTGCGGAAGAAACGCTTTGCAACAAGCATTCCTGGTGAAAGGACTTTTACACGCTGTTCATCATCCAGTGCCTTGGAGGTACTGACATGATCGTCTTTTTTCTTTGTTGGATCTGTACTCATGTTTTTCCTCCTAATTTACTCGTACCCTTGGATCTGCCACAGCGTACAGGATATCTGCGATCAGATTGCCGGTTAATGTCAGAAATGCCAGAAATACCATATAGAACATGGTAAACGGAATATCTCCCTGAGTTAATGCCTGGTAGGAGGTATATCCAATTCCCGGAATCTGGAACAAAGTCTCTGTGATCATCGCTCCACCGAACAGGTTCGGAAGTGTACTTCCAAGGATGGTGATGATCGGAATCAGAGTATTGCGGAATGCATGATGAGAAACCACCTTTTTCTCCGGAACACCTTTCGCTCTGGCAGTACGGATATAATCTGCATTCAGAACCTCCAGCATATTGGTTCTGGTATAACGCATAAGGGAACCAACACTTACAATGGTCAGGGTAATAACCGGAAGGATCATATGCTGTGCCATATCCAGCACCTTGCCTACACTTCCGTAGGACTCATGCATACGGCTTACGATACCATACAGGTCAACCCATTTCAGATTAATAGAGAAAATCCATTTCAGAATGGTAGCAAAGAAAAAGGACGGCAGCGAAATACCGATCAATGCAAAAACGGTAACTGCATAATCAATCCTGCTGTACTGCTTCGTTGCCGATATAATACCCAAAGGTATGGCAATTATAATTTCCAACAGGAAGGAGGCCAGTGCCAGAGCAAAAGAATACCAGATGACACTGGCAAATTTCTGTTTTACTGGCTGATGGAAAATCCAGGATTCTCCGAATTCACCATGAACAGCTTTTCCAAGCCAGATGAAATAACCTTCCAGGACCGGCTTATCCAGTCCATAAGCGGCATTTAACTCAGCAACCAGCTCATCATAGGGCTTCGCGCCCTGTTTCATTGACATATCACGGGCTCTTCCCTCTACATAAGAAGTCGGAAGGGCTCTCTCAATTGAATAAATGATCATGGAAACGAAGAACAGGATCATCGCTCCAAGAAGTACACGACGTACAATAAATTTTTTCATTATATAAATTATCCTTTCAGTATCGGGCGGGAAGACTGACTTACCTTGTTCTTACTGGCAGTGTGTCCTGCCGGTTCTGTCCGTTTTACCGGGCCGGGTTCCAAAGCATGTTTGGAAAAGGCTTTCTGCAAGATGTGCGTCACAATTTGCGGGAATGATTTTTCAAACACACTCTAGCCCAAGGCATACTGCCAGTAAGGCAGTGGGTCCACTGGTTATGGTGGACCCACTGCGCTAACAAGTCATTCTTCTTTTATACCTTTAGTTCATTTCGATATTAATGATATCTCCATACCATGAATAGAATGTAGTAACATCTTTCGTAAAGGTATCTGCATTGATACGCTCAGGGCTGTAAATAACGCAGTTCTGTCTCTGATAGATCGGAATCTCTACTGCCCAGTCAAGAATAATGTCCAGACACTGTTTGTAAACAGATTTTCTGTATTCCTGATCTGCTGTGGAACGGGCATCAATAATATCCTGATCCAGTGTTTCATCATTGATGTGGTAGTAATTGCTCTTTACACTTGCGCTGTGGTAAACCTGATACATATCAGGATCCACTGTTGCCTGCCATGCAGCTGCCCACATTTCTGCGGTACCTGCATTTAAAGCATCCCACATAATGTTGGAGTCTGTAACATCATTGATCTCAAGTGTAAATCCGATGGACTCAAGAGCTGCCTTCGCATCTGTAAGGATTGCAAAGCTTGGGTGGTCTCCACTTCCGTCAGCGCCGATGATGATCTCATAAGTCATCTTAGCACCTTCCGGAGCTGCTGTTACCTTGCCATTCTCTACAGTGTATCCGGCTGCTTCGAAGAAGCCAAGAGCTGCCTGTGTTGCTGCTGCAAACTTCTCATCATCTGTCATATCATCTGTGTAAAGCGGATTTCCATCAACATCCACAGAGTAAGCTACCTGATAATCTGCATCAGATTTCTGAGGAGCTGCCCAGGATGTATTGGAGATCGGGTAGTTGATTACAGAAGCAGCATCTCCATAATAGGAATCGATTGCTACATCACGATATACAGCAAGTACAGTTGTAAGAGCTTTTCTTAAGTTCTTGGAAGCGTCAGATCCTGGCTCTCCACCAACATTGATTGTGTTTGCATTAAGACCGATGTATCCGTATCCGAGGTTGTCTGTTGCGTTAACGATAATCTTATCACCATTGAGCTCGTCGTTTCCGTTAATGCTCTTGATCTGGTCAAATGCAGATTTGCTTCCGGATGGGTCGGAAAGGTCGATTGTACCCTGCTCAACACCGGCAATCTTATCTGCGTCAGAAGTCTCACGCCACTGAAGGTACTTGGTCTTAGGAGCACCCTTGTAGTAGTTCTCGTTTGCTTCCATGTATACAGTCTTGTTCTCATATTTCACAAATTTATACGGACCTGCGCCAAGTGGCTGGTTGGATTTATCACGTACAGCGGAGAGATCTCCTCTTGTGAAACCGAACTGGTTGTTATCATAGTCATAGAGAGAAGCATCTCCATAATAATGCATTGGCTCAACGATTACCCCAAGCTGATAGATGGTAGTTGCCTCGAAACCATCTGTGGTAACCTCAACTTCGTAATCACCAAGCTTCTTGATTCCCTCAATGTTCGCAACCTCTTCACCTTCACCTGCTGCAGTTTTCTGCTCTACCAGGTATTCGGAAGCGATTGTTGCTGCATCTTCATCGAAGTATGCTTCGTCGCCGTAGGCAGCTGCAAGTGCAAGATAGTCCTTGCCATACTGGTCTGCGATCTCATTAATGATCGTATCCTGATCTTTGCCATCTACAGAATAGTTCTCATCTGCTGCGTAAAGCATTCCAAAGAACTCATCTCCGTTTGTAACACCATAAGCATCTGCATAATCTTCCCATGCAGTCTGCGCCCACTCATACTCAGATGTAAGAAGCGGAACAATCAGCTCATCTTTCACTCTTGCAGCAACTTCATCCGGCATGTCTGCAAGTGTATTTGCAACATCCTCATCTGTGATGGAATCTGCTGCTGTGGAATTCAGACGGTAATTCTTCATACCTTTGATATTGGTGGAGTAGAATGTTGCATTTCCATCATAGTCTGTATCAGAAAGTACATAATATGTGAAAATCAGGTCATCTGCGGTAAGAGGCTCACCGTCAGAAAATGTTACACCCTCACGAAGCTTGAAATTATATACGGTCTCATCCTCGCCCTCTGTAACAGTTACATCGGAAAGTCCTGTATAAGTATACTCAGTTCCGTTATACTCATGTGTCTCGCCCTCGATACCATTGTAAATAATAGCACCTGTACGGTCACTTCCAAACAGAAGTTCACCTACGTTCTCTGCGATCTGCTGATCCGGAACTGCCTCGTGGAATAATCCACTGAATTTCTCGGAGAAGTTAGTCTGTCCAATAACAAGTGGTGTATCAGAAGAACCTCCCTCAGCTTCTTCAGCAAAAACAGGTACGCTCACTGTTGATGCTGCCATGACACCTGTTAATAACAGGCCCATCAACTTCTTCTTGTTCATATCTTATCCTCCTTTTTTAAGATATTTTATTGTAACTATTCATCAGAGCCTGTTGGAGACTCCTGAGGCCAGCTACTACAGACAACCTGAAAATTTGTTGTCTTATACCTCTCTATTTTACCATGTTTTATTACATGTGCAATAGCTATATGGCGAAATATGTCTGGAATTTTGTCCATAATTGTCAAAAACTGAAAGATTTTCACTCAAAATTTGTAAATTTCGCTTTAATCTGCCAGTTTTGCACAGTACTAACACTTCCCAGTGCTAAAATCATCACAGCGGCTGCCTCGAATAATAGTTCCCTTGTAAAAATAAGATTTTCGAAATCTTTTAACAAAAAAATCAGGTTTGCCACGCTTGTAAAAAGTCCCAGTACCGTGATGGCAATGCTGCACCTTACCGGACGCCGCACCCCTTTTTCATACTGTGCACAGGTCATATGCCCTATATGCTCTTCCGGGATTACCACCTGTGAGTGATCTGCTTTTCCCTCCTGCTGTCTGCAAAAAAGGAATAAGGAAGCACCTCCCATGATTCCATAGGAAACAGGGAAGACTACCACCATATAGGGAAGCAATATCCAGAAGATCCTGCTGCCTTCATTGTTCAGCATTAAACTGGCAAAATAAATCACAAGGGCGGCTGCCATAAGGCCTGTATTGTTAAGGGCATGTCTTTTCAGCTCCTTCACTGACAGGCTGCTGCCATACCATTTTCCGGTATATTCAAATTTTTTCCCTCTCTGACGGTAATCATTCCCATATTTTTTCACAATTCTGCCTCAACTTTCCTGTGAATTCCCAATCTCTTGCCCGAAATTGCTTTTCCTCTCACAGTCTTTGTCTGATGACTCAACCCAGCTTCTTATCCAGTTCATCCACAATCTTCTGAATGCAGCCATCTGTAAATGGAACTGTAAGTCCCACCTGTTTCAGCATGGACGGATAGAAATCACTTGCAGAAAGCCGGCAGAGCTTCATATAATCAGCCCATGCAGCGTCATGATCTTTCTCCATGCGAATCTTAAACTGGAATGCACAAAGCTGTGCAAGTACATAATCAATATAGTAGAAAGGCATCTCAAAAATGTGGTGCTGTCTCTGCCAGTAGCCGCCTTCTTCCATAAACCTGCAGCCAGTGGAATCCATATATGGGCGGTACTCCTGCTCCAGCCTGTTCCATGCATCACGTCGCTCCTTAGGTGTAAGCTCCGGATTGCCGTATACAATGTGCTGGAATTCATCCACCATTGTTCCATAAGGAATAAAGTCGATGGCATCCTCAAGATGCATCTTGCGGTAATCATCGCCTCTTTCCCCGAAGAAAAGCTCGATCCATGGTTCCGCAAAGAATTCCATGGACATGGAATGGATTTCTGCTGTCTCCATGGTCAGATACCTGGAGTGATCGGCGATCGGATCCTTGCAGGATACATAACTCTGAAATGCATGTCCACACTCATGTGTGATTACATCCACGTCACCACTGGTTCCGTTAAAGTTTGCAAAAATAAACGGTACACCATAATCCGGAAGCTCCGTCATGTAACCACCGGTAGCCTTATTCTTACGTCCGAATACATCAAAAAGCTCATTCTCCATCATCATGTTGAAGAAATCCCTTGTCTCATCAGACATCTCCGTGTACATTTTGCGGCCGCTCTCAAGAATCTCCTCAGGAGTACCGATCGGCGCCGGATCTCCCTGTGGGAAATAAACACCCATATCATAATAACGAAGTGCATCTACCCCAAGGCGTGCCTGACGGTTCTTGTGCATTCTGGAAGCTAACGGTACAAATACAGTCTTAATCTGCTCGCGAAGCTTCTGTACATCTTCCTTGGTATAAGAATTACGGTTCATGCGGAAGTAGCCCATATCAATGTAATTCTCAAAGCCCAGCATCTGTGCCTGTCTGGTACGGTTCTTCACCATCAGATCGTAGATTTCATCAAGCTCAGCCTGGTTCTCCTCAAAGAAGCCTGAAAAAGCATCCCATGCTTTCTTACGGGTATTCCGATCCTGGGAGCGCATATACTTGCGCATAAGGGAAAGGTTCAGTTCTTCTCCTTCCCACATGATCTTGGCAGAAGCGATCAGCTTGCTGTAACGGGAAGCAAGGGCATTCTCCTCCTGCATCAGCGGAATCAGACTGTCATCGAAAGATTTCATCTCCAGTTCCATGGACTTAAATGCAACCGGTCCGATTTTCTCTTCCATATACTGACGATATGGGGTGGCAAAAAGTACTTTCTTGTACTCATTTGTCACTGCGTTCAGTTCCGGGAGCTTCTCATCATAGTAGCTCTTCTCGCCGTCATAAAACTCATTTGTCACATCTCCATCCCTGCGGATATGGGCGATGGTGTAAAGAGTTCTCACGTGATCCATCAGCTTGTTAAATTCCTGATGAATCTCGAACTGCTCTTCTCCGCTCTTCGCAGAAGATGCGCGCTGGATAATCTCTTGTGCCTGTGCGATCACAGCCGGAAAATCCACACGAGTGTAAGGCATTTCTGAAAATTTCATCTCGTTCCTCCTTTATAGACACAAATGGGCGGACAAACTTCCTAAAGCTTATCTTCAGAATGCTGTCCGTCCATTGTCGCGTATTATTTACTATATCATAATCACATCTAAATTAAAAGGCTTAAATTTATAAAAAATGTTAATAAAAGAACATTATGACGTTGAAAGTGTGTTTTGCCAAATCTTCAGATTTTATTCAGCTACGCCTTCTTCTCCTTCTTCTACGATTTCCAGATCATCAAGCGTGTCATCTTCTTTGGATTCCTCTTCATCATACTCTTCTGGTGTATATGGAGTTTCTGTCACGTTTGCCTTTTCCAGAAGAAGCTCTGTTACCTTGCTCTCATAAAGGGCATTTACAAGCGTTTCCCGTGTATAAAGAGTCTCAAAATCAGCAGGACTCTCGCCATAGTAGTCAGCATACTCATTCACATAATTCACGTATTCCTCTTCTGTTACCTCAATATTATTGGCTTCGGCATATGCACTGATGAAGAGGCGGCGGTTTACAAGATTTTTGGCTTCTTCTGCAATATCATCCTCTGTAACCCCGAACATATCCAGTACATCATTTACATCTCCGTCTTCCTCTACAAACATGGAATAACCGGAGAGTGCCTCTTCCCTGCATGCCTCAAACAGGTCGTCCGGATACTCTCCCGTAAACTCTGTACGTGCCAGGCAGGCAGAAATCAGATCTTCTGTCTCATCATAAGTACTCTGTTCCTCATAGGACTGCTCCAGATATTCTTTTACAGAAGCCTCATATTCTTCCTTCGTGTCATACCCGGTATAATTCTTCACATAATCCTCATCATATTCCGGAGTATTGGAAGCTGTAACATCTGTTATCTCCACTGAAAAGTCAACGGTTTTTCCCTGCCAGTCTTCCTGCCAGGTGTCATCTCCGTATGTGATGCTAAAATCCAGTTTGTCTCCTGTAGAAACACCTGTCAGCTTCTGGTCAAATTCTGCACCAAATTCTTCCTGTCCCAAAGTGATAAAAGTCTCGTCAGGATCAGCAGCTTCCTCACCCTCCACAGTGGCAGTAAGATTCATATATACAATATTTCCGTCCTCGGAAGGTGCATTGGTAGACTGCTCATCGCTGGCATCTGCCAGTTCTTCCTGAATCTCATCCTGCACCATATCATCAGTGATCTCATAGGTGTACCTGGTAACCTCTACACCATCATAGTCTCCAAGAGTTACATAATCAGAAGCATTCTGAACCAGATATTCAGAAGGAGTAATGGGATCAAGCGCCACTTCTTCCTCTGCGTCATCGGCATCGATTACTTCATTATTCTCTACATCCTGGGAAAATTCAGGATCCAGTTCTTCTCCATCTTCATCCGGATCTGCAGCTGTCAGATCATCCTCTGTTGTGCTCTCTTGGGTAGTATTGTCCGTGTTTTTCTGCTGAGAAGCATTATCTCCACAGCCTGCAAGTACTGTCATAGCTGCCAGCGCAGCAAGAACATATCTTTTTTTCATATTTTTATTCCTTTCTGATAACTGTATAGCTAAGAGCCAGCTATCCTTTCTATATGTTTCGCATGTCATTTAATGATACCAGTGTCAAAAGGTCAAAAAGCCGTTCGTGCTTGCACGATAAGGCGTT
>ENA-ORTY01004130-ORTY01004130.1-human-gut-metagenome-genome-assembly--contig:-NODE-4130-length-11687-cov-2.345426_pt1 | contig 11687 bp, 12 predicted proteins | sample MGYA00241917_ERZ509198 | MGnify/ENA primary metagenome ERZ509198 (study PRJEB26280, sample SAMEA2338857) | human gut metagenome | biome: human gut; feature: human-associated habitat; material: faeces...
GACACAGATCATCGAAGATGCCAGGCGCGGCGTGGTTAAAAATACCGGATTTTGCGGTCAGAATTGCCGCCGTCCGTTCTATTCCGGAGCTTTCTGTTCCCGGGTGTTCCTGTAATATTCCTTATCCCTCCTTGCCGTACGGCAGTCCGCTTTCGGAGCATGCCGTCTCTTATGCCACGGTCTCCTCGAACTGCGAGTTATACAGGTTCGCATAAAAGCCCTGCTTTTTGAGCAGTTCTTCGTGTCTGCCCTGCTCTACGATGTCGCCGTCCTTCATGACGAGGATCATATCCGCATCGCGTATGGTCGACAGGCGGTGTGCGATGACAAAGCTGGTACGCCCCTTCATCAGGTGATCCATCGCTTTCTGGATTGCCACCTCCGTGCGTGTGTCAACCGACGACGTCGCCTCGTCAAGAATCAGGATCTTGTTGTCTGCAAGGATTGCTCTGGCGATGGTGAGAAGCTGCTTCTGCCCCTGTGAGACGTTGCTTGCATCCTCGTTTAACTCCATCTGATAGCCACCCGGCAGGGTTTCAATAAAGTGGTGTGCATGCGCTGCTTTTGCCGCCGCAATAACTTCTTCATCGGTTGCATCCAGTCTTCCGTAACGGATATTTTCCATAATGGTATCCTTATACAGCCATGTATCCTGAAGCACCATGCCAAACGCATCTCTTAATTCCCGTCTGTTAAAGTCCTTGATATTGTGTCCGTCTACTAAAATAGCACCGCTGCCGACATCGTAAAAACGCATGAGCAGATTAATCAGTGTCGTCTTTCCGCAGCCGGTCGGACCGACAATTGCAATACGCTGTCCTTGCTTTACATGCAGGTTAAAATCTTCAATGAGCTTCTTATCCGGCACATAAGAAAATGCTACGTGTTCTAAATCAACCGTTCCATCTACATTTTCAAGCACTGCGGCATCTTTGCTGTCCGGGATTTCCGGCTCTTCTTCGATTAATTCAAAGATACGTGCCGCACACGCAATCGCATTCTGTAATTCTGTCACAACTCCGGAAATTTCATTAAACGGCTTCGTGTACTGGTTTGCATAACTTAAAAAGCAGGATAACTGTCCGACCGTCAATCTGCCGTAAATGGCTGAAATTGCGCCGCTTACCGCAACCCCCGCATATACAAGGCTGTTGATAAAACGGGTAGACGGATTGGTAATCGATGAATAAAAAATGGCTTTGAGTGAACATTTCTGCAGACGGTCATTAATTTCATCAAATCTTTCAAGCGCCTCATCTTCATAGCAGTATGCCTGTACAACCTTCTGTCCGCCAATCATTTCATCAATCAACGCCGTCTGCTCGCCACGCGTTTCAGACTGTAATTTAAACATCTGATACGTATGCTTTGCAATAAAGCTTGCCACAAACAGGGACAGCGGAGTAATTACAATAACTACAAGTGTAATTTTCACATTAATAGATAACATAAATCCGAGTGTTCCAAGAATCGTCAGCACCCCGGAAAAAAACTGGGTAAAGCCCATGAGCAGACCGTCCGCAAACTGGTCTACATCGGCGATAACACGGCTGACGACTTCACCGTAGGAGTGTCCGTCAATATATTTTAACGGCAGCACTTCAATCTTTTCAATCGCTTCGTCACGGATATCCCTTGTCACATGATACGTAATTTTGTTGTTGCAGATATTCATAATCCACTGGGACAGTGCCGTAATTGCAATAACGATTCCGACTTCGGAAAGTATCGCCGTAATCGCCTTAAATTCTACATTCTGCGGTCCGATAATGTAATCAATCGCATTTCCGATTAAAATCGGCACATATAAAGATGATGCCACGGTCACTGCTGCCATTAAAATTGACAGAATCAAAAAGAACCAGTAGCGTTTAATGCGCAGCAGCACTTTTTTTACGGTTGTACCTGTATTTGCCTTTGCCATAACTTACGCCTCCTTTTCTTTCCGGAACTGTGAATAATAAATTTCCTGATATACTTCGCAGTTTTCAAGCAGTTCTTCATGTGTTCCGATACCTGCCACATTTCCGTCATCCAGCACGATAATCCGGTCAGCGTGCATAAGCGATGCCGCACGCTGGGATACGATAAACAGTGTCGGTGCATCTTTCATTTCACGGATTGATTTGCGCAGTGCCGCATCGGTTGCATAATCGAGTGCCGATGCACTGTCGTCTAAAATCAAAATATCCGGTTTTCTTACGACTGCACGGGCAATCGTTAAACGCTGGCGCTGTCCGCCTGATAAATTTTTACCACCCTGGTCGACAAAGGAATCAAGTTTACCGTCTTTTTTCTCGACAAATTCCCGTGCCTGTGCAATGTCTAATGCTTCCATAATTTCCGTATCGGTCGCATCTTTTTTACCCCAGCGGATATTGTCACGGATTGTTCCTTTAAAAAGCTGTGCTTTCTGCAAAACAATGCCGACTTTCTCTCGTAAGGCTTCAATCCGATAGTCTTTGACGTTGACACCGTCAATATAAATCTCACCCTTTGTCACGTCATAAAAACGCGGAATCAGATTGACAAGGGACGATTTTCCGGAGCCCGTACCGCCGATGACACCGATGATCTGTCCTTTCTTTACCGTAAAGCTGATGTCTGTGAGCGATTCATCGCCCGCACCGCTGTAGCGTAAGGATACATTTTTAAATTCCACTGCCGCAGCCTGTGTATCTGTGCTTTCCGTGGTACTGCCGTTTTGCATACTGGACTTAATACTAAATACATTTTCAATTCTGCCCGCACAGGCGAGTGCCTTGGTAATGTTGATAATCAGGTTTGCCAGCTTGATTAATTCAACGAGAATCTGTGACATATAGTTGTAGAGTGCCACAACCTGTCCCTGTGTCAGTGTTCCCGCATTGACACGCACCGCACCAATCCAGATCAGTGCGATAATGGAAATGTTGACCACCACATAGGTCAGCGGATTCATCAGTCCGGAAATCTTACCGACAAATTTCTGTAAATGATTAAGCTGTTCATTGGCCTGTTTAAATTCTCTGATTTCATTTTCCTGCTTGTTAAATGCACGTACAACACGCACACCGGTCAGGTTTTCCCTTGTAATGCCAAGAATCTTATCCAGTCCCGCCTGTACTTTTTTGTAAAGCGGTCTTGTGGAGAGCATAATGCCAAAAACGATGACTGCCAATACCGGAATCGCTACCACAAAGACGAACGCCGCTTTGACGTCAATCGTAAATGCCATAATCATTGCACCGAATACAATAAACGGTGAACGCAAAAACAGGCGCAGTACCAGATTGACACCGTTTTGCACCTGGTTAATGTCACTTGTCATACGTGTAATCAGTGTTGACGTACCGATGGTGTCCATTTCCGTAAAGGAAAGGCTCTGGATATGCTTAAATAAATGATGGCGCATACCGGTCGCACAGCCGACTGCCGCTTTCGCCGCAAAATACTGTGCTGTAATGGCACAGGTCAGCCCGATAACTGCCAGTGTCACTAAAAGCAGGCTCATTTTTACAATGTAACCTTTATCCGCATTGCCGATACCCGTATCAATGATTGCCGATACGACAAGCGGTACAAACAATTCAAACAGTGCTTCGAGCATTTTAAACAACGGCGCGAAGACACATTCTTTTTTGTATGCACTCAGATACATCCAAATTCGCTTCATATTTTACCCCTTTTCTATCCGCACCAGACCGCCTGTATTATCATAGGACCAGTTCTGATTTAGGACTTGATTTCATACGTTTGTTATTTTATCATAAATACAGCAATACAGAAAATATTTATAATGTATATGTGATATACGTTTTTTATATAGGAAGGATTTTTGATATGGATTTGAAGCAGCTTTCTTATTTTGTGAAGATTGTTGAAGAAGGAAGTATTTCAGGGGCGGCAAAAAAACTGTTTATGTCACAGCCGCCGTTAAGCAGTCAGATGAAGCTTCTAGAAACTGAATTGGACTGCACATTGTTTGAGCGGGGTTCACGCACAATCCACCTGACGGAAGCCGGAGAAACACTTTATAATTACAGCCGTTCGCTGTTGCAGTTAAGCAATGTTGCAAAGCAGGAAACCATGAATGCGGCACGACATTTTAACGGTGTACTGCGTATCGGTATTGTTTCTTCCTTAATCGGTTCGGACGCGCTTGGCTGGCTGTGCGGCTTTTCCAAGCAGTATCCCGGTATTCATTATGAAATTAATGAAGCAGACACCTACCACCTGCTTTCCCAGTTTGAGACCAATGCCATCCACCTTGCACTCCTGCGCACGCCGTTTCACACGGACTCGCTGACCTGCAAGAAGCTGTTTACGGATTCACTGGTTGCAGTGGGGCAGGAATCATTTTTTGCCGACAACCGTTCTTCTGCCATTACGCTTGATGATCTTACGAAGCTCCCGCTTATCGTATACCGCCGCTGGGAACACCTTTTGCGGAAAGAATTTGAGGACAAGAACCTGAGTGCGAACTGGTTCTGTATCAATGACGATGCCCGTACGACCCTTTATTTTGTGGAAATGGGCATGGGAGTCGGTATTATCCCGCAGTCTGCCGCCACGCTGGTTCAAAAAAAAGGAATTGTATGCAGACCGGTTAAAAACTGCGATATCGCAACCGATGTTGTCCTTGCATACAATTCCACTTATCTGCCGGAATGCTCCCGCGCATTTATTGAGTATCTGGACACCCTGTATCCAGATATTCCATAAGCCTGCTCCACGCATATCTGCGTTTCGTCTTAAAATATCCGTTATACACTTCAAAATTTGTATAAGAATGTTCAAACTGGCGCGAATACAAATGCGCCAGGTCGACCTGCTGTGTAAAGGTCAACGTCTTCCCGTTTTCAAGCCAGCACTGCATATCCAGATGTTTTAAAATGAGATATCCAATGACACCGATTTTCGCCTTTAAAAGAATTTCGCTGTCATTGACCGCATTCAAAAAATATCTGTATACATAATACATCATCAGCTGCTCGTATTCGTATTCCTTCTCCTTATAATATGCCGCAAATTCAGACAGCTCCCGTTCATAGTCCTCCGCACCGCAACAGTTTTTAAAATATCTGCTGTTTCTTTCAAGACAGACGTACCAGTCCGGGTTGATAACTTCCATGCCGGCAAAGCAGTCAAAAAAATGCGGGATATTTTCATATGCCGTATGATTTTTTCCGCCGTATTTCTTTTTCAAATCCTTTATACGGTCTTGCAGATAATCCGCCTGTGCGTATGCCTGTATTTCATAATCCATTAAATCCACTCTGTCGGTATCCAGCTTCTTTTGCAGTTTTTTTGCAAAATCCAGATACAGCATACAGCGCTCCTCTATTAAAAATGCCCTGTTGCGGATGATATTATACACCGTTACCCTTGCCTGGCGCAGCTTAAAATATAACTGCGGGTCGATATTATTATAGGAAGAAACGGTTTCATCTGTTTCTTCTACCGTAAATGTCAGCGGCTTTTGATAGCTAAACATCAGCTCGCCGGCTGTTTTACAGGACGGCGCCAGTCCGATTTCCCGCTCACTGCCGTATTCGTTGATAAACCGCGGAAATTCGGCGCACGTATCACACAGCTTATCTTCGCCCAGTGCAATAAATAAATCACACAGGTTCTTGTCATTTAAAAACGGGCATCTGCCGTTTTGCAGCGTAAAGGTACAGCCGCCGCCCTCCTCCGGCACCATAACCGACTGTAAGCGCTGTCCGAAACTTCCTGCAACCGTTTTGTAATAGTCATACGACTTTTCATCTACATCCACGTCCCAGCCCGCACAGCACGTATCCGTACATGCCCCTGCAATACATTTAAAATCTTTATAATATTCGGGGGTTCTAATTTTCATCATTTCCTGCTTCTTTCTAAATTTCTTTGATACCAGGGTCAAAAGGTCTAAACCCACATGAGCTTGCTCATAAGTGGGTGAATGACCTTGTGACCCGCCCTAATATGAGCATAAAAGCAGGACGATAGTTCTGCGATATGCGAATATTGGGCAGGATTGTGGGAGTGCGCAGCACGGAACAATCCGCAGGTATCATTATTGGAGGCTTTTGCCCCCAACAGCATTTTTAGTATAGCATATCTTATTTTTTTTACAAATACAGATTGTAGCATTTTCAATTACAGTGTATAATATGATACAATGTCAAAAATTAAATCGACAAAGAAAGGATAAAAGTATGCAACGTACAAAACAAAATCATGCTTGGCGCGTATTTCGCCTGCTGTTGATTTTTTTCTGTATCGGTCTGTCTTTACAGTTTACTTCCTGCGGCAAAAAGCAGGCTGAAAACACTGTTTTTACAGTAGACGACCTTTCCGGCAAAAAAATCGGTGTCCAGCTTGGTACAACCGGCGATACGCTCGTATCAGATTATGAAACGGACGGTTCAAATACAACCGTTGAACGTTTCAACAAAGGAAACGATGCCATTCAGGCATTAAAACAGGGAAAGATTGATGCAGTTGTCATTGATGCACAACCGGCACAGTCTTTTGTTGCCGCAAACAGCGACTTAATGATTCTCCCTGAAGAATTTGCTAACGAAGACTACGCTATTGCAATTGCAAAAGGCAATTCTTCCCTGACAAGTTCTATCAACGACGCTTTAAACACATTAAAAGCCAACGGCACGCTTGATGCCATTTTAAACAATTACATCGGGGAAAATATCGGACAAACTCCGTATACCTCTCCTGAAAATGTAAAACGTTCCAACGGCACACTGGTTATGGCTACCAATGCTTATTTCCAGCCGTATGAATACTATGAAAACGGCACGATTGTCGGTATTGATGTCGATGTCGCCACGGCAATCTGCGATACTTTAGGAATGACCTTAAAAGTAGAGGATATGGAATTTGATTCCATCATCACTGCCGTATCTTCCGGTAAAGCCGATGTCGGTATTGCAGGTATGACCGTTACACCGGAACGTCAGAAAAATATTGACTTTTCAGATTCTTACACCACTTCACAGCAGGTTATTGTTGTGCGCAATAACGATGCCGTATCCGGCGGTACAAGTCTTTCTGAAAAATTTAAAACAGACTTCTTAACCGATAACCGTTATCAGTTCATCCTGACCGGTCTGAAAAATACACTGATTATCGCAGCCTGTGCCGCATTAATCGGTATTGTCATCGGTTTTTTAGTTGCCGTTGTCCGTTCAAGCCATGATAAGACCGGCAATTTAAAGATTTTAAATGCAATCTGCACCGTTTACCTGACCATTATCCGTGGTACACCAAGTATGGTACAGCTGCTGATTATTTACTATATTATTTTCGGCTCTATGAATATCAGCAAGCTGCTGGTGGCAATTCTGGCATTCGGCATTAACTCCGGTGCTTACGTTGCCGAAATTTTCCGTTCCGGTATTATGTCTATCGACAACGGACAGTTTGAAGCTGCAAGAAGCTTAGGCCTTACCTACCGTCAGACCATGCTTAGCGTTATTCTGCCACAGGCATTTAAAAATGTACTGCCTGCCCTTGCAAATGAATTTATCGTGTTACTGAAAGAGACCTCTATCAGTGGTTATATCGGACTGACCGATTTAACCCGCGGCGGTGATATTATCCGAAGCATTACATATGATGCTTTCCTGCCATTACTCGGTGTTGCATTTATTTACCTTGTACTGGTTGTTATTCTTTCGGCACTTGTAAAGAAACTGGAAAGGAGATTAAGAAGCAATGAGCGAAACTAAATCAGATGTTCTCCTCGAAGTCAAAAACCTGCACAAGGCATTTGACAAACATGTTGTTTTAAATGATGTCAATACGACCGTCCGCAAAGGCGATGTCATTGCCATCATCGGACCTTCCGGCTGCGGTAAATCCACATTTTTACGTTCGTTAAATATGCTGGAAACGCCGACCGGCGGACACGTTTTATTCCACGGCACGGATTTGACCGATAAGTCGGTCAACATCAACCAGATCCGCGAAAAGATTGGTATGGTATTCCAGCTCTTTAATCTGTTCCCCGAACATGACCATCCGTGAAAATATCTGTCTTGCACCGGTCAAATTAAAGCTGATGACAAAGGAAGAAGCTTCTAAAAAAGCTGATGAACTCTTAGAGCGTGTCGGCTTAAAAGATAAAGCGGATACCTATCCTGCCATGCTTTCCGGCGGACAGAAACAGCGTGTTGCAATTGCCCGTGCGCTGGCAATGAATCCGGAAGTCATGCTGTTTGACGAACCGACTTCTGCGCTTGACCCGGAAATGGTCGGCGAAGTTTTAACAATTATCAAAGAACTTGCCCAGTCCGGCATGACAATGTTAATTGTTACGCATGAAATGGGATTTGCAAAGGAAGTTTCCAACCGCTGTATGTTCTTTTCTGACGGCAATATCACCGAAGAAAATGCACCAAAGGAATTTTTTGAAACCCCACAGAGTCCGAGATTGAAAGAATTTTTATCGAAAGTTTTATAAGATACTATTTCCTATAACGAAAAAACAGCCCTGCCGCTGCTGTGCAGTTTCGGTCAGGGCTGCTTTTGATTTTATTGCAGCTTTTCTTTTAAAGCAAGGATATTCTTTCTGATTTCTTCAATAACTCTTCTGAATTCCTCATCACTTTTTCCGGTAGGGTCGTCCAGTCCCCAGTTATCATCAAATGGTCTGCCAATAAACGGACAGCTTACATTACAGCCCATTGAAATGGCAGTATCCGGAGCCGGAATCTCATCAATCAGCTTACTATACTGTCCCTCCGCTTCCATGTCTATTCCATATAATTCCTTCATAATGCGGACCGCATCCTGATTAATCTGCGGCTTAGTTTCCGTTCCTGCTGAATAACTTTCAAATACATCAGCCGCCAGATGTCTTCCAAACGCTTCTGCAATCTGGCTTCTGCACGAATTATGAACACAAATAAATGCTGCTTTACGTTTTTTCATGATTTGAATTTTCCTCTCGTTTTAAACACCCGTCAGCCAATCTTTTTCCCTAAATCTTCTAATTCTTCAATTGCCGCTGTATTTTTAGCCAGTTCATCTCTATCCGTAGCATAATATGATTTTTGAAAAAGCATATCCCACGACAAATAACCTGCCATACATTCAAACTGTTTCCTGATTAACTCATACTGTATATTATCTACTGGTGAACCACCCGCTACAATAACACCTGCCTTTTTCCCTTTCAACTGCATTCCACGACAGTAGCATTTGTCAATAACCTGTTTTAACTGTGCGGACATCCCCCACCAATATACTGGTGTTGCAAATAAAATCATATCTGCCGCAGCAATCTTATCTATTGTAGGATTTGTATCATCGTTATCTACACAGCCTTTATGACATTGACAGACACCACATCCTTTACATGGACTGATATGCAATTTGTCTGGCTGAATTACTTCTATCGCATTTCTATCGGCAGCACCTTTCATAAATGCATTGATTGCTGTTAAAATATTGCCTTTTCTGGCACTTCCATTTATAATTACTATTTTCATTTACATTAATCCTCATTGTCAAATTAAAGGCTAAAATCAATATCCACAGTGCCATTAGCATATTTCATATAGTCAAACAGCTTCGGTGCCGCAAGAAGTTCCAGCGGGTCTCTTTCATGTTCATCGTCTTCAAATATTTCTGCCACTTCTTTAATTTCCGGGTTTGATAAAGAATTCACATATTCTTTTAATTCCAGTACAGTCATATTAAAAAGTTCTTCTTTACTTTTCATGCGTTCATTACTCCTTTTCTTTTTCAAATTTAATCGCCAAAGCCGTTGAAAATAACCTTGCCGGCATTCCACAGTTCAGCTGTTTTTTTTGCCGCCTCAAGTCTTCCTGCATCGTCTTTAAAGCCAAATGTTGCCGACTGGCAGCCGCAGTCCATGCACATGACATAATAACCGCTGTTTTCTTCTTCTAAAATAGAAGGTCCTAAACATCTCGGACAGTCTTCTAATTCAATCATTTCATAAATTTCCATGTTAATCTCCATTCCTCAGGCATTTCACTGCCGTGATTTCAACGCTGTGGGAAAACACTTGCCGGATTTCCCCCACTTTTATGCGGTTCTATTATACATGAAATTTGTCTGTATGTGAACCCAAAAATCCGGAGCAGTTCAAACTTCCCCTGATATACTCCTGTGATAACCCCGACTGTCCGGCATTCTGACCGATACTATCTTTGTCATAATAGCCTATGCCGAGTTTTTTAGCTGTTTCTTCACCGATAAAACGTCCGCCGCTTCCAAACTCTCTGCTGATTGTAATAATTCTTTTTGCCATTGCTGCTTCCTCCTCAACTTAATTTTTCCACTCTATTCTTACTGATTTTCTTTAAAAATGCATATCCTGCTGCACAGGCAACAAGTTCTGTTATCGGAAATGCCCACCAAATCAGGGAAATGCCTGCTGTTCCGTTTTTTACAAAAATTGAAAAAATTCCTGCTAGCGGTAATATAATGACAAGCTGTCTAAGCAGTGAAATCACAAGCGATTCAAGACCGCCGTCCAACGCCTGATAAATGCCCTGATAGGCGACATTGATTCCCGCAAAAATAAAACTGATTGAAATAATCCGCATTGCACTGATAAAATACGTTCTTGACTGTCCCGCATTAAACAGCGTGGCAAATGCGGCCGGAAAAATTTCTGTAATAAAAATCCCTAAAATCATCAGTGCCGTCGTGTATATCAGACCATATTTGATTCCGTCCCGGATTCGTTTTTTACTTCCCATTCCATATGCATACGCTATGATTGGCGTAATGGCATCTCTTAAACCAAATGCTAAGAACAATACAAACTGCTGGACTTTATAAAACAATCCGTATGCAGTCTGTGCAGAAGGACTGAACTTCAAAATCAGATTCATGACATACACCATGACAGACATCAGCGCCTGTGCAATGATTGCAGGCAGACCTATTGAATAGATTCCTGCAATCGTTCTGCCATCCGGTTTCATGAATTTTATTCCATGTTCAAATTCCCTATTTAATTTCATATGAAAAATAAATAACAACCCTGCTGATACAATCTGACCGATTACCGTAGCATACGCAGCGCCCTCTACGCCCATTTCAGGAACGGGTCCGATACCATAAATCATTACCGGATCCAGAATAATATTGACCACAGCACCCACAACCTGTCCGATTGTGGAATAAAGGGAACGCCCTGTTGCCTGTAACAGCTTTTCAAATAATGAAAAGAAAATAATTCCAAAAGAAAGCACACAGCATATTCTTAAATAACTTGTTCCCATTGCAATCACTTCCGTGTCAGCCGTCTGTGATGAAATATATGCCTTCACTCCAAAAATGCCAAACAACAGACATACCGCACAAATTATCACACCTAAAAACAGACTGTTTCCGGCGACTTTCGCGGCTTTTTGTTTTTTTCCCTCTCCAAGAGTTCTTGCAAGAAGCGCATTCGTTCCCACACCGGTTCCGATTCCAACTGCCACCATAAGCATCTGTACCGGAAATACCAGTGTCAGCGCATTCAAAGCCGCTTCACTCCCCACTTTCATATTGCCGACAAAAGCACTGTCCACAATATTGTAGACTGCCTGCAATGCCATGGATAAGATCATCGGTATTCCCATCTGCACCATAAGCTTCTTTACCGGCATTTCTTTCATCTTGTTACTCTCTGTCATATAATCCTCCTTGTTTTTCCGCACAAAAAAAATGTGTAC
>ENA-ORTY01004131-ORTY01004131.1-human-gut-metagenome-genome-assembly--contig:-NODE-4131-length-11684-cov-3.808582_pt1 | contig 11684 bp, 9 predicted proteins | sample MGYA00241917_ERZ509198 | MGnify/ENA primary metagenome ERZ509198 (study PRJEB26280, sample SAMEA2338857) | human gut metagenome | biome: human gut; feature: human-associated habitat; material: faeces...
CCTACACCGTGGGTAACTGGTTAGAAGTGTGGTACGAGAACTATGCCAAAATCAAAATGCGCCCATCCACCTAAACAGTCTATACTTTATGGCTTACACCACAAAGCATGAAACAGAACTCGACAGCGCAGAGAAGATGAAAGCCTTTATTGATGAGCTGGATCAAATCTCCGGTTCTGCGGTATTGTATGGCGCAGCAGCAAACTATACGGGTGATCGCGCACAGCTTTGCACGCTGTTTGGCGAGGACGCATTGGAAACCTCGGTTCCGTGGGTACTGGATGCGTATGGCTATCTGGATATAAACGACTATGCACAGCAGGACACTGCTGATACGACAGCAGTAGAACCGGCATCGACTGCGGATATCTCATCGGCTGATTATATTTTCCCGAGTGACCGCCAGTATATCACTGAGTCCGATATGGCAGGCTGGGATCAAAAGACGGCTCTGCTGGCCCGCAACGAGATTTTTGCTCGTCACGGCTATGTATTCCAGACGCAGGAAATCCAGAATTACTTTGCGGCTAAATCGTGGTATACGCCAAATTCGTCCTATGATGGAAGCGATTTGAGTGATGTAGAAAAGGCGAATGTCGATACTATTTCTGCATATGAGCAGAAGATGGGCTGGGCCGAGCAGGATGTTGCTCCTGCAAAGTTGGCACAAGGCGCAGTCAGCAGCTATGTGGAGAGCCAAGCCGATTACTGTACCGGTTTCGACTATGTTAGACCATATGCAGAGAACGAATATCTGGTCTGCGCAAAGATTGGTGAGTATGAATGGGAGGCCGAATATATTGTAGAGGTCAACGGCTCTGACGCATGGGTAATCGGCCGTCTGGACGGCGGTGTGTTTAGACCGGTATAAAAGCCAAAAGCCCGAGCGGGAAACCGCTCGGGCTGACAGCAACGTGACAGCAATCACGATAAAAACAACCGAAACTGTATGTGCTATATGTACTCAAAAAACGGGATGATGAACTGAATAAGACGGAATAACACAGAAAAAGATGCAAAAAATCAAAACTTTGCTTTTCAAATCTCTCTGTCTCCGCCATGAAAGCTGCACTTTTTATTATGGAAAGTGCAGCTTTTCTGCGTTTATAGATAGAAGGTGTATGCCGATACCATCGTGTGCGGCTTTGACGGCAATACCTCCGCTATCTCCGCTATCAAGGACGGTACGCTCGGCATGGATATCGCCCAGCTCGGCTACGACATGGGCTATAAGGCAGTGGAAGCTGCGGTAAAGGCTCTGGAAGGCGAACAGGTTGATTCCTTTATTGATTCCGGTTCCAAGGTCGTTGACTCCACCAACTGCGATGAGTACATCGACGACATGAAGGCTAAGGGTCTGTGGGAGTAATTCACAGACCGGCTGCACGCTGTTAAATCTCTTTTCCTTTGGAAAAACGGTCGGGTCTGACGCTCCAACGTTCCCAATCGTACCGCCTCGGGACAGCGGTATTGCCCAAGGAAGATAATGCTGAAATGTACAGCGCACAGGACGAAGGTCCTGTGCGCTGTTTCGGTTCTTTGCTTGCAAAGCGGATATCAACAAAAAGTATCCACAGGCTGTGGATACTTTTGCGGCTGCACATCATATTATAAAAAGGAATCAGCCGGCTGGCTGATTCCTTTTTGCTCAATATCCCGTTTTAAGCAGCTTTCGCGCAGCCGCAAACGCCCTTTCCTCGCCCTCGTCGCGCAGAATACGCAGCAGGGATTCCAGTGCGGCGGCGGTATCCGGATGGATGATATAGTGATCGACCGAGTGTGCATAGTAATCATACGGATCGCTGTCGCGGTAGGCAGCACCGCGATAGGTCTTGCTGGCGGCTACGCGGTCGCAGAACATCTCTATTACATATTGAATGGGCATTTTCATGCCGCACATACCGGAGCCGTCGGCGGCGTAGTCGATCCAGTACTCCAGATGATGCTTATTCCGGCCCTTATGATGCAGCCATGCCGCGCTGTAGCCCTTTTCGCGGCGTTCGATCTCGTTCGGGCTGCGGTTGCCCTGATAATATTTTGCACCGGCGGAAAACTCCACCGGACTGAACTTGCTCAAATCGTGCGTCAGTCCCTGCCAGTATAATCCAACGCGCCAGCAGTGCCGGAGCACCAGAAAACGATGGTGCTGCACCGTGCGCAGATGTGAAAGCCATTTCATGGCATGCGCCCTCCTTTTTCGGACTGATAGTATTCTACCATGCTGTGCGGAAAAAGAAAAGCAAAAACAATGTGCAATGTGCCCTCGGGAACTCGCGCTTTACGTTTTTCGCGTATTGTGATAAACTATAGCAGTTCAGACAGATACTGCAGCAGGTGCACGCATACAGCACGCAAATACCATTATTAAGTTCGTTTGCCATGCGGCAGCATGCCCGCGCAAAATTTCCGCGCTCTTTACGCGCGGCGTACTCTGCTTTTGCTGCACTATTTATATGAATGGAAAAAGAAAATTCCGTGTATAGGGGAAAATATATAGAATCGGATGAATTTGTTTACATACTATCAGGAGAAAAAGAGGAAACTATGAAGGCATACAAGCGGTTGATCGCCGGAACGGCGGCTGCGGTCATGCTGGCGCTGATATGCGGCGGCTGCGGTGCGGAAAAGGAGCCGGTGACGATCACAATCTGGAACTACTATAACGGTGAGCAGCTCGAAGCATTCAACCGGATGGTGCAGAATTTCAACGATACGGTCGGCAAAGAGCAGGGGATCACGGTGGAAAGCGCCAGCCAGGGCAGTGTAAATGATCTGGAGACTAACGTGCTGAACGCCGCGGAAGGCAAGGTCGGTGCGGAAGAGCTGCCGAATATCTTCTCCGGCTATGCGGATACCGCGTATGAGCTCGATCAGCAGGGCATGGTCGTGGATCTGAACGACTACCTGACCGAAAGCGAAAAAAGCGAGTACATCGAAGGCTATCTCACCGAGGGCGACTTTGACGGTGATGGCAGTATCAAGATTTTCCCGACCGCAAAGGCCACCGAGGTGCTCTATCTGAACGATACCGACTGGCAGGCGTTTTCGCAGGCGACCGGCACGACCTATGACGATCTTGCGACGGTTGAGGGATTGACCGCAGCAGCCGAGAAATACTATAACTGGACGGACGCGCAGACCGAAGCACCGGATGACGGCCGTGCTCTGTTTGGCAGAGATGCGATGGCAAACTATCTGCTCATCGGTGCAAAGGAGCTTGGCTGCACGATTTTTGACGTGCAGAACGGCAAAATGACGCTTGATTTTGATAAAAATGTTATCCGTAAGCTGTGGGACAACTACTATGTGCCGTTTATCAAGGGCTATTTTGAGGCAACCGGCCATTTCCGCAGCGATGACATCAAAACCGGTACGATCCTGTCCTATGTCGGCTCTAGCTCGAGCGCGACCTTCTTTCCGGACAGCGTAATGACCAGTGATGACGACAGCCATTCGATCGAGCTGAAAGTGCTGCCGAATCCGCATTTTGCGGGCTGTGAACCGGTTTCGGTGCAGCAGGGTGCGGGCATGGTTGTCACCAAGGGCGATGAGGCGGAGATCAAGGCGAGCGTAACCTTCCTCAAGTATTTCACCGCACCGGAGAACAACATTCAGTTCTCGATCGGCTCGGGTTATCTGCCGGTCACCCGGGAAGCGAATAAAGAAGAAATGCTGGCTGACAGTGAGGTTGCTATGACACCCGAGGCCAAGTCCGTTCTGCAGATGGCGGTCAAGACGGTAAACGAGAATAAGCTGTACACCACCCGTGCCTTCGAGGGCAGTAAGGACGCGCGCAAGGTGCTGGAATACGCGATGAGTGATCTTGCTGTGGCAGACCGCGACACGGTGGAGCAGCGCATTGCAGCCGGGCAGAGCGCGGAGCAGGCCGAGGCGGAATTCCTGACAGATGCATATTTTGACAGCTGGTATCGGGATACGCTGGCGCAGCTTCAGGCATACGAAGGATAAGAGAAACAGCTCGAGAAATCAGGTTTGAACAGGCGGTGCGGTATGAAGGCTCGCAGTAAGCCAACAGAAAAACGGGAAAGATCGGTCTTTTCCACTATATTTATATCGGTACTGGTCATTCTGGCGGTCGAGGTCACACTGCTGATCGGCTCCATCGCGGTAAGCCGCGTGCCGCAGCAGCTGGACCGGAATGCGGAGGATATTTTAGCCAAACAGGTTGAGAACCGCAGCAGATATCTGGAGGATTTTCTCGTGCAGGCGCAGAATCTCGGCGATATGCCGAATCGGATCAACGAGAAGACCGAAGCGCTGCTGACCTCCGGTCAAATCTCAAAGGATACGCTGGGACAGAGCAGCGCTTCGAGCGAGCCGCTGCTTGAAGCGATTGCGGATGATTTGGTGACGCAGCTGCGCAGCTCGTCGGTGACGGGCGTATTCGTAGTGCTCAATACATGCGATCTGGATGCCCGCAAGACCAATGGGCGTCTGCCGGGCATTTATCTGCGCGATCTGGACCCGGATGCGGCGGCTTCCGAGCGCAACGAGGATCTGATGCTGTCGTTTGCACCGGCAGGAATCGTGAAGTCCATGCGTATTTCGACGGACTCCTGCTGGCAGCCCGCGCTGGACTATGAAGAGCTTGATGATTTTGTGTATCAGCCGTTCATGACCGCCTATCAGGACGGCGGCAAGCTGCTGATGGCGCAGTACGGCCGCTGGACGACCTCGCCGTATGTTTTGCCGGGAGACAAGCGGGAAGCAATCGCGTACGCGCAGCCGCTCATCCTGCCGGACGGCACGGTGTACGGCGTTGTCGGCGTGGAGCTGTTGTGCAGCTATCTGGAGGAGCAGCTGCCGCTGACCGAGCTGCAGAATGACGGCACCGGCGCATATCTGCTCGCTGTAACGACTGATGAAAAGACGGTCGGCAGCATTCCGCTGCAGCCGGTGACGTTTTCCACGCAGGATCGTTCGCTGAAAAGCGCGCAGAGCATTGTCATGCAGGACAGCAGTGCTGCCGGCACCATTGTCGTCAATAAGACAAAATACTTCGCCTGTGCGGAACCGCTGACGCTGTACGACCGCAACGCACCATTTTCGAATGAGCACTGGCTGCTGCTCGGCATTGTGCCCAACAGCACGCTGTATAAAATCTCCAACGATATGCAGAGCCTGCTGCTGGTGGCAGTCGTGCTGACGCTGGGTGTTGGTCTGGTATGCAGCTATCTGGTCAGCCGCGGACTGGCGCATCCGATCCGGCAGCTGTCCGACGAGGTAGCCGCTATACAGGATAAGAGAACGGAAATCCCAAAGCTCTCGCGCACCGGCATCCGCGAGATAGACGGCTTTTCCACCGCAATCACCCAGCTCAGTCAGGATATTCTGGATACCTCCACGAAATTCCTGCGTATTATGGACATGGCAAGTATTGAACTCGGCGGCTATGAAATTCGTGAGGACAGCGATAAAGTATTCGTGACCGACAACTTTTTCTCCATGCTCGGCATGCAGAACGCCAACCCGAATGATGTGACGCGGGAGCGGTTTGAGATGCTGATGGAGGAGCTGGTGCTGCAGAAGGAGAGCTTCAGTCTGCAGGACGGCGGCTGTGTGTTCACCATTCCGCAAAAGGACGGCAGCGAGCGGTTTGTCATGCTGCGCATCACCGGCGAGGACGAGGTGCAGGTCGGTCTGGTCGAGGATGTGACTGCAGCGACACTTGAGCGTCGCCGCATCGAGCATGAGCGCGATTACGATGTGCTGACCGGTCTGTACAACCGCCGTGCCTTTAATGCACGGGCGAAAAAACTGTTCCGTATGCCGGAAAAGCTAGGGCATGCTGCACTGCTGATGATGGATATGGATAACCTCAAGCATATCAACGACACGTTCGGCCATGACTGGGGCGACCGATATATCAATCTGGCGGGTCAGTGCTTTGCACAGACGCTGCCCCAGAATACCATTTGCGCCCGTATGTCGGGAGATGAATTCATTGTGCTGTTCTATGGCTACGACAGACGGGACGAAATCCGTCAGGTGCTGAACAGGCTTTCCGAAGCAATGAAGGAGCGCACGGCGCTTCTGCCGAACGGCGACACCATGCGCATCAGCATTTCCGGCGGTATCGCGTGGTATCCGGAGAACGGCAGGGATCTGGCTACGCTTAAAAAGTATGCGGATTTTGCCATGTATCAGGTGAAGCATGAGTCCAAGGGCGAAATGGGTGAATTTGATATCGGCGCCTATAATCAGGAGGTCTACGCAGCACAGCTGCGCAAGGAATTCCTGCAGATGCTGCGTGAGAACAGCGCAGACTACCATTTCCAGCCGATTTTCTCGGCGCATACCGGCAGGGTGGCGGCGTATGAGGCGCTGATGCGTGTGAAAATGCAGCTTCTGAATTCGCCGCTGACCGTGATGAAGCTGGCGCGCGAGCTGGACAAGCTGTACGAGGTTGAGCGGCTGACCGCCTTCAAGGCGACATCCACGTTTATGATGATGCAGAACAGGGGGCAGCTGCATAGGAACACCAAACTGTTTCTCAACTCGATTGCCAGCAGCAGCCTGACGGATGAGGATGTTGCGGAATTTAAGGCACAGTTTGCCGAGCTGCTGAATAATCTGGTCATCGAGATCACCGAGGAAGAGGAGATCGACCGCGAGGCGCTGGAGCGCAAGCGCAGAGCAATGGGCGGTCAGGGCGCGCTCGCGCTGGATGACTGGGGCAGCGGCTACAGCAACAGCAACAGTCTGCTCGAGCTGTCACCGGACTATATCAAGGTGGATATCACCATTATCTGCGATATTGATACCGATGCGGATAAGCAGCAGCTGGTCAAGGATATTGTGGAATACGCACACGGACGCGGCATGAAGATCGTTGCCGAGGGCATCGAAACCGAAGCCGAGCTGCGTAAGGTTATTGAACTGGGCGTTGATCTGCTGCAGGGATATTTTCTGGCGAAGCCGGCGGCGTCTCCGAGTGAGATCGCGCCGCAGGCGCTGAGCGTGATTCGGTGGATGAATCGGTGAGCGGGTCGCTTGCAAAGCGGGAGAAGCTGCGGTTTCCATCCGCAATTCCCGATGATGCAACCGGAACGAAAAAATCTTTACAATATGAAAAGTTTCCTCTTGACAAAAGAGCCGATATAGGATAGAATAATCACGTTCGATGTAAAGGCAAAACACTTTACACTTCGCAGGGAGGATCACCATGAAGGCAACACCGCTTGAAATGAGCCTGCTGTTTGACTTCTACGGCGAGACCCTCACCGAGAAGCAGCGCGAGCTGTTTGATCTGTATTACAATGAAGATCTTTCGCTTTCCGAGATCGCCGAGCACGCCGGCATCACCCGTCAGGGTGTGCGCGACAGCATCAAGCGAGCGGAGCACGCCCTTCATGAGATGGAGGACAAGCTCGGTCTGGTGGCCCGATACGGCGACACCGAGCGGTGCGCAGAGGAACTTCAGCACGAGGTTGAGCAGCTGCATGAATTGAACGCCGCACAACTGCACAGTGCCGAGGCGGACGAGATCGTTTTCCGTATGACGGCACTGCTCGAACAGCTCAGGCAGGAGGCTTAACATGGCATTTGAAGGGCTTACCGAAAAAATTTCATCTGCTTTTAAGCACCTGCGCAGCAAGGGAAGGCTGACCGAGTCCGATATCAAGGACGCAATGAAGGAAATCCGCATGGCACTGCTCGAGGCGGACGTCAACTTCAAGGTCGCAAAGGACTTCATCAAGACTGTTACCGAAAAGGCAACGGACGCGGAGATCCTCGAAAGCCTGTCTCCGACCCAGCAGGTCATCAAGATCGTAAACGAGGAGCTGGTTTCGCTCTTGGGCGGTCAGACCACTCGTTTGACCATATCGCCGAACCCGCCCACCATCGTGATGATGGCCGGTCTGCAGGGCGCCGGCAAAACCACCAACTGCGCAAAGCTGGCCGCTCTGCTTCGCAAGCAGCAGCAGCGCCGACCGCTGCTCGTAGCCTGTGACGTTTACCGTCCGGCAGCTATCGAACAATTGCGTGTGCTGGCAGAACAAATCGAAGTTCCGATGTACTCAGAGCTGGACAGCAAAAATCCGGTAGAGATTGCACAACATGCTATCCAAGAAGCTAAAGCCAAAGGATATGACCTCGTAATCGTCGATACAGCCGGACGTCTGGCTGTAGATGAGCAGATGATGAACGAGATCACCGCTATCAAGGAAGCTATCAATCCGGACGAAATTCTGTTCGTAGTAGACTCCATGACAGGACAGGATGCCGTAAATACTGCCAAAGAATTTAACGAACGACTTGACTTTAACGGTGTAGTACTGACTAAACTGGATGGTGATACCCGTGGTGGTGCAGCTCTTTCTATCCGTTCGGTAGTCAACAAACCGATTAAGTTTGTAGGTACAGGTGAAAAGCTGGATGCTATCGACCAGTTCCATCCGGCACGTATGGCAGACCGTATCCTTGGTATGGGTGACATCGTTTCATTGGTAGAACGTGCTCAGGAACAGTATGACGAAGAAGAAGCAAAACGTCTGCAAAAGAAGATTGCCAAGAATCAGTTCGATTTCAATGACTTCCTCAGCCAGATTGCACAAATCAAGAAGATGGGTAACCTAAAAGAACTCGCTTCCATGATTCCGGGAGTAGGTAAAGCAATCAAAGACATCGATATTGACGATAATGCTTTCAAGAGCATCGAAGCTATTATCTATTCCATGACTCCGGCAGAACGTTCTAATCCGGAATTACTGAATGGCTCACGTCGCACACGTATCGCCAAAGGTAGCGGAACGACTATTCAGGAAGTAAATCGTTTGCTGAAACAATTCGACCAGACTCGCAAAATGATGAAGATGGTGACCAGCAGCAAAATGGGCAAGATGATGCCGAAAATGAAAAAGTAAGAAAGAATTTTATTCTGTTTCAGATAGAAGGAGGAAGTACAAACTTCCTCCTTTATTTTTGCAGTAGAGTAAGGATACGTAAATATTGCACATACCTCTATAAAAACATATTCTGAATGAATAAAGTAAAAGATTCCATTTTCCTGACCAATAAACCAGACTGTATCGCAGTCTATTTTTCGCTCGTCACCAACTCCCCCTCAACACATTCCAAGCCTCATCTCCTGACAAAAACTCCAATCCTTTTGGAGAGTTCAGTTATTTATTTTACTTTTGTCCATCACCAATAAATACTCTGAAAATATGACTCTGATAGACGGAAAAGCCATTTCCGAACAAGTAAAACAAGAGATTGCAGCTGAAGTAGCCGAAATTGTAGCTCGTGGCGGCAAACGCCCGCATCTGGCAGCAATTCTTGTGGGACATGATGGCGGCAGCGAAACCTATGTAGCTGCCAAAGTAAAAGCCTGCGAAGTTTGTGGATTCAAATCCTCTCTGATCCGTTATGAAAATGACGTGACCGAAGAAGAACTACTCGCAAAAGTACGCGAACTGAATAATGACGACGACGTAGACGGATTTATCGTACAGCTCCCGTTGCCGAAACATATCTCCGAACAGAAAGTCATCGAGACGATCGACTATCGTAAAGATGTAGACGGATTCCACCCTATCAATGTGGGACGTATGTCTATCGGACTTCCTTGCTACGTATCTGCCACTCCTAACGGTATTCTCGAACTGCTGAAACGTTATCAGATAGAAACTTCCGGAAAGAAATGTGTAGTACTCGGTCGCAGTAACATAGTTGGCAAACCAATGGCCTCTCTGATGATGCAGAAAGCGTATCCGGGTGACGCAACCGTTACTGTATGCCACAGCCGTAGCAAAGATCTGATAAAGGAATGTCAGGAAGCAGATATTATTATCGCCGCTTTGGGACAACCTAATTTTGTGAAAGAAGAAATGGTAAAAGAAGGCGCAGTAGTTATCGACGTAGGTACTACCCGCGTTCCGGATGCCAGCAAAAAATCCGGTTTCAAGCTGACAGGGGATGTTAAGTTTGACGAAGTAGCACCCAAATGCTCTTTCATCACTCCTGTACCGGGTGGTGTGGGACCGATGACAATTGTATCGCTAATGAAAAATACACTTTTAGCCGGCAAAAAAGCTATTTATAAGTAATACATGGAAGGACAGTGAAGTAACTTTCACTGTCCTTCTCTCCCTTAAATCTGACTACTATGAAAAGAACTACAATCTCCCTCTCCCCTTCTGTTTGCTATCCGTTCAGGTAAAATTATTCTCGAAAAGACACAATAATCCCTCTTGAATCCATGAAAAAACTATTAGTATCCCTTCTTTTGGTTACACAATTCTCCTGCATCGGCAAAGCACAAGAGAATACCATTGCCATACAAATACCGACAACAGACAGTCTGAAAACAGATACTCTTTCGCTTCTTTTCGTAGGAGACCTCATGCAACATCAAGGACAAATAAATGCTGCACGCACCACAGAAGGAGGATACGATTATTCATCCTATTTTGAATATGTCAAAGAAGAAATAAGCAGAGCCGACTTTGCGATAGCTAACCTAGAAGTAACCCTCGGAGGAAAGCCATACAAAGGCTACCCTGCTTTCAGCGCTCCCGATGAATATCTGACGGCCATCCATAACGCCGGTTTCAATGTACTGATAACCGCTAACAACCACAGTCTCGACCGTGGCAGAAAAGGTCTGGAACGAACCATACAGCTTATAGATTCCTTGAATATTCCACATGCCGGAACATACATCAACTCTGAAGAACGTGAAAACAAATATCCCCTTTTATTAGAGAAAAACGGATTCCGTATTGCCATGCTCAACTATACGTACGGCACCAATGGAATCGTTGTCACTCCCCCCAATATTGTCAATTATATTGATACAATAATCATAGCTAAAGATATCGAAGCAAGCAAAGCACTGAATCCCGACGCAATTATTGCCTGTATGCATTGGGGAATCGAATACCAGTCACTCCCTAGCAAAAAACAGAAGTTTTTAGCTGACTGGCTGCTTCAAAAAGGAGTGGATCATGTTATTGGTTCTCATCCCCATGTCGTACAACCTATTGAAGTTCGTGAAGACAGTCTTACAAAAGAGAAACATCTTGTAGTTTACTCATTGGGAAATTATATTTCCAACATGTCTGCCCGTCGCACAGATGGCGGCTTGATGGTCAGAATGGAATTAGTAAAAGATAGTACCATCCGACTCAATCATTGTGAATATAGTTTAGTATGGACAGCCCGTCCGATTCAATCGGGAAAAAAAAATCATCAATTACTACCCATCAATCTCCCCTCTGACTCCATTCCCGTTAATGTTCGTAACTCTCTGAGAATCTTCACAAATGATGCGCGAACCCACTTCAACAAGCATAATCAGGGAATAAAAGAATATCTTTTTTATAAAAAAAAGTAGCAGAATCTTTTGGAGATTTAAAGATAATATCTATCTTTGCACCGCGTTAGAGAAACGCAGACATGGTGGATGTAGTTCAGTTGGTTAGAGCGTCAGATTGTGGTTCTGAATGTCGCCGGTTCGAGTCCGGTCTTCCACCCCCCCCCTTATAAGTTAAGTACTTATGAGGGGTTTCTTTTTGTTGGTAGTGGTTATTTGGAGACTGAAATCATGCTAAATATTGCTTAATCTTCCTTGTTGTTGACCTATTGTTGACCCCCAATTAATAGGATCAATGAATAAATCTGAGGGATGAAATTACAAATTCTTATCTTTGCCTTCA
>ENA-ORTY01004137-ORTY01004137.1-human-gut-metagenome-genome-assembly--contig:-NODE-4137-length-11661-cov-4.283388_pt1 | contig 11661 bp, 8 predicted proteins | sample MGYA00241917_ERZ509198 | MGnify/ENA primary metagenome ERZ509198 (study PRJEB26280, sample SAMEA2338857) | human gut metagenome | biome: human gut; feature: human-associated habitat; material: faeces...
TAAACACAGCGACTACAGAGCAGATGGGATAGGGTGTTTTTTCTTTTTTCGTCTACATCAATCTACAAAATCTAACCTAAATTGCGGATTTTAAAGTCTCTTTCGGCTTCTCTTTTTGCATCTTTCTTTGCAATATCCTGTCTCTTATCGTATAACTTCTTACCTCGGGCAAGACCGATTTCAACTTTTACAAGGCTGCCTTTAAAGTAAACTTTTAATGGCATTAAGGTGTAGCCTTTCATTTTAATCTGACCGGCCAGTTTATTGATTTCTGATTTATGAAGAAGAAGCTTTCTTACACGAAGTGGATCACGATTAAAAATATTCCCCTTTTCGTAAGGGCTGATATGCATACGATTAATGAGCACTTCTCCTTTATTACTTATTGTTACAAAGGATTCTTTTATACTACATTTGCCCATGCGCAGAGACTTTACTTCGGTTCCATGAAGAGCAATTCCTGCCTCATATTTTTCATCGATAAAGTAATCGTGATATGCTTTTTTATTGTTGGCAATTAATTTAATGCCTTCTGATTTTGCCATACAAATTCCCCTTTCCTGTCATAATATACTCTTAGATTCCTTGCCTTACTGAACCCCATAAGTACATATATTTAACAATGCTAAATCTCATCAATTTTCTTTTTGCTGTAAAGATGGAGCAGGCGGTCTGCTTCCTCATCATCAATCCAGTCATTTAAAAGAATACCGTCCTTATCTGGAAGGCTGCTTCCGGTCTCGTCAAATTCAGAATCTTCTTCCGCAAGACTATCTCCTGGTATTCCATCACCATAATAATCATCTGGATCAGGATAATCAGCATGTTGTGAGAATTCTTTTAAAACAAAGTCTATTGTACGTTCCATTTTATCCGCAGAACGAACTACAATTTCTACCTTTTGACCCAGTGTGAAAATTCGTCCGGTATGTTCTCCCGTAAGCTTATAACTTTCTTCATCAAATACATAGAAATCATCTAACAGGCTGTTAATCGAAACCATTCCTTCGATCGTATTATCAAGTTCTACAAAAAATCCCCAGGAGGTTACTCCAGAAATGACACCTGTAAAGGTTTCCCCTAAATACTGCTGCATATATTCTACTTTTTTTAGTTTGTCTACTTCTCTTTCCGCATCCTGTGCACGACGTTCCATAGTAGAACTCTGCTGTGCCACGGATGGTAATATGGCCTCATAATGTTCTAACCGCTTCTGATTCAACTTTCCGTGAATATTCTCTTTGATAATTCGGTGGATCTGTAAGTCAGGGTAACGTCGTATCGGTGATGTAAAATGCGTATAGTACTGTGTGGAAAGTCCAAAATGCCCTACATTCAGCATTGTATACTTCGCCTGTTTCATTGATCTGAGTGCAAGGCGGCTAATTAATGGTTCCTCCGGTTCTCCTTCTAATGAAAAAAGAAGTTTCTGAATTTCTTTTGGATGAAAGTTCTCTCTTCCGGTCTTCATATAATATCCAAAATTATGGATAAATGTATCAAGTTTCTTTATCTTATCGCTATCGGGTATTTCATGTGTACGATAAAGGAATGGAATTTCCTGCCAGAAGTAATCCTCGGCAACCGTTTCATTGGCAAGAAGCATAAAGTCTTCAATGATATCCGTTGCAACATTTCTCTCATATGGATGAATATCTATCGGATACCCCTTATCGTCTACGATGATCTTAGATTCCGGAAAATCGAAGTCGATCGCACCTCGTTTTCTACGCTTTTCCTTTAAGATTGCTGCTGCTTCTTTCATTAAAAAACATAATGCACGAATATCTTCTCTTTCTCCTTCTGGATGTTCCTGACCTTCAAGAATCGCCTTTACACCTGTATAACTCATTCGTTCATCAACACAGATCACTGATTCCGTAATCGTATGATCAAGTACATTACCATTTACGTCAAATGTCATCATACAACTCATTGCAAGACGATCTGTTCCTGCGTTCAAAGAACAAATTCCGTTGGAAAGTTCTCTTGGGAGCATCGGAATGACGCGATCTGCAAGATAAACGCTGGTTGCCCGTTCTAATGCTTCTTTATCAAGCGGTGAGTCTTCTTTAACGTAGTGAGCTACATCTGCGATATGCACACCGAGATAATACTTCTCATCCTTTTTAGAAAGTGTGATTGCATCATCTAAGTCTCTCGCATCTTCTCCATCAATTGTTACTGTAAGAAGATTTCGGAAATCCACACGCTTTCCGCCTGGCTGTTCTGAAATCTCCTGAGGTACAGACTGGGCTTCTTTCATAACAGACTTTGGAAATTCCTGTTCAATTCCATAAGCACGTATAATACTTGTCACATCGGTAGCTGGATCATCCATTGGTCCAAGAATTTCAATAACCGCTCCTTCTGGTTTCTTTCTTTCTCCTCCAAAATCCGTCAGACGAACTACTACTTTATCTCCGTCCTTTGCGCCACTCATATGCTTCTTAGAAATAAAAATATCTTTATCGTAATGACGGTCATCCGGGAGAACAAACCCGAAGCTAGTATTCTTCTGGAAGGTACCGACAAGTGTCTTACAGCCACGTTCTAATATTTTTAAGACCATTCCCTCACGGCGCTTTCCTTCTCTTCCTGACCTCTTTGTCACTTTTACTTTAACAATATCTTTATGAAGCGCACCGTTTACCTGTGTCGCAGGAATAAAGATATCTTCTTCTTCTCCCTCGACCGTCACAAAACCAAAACCGCGTGCATTCGCTGTGAACACGCCCGTAACATTGTGATTCTCCGGCTTAATATACTTTCCCTTCGCTGTAAGTTCTACACTTCCATCTCTCACAAGAGCATCCATTACTTCTTTTAATGCACCCCTGTCTTTATGTGGTACATCCATAAGATATGCCATTTCTTTTAATTTTAAAGGAATATAATCCGGGTCATAAATCATATCCCGTATGCTGTTTTTACGCTGTTCAAATAATAATTTATCTTTCATAAATAGCTTCCCCTGTCAAAACTTTTGTCAAAAAAAGCCGTCTCAGTTCAGTTTGCGAATTGAGACGGCATCATAGTCTGCTTTAAAATTACTGGAAAACCTTCAGGCAAAGGCCAATGGCTACTACGAAGAATAAAAATCCAAGAATTGCTGTAATTCTTTCTAACTTACCTTCCTTAGTCCGACCACGGTTCTTTCTAACATAAGAATCAGAATCAACCTGTCCGCTTAAGGCACCGAACCCTGAATTCTTGCTTTCCTGCATCATTACCACTATAATCATCGCAAGACATATTAACATAAATACGATTGTTACTAATGTTCTAGCCAAATTTCACACCTCCTGCCATCTACACAAAATCTAAACTATTATAGCACAGTTCTTTCTACAAAACAAGCTTTTAATTCTCTTCTGTTGTAGATTCGGCAGATTTCTCTTCCTGTTCTGCAAGATAATCATGCGTACTTTCTGTTACTCCATCAACAAAGATATCAAAAACAGATTTCGATTGTGTCATGGATTCCTGTAAATTTCCATTTTTAATGTACTTTTTATATTTCTTAAACTTCTTGTTACTCTTTGCTAATGTATCAAGAGAAGAACCATCGACCGTAAACTTCTCTATATTAAATACTTTTGCATTTCCAGCTCTTAAATTCTTCTCCAGTTCAGCAACTTTTTCTACAGTACCATCTGATATATGCTCATCATTTAACTGAGAAAGAACAACGGCGTTCTCTGCATAACCAGCTGTCCAGTCTGTTGCGATTTCTTTGTCTTTTAATACTTTATTCACTGCATAGATATAATATACACTCCAGTCAGATATCGCAGAAGTAAGTGCATCTTTTGGTGCGGTAGAAATAAGATTGATGTCATTTCCAATCAATGGAGTATCATTCTCTGCACATACCGTTGCTACAGCAGTGGTATACGTATACTGCGCCATCATCTTCACGCCAGCTGCAATAAGCTGTCTTGCTGCCTTCCCATCTGCATCATAAACGCCTCTTTTACCGACATAACGAACTAAAACAGAGGACTGGGAACAAGCTCTTTCTACTCCAAGATAAAATGCATTAATACAGCTTGTTGTCTTTGCATTCTTTTCGTATGCCACAAATCCGATCACACAGTCTTCTGCGGAAATATCTCCTTTATCAAGAAGATGATTTAATTTGATACCAGCAACGAGACCAGCTACATGATATGCTTCATATATTCTTGTATCGTAGTTATGAAAGTTAGAAAGTTCACTGTCCTTAGCAAGCTTTCCGCCTTCCTGACAAAACTGTACCTTCGGATACTTCTTCGCTGTTTCTTCTAATACACTTTCAAACTCCGGATTTTCAGAAAAAATAATGCTGCAGCCTTTTTCTGCAAGTTCCGCTGCTTTCTTCTCACAATCAGACTTCTTTACACTTTCTTTAATGATGATCTGATCATCTTTTATTCCTGTCTGCTCCTGCATCTTGCGGATTCCCTGTACTCGCGCAACGGTATCTGGTGCATCTCCGTCTGAAGAGAGCAGATACCCCACTTTCATACTTCCACTGTCTGCAGTCTTTGTTTCCTGCTGCTCTCCTGTATTCTCAGGAAAAAGTGACTTACTGCTTCCACATCCACAGATGGAAAGCGCCATGATCACAGCCATAACTACTGCTATATGTTTTCTCATGTTTTCGATTCCTCCGTTTCTTTGCTTAACGGTCCTCTCTAAAATATGCCAGTCCCAGACTATTCGGCGGCTGCTGCTCTCTCTTCTTACGAAGGCTCGTAATGATAAGAACAATGATTGTTACCAGATATGGAAGCATCTTAAAGATTTCCTGCATACTTCTTCCAAGTCCCGGTATATATAGATATAAAATATACAATCCGCCAAATAGGAAGGAGCCCCAGATTGCATTGACGGGCTTCCAGAGGGCAAAAATAACAAGCGCGATCGCAAGCCATCCTCTGTCACCAAAACCATTATTCGTCCAGGTTCCTCCTGAGTATTCCATTACAAAATAAAGTCCTCCAAGGCCGGCAATTCCTCCACCGATTACCGTTGCAAGATATTTATAAAGCGTAACATTGATTCCTGCCGCATCCGCTGTCGCTGGACTTTCTCCTACTGCATTCAAATTCAGTCCCCAGCGGGTACGTTTTAAAAAAAACGCCATAAGTAGTGTAATAATAATTGCAAAATATGTCAAGAACCCATAATTAAAAAATATCTCTCCGATTACGGGGATCTTTGATAAAAACGGAAGCTTTGCACGATAAGCATCTCCGGTAACCGCTACAGAAATCTGTCCTACACCACCGGCAAGTGTCGAAAGGGATCCTCCAAAAAAGTTACCAAAACCAACACCAAATGTTGTCAAGGCAAGACCTGCCACATTTTGATTCGCTCTTAATGTAATTGTCAATACACTAAAAATCAAACCACCGAATGCAGCCATTAAAAATGCAGCTAACAGGGACAGAATCATTCCAACCAGACCATTTGGATGTGCGGCAGCCTTTTCATAATAAAAAGCTGCGATAAGACCGGCAATCCCACCCATATACATCATTCCAGGAACTCCGAGATTTAAATTACCTGACTTTTCTGTCAAAATTTCTCCATCTGCGCCAAAGAGCATACAGATACCCTGCATAATGGCCTTTTGTATAAATGTAATTAATACTGTCATCAATCTCTTCCTCCTTATGCACTGTGCTTTCCGCGAAATTCCAATTTATAATTAATGAAAAATTCACATCCGATAACAAAAAACAAAATAATTCCCGTAATAACATCGGAAGCATTTTCATTCAGATTATACTGTGTCGCAATCTGAATCGCTCCCTGCTGCATAAATACAAGAAGAAAAGAAATCACTGCCATTGCCCATACATTAAACTTCGCAAGCCATGCTACAATAATCGCGGTAAATCCGCGACCTCCCGCCGTACTTGTAGAAATCGTATGAGAAGAACCACTTACAAGAATAAATCCTGCAAGACCTGCAATTCCTCCGGAAATTCCAACGGTACGGATAATCACTTTACCTACGTTAATCCCTGCGTATCGTGCAGTATTCTCACTCTCTCCTACAACAGAAATCTCATAGCCATGTTTTGTACGCTTCATATAAATAAACATGAACACCGTTAATAATAACACAATTACAAGATTCCATCCATAGTCAAGTCCAAAAAGAGGAGGAAGCCATCCTGCTTTTGTCGGAGCATTAATAATTCCAACCGAATTTGATCCAACCGGATTCTCCCAATATACAATACAAAATGTTACAACCTGCATAGCAACGTAATTTAACATCAGGGTAAATAACGTTTCATTTGTATTCCACTTTGCCTTAAAAAATGCCGGAATAACTCCCCAGATAGTTCCGGCAGCAAAACTGCAAAGAAACATCAGTACAAGTAACACTCCTGTTGGAAGAGCATTCCCTGCATAGATCATCATTGCCGCAGAAGCAACACATCCCATAAGAATCTGTCCTTCTGCACCGATATTCCAAAACTTCATTTTAAAAGCAGGTGTTACCGCAACTGCCACACATAACAAAGTCAGTGCATCTCTTGCTGTTACCCAGAAACGGCGGCTTGTTCCTACGGCGCCTTCTACAATTCCTTCGTAGACTTCTACAGGATTCATCTTAATAATCATAAAAATAAAACCTGCGCATACAACAAGTGAAAGGAAAATTGCAACAATTCTTACCAGCCATCTCTTTCCAGATGGCATATCCTCTCTTTTCGAAAGATGTATCAGTGGTTCTTTCACTGTATTATCCATTATTTTTCCTCCTTATGGGATGTCATCAACATTCCAACTTCTTCTTTTGTTGTCTTTCTGGCATCCACAATTCCTGTTACCTTACCATCACAAAGTACCAGGATTCTGTCGCAGAATTCAAGAAGCATGTCTAAATCCTCTGCTACACATACAACGGCAACGCCCCGTTCTTTTTGTTTGTTTAACAGATTATAGATCATATAAGAAGAGTTGATATCAAGACCACGCACCGGATAAGCAACAAGAAGAACTGCCGGTGAAGAAGCAATTTCTCTTCCTACAAGAATCTTTTGTACATTTCCCCCGGAAAGTCTTCTTACAGGATAATCAATATCCGGGGTTACAACATCTAGATCTTCTTTAATCTTTTCTGCCAGCTCTTTTGGTGCTTTTAAGCTCGTAAAGAACCCTTTTCCTTTTCTAAAAGAACGAAGAAGCATATTTCCTGTCATACCCATAGATCCGACAAGTCCCATACCAAGACGGTCTTCCGGAACAAAAGAATGACGGACTCCCAGTTCATTAATCTGTGCTGCATTATATTTAGCCAGATCAATATCCTCTCCTTCCGGTGAGTGGAAAACAACACTTCCGGAAGAAAGCTTCGTAAGTCCGGCAATCGCCTCTAATAATTCTTTTTGTCCACTTCCGGAAATTCCTGCCACGCCAAGTACTTCTCCACCAAACGCTTCAAATGAAACATTCTCTAATGTATGCAGTCCGTCCTCATTCGTACAGGTAATAGTATCGATTGTAAGACGCTTTTTAAGATCATGCGGCATCGGACGGTTAATATCAAGGGAAATCTTTTCTCCAACCATCATCTCTGTGAGAGATTCTACAGTCGCCTCTGAAGTTTGTAATGTCCCAATATACTTTCCTTTCCGTAAAATCGAAACACGATCAGACAATTCTAAAACTTCATTTAGTTTATGTGTAATAATGATAATTGCCCTGCCATCATCTCTCATATTGCGAAGCACATCAAACAGTTTATCTACTTCTTGTGGCGTAAGTACTGCTGTTGGCTCATCGAGAATTAAAATATTGGCACCTCGATATAACATCTTAACAATCTCTACTGTCTGTTTCTGAGAAACGGACATGGTATATACCTTCTGTGCCGGATCAAGATCAAAACCATACTTATCAACAAGCTCCTGAATATCTTTATGCACTTTCTTCATGTCAAGAACCGCGCTTCCCTTTAATCCCAAAATAATATTTTCCGCTGCGGTCATAACATCGATCAATTTAAAATGCTGATGGATCATTCCGATTCCAAGATCAAAAGAATCCTTTGGAGAACGAATTGATACTTCTTTTCCATCTACAAATATATGTCCTTCATCTGGAAAATAAATTCCGGAAATCATATTCATCAAGGTGGTCTTCCCACTTCCGTTTTCGCCAAGCAACGAAAGAATCTCTCCCCTTTTCACCTGAAGATTAATTCCATCATTTGCGACAATCTTGCCAAATCGTTTTGTTATATTTTTTAATTCTATGGCATATGTCTGTTCCAACTTTTTTTCCTCCATTATCCGACTATTCAAGTCGAGCAGCTGTCACTCACCACCCAAAAGAGGTGGGAGTCTTCTCGATTGAGATAAAATATTGTTTTTTACATAATCAGGCAGAGCCACTGATATGGCGGCTCTGCCTTAGTAAACTGACTGTTTAATTACTTTGTAATGGAGTCAATTCCATCAATAATAAATGTGAATGCCGGTGCAGAAGTCATTCCACCTGCCACGTCGGATTCATGGAAATATCCATCTTTGATATAACTCTGAAGCTTTGTAGCATCCTCATCACCGGACTCTACAAGTTCTTCAAGGGTCTTACCACCAACGGTAAACTTAGAAGTATCAAATACATGAATTGTTCCGTCTTCAATTCCCTTCTGTGCTTCTTCTACTTTTTCTTTTGTTCCTTTAGCAACGGTCTTATCATTCAGTTCTGTAATTGCATCTGCTCCATCTTTTACACCTTTTGACCAATCTGTATCAATGGCTGTTCCCTCAATTACAGACTGTACAGCATATGTGTAATACGGACCCCAGTTGATTGTTGCAGAAGTAAGAGCTGCATCCGGAGCTGTTGGAATCATATCGATATTATAACCTACACAAGGAACCTTCTTTGCTTCACATGCTGTAGGAGCTCCTGTTGTATCGGCATGCTGGCTGATCAATACACAACCGTCTGCGATCAACTGCTCCGCACATTCTTTTTCAAGATCAAAGGATGCCCAGCTGTTTGTATATTTTACTTCCATCGTAGCAGAATCGCAAACAGACTTCACACCAAGATAGAAAGAGGTAAATCCACTGATAACTTCGGCATATGGGAAAGCCCCTACATAACCGATCTTACATTTATCTTTTGTAACTTCACCTTTTTGAATCATCTCATTTAACTTCATACCCGCAACAACACCGGATAAATAACGAGATTCATATACGTTCGTGAAGAAGTTGTGCATATTAGCAAGCCCACTGCTCTTTGCCTGATATCCTGTTGCATGACAGAACTGTACATCCGGATAATCTGCAGCCGCCTGAAGAATATAACTTTCATGACCAAAACTGTTTGCAATAATAATGTTGCATCCCTGTTCTGCCAAGTCTACCGCAGCATCATAACAACCTTCATCTTCTTTGATATTGGTCTTGATCACTACCTGATCATCTGTAAGACCAAGATTCTTCTTCATCTCTTCTACTGCTTTTAAATGTGCTTCGGTGTATCCTTCATTCTCATCACCGATCATAATACATCCCACTTTCACATCGGATGCTGCTACAGGTTTTCCTGCTGCTGAACTTCCCCTTGCGGATGTAGAACCTTCTGATCCACTGTTTGAAGAACCGCAAGCACAGAGTGATGCTGTCATAACAGCGGCAAGAATAAATGCCAGTAATTTTTTCATTGTCTTTCCTCCTCTATATTTGCTTCTGAAAAAATACACTTCTATATTAGACTACATCTTTTCATAAGTAAAGTCGAAATAGAGAGAAAATAAGATTTTTTCTTATTAATCCTTCAATTTTTTAATTTTGTAATATAATCTCTCAATTTTTCATGATTTCTAAGATGACTCTCCTAAAATTCTATCTGTAGCATTTCTTCAAGTCGAGCAGCCACTCACCACCTGAAAGAGGTGGAAGTCTTCTCGACTGAGATAAATCACTTTCCATAACTTCCGGAATTCCCAAGTTCTTCTTCAATCCGCATAAGCTGATTATATTTTGCAGTTCGTTCTGCCCTGCATGGAGCGCCTGTTTTAATCTGCCCTGCATTTACCGCCACTGCCAGATCCGCAATCGTTGTATCTTCTGTATCCCCGCTCCGATGAGATATAATCGTGCGATAACCAGCTTTTTGTGCCAGTAAGATCGCATCAAGCGTTTCAGATAATGTACCGATCTGGTTCGGTTTTATTAAAATCGCATTTGCGATTCCCTTCTCAATTCCTTCTGACAACCGTTTTACATTTGTTACAAAAAGATCATCTCCAACAAGCTGTACCTTTTCTCCAAGGCGATAGGTAAGGACTTTCCACCCTGCATAATCTTCCTCGCTCAATCCATCCTCAATAGAAATCAAAGGGAATTTTTCTACAAGTTCTTCATAATATTGCACCATTTCTTCTGCATTTCTGTAAATTTCCTTTTCTTTCATCTGACTTTCCCCTGGAAAATAATACCGTCTGGTATTTTCATCATACAATTCAGAGGCTGCCGCATCCATTGCAAAAAAGATATCCACTCCAGGCTCATACCCGGCAAGCTGCGTTGCTTCCTGCAATAATGCCAGCGCTTCTTCCGCAGAATTTAAATTCGGAGCAAAACCACCTTCATCGCCCACACCGGTTGCATACTCTTTTTCAGCTAACGTTTTCTTTAACTGTTGATAAATCTCTGCACACATCTGGATTCCTTCCGATAAAGACTCTGCACCAACTGGCATGATCATAAATTCTTGAAAGTCAATTGAATTTTTCGCATGACACCCCCCATTAATGACATTCATCATAGGAACCGGAAGTACTTTGCCATTCACACCGCCAACATAACGGTAAAGAGGAATTCCCAGACCTTCGGCCGCTGCTCTGGCCACTGCAAGAGAAACGCCCAAAATAGCATTTGCACCGTATTTGCTTTTATTTTCTGTACCGTCCGCTTCTTTTAAAATATGGTCGATTTCTCTTTGTTCTAAAGCATTGCAGCCGCATAAACGATCACTGATTCTTGTGTTTACATTTGTAACTGCCCTCTCTACTCCTTTTCCTCCAAATCGTTTTTCCTCATCTCGAAGCTCCACCGCCTCAAAACGACCTGTAGAAGCTCCAGAAGGCACAATCGCTTTCCCGCTTGCACCACTTCCTAATCTTACCGTTACTTCTACCGTTGGATTCCCCCTGGAATCAAGCACTTCTAAACCATGTACTTCTTCAATACTAAAATCTTTTTTATTTAAACCTTTTTTCATAAAAAAATTCCCCCTTACTGAATTGTGAAAATAATTTCTTTCTCATATACTCTCTTAATCTTTCTGTGTCTGATTTTACGAAAGATTCCAAAAGTATATTTTCTTCAGTATGGGAGAAATTTCATTTTTTATACATAATTTTTATATGTACTTACTTATATTGTTCAATATATGCTTTTACCACCGCTACAAGCTTCTCATAGCTCATACTTGCAGTATTTAGGCAAAAGTCATAGTTTCTTGAATCATTCCAGTCTTTCCCGGTATGATATCTGTAATAATCTGAACGATATTTATCCGTTTTTTCAATTTTGCGGATAATCTCTTTTTCTGTACCGCCATTCTGTGTCTTTACGCGGGCAATACAGTCTTCCTTTGGTGCATAAAAGAATAAACGAACTACATCCG
>ENA-ORTY01004150-ORTY01004150.1-human-gut-metagenome-genome-assembly--contig:-NODE-4150-length-11627-cov-13.497494_pt1 | contig 11627 bp, 10 predicted proteins | sample MGYA00241917_ERZ509198 | MGnify/ENA primary metagenome ERZ509198 (study PRJEB26280, sample SAMEA2338857) | human gut metagenome | biome: human gut; feature: human-associated habitat; material: faeces...
GGCCTCGGGCCGCCCGAACGGGGCGGGCGCGGGCCGCGCGGAGGACGGCGTCCCCAGAAGATGGGGTGATACATCACCGTCGGCACGCCCATGCCGGGCATCATGTAGCGGCGGCGATAGCGGCGATAACGCATGCCGTCAAGCATGATCCAGAGGACAAAGAATATGATGAGGATCATGATGAACATCACACCGTTGGCCGCCTCGTCCAGCGCCGCCTCGCTCTGCTGATACTGCTGGCTCAGCTCCACATGGAGCGCGGCGCAAAGCGCGCACACCGCCGCGTCATAATCGCCCTTCTGCACGTTATCCGCCATGCAGGAGGCAACAAAGCTCTGCGAAAGGCCGCTGAGCAGGTCGTAGAAATCGCCGCTGGCGACCAGATAATAGTCCTGCTGCTGTTTGGCGATGACAAGAATGGCGTCATTTGAGCCAAGCTGCATCGTGTCCGCATAGTCATACGCCGTATTCTCGAGATTATCCGACGACTGCACCGTCACGACGGCCATGATGCTGCCGAACATCTTGTCCCAGTTAGCGTTATAGAGGCTGACCGCCTTTTCGGCCTTGTCCGAAAGGACGTTCGCCTCGTCGCGCACGTACTGCTCGAACGCCGCCGTGGAAAGCGAGGGATCGAGCTTTTCTCCGCCCTCCGGCGTAGAGACAACGGGCGCTTTGTGCAGCCCCCACGCACTGGATGCGACGATCGCCAGAATCAGCACGACGATGGCGACGCCGCGTTTTTGAAAGAATTTCATATGCTTCTCCTATCCGGAGCGTCTCAGCTTCTCAGCTCCATGAGCTTCTGCTTCAGCTCACCTTCGATGCGGCCGAGCTCGACCTCCGCTTCCTTGCGCTTCTGCGCGCCCTCGCGCTGGATGTTCACGACCTCGTCGAGCGTGGAGACGAGCTGCTCGTTCGTGTGCTGCAGCGTCTCGATATCGACGATGCTGCGCTCGGCTTCCTTTGCCGTGGCGATGGTGCCCATCTTGAGCATGTCGGCGTTCTTTTTGAGAAGCTCGTTCGTCGTCTGCGCCACCGCGCTCTGTGCGGCCGTGGCCTGACGGCTGTGCTCCATGCCGAGCGCGAGCACCATCTGGCTCTTCCAGAGGGGGATGGTGTTGACGAGCGAGGACTGGATCTTTTCGACCATCAGCGTGTCGTTGTTCTGGAGAAGTCTCGTCTGCGGGCCCATCTGGAGCGACACCATGCGCGTGAGCTCCAGGTCATGCAGCTTCTTTTCAAAGCGCTCGCACTTCTGCGCGTAGTCGTTGTAGGCCTGCGCATCCTCGGCAAGGCCGCTCGCCTCCGCCTTCTTGCGCAGCTCCTCGAGCTCGCCGGAGCGGACCTCGGCCAGGCGCTTTTTGCCCGCGATGATATACATGGTCAGTTCTTTGTAGTACTTGAGGTTCAGCTCATACATCTGGTCGAGCATCGCGATATCCTTCATCAGCGTGACCTGATGCTTTTCAAGCTCAGAAACAATGCGGTTCACGCTCGTCTCGGCCTTGCCGTACTGCGCGCGCATCAGCTCGAGCTTATCCTTCTGCTTGTGGAACAGGCCTGCGAAGCCCTTCTTCTCCTCCTGACCGAAGCCCTTGACCTCGACGACGAGGTTCGAGAGCGTCTCGCCCACCTCGCCAAGATCCTTGTTGCGCACGGAGGAGAGGGCATTTTCAGAGAACGTCGCCACGCTCTTCTGCGCGGCCACGCCGTAGTTGAGCACAAGGTTCGTATCCGTAATGTCGATCTTTTTCGCAAAATCGTCAACGGCTTTCTTCTCCTGCTCGGTGAGCATGCTCTCATCGACCTTGACAGGCTCGACTTCCTTTTTCTCCGCCTCGGGCGCCGTGGGCGCTTCGGGCGTGAGCGTCAGCTCAGGGACGGCCTCCTGCGCCGCTTCGGTGGGGTTCAGGGTCAGCTCGGGCATCATGTTGTCGCTCATATCATTTCTCCTCCGTATTTTGGCTTTGAGTTTGTTCTTTTTCGTGCTTTTTGATGCGCTGGATGCGGCGCAGGCACAGCAGCGTGGCCAACGCCCAAATCAGCGCGGAATAGTAAAGCGTATCCCTGTGCAGATGCAGCGCGCCGATGATGCTTGCCACACACATGATGGCAAAGATTGCACAGAAGATCGGGTCGAGCCACACGCCCTTCAGCCGTTTCAATATCCACGCATTGACCTTGGCGTTGAACGCCATCACTTTCTTTCGCATCGCTTACTCCTTTATAGTTCGAGCTTGATGTCGTCCTGCGAGGCGGTCGCCGTGCCGGACTCGGCATGCAGCTCACCGTCGTCCTCACTGAGCCCCTCGCGCTTCATCATGTTCTCAAGCACCGTGATATCGGCGGAAATATCCATCGCCTCGCTGCCGAAGAGCATGTCGAGCTGCTTTTCAAAAGCCGTAACGATCGTGCCCATCATACTCTCCACGCGCTGCATGGTCGCGTCGATGTTCTCGCCGCTCACGCCCTGCGCGCCCATACGGTCATAGGCGTTCAAGAGCTTAAGGGTCGTGGGCAGGTAGTAGTCCATGAACTTGCGGATCTGCGGCAGCTTCGACGGGTCGGATTTGACCTGCGCGAAGATCTTCGCGCTAAGGTCCTCGAGCCGGTCGATGTCGGCGGAGATCTTCTCATCCTTGATGGACGTGTTGAGCCGCTTCATCTCGGAGATGGCAAGATTGCCGTCCTTGATCATCTTGTCAAACTCGGGGTTGCCGGTGCTCTCTTCCTTTTTCGGCGGGTCGGGCACCGTGACTTCGACCGTGCCGCACACGGCGTTCATAATCAAGAACACCACCCCCGACACGACCGCCACAAAGAGGAAATGCGGTACGCGATAGAGCGGGAACAGCAGCGCATAAATGACCCATGTTCCCGCCGCGGCATAATAGGGAACGGTGGATCTGCGTTTGACGGTTGCCAAGGCGATCGCCTCCTGTTTTCATAAATATTTTGACTGATATATGATATCACATCGCATCAGCGCGGTCAAGCAAAGCAAGCGCTTGAAACATTGCAATATCGCACTTTTTACAAAAGAAGGCGGCGTCCGGTCCGGGACGCCGCCTTCCTGCAAAATACTGCGTTTTTCTTATTCGTTTCGGATGGCTTCGAGCGCCGAGATCTTGACCGCCTTGTTCGCGGGCTGATAGCCGGACACCAGTCCGACCAGCACCGAGAACACCAGCGCGAAAATCACGAGCTCCGGCTTGATGACGGACGTGCGCACCACGCCTTCGCCGCCGATGAGCGCCTGCTTGATAAGCTCCCACGTGACGCCCCCGCCGCCGAACGCGCCGAACGAGAACAGATTGATGATGACGGATATGATGAAGCTGAAAATAAGCCCCAAAATGCCGCCGAGAAGGCCGATGCTGCCCGCCTCCATGAGGAACATCGCGCGGATATCGCGCACATAGCAGCCGAGCGCCTTCATAATGCCGATCTCCTTCGTGCGCTCGGAGATGGACATGATCATCGTGTTCGTGATGCCGATGGCCGCGACCAAAAGCGAGATCGCACCGAGGCCGCCGAGCATCAGCTCGATCTGGCGGGTCTGCTTGTTGAGCTCGTCGCGCATGCTCTGCATGGAATAGGTGCTGTAGCCCAAGTCCTTGATGGACTGCTCCACATCCGACACGGCGTCGAGGCTCTCAGCCTTGACGTTGATGCTTGAATACTCGAACTTCGTGTCGGTCTTGCCGGTCAGGTCCTGAATAAGAGCTTTGAGCGCATTGATGTCCATCATCACGCCGTCGCTCGTCTCATAGCCCTTGCCTTGATCCTCCTTCATCACACCGACGACCTTGAGCTCAACCTCATAGGGGGTAGGTTCGGTGCCTGTACCGTCGTCATACGGTGTGAGTACCATGGTGATGCTCGTCTTGAGCGGGTCGAAAAACGGGTCGGGAACATTTTCGGTATCAATATTTCCGTTCTCATCCCAGACGTAACGGTTCACATAGTTTCGCCCGTCCGGCATCAGCGTATCGGTAAAGTTATAGGCAAAATACTGGCCCACGACCACCTCGTCGCTGCTCTCCGGATACCGCCCGTCCATCAGCTCAAAGCCCATGTCCTCAAGGGCGCTCGAGTCAATGCCGGCAAAATTGACCCAGTTGGCCGTGTAGCGGCCGTTGACGCCAGCCTTGAAGCTTACATTATATTCGTCGAGACTTGCCTTGGGCATGACGGCCTTGACGCCCGCGATCTCGTGGAAGCTCTCGACCGCCTTGTCGTCAAGCTTGCTCTCCGTCTGCGTGCCGGTGCTCTGGTTGTAGCCGCGGTAGACCTCGATGATGGAGAGGTCGCCCATATTTTTGAGCATCTGGTCGTAGGACTCCTGCATCCCCGCGCCGATGGAGACCATCACGATGATGGACGTGCAGCCGATGAACACGCCCAGCACCGTCAGGATCGTGCGTCCCTTGCGCCGTGACAGGCTGTCAAAGCACATTTTCAGGATGTCTGCGAATCTCATTTTTTCTGCTCCTCAGCACCCGTGGCCGCAGTCTCCTTGTTTTCAGCCGCCGCGGCTTCCGCTGCCTCCTGCTTCTCCTCGGCGAGCTCCTCTTCGTCCCACTTGTCCCACAGCGCCTGCTCGGCCTTCTGCTTGGCTTTCTTCTTGCGGGCGCGGAGCACGATCAGGGCGATGATGGCAATAACGACGAGCGCGATGATGACGTACTTCCACGGGAAGGTGCTCGTCGGCTCGGGATCGACGGGCCCGTCAGGGTCAACCGGATCGACGGGCTCGTAGGCCATGGCTTCGACCGTGGCTTCAAATACACGCTCTTTCGTGTTGCCGTTGGAATCCTCGTAGGTGATGACGATCTTGACCTGATTCTCGCCCTCGTTGAGCGGGGTCACGGCAAAGGCGATGGTGCCGTTCTTGCCGCCGTCGATCGTGCCGACGCGCTGATAGGCCGTCGGCGTGTCGATATCGCCGGAGATGGTCGCCTCAACGTTGTTGATGGCGCTCTTGCCCTTGTTGACATAGTCGATCGTCAGGCTCGTTTCCTCGCCGACATAGCCGGTGTAGGAGCTTGTAGGCTCGCTCATTTCAAAGCGGTCGGGCTGGTAAAGAGGAACGCTCAGCGACAGCGTGGCGTTGCCCGACTTTCTTGCGTTCTGGTCAACATATTCATAGGTCACGTCGATCTTGACGTCCTGCGCGCTGGCGCTGATGAGCTGCGCGGCCTTCATCGGCACGGTGACGGTCTTGCTGCCGCTCGCGGCGACAGATTCAAAGTAGAACGTGTTCGTCGAGCCGTTGAGCATCAGGTCCTGACCGCCGGTGACGGTGACCATGACGTTTTCGATCTTGATGGTCTTGCTGGTGTTCGTGAACGAGAAGCTCAGGTTCGTGCTTGAGCCCGCCGCAACGGACGAACCGCCGTAGTTGTACTTCGAGAGAATGACGATGGGCGTGGGGCTCGCAATGGTCTCCTCGTCCTTCGTATCCTTGGTGACGGTGGAGAGAACGTTCACGCTGCCGCTGGCGCTGCCGCCGGTGAGCTGCGTGCCGTTGTCATAGTAGAACGACAGGCTCGCGTCGATCGTCTGCATCTGGGACTCGATCTTGTCGGGCGCCTTGACCGTCACAGTGACGGCCGTGTCGCGGCCCGCGCGGATATCGTCGAGCATGTAGTCCTGGCTGCCCATGATGAGAAGCGATCCGGAGGATTTGAGCGTCAGGATAGGGTCGCGCATGGCGGTCGTGCCGGCGTTCTGGATGTAAACGGTGATGGTCTTCGTCTCGCCCGCGGCAATAGACGTGCTCGTGCCGTCGGAGTTGAAGACGGCGCGCGGCTCGGGAATCACTTCCGGCGTCGGCTCGGGGGCGGGCGTCGGTTCGGTGTAGGGCACGCACTCGCGCACCGGAACGGTGTTGCCGTCCTGATAGCCGCCGCCGTTGCCTTCATAATAAATTGTAAAGGCAAGCTGCTTGCCGCTGTCGCCGGTGTAGGTCAGACCGGTGAACGTAACGGTATATTCGCCGTTCTGTCCGCTTGCAACAGCGCTCGCCGTGCCGTCCTGAAAGCTGTCAAGGCCGCGCACGACGCGGATCGAATCGTTGCTGCCGTCCGTGCGGGATAAGTAGACCGTGATGTCCACCGTATCGCCGGTGTAAACGCTGCTTCTGCTGGCCCGGTAGCCGGTGATTAGAAAGCTGGTTCCCGCCTGTGCCGTCGTGCTTTCGCCCGCCGCTTTGGCGACATTCACAGGCAGCAGCGCTGCGCACAGCACAAGGGCAAGGCAGAGCGAGAGCAGGGATCTTGAGATGCGTTTCATGTTCGATTTCCTCCGTTATTCGATGTAGGGTGCGGCGTCGATCTCCGCCTTGACCTGATTTTCTACGTTGCTGACGATCCTGCCGTCGATGAGCGTGACGATGCGGTCGGCATACTCGGTCATCTCCGGATCGTGGGAGACGAGCACGATCGTCTGGTGGAAGCGCTTGGCAAAGCCGCGGATCATGTGCATGACCTCTTTCGTCGTCTTCGAGTCGAGGTTGCCGGTCGGTTCGTCGGCGAACACGACCTCGGGGCGCGTGACGAACGCGCGTGCGATGCCCACGCGCTGCTGCTGTCCGCCGGACATCTGGTTCGGAAAGTGGTCCATGCGGTCCTTCAGTCCCACGCGGCAGAGCATTTTCTTCGCCTCCAGCAGCCGCACATCCGGGTCGATGCCCTTGAACATCAGCGGCATGGCCACGTTTTCCGCCGCCGTCAGCTCCGGCAGCAGGTTGTAGGACTGGAAGACGAAGCCGATATGCTTCTGCCGGAAGGCGGCGAGCTGGTTTTCGTTGAGCTGTGAGATCGGCACGCCGCCGATGCGCACCACGCCGCGCGTGGGCTTTTCCAGTCCCGCTAACTGGTTGAGCAGCGTCGATTTGCCGCTGCCGGACGTGCCGAAAATACAGCACACCTCGCCCCGCGGGATGTCGAGGTCAATATTGTGCAGTGCGACCACGTGCTCCTGCCCCATCATGTACACCTTTCGGAGCTTTCGCACCGAAATGACGGGCTTCTGGTCATTTGCCATCGCAGTTTCTCCTCAATTTTAATCTTGGGTCCATTATAATCTCATCTTATGAGGAAGTCGTTACAATCAGGCGCGATTTGGTTACAAATTATTTAAGAGTTCCTTAATTCTCGCACCGAGCCTCTTTCCTGTATTATTTAGACGGAATTTATCGAAAAATGTTTCATCCTTTTTGAAAAAAACGGCGGACTTTTTTGAAGTCCGCCGTTTTTTAAGTTCATGCCGTTTTAGTTCAGCGGCACGTCGGGCACGACGTAGACCGTCATCTCTTCGCCATTTGTGTCGATGGACACAGTGTCGTCGATGGGCTGCGTCAGCTCCGCGTCCGCGTAGAGAAGATTGCCGGTGCTGCTCACAAACGTGACATAAGTGCCGCGCTTGATGGAGATCTCCTGCGTTTCCTCATCCGCCGCGCCGGGGTTATAGACGAGCGTCAGCGCGCAGACCTCATCGCTGTTGAAGGCCTCGGCCGCCAGCTCCTTGTCCGGCAGATAGGACTCGCCATAGCTCCAATCATAGAGCGTCGTGCCGAGGACGGATGCCTCACCGCTCTCATCCTTGCTGTAATCTGTCACGGACTTGGCAAGAAGCTCGCCCGTCGCGGGGTCGACATAGTAGAGGGTCGTAAAGTAGTAGTCCGGCATGTCGCTGTAGGTCGTGGTGGTCGAGATCACCACTGCGCCGTCCTGCTCGCTCTGATCGTCGATGGTCTCGACCGAGCCGTCGTCCTGCAATTCGCCGCAGGCGGGCAGCATCGCCTGAATGTAGCTCTCATACTCGCCGCTCGGGTAGCAGTTCATATTCAGGTGCCCGTCGCTTTCCATTTTGCTGAGATACACGCCGTTTCCTTCGATCGACAGGCAGGCCTGAGCGAAGAATTCATCCTCGCCCACAGGGCTGTCGGCGGTGTAGCTGTAGTGCGAGGCCAGCAGCAGGTTTCCCTTATCATCGCGCGTATACTGCACCTTGGCGGTGTAGGTCTCTTTGCCATCCTGATCGGTGCCCTGAATGCTCACGGTCACGGCCTCGTGATTTTCAAGCAGCTTTTCGGGAATGTTGTCCACGCGCACCTGCTCAAGCGTGATCTCCTTGGGCTCGTCAGTATTGCTGTCGTTGTTGTTCGTATCTCCGCCCTGCGTGCCGCAGCCGGCAAGAAGTGCCGCGACGCAAAGCGCGGCAATACCAGTTTTCTTCCAGTTTTTCACCTTGGTTTCCTCCTTATTTGGGTGCGGACTTACGCCCGCGTTTCAAATTCTTTTTAACGGTTTTCTTCCAGCGGCACGATATAGACCGTTGCACTCTCGCCGCTCGTGTCGACGCCGTCGTAGAAGTCGATGGGCTTGGTCAGCTCCCTGTCCGCATAAAGCGCGAGATCCGCACTGTCGAGGAAGAGGATGCGCGTGCCATGCGCCACGCGGATCTCGCTGACGCTCCAGCCGTTCTCCCCAACGTCCCAGCCCTTCTCCGAGCCCGGCGCGGGATAGAAGTACGTCAGATCGCAGACGTCCTCCATGCTGTCCGTCGAAAACAGGACCTCGTTCAGCAGATTGCGCCCTGCTTTATAAGGCTCGTCGTAGCTCCAGCGGTAAAGCCTTATTCCCTGCTTGGATACCGCGCCATTTTCATCTTCATGGTAGTCGGTCACCGACATCTCAAGCAGTTCACTCGTTGCGGGGTCAACGCGGTAGCACGTGGTGTAATAATAGCCGCTGGAATCCAGATAGCGCGTGGTGACGGAAAGCAGGATCGCGCCGTCCTCTTCACTGCATCCGTCAATCGTCTGCTCTGCATTCTCTCCGGATGTGGGGCATTGGGGCATCATGTCAAGAATATATTGCTTGTCATCGTGTCTAAAGTGAATACTCAGGCTTGCAGCATCGTCGCTCGCCCTGCGCTCGGCATACATTTTTTCGTTTGCTTCGCCCCACACTTCATCCTCGCCTGCGTCGCTGTTCTCGGTATACTGATAGTGATACCAGGCCAGCACCTCATCCACAACGTAGGTGTACTGGAACTTCGCCGTATCGATCACGGCGTCATTCTGACTGCTCTCCTGCACGGTCACGGTCACAGCGTCGTGCTTTTCGAGCAGGGATCGCGGATCATTCGCGGCACGGATCTGCTCGAGCGTGATCTGCTGCGGTTCATCGGTGCTGTCGTCGTTGCTTACGTTGCCGCTCTGCACTCCGCAGCCCACAAGTAAGCTCGCAGCGCATAAAGCGATGGTGGCTTCTCTCTTCCAGCTTTTCATGGTGTGCTCTCCTCTCTCATCTCCCGTCAGTCTTGATCGCCGCTTTTCACATAGACGGTCGTGCTGCCGCCGTCCGGCCACTCGATCTCAGGGGTTTGATACTCCTGCGTCATGGCGGCGTCGTAGTAAAGCATGACGCCCTTACCACTCTCTGGGGAAAAGTACGCTGCACTCGGCACGGTAAAGTGCTGCTCGTGCTCCTGCGCGGTGCCCGGGTCCCACACGAGCGTGATTTCATGCTTGGGAACATCGTCCGACAGCATCAGCGCGTAGAGGTCTTCCTCCGGTTCATAAGGGCGATCATAGCTGAACGTATAGCTTCCCGTGGCAAAGCAGGTGTCTTTTCCCTGCAAGTCTTTTCTGTGCCGCTCCGACTTGATCGATATCAGGTCATCGGAGGTTGGATCGACATAGAGCCATCGCAGCGAGTAGTCAGTGTCATCGTCGGTGATATAATGTTTGATTGGAAACACGAGCTGGCCGTCCTGCTCATACGGCTCTTTGACCTCCACCGTGATACCGTCACCGGCCACGGGCAAAAACGGTTCCCGCGCGGTACTTTCTTCGTACCACTCATCCGTTCCGCAGGCGATCACACTGGCAATTCGAGCGCTGCCGTCATCATTTGTTCCAGCGATAATGCACATACCGTCCGGCACTTCATCCAGGCAGACATTCACGCTATAAATATCGTCTGCGCCGTACTCATCATAATATCAGCCGTGGCTCCAGCTTTGTAGCCGGCCTTCTTCGTCGCGCGTGTACTGGTCAGTGCTCTTGACGTCCTGACCGCCGTTGCTGCTGTCCGTGCTCTCCCGTACAATAGTCACCACCTCGTGCCGCTCGAGCAGCGCAGAGATCGTGTTCCGCTCATAGACGTCTTCATAGGTGATGGGATGCTCTTCCGCCATATCGGTCTGTTTCTCCGTCTCTCTGCAACCCGTGAGCAGCAGCACGGCGGCGAGCGCAAGGGCGCTCATCGGTCCCCAGCGGTTCATTTTGTTTCTCCTTTCATCGTCTTCTTTCCATCTTGCCTGTGCGGAGCTTTTTTCGTTCCGTACATTCTCTTAGACGAGAAATTTCTCAAAAAGTTTCACCCTTATGATTTTTTTAAGAAACTTTTTTCTTCCCGGTGCGAGCTCTTGCATTTTCCGTCGCCGCGGCATACAATGAGGACACATTTCACCCGGGAGGGGCGTTTTTATGAACTATATCGGCATCGACCTCGGCGGCACGAACATCAAGGGCGCACTCGTGAGCGCGAAGGGCGAGATCTTAAAGGAGCATTCTATCCCGACGCGCGTCGATCTCGGCCCCGAGGCGGTCGCGGGACGCATCGGTCAGGTCATCGCGCAGCTCTCTATCGGCGAGGACACCGTCGGCGGCGTGGGCGTCGGCTTTATGAACTACTATGCCTTTCTGATTATCGCCGTCTTCATCAGCGGGCTGATGGTCGGACGCACGCCGGAATTCCTCGGAAAAAAGATCGAGGCGCGGGAGATGAAAATCGCGACGCTCGTCGTGTTGCTGCATCCCTTCATCATCCTGGTGGGTACCGCACTCGCGGCAGGACTCATCGCGCACAACCCGTCGTTGGGCTGGCTCAACAACCCGTCGTACCACGGCCTGAGCGAAATGCTCTACGAGTACACCTCGGCTGCGGCAAACAACGGTTCGGGCTTCGAGGGCCTGGGCGACAACACCCCCTTCTGGAACATTTCGTGCGGCATCGTGCTGATCCTGGGCCGCTATTTCCCGATCGTCGGACAGGTCGCCATCGCAGGACTGCTGGCAAACAAGAAATTCATTCCCGAAAGCGCCGGCACGCTGAAGACCGACACGATGACCTTCGCCGTGATGACTTTCGCCGTAATCGTGATCGTCGCCGCACTTTCGTTCTTCCCGGCACTCACGCTCGGTCCGATCGCCGATTACCTCGGTTTCTGATGCAGCCCGGCACCGACCGGACCGCACAAGCAAACTACCGTTGAAATATAATACAGACAACGACATGAAAACAAAAAATAACAAACTGTTCGACAAACAGCTGCTCCGCGAAAGCCTCCGCGCCTCGGTGCGCAAGCTCGCCCCGCGCACCATGATCAAAAACCCGATCATGTTCACCGTGGAGATCGTGACGGCGATGATGCTGACGATGCTGTTCTACATCCTCTTATCGGGCGACACGTCGCAGGGTACGTTCGGCTACAACCTCGTCATCTTCCTTGTGCTGCTCGCAACACTCCTCTTCGCAAACTTCGCCGAGGCGATCGCAGAAGCGCGCGGCAAAGCGCAGGCCGACTCGCTGCGCAAAACCCGCGAG